>Ga0070734_10000174_pt1 | contig 173144 bp, 162 predicted proteins | sample Coa_R1_8_FD_66444 | JGI IMG/M metagenome (GOLD analysis project Ga0070734, IMG submission 66444) | Surface soil microbial communities from Centralia Pennsylvania, which are recovering from an underground coalmine fire - Coalmine... | ecosystem: Environmental > Terrestrial > Soil >... | reverse complement strand
GCTGTTTTCTCGAAGACCAAGACAACAGCCAAAACCAAATCCAAGGCGGCGGCCTAACGGCCGCATCGCTTTGTTTCACAAAGCGGACAGATAGCAAGTTAATAAAACCGGACATCTTGAGAAGTTAACGACACCCAGAGCGCATCGTGGGGCGAATGCGGGTTTGCCGCCGGTTAACGCACGGCGAATGGATTACCGGCCGCGGCTTCGGCCTCGCGTTCCCATTGTTCGTATTGATCGAGGCGCTCGCGCCGGCTGTTTTGGATATGTCGCGCCAGAACCGCCGCCGCCTCGTCGGACTGGTGCCGGACAATCGCCTCCAGAACGTCGCGATGATCTTGGTAAATCTGCTCCAGGGAACGCCGGTCATGCCCGGCATGACGCCTCGCGAAAATTCTGACGACTTGGCGAACCTGATTGAGGATTCGCAGAATCCGCTCATTGCCCGCCAGGTGGGCCAGTGTCATATGGAACGCAATATCTGACGACTCAAAACGCTCCATCTGTTCCGGATTCAGAATCGCGCGGCCGGAAGCCTCCAAGGCACGAATGAGTACGAGCACCTCGTCCGCGACGCTTTGCAGTTTTGCCAGATCAGCGGAACCGATCGACTGCCTAGCCAGTTTTCGGACGGCATGCAGCTCCAGTGCTTCCCGCAGATCGTACAAATCTGCAATGTCGGAATGGCTCAGACGAGGTACGTACGCGCCTCGTCCTGGAATCTCCTCCAGCAGTCCTTCGGCCGCAAGCTGGCGAATGGCCTCCCTAGTTGGCGTGCGGCTGATACCCAACTCGTTGGCGATCGGAAGTTCGGAGACAGGTGCTCCCGCCGTTAGCTCCCGCGATGAGATTTTACGTTGGATGTGCCGATAGGCCCGTTCGCGCATCGAGCCGTCGGGCTGCTTGAGTTTGTTCACACTGAAGAACCGGGGTCGCTTCAGTAGTAGTGTACAATAGCGCCGTCCTGTGCCTCCTGCGACGATCCTTCTGGTAGGCGACCTGATCCTTGACGAACCAGAGCCGGACCGGTTTTTCGATCACGTGCGGCGGGTGCTGAAGGGAGCTGACCTACTGGTCGGCCACGTGGAAGTCCCTCACACGCTTCGGGGACGCGAAAGCAGCTCGGATGTGCCTGCACCACCCGCCGATCCGGCGCATTTGCAGGCTTTGGGCCGGGCGGGATTCCAAGTCATCACCTTGGCGGGGAACCACATCTACGATGCGGGTCCAGTGGGGATCGAAGACACCATCTCCGAATTGCGGGCTCAAGCAATCGTGACGACCGGATCAGGCTGCAATCTCCCCGAAGCGCGCCAGCCCGCTCTGGTTCGGTGCAAAAACCTGCAGGTCGGAGTGCTGAGCTTCAATTGCGTGGGTCCTCGTGAATCCTGGGCATCCGAAACGAAGCCCGGGTGCGCGTATGTCGAGGTCATCACGCATTACGAATTGGGCTATGCTACTCCGGGCGGGCCGCCGTCAAAAATCTACACATTCCCGGAACAGGAGACCCTGGAACGAATGCGGGCCGACATCGAAGGACTGCGCGGCCGCGTCGATGTCCTCGTCGTCGCGCTCCATAAAGGTCTCGGACATACGCCGGCGAAACTCGCTATGTACGAGCGCCCTCTGTCAAAAGCGGCAATCGATGCGGGGGCCGATATCGTGGTCGGCCACCATGGACACATTCTGCAGGGCGTGGAGATTTACAAGGGCAAGCCCATCTATCACGGGCTCGGGAATTTCGTAACGGTGACGAGAGCTCTGAGCCTCGATGCGAACCCGAGTTCCGCCCGATCGGAGTGGGCGCGCCGTCGCCGAGAATTGTTCGGATTTGAGCCGGATCCTGCCTACCCCACCTATCCGTTCCATCCCGAGGCGAAGAATACGATGATTGCCTCCTGTAAGGTGAGTGGGGATGGCCGGATCGATGCCGGTTTCTTGCCGTGCTGGATCAACCCGCGCGGCGAACCGGAGGTGCTCGAACGGGACGCGCGCGGCACGGCTGTCGCCGCATACGTAGAGAAGATCAGCCGCGCTTGCCAATTGAAAACGGAGTTCGATTGGGATGGCGACAGGGTGACGTTTCGATAAAGGGCAGGACGCGGTCGAGTGAAAACATCAATTTTCCTCCCGGCCACCCTCCTGCTTTTAAGATGGCGGAGAGGGGGAGATTCGAACTCCCGGTACCCGTAAAGGTACTCCCGCTTTCGAGGCGGGCGCGATCGACCACTCTGCCACCTCTCCGTACTCCCAATCTACCTGATTGGCCAACCCCTTGCAATTTGCCGGGACTTAACTGCCCAGCAGTTGCCCCGGTTGAATACCGGAGGCTTTGAGCAGTTCACCACTGCTCACTTTCTTCCCGTCTTCCAGGCGTCCTTTTAGCACTTCGATCTGGCCGCCCTGAGCGGTGACGCGGAAGCTTCCGTCGGTGGCGCCGGTGATTTCGCCAATCTTCCCGTCCACGTCGCCGAAGCGCCGGAAGACGATCTTCCGGGCATCGAATATCTGCAGCTTGCGGCCGTTTGCTGTGGTCCAGGCGCCGGGCGCCGGATTGCAGCCGCGAATCAGGTTGTAAACGTGGTCGATCGGTTTCGCCCAGTCGATCTTGGCCTCATCCGAGCGGCACCAGCCTTCGTAGCTCGCATTCGATTCGTCCTGCATCGTCTCGGTGTGCTTGCCGGCCATCACCAAGTCGGCGGCTTCGAGCAGTGCCGCGACGCCCATGGGGAAAAGGCGGTCGAAATAGATGCTGCCTAGCGTGTCATCGGGGCTGATCGGCGTCTTCTTCTGCAGGATCACCGCTCCCTCGTCCAAACCATCGGTGGGGCGGAAAATGGTAAGCCCGGTTTCGGTATCACCCTTGATAATCGGCCAGTTGATGGAACTCGGGCCGCGGTACTTGGGGAGCAGCGAAGGATGATATTGGATCGTGCCGTGCCGCGGGATGTTCACGAACTCCTGCGGCGCGAACTGCGTCACGAACGCCATGATGCCGATATCGGCCGCGGCCTCCTGCATCGCCTGGGTGGCCTCGGAAGCGCGCAGCGACCGGAACTGATGAACCTTCAGATTCCTGGCTTGCGCCGCAGCACGCAGCGCATCCGCGCGGGCGCCTTCCTTTTCAGGCGCGCAGAATACCGCGGCAACTTCATCGCCGCGCGCCAGAAATGCTTCGAGTACGGCTTTCCCAAAATCCTGTTGTCCGATGAGCGCGATCTTCATCGCACTCCTACATCGGCAGTTTTGGGCGGGTTCGAAAAGGCGCCGGCATCCTTCTTGGCCGCAATCTGGGCGTCGTCCCAGCCGAGCAGTTCTTTCAGAATTTCGCTGGTGTGCTCGCCCAAGAGCGGCGAACGCCGGATTTGCGCCGGCGAGGCGGAGAGCTTGATCGGCATGCCGACGTTGTGCCATTTGCCGCGCTGCGGGTGGTCGAGTTCCACGTACATCTGGCGCCCGCGCACGTGCTCATCGTTGGCCAGATCCTCGGTCGACATGATCGGCCCGCAGGGCACGTCAAGATCGTTCAGAATGGCCATCAACTCGCGCTTGGTGTAGTTCGACCCGAATTGATCGAGCAACCGCCACACTTCGTTTTGATTCTTGCGGCGGTCGCCGATTTTGGCGAACCGAGGATCTTCGGCGAGTTTGGGCTGACCAACCTCCGGACCGACCCGTTCCGCCAGCGCGTGCCACACGGCTTCCTGCACCACTACGTAAAGGTAATCGTTGGGCCCGCCCGGCTTGCATTTGACGGCATTGCCGAGTTGGCCGCCGCCGGAATCGTTGCCGGCGCGCGGGGTGGTCGTCAAACCCTCGGTGGGAACCGAATATTCGGCCAATGGGCCATGCGAGAGGCGCTGATGGTCGCGCCATTTCACGCGGCAAAGGTTCATCACCCCATCCATCATGGCGACTTCGACATATTGCCCTTCACCGGTACGGTGACGGTGCTGAAGGGCGGCCAGAAGCCCGATGGCCAGGTGCAGGCCGGTGCCTGAGTCACCGATTTGCGCCCCGGTGACATAAGGCGGCCCATCGGGAATGCCTGTGGTGCTCATGGCGCCGCCCATGGCTTGGGCGACGTTTTCATAAGCCTTGAATTCGGCATAAGGTCCCTGAGAGCCAAAACCCTTGATGGAACCCATGATCACGCGCGGATTGATGGCATGCACCTGTTCCCAGGAAAATCCGAAGCGGTCGAGCACGCCGGGACCGAAGTTCTCCATCAGGATGTCGCTCTTCTTGAGCAATTCGGTGAATATCGCCTTGCCCTCGGGCGACTTCATGTTGATGGTGATCGAGCGCTTGTTGCAGTTCAGCATGGTGAAGTACAGGCTGTCCGCATTGGGCACATCGCGCAACTGGCCGCGTGTAGCGTCACCGGCCGGCGATTCCAGCTTGATCACATCGGCCCCCATCCACGCCAGCAGTTGCGAGCAGGTAGGCCCTGCCTGCACGTGCGTCATGTCGAGGACGCGAATTCCCTTGAGTGCTTCCATCTGTCTGTTTCTCCCAAAAAACCGCTCCCTGACGGTCGCGGCTCGGATCGTCAGGGAGCGGTCACTCGTCTTACTTGTACATCGTCTGATTCGAGGTGCCCGAGGAGTAGACGTCGCGATTGATCACGACATCCACCAGCGCAGGCTTGCCGGAATCGCGGGCCTTCTCCAGCGCGGGACGGATCTCCTCGGGCTTCGTGACCCGTATCCCGAACCCGCCCATGGCTTCAGCGAGGTGGTCGAAGCGCACATCGCCGACGATATTGCCGATGTCGCCGCGGCCCGGGTATTTGCGTTCCTGCCCGAAGCGGATCTGGTTCCACGACGAGTTATTCCCGATGACGCCGACATAAGGCAGCTTGCGATGCACCATGGTGATGAAATCGAAACCGGTCAGCGTGAAGGAGCAATCGCCGTACAGCACCACCACATCGCGCTGCGGTTGGGCGAATTTGGAAGCCATCGCAAAGCCCGTACCCACGCCAAGCGTGCCGAGCGGTCCCGGATCCATCCAGCCGCCGGGCTTGTGCGGCCGCACGATCGAGCCGGAGAAGGTAACGATATCGCCGCCATCTCCGATATAAACAGTGTCTTCCTGCAGGAAATTGTTAATCTCGTGGCAGAGCCGTACGGGATGAATCGGTACTTCGTTGGCCTGAATGATCTTGTCGTTCTTTCCCTGGCTGCGCGCCTCATCCTCGCGCAGCATCTGGACGAAGGGATCGTGCTTGCCGGATTTGTCGCCGGCGGAGGCTTCGCACATGGCGTTGAGGATCGTGCGCAGATTGCCCACCAGCCCGTAATCGAAGTCGCGATTGTTGCCGACGTTGCGGTAATCCATGTCCATGATCACGATCTTCGCTTTGGGGTTGAGGCGGCGGCCATAGCCCATGCGGAAATCGAGCGGCGTGCCGGCCAGCAGGATCACATCGGCATTGTCGAAGGCCGCTTTGCGCGACGGCATGAAGCCGAGCGGGTGGTCGCGGGGCAGGGTCCCGCGAGCGGCGCCGTTCACGTAAATCGGGATATTGAAGTGGCGCGCGAAGCGGTCGATGGCGTCGTGCGCGCGGCAGGTGCGCGCCTGCGTGCCAAACAGGGCGACCGGACGCTCGGCCCGAGCCAGCAAGGCGGCAACCTCCTCGACGATGTTGGGATCCCCCAGAAAATCAGGCGGGCCACCATCCTTGCCGCGCACGCGGAAGTTCTTGGGATACCGGACCTTCGCCGCCTCGGCTTTGCCATCCATGATGTCGTGCGGGATCTCCAGAAAACCGGGGCCGGGCGCTCCGTTGTACATCTCGCGGAAGGCGACGCTCATCATTTCGGCCACACGGTCCGTCGTCATCACCAAGGACGCGAATTTGCTGATGGGCGACATCATTTCGGTGTGGCGCAGTTCCTGCAGGCCGCCCATGCGGTATTGCTTGAGCGGGGAGTTGCCGCCGATTAACAGCAAGGGGCTTTCGGCGCGGAAGGCATTGGCCATGCCCGTAACCGCGTCGGTGGTGCCAGGACCCGCGGTCACGACGGCGCAGCCCATGCCGGTGATGCGCGCGTAAGCATCGGCGGCATGGGCAGCTACCTGCTCATGGCGCACATCGACGATTTCGATCCCTTCGTCGATGCATCCGTTATAGATGTCTACAATGTGGCCGCCGGATATCGTGAAAATATGCCGGATGCCTTCCTGTTTGAGCATCTTGGCGACGATCTGGCCGCCGGAGATCATTTCCGCGGCAGGAGTGGCTACAGAGCCAACAGCCGTATCGACAGCAGTTCCCATATCAACCTCGTGCGTGGTTCAAAGCTCAGGCAAGTTCCGGGAGGAGTGCCGGAGACAACTAGGTTATCACGGTGCGGCTTTAACTCGCGGACGGCTGAGCGGTCAATGCGTGGAACACATTCTTTTGGGGCAGCGGAATTCGCCGTACGTACAAGGCCATCAGCGACGCGAGCAGCGCGAGGGCGGCGCTGCCGAAGAAGGCGTAGTTCCAAGTGCCGGTCTTTTCGAACAAGCTCGCGGCGATGCCGCTACCGACCAGCGACGCCACGCCTTTGGCGGCATACAGAAAGCTGTAATTGAAGGCCGAGTTCTTGTAACCGTACAAATCGGCCAGCACAGCGGGGAATAAGACATACAGTTCGCCCCAGGTGAGAAACACCAGGACCATCAAGGCCACGAACATGAAGTCACCGGTCCTTCCCAGGGTGGTGGCGGCAAGCAGGAAGACGGCTTGCAGTAGGAAGGCGGTGAACATGGTCCACTCGCGGCCCAGGTAATCCGAGACCCAGCCCCACAAGATCCGGCTGAAACCGTTAGCGAGCGGCGTCAGGACCAGCGCCACCGTCAGCGCGTCCTCGCCGATCTTGAAATTGGTGGCCACGGGTTTGAGCTGCGACGTGACCATCAGGCCGCCAACTCCCATGGATAGCATCGCGATAAACAGGAAATAGAACTGAGGCGTGCGCAACATCTCGGTGTAGGTGAAGTCCAGATCGTGACGGCGGACTTTCGGTTTTGCAGGCCCGGCGGCCACGCTGTAATCGGCGGGCGGGTTCTTCAGCATGAAACCCGACAGCAAGATCAAGGCGCCGTGGGTGATGCCGGTCCATAAGAATGTTTCGGAATAGCCAATGGTGCGGATCAGGTGATCGAACAAAGGATTGAAAGCGGCCGCACCCATTCCATAGCCGGCGGTGATGATACCGGAAGCGATGCCCCGCCGGTCGGGGAACCATTTCACCGCAAACGAGACGCCACATGCGTACACGCACGCAACGCCGATGCCCGCGATGGAATACAGGAGGTAGAACGACGTCAGACTGCCGACGTGTCCCAGGGAGCCCCAGCCAATGGCGCACAGCACCCCCGAAAGCATCATCCAGACTCGCGGACCGGCTTTGTCGATGTACATCCGTTGCGGCACCGCCAGCGCCAGCAGCGGCATGCTCCAGGTGCCGACCGCAATGAACAATCCAAAGCCCCATTGCACATCGGAAAGATGCCAGTGCTGCGCCGCATGCGCCTTCACCATGGGTTGCGCAAACAGTGTCCAGGCGTACTGCAGGTTGCCGATCATCACCATGCCTATGAAGGCGGACCATAATCGGACCCATCGATTCATCGTGCACTCCAGGCGCCTCCCAGGCCGGTTCTACACCGGCAGGCGCAAGGGAGATCATATCGCAACGGCCGGAACGCTTGCACCGGCGCCCAGATCGCCGGCGCCCCCGGCACAGCGGAGCTTAGAATGCCGGAATCCCCAGCGACGGAAAGAGATCGTTTGTGGGCCAATCGGGCGCCATGTCGATCAAATCGTCGAACGGCGGTAGCGAAGCGAAGGGGTACTGGCCGGTGTTGAACGCCACGCATAGCGAAAAACCGTCCATCCGTTTGTCGATCCAGGCATGGATGTTGAACAATGCGCCTTCGAGGCCCCAGGCCTGCACCCCTTGGGATGTGAAGTGTCCTCCCCAGCCATTGCCCCAGCCATAGTTCTTCGCCATCTGGTTGGGATAAGACAGCATTTGGCCGACCATATCCGGATGGAGAATTGGATTGTCGGGCCGGTCCAGGGCGGCCATTATTTTGCAATATTCGGCCGGAACCATCGCCATACCGCCCACGGCCTCCCCCACTGAGAGATTGGGGTTGCCGTAGGCTGAGTGCACTAGCGGTTGGTCGGGCGTCATCATGCTGGAGACCAGCCCCAGCCCGCTTGGGTCGTGATAAAGAGCCTCGCCAGGCGCGCGCTGTGAGAGGAGTGAGCCGGAAACCGCCGAACGGGTGAGCCCGAGAGGTTTCATCACGCACTCGCGGAAAACGTTGAACCACTCGGTATTCCGCAGTTTTTCCACCACTGCCGCGAGGACCAGGAATCCGGAATTGGCGTAATCGGCTTGAGACCCAACCGGAAACTCTCGGGGTTGCGTCATCAGCCAGGAAGCGATCTGCCACTTGCTTTTCGCCGGAAGCTGCTGGCCGAATAGCTGAACCACCGCCGGGTCCGCCCAGGCGAAGTCCTTCGCAATGCCGCTTTGGTGCGTCAGCATGTGCGAGATTTGGTACTTGGAGAAGTCGGTATTCTGCACGGCCTGGCCGGGCGGCGGCGTCAACGCGAGCCTGGTCTCGACCAGATCGCTGAGTTGGAGAGTGTTGGCCCCTTCCTGGAGGAGTTGCCAAATCAGGATGCTGGTGAGGCACTTGCTGCAACTTCCGACGCGAAATGATGTGGTCGGCTGAGCGATCGGATAGCCCGGTTCGGCCCAGGTAAAAGCACGTGCGTAAACCAGCTTTGAACCTTTGGCTATGGCCAGCGATGCATTGCGGATGTCATACCGCTGCATGTACCCCTGCATTTGCTCGTCAAACAATTGGAGCGACGGCACCGGAGTTCCGGTAGCCACCCACCGTTTTGGTAGCGGAGTTTCCCGCTTCGTGAAAATGGCGGAAAAGACCGCATCGCTGTCGTCCTCGCCCGCGGCATGAAAACTCGACGGGAAGAATCCTTGCGCCACCTGCTGGTTAAATGTGCTCTGAAACTGCGGCGGCGTAAGCGACGTGAAAGCCTGGCCCGGCCCGACGGCATCTCCGCGGTATAAGGCAAGCCACGAATTGTAGGGCGAAGGGATCATCTCATACAGGCGTGACTCGTGCCCGACCTGCGCATTGAAAATGGTCTGTGTGTCGCTGAGCGACTTCAACAGGCTGTCGGCGTTCCATGGAGTGTTGTCCGTGTTCAGATTCCATGCCGCGACGATGCATGGATTCCCCGAATCGCCGTACAGCGCGGCCGTCGTCAGGATGAAATTGTTCTGCGCCGCCCACGCGCACCACGCCTTAAATTGATCGGGTGTCAGGCCGAAGCGTGAGATGGAAATTGGTCCCGAGGTCTGTTCCATTACGCCCGCAAACGTCGGGTTGGAACCGCTGCCGGTTGCCGCCACCAGCGTGAATCGGAAATTCTGTTGGTCCCATTTCGTGACGAAGGCCTGAAATTCCGCCGCGGTGGCATTGTGAATGGCCACCCACGGCGGTCCATCCTGCTTGACCCAAACGGCCCCGTAGAGCGGCGAATCGCCATACACCGTAAGCGCCGTCATGCGCCAACCCGTGGGCTGGAGAGTGTTGAACGCAGCCTGGTGCTGGTCCGCTGTTTTGCCGAAGTAAGCCTGGAACTGCAGGTGGGCCCGGTCCACGGCGCCGTTCGCCGGAGACCAGTCAATAAACCCATTCTGGAAAAAGCTGATCCGGCCACCCCCTGCTTCGGGCTCTTCATCCGACGTCGGATAGCCCAGCCAGCTCTCTTCCCATCCCAGCGACGACCAGCGATCTCGAATGGCCCCATGCACCTCGTGCGCGTCGGTCGCCGGATTCCAGTAAATCGAGCCGTGCTCGAAATGGCGGAAGTGTCCCGTCTGATCGGGGCAAACGGTCTCGGCCGTTACCGGCTTGCCCAGAAAGCCTGTCGGTCCGCCAAGCTGCGCATATTTTTGGTCGATCGTCATATAACCTGCGCTCCTCCCGCCGGGGTCCACACAATCGTGCCGTGCTCGAATTTGCTTTGCCGCGCGCCGCTGGGATTCGGGACCGGAATCTCGTTCGTGACCGGGTATCCGAGACTGCTCTTGTATGAGCCGAGCGAGTTCCACTTCGCCAGAATGGCTCCGTGTACCTCGTACGCAGCGCCAGAGCCGTTCTTCCAGAAAATCACCCCAAACTGGAACTGGTTCCAACGGCTACCGGTGTTGTCGGTGGTTGGACTCTCATCGCTGAGCGGGTATCCAAGGACGCTTTGTGACCCGCCAATCTGGCCGTAGCGGCCCCCGATGGCGCCGTGCACTTCGAAAGCCCCTACTGATGGCCGCCAATAGATCGCGCCTCCATCGAAGTAGTTGGCGCGGCCAAATCCATCGGGGAGAATCGTTTCGTCGCTCCAGGGGAACGACAGAAAGCCGGTCTCCGCCTGGAGTGAATAGTATTTCTGCGCAATGGCGCCATGGACCTCGTACGTCTTTTGGGCGCCTTGATCCCAATAAATGCTGCCGTATTGGTAATCCCGCTTTTTCCAGTTCTTATTGGTGCAGGTTACTTCCGGCCCCTTAGGTGCGCCCAGATTGATATCCACTGCGGCGAGCTGCGCGTATTTATCGTCGATCGCACTCATCGATTTCTGACCTTTCTAAGAATTCAGTTCCATTACTGTATGCGGAAAAACGCCGGAGATTTTTCGCAGGATTTGACTTTTTCTTCGCGACAGAACACCGGCGCCGGCATGAGTGCCTGCGCCACTGGACTCAAAATGACCAGAGGACGCTCGAGTAGCCGGTGATGGCGTGGTAGTTCTGCAGGTAACCGAGGACGCCGAACTGCTCGTGGTAGTTGTAAAACTGCCAGCCCGCGTTCCATCGGATTTTCGGCGTGAGCTTGACCGAAAGTCGGGCCAGCGGGGATTGGAAGCTCAGCGGAAAAGTCTGTACGGAGGTGAAGACGGCCTGCACCGGATCGGTCACGCCGGCCGGTATCGCGGTGTTCCGCCCATCGCCCGTGTCCTTTGTGATGCTGTAACCAACGTACAGGTCCACCTGCCGCAGCAGCCCGAAGTGGGCGCCCAGGTTGGCGGCGTGAATGTTGCTTAGGAACTCATACGGGAAGCTGTCGCCCGTCGGCCGAATAGTGTTCGGCAGAATCACGAAGAATGCCAGGCCCGAGATGGTATCCAGATGCAGCTTCGAATAGCTGGCGTCCAGGCTGAAGCGGTCTTTCGGCGACCAGGAAGCGTTGGCACTGTAGTCGCGGGTGTGCGAGCTATAGGCGGAATAGGGCAGGGGAGCGTTCACGTTGTAGACCTGGCGGTAAGCGCCGGAAAGCTGCAGCTTGCGGGTGCGGTACTCCACCCGGCCGTTAATGGTGTGGTAGTTCTTATCGCTGATCGGCGTCAGGGGCAGGTTGTCGCGCCCGATCTCACCTTCGACGCGAATGGTCAGCGGCTTTACCGGACGAAGCTGCACGCCCAAGGTCCCGGTCTGCAGATGGTTGCTGCGCGGGTAAGTCGTATTGTCGAATGGGCCGCCGGCGGAGAGGCCTTCGATGGTGGTGATCTGGCGGTCGGAGTAGCCGTACCCGGCGTAGAATCCGATCCAGGGCTTCAAACGATAGTTCACATCGGTGGTGTTGGAAACGGTGAGAATACCCCAATAGCGGAAGTTCAAGGTAGTGCCCAAACCTAGAGCATTGTCGAACTCGGTGTAATTGGAGTCGCCAACGATCCGCGTATTGTGGACCGAGCTGTTGTTGACGATGGTGAGTTTGTCCGTAGGGTATAAGCTGATGCCAAAATCGCCGGCGGCGTCCGGGCGGGTAGCGTTGCCGTTGACCAGAATCTGGCGGCTCGACGCGAAGCCAGAGGTGAAACCGGCGGCGAACTCGTTCGAAACAAACTCGCCCTGGCCGCCGACGTAGGTCATGCGGGCATTGATCGCCCAGTGTTTGCGATTGGTCAAGAGAGTTCCCAGCCAGCCGGGACTCCTCCCGTGATATGGCTCGGAACGGGTGAATTGGGTCAATGTGGGGCTGGACGGGTTAAACGGAAGCGTAAGAGGAGAGACGCCGTTATCGGCCGTGTCATCCTTAAAGAATTCCCAACGCCGCTGGACAGTGAAGTGGAACCCCGCCAAGTCTGCTTCCGCGCCTAGCCGGTATTCGTTCCACTCGCGCCGAACATCGGCAAAAACGGGAAAGGCCGAGCCTCGGGGAGTAAACTCCTGGACGCTGGAAAGCGCCGGGCCGGTCTGATCGTTGCGGCTGTATCCGAGGTGAATCTTAAAGCGAGATTGCGGCAGCAGCGTCAGGTCATGATCCTGCAGCCTGCGGCGGGTGTCCATTAAGTGCTCGCCCGCCGAAATGGCCAAGCCGGGATTGTAGAACTCGTCCAGCCGCCAGAGCATGTCGTAGCGGTAGAGACCGTTCTTCTGTACGCGGAGGTTGGCGGATTGGTACGGGTCGTTGCCCAAACCTTGGGTGTTCAGCAGGATCTCGTCAAAGAGGTGGCCGTGACCGTCCTTGGAGTCGATCGAGAAACTGCTGCCCAGGAGGCGGATACCATTCCGATAGTTCACCTGACTGCGATACATCCCGAGATCGCCGCCAATCAAGGCGAAGCGGTAGCCGGTCTCGAAGGAATCGGTGATGTTGTAGCCGTCATGATCTTCGCCGCGCGCGGGGCCGACAGGCTCGGGCGTGGGAGCGACCACCTGCTGGGCGTAAAGCGTTCCGGCCGTCAGTAGAATGCACCATCGCATCGCCATAATCACCTCAGGAAGAACGAGTCGCTATTCGAGCCGTGTATGCGCACGTGGCACGTAGTGCATCTCTGGTAGCGGGGATCGAGCAGGTTATGAGTTGAGGAAAGCACCGTAACGCCATTGTTGCGGGTACCGAAATCACCGGCGCCGTTGTGGCATTGCAGGCAAAGCGTGAAGACCACGGGGCGGCGCAGCAGCCGAGTGTTAGTCGAGCCGTGCGGGTAGTGGCAGGTTTCGCAGCCTTCGATATGCACCGGCGGATGCTCGTAGGCGAAGGGCCCCCGCTTGTCTACATGGCATTTCAGGCAAGGCTCTTCGTTGATGACGGCCTGCTCGACCATGCGAGGCCGCTGCGCCATACGCCAGGTGGGCGCAAAGGCGCCGTGCGGGTTATGGCAATCGGTGCATTGCATGAAGCCTTCGTTTACGCGGTGCTTGGAAGGCATCTCAAACTGTGCCCGGACGTTGTTGTGGCAGGTGTAGCAGAGCTCGCTCTGCTTCTTGGCCAGCAGATACTTCGGAGTGGGCGAGTGGTGGATGGAATGGCAGCTCGAGCAGGCCACATCGTTGAGGGTATGCTGGGAACGGCGGATGTTGGCTTTGGAGAAGTCAGTGGCGTGGCAGGTGAGACAGGTGTCGAGGGTTTGGGTGGGCGTTAGCAGCGAGAAGGCGCGGGGAATGGTGTCGCGGCCGCCGCCGGCGGCGACGTGGGCGCCGCCCGGGCCGTGGCAGCCCTCACAACCGGTGCGCTCGGGCGGTTCCTTGCCGGAAGCCACGCTCTTGTAGTGAGGGTTCTTGTAGAAGTTGAGCCAGATATCCGCGTGACAGGTGCGGCACACGCTACTGCCAACATATCCACCGGACGAGGGCGCCTGGCCAAATAAGGAGGCAGCGCCGAGCAGCACCACGATCAGCCGAAGCATACTAAGGCATGATACTGGAGTTACCCCTGTAGTTTGAGCAAATTCCGTAAGAAAATCGTAAATTACCGGAGAGCCGCGGCGCATACCCAAATGCCGCCAAGATCGCGTTGCGCTGCGGCCGCCGCAGCCGAGGGCGGATAAAATAAAAGGAGGGTGCATTCGCACGCTCACAGCCACCGCGGAGGTACGGGGAACGCGCTCCGCTGGTCTATGGGGGCCACGCTCGTCTTTGTGGCGGTCGAGGTGGTTACCGGCCTGCGCGCCCATTCGCTGGCTCTGCTATCGGACGCCGGGCATAACGCCACTGACGCGCTAGCCCTGCTACTGGCCTGGATCGCCAATTACCTGGAGTCGAAACCCGCTAACGAAATCAAGACGTATGGCTACCAGCGAGCGGGCGTTCTATCGGCTTTTGTCAATGCCCTGACCCTGGTGGCGCTCTCGGCTTGGATTTTCTACCAGAGCGTAGCGCGGCTGCGCAAGCCGGAAGCCGTTCACCAGGAGATCATGCTGGCAGTCGCGTTGCTGGGGCTGCTGCTCAACGGCGGGATCATGTGGGCCTTGCGGGTGGCGCGCCGTGGAGACATCAACGTGCGCAGCGCATTTGTGCATATGCTCGGGGACGCCCTGGGCTCGCTCGGGATCGTGGGCGGAGCGATTGCGATTGCTTACACGGGTTGGGTGCAAGTGGACCCGCTGCTGTCGATCCTGATCGGCGGGCTGATTGTGTGGACCGCGTGGGACATCATCCACGAATCGCTCAACATTCTGCTGGAAGGTCTGCCACGTGGGATCGAGCTTCAGGATGTGATCGGCTCGATGCGTTGTGTAGACGGCGTGATGGATGTGCACGATCTTCACATCTGGAGCCTGGGTTCCAGCACTCACGCACTGAGCTGCCACGTCCTGATTGCGGATGTGCCGCTTTCCGAAAGCGACGCCATCCTGCGCGGGCTGAACACGATGCTGGCGGATCGCTTCCACATTTTTCACACGACGGTGCAGTTCGAACATCTCTCGTGCGCGGTTTCGGAGAACGGGTGTGTGATCCCGGTAGAGGCTGAGCACGAAGGGCACCAGCATTAACGCGGCTATCGCCGCGTGTCCAAGGAGCGGTGTCCAAGGCCGGCATTAACGCGTGGGGACCGCTTCGATGTAGAAGTAAGTCACCAGCGCCAGGATCGTGGCCAGCGCGAGTACTGCGACGAAGATCCACAATGCGTATGATTTGGGAAACGTCACACTATGGGGAGTGCGGGTGAGGGGCCAGTGTGCCTTATTTTACCGGTGCTTCCAGCGCCTGGCGGCAGGCTCTGAGGATGGCGACGGCTCCTGGGGTATCGCCGTGAACGCAGAGGGTCTGGGCGGCGCCTTCGCGCGCGAAACGCAAGGCCTGCTGGGCGGCCTCCAAGGGGTCGGTGATCAGGGCGTCGGCGAACTTGCGGGAGCGCAGGGAGCCATCGGGCTCGTAGCGGCGATCCGCAAAGGCTTCCGCCGCGACCTGCAGTCCCATGCTGCGCCAGACGTCCAGGGCGGCTGAACCTGCGAGGCCAAAGAGGACGGCTTGGGGATTCCAGGCGGCAACGCCTGCGCCGATGGCGCGGGCCACCTGCGGGTCACGCGCGGCGACATTATAAAGCGCACCGTGCGGCTTCACATGGGTGAGGGTTCCGCCCAATTTCCTAACGACATGCTCCAAGCGTTCGATCTGGTCGCGCACGGTTGCCTCGATCGCTGTCTCACTCATGGCCATCTCCAGCCGGCCGAAGTTGGCGCGGTCCGGATAACTGGGGTGCGCGCCGATGCGGACGCCGCGGGCCATTGCGAAGCGGGCGGTGCGCTCCATAGTGGCTTCATCGCCGGCATGACCCCCGCAGGCGATGTTGGCCGAGGTGATGTACTCCATGAGAGCCGCTTCATGCCCGGCGTCATCGAGTTCCCCCATGTCGCAATTGAGGTCGATCATGGCGTCGATCATAACAGCGAGTAGAGCCACTCCTCCTGGCGGCGCAGCAGGTCGAGCGCCTGTTCCATGGTGACACGCTCGAAGCGCACGGGATCGCGCGGCCGAAGCTGGCCGAGGCGCGAGAAATCGGCCGAAATGACATTGGCGGGCTTGGGGTAGCCGCCGGTTGTCTGGTGCTCTACGAAGAGGATGATCGGCTGACCATCGGGCGGAACCTGGACGGCGCCGAGAGACACGCCTTCTGTGAGCATATGGCCGGGCGGGCTGGGGATGGCCGGTCCGCGGAGGCGCAGGCCCATGCGATTCGAGGCTTCGGTGATTTCATAAGCTTCCTCATACAGCTCGTCCCGGAACCAATCCGCCTGGGGCCCGGCGGTGACGCGCAACGGACCGGTTTGCTCCGGCGGCGGGGCGGAATGGGTGCGTGGGCGGCGAATGGATTGAGCGCCAATGTCCAGGCGATCGCCCTCGCGGAGCGGGCGACCTCCCAACCCCGTCAGCAGGTGAGTGGAAGCGCTGCCCAGCACCTTGGGAGTATGGATGCCGCCCTGGACCGCCAGGTAACAGCGCGCGCCCGAGCGGCAGGGGCCGCAGCGCAGGGTGGAGCCGGCCTGCAGACCGACAGCCGTCCAGAGCGGGATGCTACCACCGAAGTCAGACCCTGTGAGCGCCACCACGGCGGGATCTTCGAACTCGAACACGCCGCCGACCAGGGTCATTTCGAGGGCCGGAGCGTTTTCGGTATTTCCAACCAGCAGGTTGCCGGCGCGCAAGGCGAATGCATCGGCCGCGCCGGAGGCCGAGACGCCCAGATGCGCGTATCCGAAGCGGCCGAGATCCTGGACGGTGGTTTGGAATCCGGGCTCGATGACGCGGATGGCGCTCACGAATCTCTCTGCGGGATGAAGTGGACTCGATCGCCGGCACTGAGCAGAGCCGGCGGCGTAGACTCGGGATTAAACAGGCGGAGGTACGTGCGGCCGATGATGCGCCAGCCGCCGGGGGAATCGACCGAATAGATGCCGGTCTGGCTACCGCCGATGGCGACACTGCCGGCGGGGACGTGCTTGCGGGGCGCGGGCAGACGCGGGGTGGCCAATTCCGCCGGCATCCCGCCCAAATAAGGAAAGCCTGGGGCGAATCCCAGGAAGTAGACCAGGTAACCAGCCGAGGCGTGCAACTCGATGACGCGCTCCGGCGCCAAGCCGGTGTGGCGCGCGACTTCTGCGAGGTCGGGGCCGGCATCGCCGCCATAGCGCACCGGAATGTCGATCGCGCGCGGGGACGCTTGCGGTTGTAGTGGTGCAGCGGCCATTCGTTCGCGGACTAGCGCTTCGACCTGGACGTGGCTGAGCCGCCGCGGATCGAAATCGATCAGCACCGAGGCAAACGCCGGATGTAGATTCAATAAGCCCGCGGGCCGGCGCTCCAGGCCGGCGAGCAGATGGAGCACACGCCGGTGCGCTTCGAGCGAGATCTCACTGCCGAAAGAAACCAGCAGCGAGCGGTCGCTGGCGGGCCGAATGTCCATTTGTAATCGAGATCTTAGCCTGCCGCTCCGCGGCTGCGCAAGCCAGAGGCATGCGCCACTGCTTTTCAGAGGCGCAGGGCCGGATTTTCAGGCACGGGACGGCTAGGCGGGGCCGGTGGCGCCGCGAGTTCCGGAGAATGCGGGACCGAAGCCAATTGGGGCGGGGGAGTGGCGGCATGTGGCTGTCCGGTGGCGCTTTCGGCGGCAGCGTCCCGGTCGGCCTGGATCTGATGCAACTGGCGGAGGGTGTTGTTGTACGAGCGCTGGACGCTGGCGATGCGGCGGTGCAGGCTGTTGAAGACTTTTAGTTGCCCAGCATAGGCTTCGCCAGGCGATTGCGTATCCGCATTACTCAGCGCAAACTCCCAGAGGCTGGCTTCGACCTTGCGGTAACGGCGCAAGAGCCACTCATCGTGGACAAGGCTATCCACGAGGTAGCGCTGCTCGGGGTTCGCCGGCTGAAACTGCAGGTGGTAGTCGGATATGAGCTGTTCCAGCTCGGAAGCATCTTCGCCCGGGATGACCGTAACCTTCGCGTAGATGCCGGTTCTGAGATTGTTGAAGCGTGAGACGGCCTTGCCCGTGCTTGACGAGGGTCCCGTCGATAACTGCGCGTTGCGGCGGTTGGCGGCGAGTTGAGCTTCGGAAGCCATTCGTAAACTCCTTCTCAACCGCACAGTAGCATCCGAGCAAGCGGAGTTACGGATCTGCAACGGAGTAATTCGATGAAAAGAAAGGTGGTTACAAATTTTCCAATTGTGGTGACTAATCAGCCGTTCCACCCGACGCGGCTATCGCCGCGTGTCCGGCGCTCGCGCTGGCGGGCGCGTTACTGACAAAAGCAACTCCGACGTGCGGCGGGATGCCAAGGGTCACATCCAATTCCACGCCCTTGCAGGGCAGATCCCCTATCAGTTCTTTGATGCTATAAGCTGTCTCCAAGCCTTTTAGTGCCGCGGTCAAGGTCTTGTTGTCAGGGTACTTTGCAATCAGCTCCTTAATTTTCTTAGGATCTATAGAGTCCGCGGACGCGATCAGCTTGGCTCCGATTTCCGGCATGATTCCCATGCCAACCTTCAAGTCCTTTATCGTGAAACCCAGAGCGCGCATGGTTGGCAGCGCTTCGTTGAACTCATCCATAAACTTGCCTGCCGCGGCGGCGGCTTCGCCGGTGAGCTCCTTCGCCTTTCCGATCAAGTCGGTGAAAGCCATCGTCTTCTCCTTCCAATCACACAGTAGTGATCGAGTGTACGGCAGATCTACGGGTAAGACAAGGAGGTTCGGTACTGCCCGGCAGCAGCTATCAACGAGGGAGAGAGGCGGCGAGGGTCGTGTGGCCGAGGCGGCGCGCTTGCTCCCGCGGGATGCGGCCGTCGAGGTTGCGGATGGAGGGGTCGGCGCCGGCGTGCAGCAGGGCCTGGGCCGAAGCCGTATCTCCGAAATCGATGGTGGCGGCGTACATCAGGGGAGTAAAGCCGAAATCGTCGGTGGAATTGAGGTAGGCGCCTGCTCGGGCGAGGATGGGGATCAGATCGGGGCGGTTGGCGATGGTGGCCCAATGCAGAAGATTGATGCCGGTGGATTCGGTGGCGGTCGCGGATGCGCCGGCTTCGAGCAGAGTGCGGGCGATATCGGCATAGCCGAAGGTAACGGCTTGGCCAAGGGCGGGCGAGGGATCGGCTCCGTGCGCCAGCAGAAGTTTCACGTTTTCCAGGTCGCCCGACATGGCGGCGAGAACGAGGGGAGAGTTGCGCAAGCGCTTGCCGGGCGGGGCGTGCAGTTCCGCGCCGGCTTCCAGCAGAAGCTGCAGCGAGGGCGCGGTATGGCGGTAGGCGGCGGCGATGGTGAGGGCATCGTAGCCGGAAGCGGCGCGCGCTTTGGCGTCGGCGCCGCGGGCGATGAGGAGCTTGACCCTCTCGGGATCGGGCGCGGCCATCATGAGGACGGTCGTGCCGGCGGCGGTCTTCGCGTTGGGATCGAGCGCGGAAAGCTGGTGTGGGGTACCGAAAAGAGCGGTGCGGATCCAGGGCTCCGGTTCCGGGGCGGTTTGGATTACGGCCGGCGGCGATGGTGATTCCGGTAAGGCCGTCAGCAGCGCCATGACGGCCCAGCAGCTTGCGGCATAAGACAGGTATTCATCCTTCTCATATGGGAAGCCGGTCGAGAAATATTCCGGGCTGACGGGCGCGGGCGAAATCATGCGAGTATGGACCCTCCAGCTTCCGCCGGCGGCCTGGGTAGAGATAAGGAAGGCCGCGGCCTTGCGCCAAACCGGGTCGGTGAGGGGCATGCCCGCCGCACGGAGGGCGAAGAGCGATTCTCCAGTGGAATAGGCGTCGGGTGGATACGCAGGAAGTTCGGGCCATGCTCCAGAGGGCTTGCGCATGGCAATGAGGTCGCGGCGCGCGGCAGCGATTTCGGCGGGAGCGGCATCGGACCAGACGAGCCCCATGAGGCGGAAGGCGGCGTCCTCAGTGGAAGCGGGGCGTGTGGCTGACAGCCAGCGCCGCGCACGGAGAAGACAGTCGTCCCGTTCGGCGCGGAGTTCCAACGGCATGTAGAGACGGATGGCGCGAACGGCCGAGGCGGTGGCGGTGAAGGTACTGCTGGAATGCGGCGGACGGAAATCGGAGGTGACCCAATGACCATCGCGTTGCCAGCGGGCGAGGCGGCGCGCGAGGACGCCGGTGGTGAGATCGGGCGGGATGCCGGCGGTGTTCGCGGCCATGAGCAGGAAGCTGTCGTCGGGCGTGGGATCGTTGAGATTGGCGGCCTGGATGGCATCATCGAGCGCATGGGGGCCGCGGAGTTCGCGGAACGTCTTGTCTTCGACGGCGCCGAGGACGGCGGAATCGATGGCGATGCCGCGCTCACGGGCGAGGTGCAGCATCAGGATCGGGAGAATGTTGTGATGGCAAGAGACACAGGCGCGCTGCTTGACGAATGAGGCGGCGGAGCGCTGGAGCAACGGAAGGGCGCGCGCGATGGCGGGGCGCACGTCCTGGGCTGGAGCGGCAGCGGCCAGCAGGGCGAGGATCAGGGACGGGGCGCACAAGGGGAGCTTACAAGAAAGTTTTGAGCGTTTGCAAATTCCGTCGACCGGGTTTGTTGGGCGGGTCAATTGTGAGATTGCATACGGTTCGGCGGTGCTCGAATAGCGGCTTTCCTGGCTGACGCCGGGTTGAATAGCGTTAGGAGGATGACCTAGGTGCAATTTCGAACCGGAATTCTGATACTAGGGCTGACAGCCATGGCGCTGGGCCAAACCCCGCCGACGACCGCGCCGATCCGCTCGATTTCCGATCCACTGTTGGCACAGCCGGGGGAGCACCTCCTGCTTTGCGTGGCGAACTTGGCGCAATCGGTAACACCCGTGACCACGACCACCAACCCGCCTACCAGCGTGCCGGCCGTACTGACGGCGACGCTGCAGGTTTTGAATGGCGTGAGCAGGGCCATATTGGCCCAATCGCAGATCACGCTGCCGCCATTGGGAAGCGCCACCGAGCCGCCCGATCCGTGTTTGGAGTTCGCAGTGCCGGCGACTCCGACGGCGGCGACGCCAGGGCCGCTCCAACAACTCTTCATCGCGGTGGTGCGGGTGAGCCCGCAGCCGCTGCCGCCGAGTTCAGGCGGCGGGGTGGCAATGCCCCTGATACCGGTCTCTTTGGAGGATTTGCTTTCCTCGATACAGGTGTTCACGCCGGGGCCGGCCAACGTGCCCACGAATATTCGCACGATCCCTATGCATGCACCCAATATTGGGCCAATCGTGCTGGGAGGAGTGATGCCATTGGCTGCCCGGTAAGAGATCTGGGCGGGGCCGGGCCAGACCTGGAGTATGGCCGGGCAGACGGCAAGACCTTCTGCCCTACCTAGTGCATGGGCATGCCGGGGCCGTGGTGCTTGGGGCGCTTCATGAAGAATAAAAGCGGCAGCACCAGGAGAAAGAAAACGGCCAGGGCGCGGAATGTGTCTACGAAGGAAACCATGGACGCCTGCCGCAGCACCATTCCCCATAACGCGCCATAGGCCTGATGTAAGGCTGATTGCGAGTTGACGCCGTGCGCCATGAGGGTGGATTCCAAACCCCGCAACGCCATCTGGGTTTGGGGGCTGGCGGCCGTTACGTGGGCGCCGAGCACGTTGGTGTGCACCTGCTCGCGGCGGAACAGGTACGTGGTGGCGCAGGCGATGCCGATGCTGCCGCCGATGTTGCGCATCAGGTTGAACATGCTCGTAGCGTTCCCCATCTCCTCTTTAGAGATGGGATCCATGGTGGCAGTGGTGAGGGGCACGAATAACATGGCGAGGCACGCGCCCTGCACGAATTGGGGCCAGAAAATGTCCCAGTAGCCGGCATCGAGGTTCAGGTTGGAGAGGGCGTAGAGCGTCCAGGAGGTGCCCACCAGCCCGGCGGCCAGCGCTTTGCGTGGATCGAAGCGGCCCAGCACGGTGCCCACGAGGGGCATCATCAGAAACGATCCGACTCCCCGCGGAGCCATAGCAACACCGGCATCCAGCGCGGAGTAGCCCAGCAGGGTTTGGAGGAAAACCGGTAACAGGAGCATGCTGCCGTAGAGCACGAAGCCCATTACAGTCATGACGAACACGCCCGCGCTGTAGGTACGGTCGCGAAATATGCGCAGATGCACGACCGGGCCGCGTACGCGCAGCTCGTGGACAACGAAGATGGCCAGTCCCGCCAGAGCCACGATCGACAGGAGAGTGATCCAGTGGGAGGCGAACCAATCCTCCTCCTGGCCTTTATCGAGGACGATCTGCAGCGCGCCCACGCCCACCGTCAGCAGACCGATGCCCCAGGAATCGATGCCGGTGTTTGCGCGGCGGATATAGGGGGGATCGAAGATGAACAGGCGTGTCATGATGACGGAAGCAAGGCCGACCGGCAGGTTGATATAGAAGATCCAGCGCCAGCTAAAGTTGTCGGTGAGCCAGCCACCGAGCACCGGGCCTAACATGGGAGCGACGACGATGCCGAGGGCCCAGAACGCCATGGCTTTGCCGCGGTCCCTCGGCGGGAAGGCTTCCAGCATGACGGCCTGGGAGAGCGGCTGGAGGCAGCCTCCGGTGGCGCCTTGAATAATGCGGAACACGATCAGCATCTGCAGCGAAGGGGCCAGGCCGCACAAAAACGACGCCGCAGTAAATCCGAAAGTGGCCGCCAGCAGGGTTCGCTTTCTTCCGAAATAACTGGCCAGCCAGCCGGTCATGGGCAACACGATGGCGTTGGCGACCAGGTACGAGGTCAGTGCCCATGCGGCTTCATCGACACTGGCGGAGAGGTTTCCGGCGATGTGCGGCAGCGACACGTTCACGACGGTGGTATCGAGCACCTCCATAAACGTGGCGAACATGACGGAGATCGCGATGATCCACGGGTTCACCTGCGGATGGGAATCAGATGACGGCAAACCAACCTCTACTACCTATCATGACAAGGCGAGAGCGAAGGCCACAATGGTTTCGCGGGTATCGCCGCCGGTTTTCTCCAATTCCTGCAGTAGCTCATTTTCGAGTCCCGCGGGATCGGCCTGGACTTCGCAAGCGGCGATCTGGTCATCCGTGGCGCCGTGATAACAGAGTTCACAGACGGCCAGGGACTCCGGACCGAGGCGCACGGCCGGGCCGAAGGTTCTGCAGGTGATGGGACGTGAAGCGTACAGGTCGCATGTGCCGGTCTGAGGGTCGAGGGCGGGGCAAGGTTGGTGGTCGAAGGCGTCTTCTGTTTCTAACGTGGCTCGAAGCGAGTCGTCCGGAAAGGCTTCGCGGATCCGTTCAGCTGCGTGCCGGGCGCGGTGGCGGAGGCTCGCGGCCCGCGCTGGATCTGTACGTTCCAGAGCTGCGAGGCCTTCCCGCAGGCGCAGCGCATCGAGCGGAGTGATGGGGAATGGGCCGAGGCAGCATTGGTAACAGCCCGGCCGGCAGACGACCCATGCGCCGCTCTTGCGGGTGGCTTCGGCCATGGCGGTATCTATGATTTGGATGAGGGTAGAGTCGCGGGTCATGCCGCACATTCATGCAGTAAATATCATTATCGGCGTTTAGCTAGTAGTTCCGTCTCGGACACGCCGATCACGCCGCTCATGGGCATTGACAACGGCCAATTTTTGTACTTTTATTAACATCTATGTGGAATTAGTTTGGTTTGAAGGAGGGTGAATGTTCGGCCTAGGTGTTTCTCTTTTTCAAGTCGCGATTCTTTTAATTTGTCTCGTTGCGCTTTCGGAATGGTGGCGATTGCGTGATGCCGGACCAAATGTGGTGGTTCAGGATTTCCGGATGGAAACCGGCGAGACCAAGGGAGAATTCCTCTACGTCCTGGGCCGGCGATCCGGCATAAGCGAGTGGTTCTTGGGTCTGTTCGGCTTGCAGGCGCAGATCTCGTTTTCCGTTACAGACGATGAAGTGACTCGAGAAAGCGCTGGACCTCGGGGCTTTGAGTCATTGTATGCACCTTTGGCTGAAATCGGCTCCTCTCGATGTTCATATTATCGAGCCTTCTGGGTACTGGCGCTAAGCATATTCTTTTACTTGTACGGGCTGTTTAATCTGCTCGCGGCAGTTGTCAAGTCTGACGATTACGCGCGCCAGCAAGCGCTTTCGACAGGCAGCGACACAGTGTGGGGGTGTCTAGTTTTGGGCACTGCATGTTATGTCTGGTACGCCTTTTCCAAACGGGTATTGATCTCCGTATCCGCAAAAGGTGGCGTGGTGTTGGGAATTTCCTTTAAACGGAGCATCGTGGAGAACGTCGCTGTCGAGTTGCAGAAAGCCATGGCGGCCGTCGATTTGATGAACGCCCGAATACTTGCCAAGCATACGCAATCTTAGGAGCAAAATGCATTATGTCAACGCCCACCATGCAGCCAATGGAACCGCCGGAGCAGGTTCCGCCACTTCCTCGCACACGGCTGAAACCGCTCGGTGGCAGCGGCAAATCCGTTCGTGTGATGTTAGTCTGCCTTATTTTATCGGTGGTCGGCGCGATAGCATCACGATCGTATGCGAAGGGCGGTGCTGCCTACATCAGCGCCAACGCCCCGGGCGCCTCCGTCCGCGTCGACGACGCTGGGCGCCAAGCGAATGCGTCCGGCGCCGTCCAGTTCGTGGGATTGCCCTTCGGCCAACGCCGACTTCAAATCCAACACCCCGATTTCGAGCCACTTACGGCGACGATTCACATGGCTTGGTTGTCAAGCAATCAATTTTCTTTCCATTTGACGGCCGTCCCCTTGACTCTGACCGTTAACACCAACCCCGGCGCATCGGTGTTCCTGAACGGCCAAGCTATGGGAATCGCAAATAACCAAGGAATATTGGTTAAATCTGGCGTGACCCCCGGCGATTACGACATAGAAGTGAGTCTAACTGGTTACAACGCTTTCCGACAGCACCGGCACTTGAGCCCGAGATTTGCCCAAATATACGCGCAGCTTTATATCAGCCAGGAACGCATACAAGCCCTCCAAGAGGAACAGCGGCGCGCACAGCAGAATGCCGCGCAATTCCAGCAACTGTTTGCATCGGCCCAACGGGAATTCAATTCTCGGCAATACCAGCCCGCGCTGGCGGCCATCGATGAAGCCCTCAAATTGGAACCCGGAAACCAACCGGCTCAGCAGCTAAGAAGCCGCATCGTGCAGACGATTAACATACTGAGGTGACATGAACAAAACGTTAATTGCCGCCGCAGCGCTCGCGTGCGCCATATCGACTCGCCCGGTGCTAGGGCAATCCGGCCGAGGAACGCAAGCCAGCCCAAAGAAGGCCACCTCTAGTAAAAAAGCCGCTTCCGAAACTGCAGACCGAAGGTTAACTCTCGACCAGATCAGTAAGCTTGTCGCAATTCAAACGCCCGATCAGATAGTCGCTCAGGAGATCCAGTCGCGGGGAATCAGCAACGATTATGGACGTCGAGACGTCGATGCACTCCGCCAACAGGGCGCGGGTTCCGAAACCGTGGCGGCCCTGCTCAGATTCTTGCCGAGTGCTGGGTTGACTGTAAGAACGGAACCTGGTTCCGCAGTCAAACTCGACGGAACATCTTCACTCGTTACAGGTAGTGACGGCACTGTAACATTTCCGGCGCTCGACCCGGGCAGCCATCAAATTGCCATCGAAAAGCAGTATTTTAGGCCGATTTCCCGCTCAGTCGTGATCAAAGCGCGCGAAAACGCCTCGATAGATGTGAGTTTGGAATGGGCTGTAGGCTTTCTGAGCGTTAGCACAAATGTATCCGACGCGCAGATCCGAGTTGGGGATGGGCCTCCTCAGCCAGGGCGCGTTAGCCGCATGGCGATTCCGACGGGACAAACAATCGTTGCGGCTACTGCACCGCTTCGCAAGCCTTTAGCCCAGACAGTGAGCATCGAGCCAGGGAAAGAGACCGCCATTTCACTCTCGCTCGCAGTTGATGATGTTGCTCTTAATGCGATGGCTAATCAGATCCACGAATCGTTCCGCTCCCGTTCGTATCCAGTGGTTATTCAGCAGGCCGAAAGGTATTTTCAAAACGGAGGGACGGACCGGGAAATTCGTGGTGAACTGGCCGTAAGCTATTTGGAGCGCGGCAACTACATGGACTTCAGAGATATGGCCCGGCAGGCCTTGTCTGCCGGAGGCACCTTGCAGTTCGAGGTTGTGCATCATCACCTCGGCCTAGCGGGCGGCACTCTGCATCGCGCAGAACTACGGTTAAGCGCGGAGACAATCGGTTTCAAGCCCTTGGACCGGTGCAATTTGGCAGAATTCCAAACGCCGCTCAGAGAAACCCGGCTTGGAAAACGTGAACTTGCGATTCTCGCCCAAGGCCGTAGCGTACCAGTAATCGATTTGAGCCTGCCCGAACCTAGTAATCCCAAAAAACAAGTAAACGTGAATCTTTCGGCAGGAAGAATTCCCGAGGGCTCGTCGGCGGCTAAGCTCAACAATTCGATCCTGTTTCACGAGGACCCAGGCAAGGTTGGTGCCATTCGGCAACTGCTTCAAACAATGCTGCAGTAGGTCCCTTAAAGTGGTCGGCTTTGCCTGAGGGGGCGCTCCTGGCCGATCTTCTAATCCGTCCCGTTCGACCGCTGCCGATGCTCCCGCATCGTCCGGCCGGCACAGGTCGGTACTTCAAGAGCCACGAAACTTTCGCGCAGCGGCAGCGGATCGAGTGGGTAATGGAAAACGGGCCGATGCAGCACAGCCGGGGTGGCAAGGCAGCCACGCGCCGCTCGTGCACGCTGCTTCCGCATGTCGGCTCCACTAGCTGTGAGAGTTGAATCCCGGATCACAGATGATCGCTATTGCGAGGCCAGCATGCCGGCACAAATTACACCGGCGACAAGATCGTCGGCGCTACGGGATATCGGCCTCCGCGGCCGGATGGTTTTGACATCGCAAATTGCGATACCAAAGATGCCATCTCTGCGGGAGTGAGTGGAATATGAAGTCTTCGGGGAAACGGGTGCGGTTGCGTTTGACGGCTTCATTCAGCCGAAATTTTTTCGAGCATTGAAGTTAACCGCATGGTAGCGCGTGGCACTGTAGTATGGGACCGACACGCGCCGTGTTTGCGGTTGGGTCGGTCCGCTATAATTTTGGACAGCCGCGGCGTGCATGCTGGAAAAACTTCTTACCGAACAGCAGAATCCGGCTTCGGCCTCGATTGATGCGCTTCCTACCGCGGAGATCCTCCGGATTATCAATGCCGAAGATCAGAGAGTGGCGGCGGCGGTGGAGAGAGAGATTTCTTCGATCGCGCGGGCGGTGGATGCGATCGTGGAAGCGTTCCGGCGTGGAGGGCGGCTGTTTTATATCGGCGCGGGGACCAGCGGGCGGCTGGGCGTATTGGACGCGGCCGAATGCCCGCCTACGTTCAGCGTGCCGCCAGAGCTCGTACAGGGGATTATTGCGGGGGGCGAGCCTGCCCTGAGCCGGGCCACGGAAGCTAGCGAAGATGATCCGGCCGCCGGCGCGCGCGATCTGTTGGCGCACGGCTTTCAACGGGACGACGTGCTGGCGGGAATCGCGGCCAGCGGCCGGACGCCATATGTCCTGGGCGCGGTGGCGGAAGCGCGGCGCTTGGGCGCGGTTACGATTGGGATCAGTTGCACGCCGGATTCGGAATTGGCGCGCGCCGCCGAGATCGCGATCACTCCTCTTCCGGGCCCGGAGGTAGTGACGGGGTCGACCCGGATGAAGGCCGGGACCGCCACCAAATTGGTGCTCAACATGCTGTCTACGGGTGCGTTCATCCGGCTGGGGTATGTTTACGGCAACCTTATGGTGAACGTGCAGCCGAGAAACACGAAGCTGCAGGATCGGGCGCGGCGCATCGTGGCCGAAGCGGCCGGGGTGACGCGCGAGCGTGCGGAGGAGTTGTTGGGGGAATCGGGGAAGAATGTGCGAGTGGCGGTTCTGATGGCAAAGCTGGGCGCCACTCGCGGAGAGGCCGAGCGCAGGCTGGAAGCGGCGGGCGGCAGCATCGCAAAGGCATTGCATGGATAAATTCGTGATCACGGGCGGTAGCGCTCTTACGGGGGAGATCCCCACCAACGGGTCCAAGAATTCGGCTCTGCCGGCGCTGGCGGCGGCGCTGCTGACCGATGAGCCGGTTACGCTGAAGCGGATCCCGCGCGTGCGCGACATTCGCACCATGCAGCGCCTGCTGGTGGATATTGGGACCAAAGCGGAGGTGGAGGGGGAGACGGTGCGGCTGCATACCCCGCAGATCGCGAGCCCCGAAGCGCCATATGAGTTGGTAAAGACCATGCGCGCTTCGAGCCTCGTGCTGGGGCCGCTGGTGGCGCGCTCCGGCCGCGCTCGCGTTTCGCTGCCGGGAGGATGCGCCATCGGCGCGCGGCCCATTAACTTGCATATATTCGGGCTGGAGCAACTCGGGGCGCGGGTGAATCAATCTCACGGATATATCGAAGCGGTGGCATCGGAGGGGTTGCGCGGGGCAGTGGTCCATTTCGACCGTATCACGGTGACGGGGACGGAAGACCTGATGATGGCCGCGGTACTAGCTAAGGGCGAAACCGTGCTGCGCAACGCGGCGCGAGAACCGGAGGTGGTGGACCTGGCGCACCTGCTTACGCAGATGGGCGCGCGCATCGAGGGCGCGGGCACTTCCACTATCCGGATTCAAGGCGTCGAGAAGCTCGGTGGAGCGGAGCACGAGATCATTCCCGACCGGATCGAGGCCGGCACCTTTCTGATCGCGGGGGCGATTACCGGCGGCGACGTGACGATCACCGGGTGCAACCCGGAACACGTGGGCGCGCTCGTGTCGAAGCTGCAACAGGCCGGTGCCGACGTGACACAACGCGACGCGACCGCGCTGCGTGTCCGCGGGGCAGGGAAGTTGCGCTCCGTGGATATGACCACCGAGGAATATCCCGGCTTCGCGACCGATTTGCAAGCGCAGTATATGGCCCTGATGACCCAGGCGGAGGGCATTGCGCTGATCGTGGAAACCATCTTTGAAAACCGCTTTATGCACGCACAGGAACTGGCGCGCATGGGGGCCAACATTCGGCTGGATGGCAAGCAGGCGATGGTGGCGGGTCCACGGGAGCTGACGGGCGCGGGAGTGATCGCGTCGGATCTGCGGGCGAGCGCATCGCTGGTGCTGGCGGCGTTGGTGGCGCGCGGCGAAACCGTAATCGACCGCGTATACCACATCGATCGCGGGTATGAGAGAATCGAGGCGAAACTGGCGCAAGCCGGGGCCAAAATCCGCCGCGTGGAGTAACGAATGGCTCATAATCCGGGATTTCTGAACTTGGTGAACGACGCGAAATCGCGCGTGAAAGAGATCGACATCGAGGGCTACCGGAAGATGGTGGCGGAGAAAGAGCCGCACATCCTGGTCGACACACGCGAAGAAAGCGAGTGGACGGCGGGGCACGTGAAAGGGGCGGTGCACCTCAGCAAGGGCGTGATCGAGCGCGATATCGAAACCAAGGTGCCGGACAAATCGGCGAAGCTGGTTTTGTATTGCGGCGGCGGATTCCGGTCGGCGCTGGTGGCAGACAATTTGCAGAAGATGGGATATACGAACGCGATTTCGCTGGATGGGGGATGGCGGGCGTTAAAGGAATCGGGATTGCCGGTGGAGTGAGGACGCCGGCCTGCGGCCGGTTAGCAGGCCAAACGGCCTGCTCCACCATGCTGTTACTCGGGTTGGGTGTGGGCTAAGCGGACGATTTCGGCGTCGGAAATCACGATCAGACCATCTTCCAGCATGCCTTCGATGGCTTCGGCGGCGGCGGCGATCTTTTCGGCTGTGTCCACGACCGTGATCATGACGGGCAGATCCTTTGAAATGTGGAAGAAGCTCTTCTTGTGTTCGTGTCCTTTGGCGCCATAACCTAAAATCCCCCGGTATACGGTGGCGCCGGCGATCTCCATCATGCGGAGTTTCTTCACAATAGCGTCGTAGAGGGGTTCGTCGTGCCAGCGGTCGGCTTCGCCAATGAAGACGCGCAAGAGTTTCGCGGGGCCTTGGTGTCGCTGATGCGGCGGCTTCGGTTCGGGCCTGACGCTTTTCCGGGCGTGCTTCACCACGGTGGTGTCCTGCACCTCGATTAAACCGTCGGAAACCATGTCATACAAGGTCGGGAGAACTTCTTCGATTTTCTCGGCGGTATCCACGAACTCGATGCGGATGGGCAGATGCTCGGCGAGAACTTCTACTTTCGGTGTGTGGAGCACCTGGTGCGCGCCGAAGCCGGAGAAGGCCCGCGTGGCGGTCGCGCCGCTGATGCCCTTGTGCATGAGGAAGGTCATGATGGAATCGTGCAAGGCGGTGAGATGGTGCTGGGTATCCTCATTGAGGAAGATCGTGACTTTTTTCGCGGCGCCTCGTGTCAGCATGTGGTGTGTCCTCTTTGCTACCGGCGTCCAATGAGAACTGCTCCGAGCCAGACGCCCAGATAACCAAGCAGGACGCTGCCCATCACGTAGGCCAGAGCCATGAACCGCGCGCCGTCGCGTACGGCCTGGAAGGTTTCGTATTCGAAGCTGGAAAAAGTCGTATAGCCGCCGAGAATACCGACTACCAGGAAGAGACGCCAATTAGGATGCGGCTGGAACCGTTCGGTGAGCAGCGTCATCAAGATGCCGATGAGAAAAGAGCCAGTCACGTTGATCACGAGCGTGCCCAGGGGAAAGCGGCCGCCATATTTGCCCATAATCCACAGCCCCGCCACGTAACGGGCCAGCCCGCCCAACCCGGCGCCCGCGAGCACTACCAGATATCGATCCAACCGGCCAAGCCTCCTTTCGATTCCGCGGCCGGCGATCAGCCGATGGCGCGCGCGTTCAGAGTGGCGCTCTGCTGCAGATTCCGTTCCCGTAAATAGAGAAATAGCGGTAAGCCGAGCGAGGCACCTACCGCCAGAACTCCTAGCACCGCGAGCCACCACTGCTGGAGGCCTAGCCGCTTCCGTTCCACACGGAAAAATACCAGCGCGGTCACCGCGGAGAGGATCACATCGAAGCCGAAGAACGCGCTGATCCGGTTAGCGAAGAGTTCGCGGATCAGGAGCGTCAGATCCAAACCGTGCGCGGCGACCCAGGGCAGAAACTGCCAATACGGCAAGACGGCTCCCAAAACACAAAGCGCGAGGTAAATCGTCTTAGGCCTCATCTCGACAATCTAGCAGACGGTGAGCAGCCTTATTCGATGGCTTGAATGCGCCCATCGCGGAGATGCACGCGGGTGTCGGCGATGGCGGCGGCTTCGGCACTATGGGTGGCCATGAGGACGGTTGCGCCAAAACGCGTGGCGGCTTCGCGAAGAAGCGTAAGGACCTGATCGCCGCTGGCCGTATCCAGGTTGCCGGTGGGCTCGTCCGCGAGCAGCAGGTCGGGATTGTGGACCAAGGCGCGGGCGATGGCGACGCGCTGCATCTGGCCCCCGGAGAGCTGATACGGCATCGCGCCGGCTTTGTCTTCGAGTCCTACCCACTGCAAGCGGTCGAGGGCCGCGTGCCTGGTCCGCTTTCCGGAGAGGAGCAGCGGCAGTTCTACGTTTTCCAAGATAGTGAGAGTAGGCAGGAGTTGAAAGAACTGGAAAACGAAACCAACACGGTTGCGGCGGAGAGCGGTGAGTTGCCGCTCGTTGAGAGATGCGGTGGACTGCCCATCGATGAGGACCTCGCCGCCAGTGGGGAAGTCCATGGCCCCGGCCAGGTTCAACAGCGTGGTTTTGCCGCAACCGCTGCGACCCAGCAAAGCAGTCACGGTACCCGGCGCGAGGGCTAAGGAAACGTCATGCAGGACCGGGACGGGTTGGCCCCCGTTGGAATAAGTTTTCGAGACCTGGCGCAACTCCAGGCGAGGAGGCGGCATCTCCTCCTAGTTTAATGGCCGGTGTTGCGCCAGGGCCTCGGTCAACCTTTCGGACGGCTGAAAGCCGGCTGCGGGCAGGATTGCCCGCCCCACATTGCCGGAACTAGTTACCGATTTTCGCGGGCGGCTGTTCCGTTATTCTCGCGGTGAGCCGAATACTTATCCAACTGCGCAATTAGTGGCTCGGCCGCAGCCGGCGCCTTCATGTTACTCGCGAGGATCTCACGGTTACTCACTGAATGACCGTATAGCGCCTCGTTTTCTTTATTGTCAGGCCGCATGGTGGCGCCATTGAGCGAGATACCTGCGAAAGCGCCGCGCGCCCGTGACCAAGCCAAAATCTCAGCGTGTAGCTCCAGGTCGGTAGCCGCCTTCGCGGTGCGGCCTACCGGTCCCGCCGCGACGGAAGCGTCGGCGCCAAGGGTGAACTTGTCACTCATGAGCTTGTCCATGCCTTTCTGGCTCATGACCAGCATGACTACGTCAGTCGAAGAGCCGCCAATCTGGAATCCGACGCTGCCGCCTTCGATGCGCACCGCCGCTGGGGCGCCCCAACCGCGCCCGTTACGACATTCGGCGAATCCGCGGCCATATTCCCCACCCACTACGAATGCGCCTTTTTTCAAGCCGGGAACGATCACGACGCATTGCGCCCGGTCCAACAGATCCTGCGGGATTCCTTTGTCCGGCGTCCCCATGATCTCGGAGAAAACGGTGCTGGCATCGGCCAAACGCTCTGACGCGGTATCAGCCATCAGACCTGTGGCCGGAATCAGAAAGGACGCAAATATAACTAGACTTCGCATTACTGTAAACCTCCCCGCTCTCATTATGTGTGCGTTTGAAGAAAGAATTGGGCAAATGGCAGGAGTAAGTTGTCGTATTCCTCACTTACTCGAACTGAAGGGACTATTTACGACCTAACATCCGTAATCTCACGTTGAAGGCGCGAGCTTGTCCTCTTCCGTACGTGAGGAATAAGGGTGTTCCGCTCACGTTATTTACGTAATTGGGATTACCGTTATTGGTCAGATTATCGAACCCGAAACGCCAGGCCCATAAGTAGTGCAATGCCCGAAACCGCCGCTCCAGTGCGAGGTTGATATTGAAATATCCGGGTAAGCGGACTGAGTTCGGCGCTCCCACCATGAAACTATTCTGATCCACCACGCTGAAGGGGAAGCCGGTGTGGTACTCGACCAGATAAACGATGTCAGTCTCATGGGTGAGAAATCGCAGGAAAGCGGGCAAAGCGCGATTGGGCAGGGGCGCCCATCCCCACGTATGAAACCGATTGGGCGTATCCCAGGTGAAGGGGCCGGGCATTTGCGGCGCGAACACGGGATTCTCCAGGCTGTAGTCCACCGCAGCATCGGACCGGGCGCTCGATCGGGTATAGCCGGCGAACCATTCGAATTGTCCGGCGAAGGTGCGGCGGACGCTGATTTCGACGGCATCGTAGCGCTCGCGGCGCGTGCTTTGTAAGGCGTAGACGACGGTACCGGATTCGGCGAGCGCTTGGGCCGGGTTGGTGAGCTCAAAAACAAAGCCGCGGGATCCGGCGCGGTGAATGTAGCCGGCCTTGCCGTAGAACTGGAACGGCAGTTTCTGTTCGACGCTGAGGCTGGCGCTGCGGTAATAAGGCGCTTCGAGCGTCCGCTCATTGAGCAAGAAGGAGGTTTGTACGGGACCCAGCATGCCGCCCCCAGGGGGGAAGAAGGTCGAGAGACTCACCTGGTCCTGCTGGCGCGTGAGCAGACCCAGGCTGATGGCATCGTAGTAAACGCCCCAACCGGCGGAGAATTTCGTATTGCGCAGAAAGCCTGGCGCCCAGGCCACCGCAAAACGGGGCGCCACCTCGATGTCGCGGACAATCTCGTTCCATTCCGTGCGGAGGCCGACCTGGATAAGGACTCCGTCGCGAGGCGTCCAGCTATCCTGGACATATTCCGCGCCTTCGAAATTCTTGCGCGCCTGAAACGGGCTACCGGCGAATTGCACGAAGCGCGAGACCGAATTATCGGCGCGCAATACTTCGTAATCGTGGCGCGTCACGAGTTGGTGGAAGGCCTCGCGCTCCATATCGACGCCGAACTTCAACTGGTGCGTGCCGGCCAAGTGAAGGGTAGGCAGAAACAGGTTTGCCAGTCCCTGTTGCCGGTAGAAGTGGCGGCCCAGGTTCTCGAAATAGTTACCGAGGTTGCCGAAGGGAGTGATTTCAAACAGAGCGTTGCCTTGCGGGATATCGCGCAAGTCGCCGCGGGAATCGGCGAAAGCGACATCCAAAAGGGCTCCCCCACGGAGATAGGCCTGGTCGCGGATAGAGCTCAAGTAGTAAGACTGGCGGTGGTTCGTCGTGGTCTCGGCCGGGTTGAGAAAGCTGAGCCCATTACGATTGATATCGGAGCGATTCAGCAGGAAACTGCCGGTCAGGATGTTGGCCGGTGTCAGGTTCACCTGAAAGCGGCTCAGGCTACTGGCGGTCAACCCGTGCGTGAGGTTCTGGCCGTGGGGCAACTGGTGGATTACATCCACGTTATAGAAACCGTCCAGTCCTTCGTGAAACCAGGCACGCCCCTTGGCAATGGGACCGGAGAATTCGAGCCGCGGAGTCCACTTATTGACGTGGAGGCCGCTCTCGGTGGAGAGGCCCGGAATGAAATTGGTTCCGCCGAAGCGTAGCGTGTCGTCACCCATTTTGGTTTTGAGATCGAGCACGCCGGCGGAGCCGCGGCCGTTTTCGGCGGAGAAGCGGCTGCTCTCCAGGTCCATCGACTGGATGCTATCGATATTGACGCGCGTGTCCAAGTTCCCCGTGACCGGGTCGGAGATGTTGAAGCCATCCAGAGTGTAATTCGTCTGGCGGGTATCGCCGCCATTAAAGTGCGCCCGGCCGGCGTTGTCCTGGACGACGCCATCAAACAGAGGAAGGGCGTTGCGGTAATCCTGCGGCGCGGCGTAGGGAACGGATTGAATTTCGGTGTTGTCCAATTCCTTCTTCTCGGAGGGCTGCTGCGGGTCGATGGCTGGGGCCGAGGCCGTCACATCGATGCGTTCGGAAAATTCTTGCAGATGGTTGAGGACGATGGTTAGCTGGTTCGAACCTTCGGTGAGAGTCTGCGCCTGGCCCTTCACCAAATAAAAGCCTTGCCGTTCGGCACGAATGCGGTATTGCCCGGCCGCTTCGGAATTCAAGCTGAAATTCCCGGCTTGGTCGGAAGAGGCCACCGCCGCGGCGCCGCCGGATTCGGCTTGCAACTCGACGCGAACGCCGGGGACGCCCACGCCGTTCTCGTCCACCACGCGTCCGGTAACCGCGACTTGGGCGGGCGCGGTTATGGCGGCAAGGAGGAAGACCCAGCAGATGCGCCCCGCCATCGTCGGTTTCGCCATGAGTTCTCTGCTACGCTTCCAGGTGCATTGTCTAGAATACAACCGCGACCATTTGTAAAGGCGGAGGCATATATGTGGAATGCTATCTTGCGTACAATGAGCCGATCTATCGGGGACGCCTTTTCTAAATGAGCGTGACACCCTCGGCGAGAGCGGCTTTCTTCAGTGCACTATCGGAAGTGCCAGAGGAAGTTTTTCCCGGCGGGCCAAGTCGACGTAAGCCACACCGTAGGCCGCCAGATTGTGTTTTCGGGCTAGCGATTCCAGCGACACGTTGCGTAGCCAGTTTCCAGGCGCAACCCCAATCGGCATCGCTTTCAAGAGCCCGAGATATTCCGAGATTTCCGCCTGACTCATCCGCTTGCGAATATTGTGTGCCACAAAGATTCCGTTGGCAATTTCGAACGGCCAAATCTCCGGCACCACAACGTTTTCCCTCTTCAATCCGTTGAAGGATGGCCCGGTTATAAGGCGTATTTTCAGCGGATCGTTTGGGAAACACCACGAGAGGGCTACTGAAGCATCGAGAACAAACGCTTCCATCAGAAGCGGTGGCCTTCATGCAAGAACCGACGTAAGACCGGCTCGCCAAGAGAGAGGTGGTGCCGTTCCCAGAATTCGAGCATGCGGCGGACAACGGTCCGACGGTTCTCTGGATCAAAGCGGGGATTATGCGGAAGGCTAGCCAAAGCAGTCGTCAGTACCGAACGGCTGGGCTTTAAGGAAAGACCGGTATTCCGCTTTCATGATACAGGAGAAACAGCAAGACAGACTTATTGGGGCACGGCGGTCTGGAGAATGCGCATGTCGCTAGCGGCGTGCAGCACCGGCGCCGGGCCGTCTTCCGGGAGGAGCCACACTTCTCCGGGCGCGATGTGCTCCTGGCCGATCCGGCCGTGGCCTTCCAGGCAGATCCATAATGGGCAAGTACCGCCTGGTCCAGCGTGCTCGTCTCCGGCGGGCAGGCGGATGGTTTCGGTAATGAAATGCGGACAGCGCACCAGCAACTCGCGGCCTTCTGCGAGGGCGGATTTATGCGCCGCTCCGGGATGGGTGCCCAAATCGGCAATCCGGGCCGCCTGCTCGATGTGCAACTCCCGCGGTCGGCCGTAATCCCAGAGGCGATAGGTCACGTCCGAATTTTGCTGAATTTCGCAGAGGACAATTCCCGCGCCGATAGCGTGCACAGTATGGGCGGGCGTGAAATAGGTTTCGCCGGGTTTGACCGGCATCCAGTTCAAGAGCCGTTCGATTTCACCGGTGCGGGTGGATTCGAGCAGGCGGTCGCGAGTGATCGGCTCGCGAAAACCGAGCGCGATCTGAGCGCCCGGTTCGGCCTCCAGGATGTGCCACATTTCCGTTTTGCCGCGCGGCCCGTCTTCGCCATCATCCGGATGGAGTTGGACCGAGAGCCGCTCGGAAGTAAAAATCCATTTCACGAGTAGCGGGAGTTCGCGCGGGGCGAGATACCAGACCTCCCCGACCCGCTCGTTTTGATCCGGAAACCAGGGGGCCAAGGAGGTCCGGCCCCACACCTTCTCGCGCAAAGACGGTGTGAGGCGGACAGGTTTCGCGAGCATCAGGAATTACTGATGACGAAGTCGTGAATGCGGTTCAAACCGCGTTCTAACTCCGTCAGTGACGTGGCGTAGGAGAGCCGGATGTGCTGATCGGTGCCGAAAGCCTCGCCCGGCACGATGGCGACTTTGGCTTCCGCGAGCAGCCGCTCGGCCAGTTGCAGCGTATTCTGGATGGCATTACGGCCGAGCACCACACCGAGATTCGGATAGGCATAGAATGCGCCGCGCGGTTCTGCGCACTTCACGCCCGGGATGCGCCGCAATCGTGCTACCACGAAATCGCGGCGCCGCCGGTATTCGGCGAGCATCTCCTTCACGGATTCCTGCGGCCCGAGCAGCGCCTCGACAGCGGCTTTCTGCGCGAATGAGGTCGGGTTAGAAGTGGAGTGGCTCTGCAGCTTCGTCATGGCGCCGATGATGGGCGCGGGCGCCAGCCCGAAGCCGATGCGCCAGCCGGTCATGGCGTAGGTCTTGGAGAGCGAGCCCGCCACGATGACGGTCTGTTTGGCGCCGGGCAGGGAAGCGATGGAAAACGGCTCGCTGTCGTACAGGAACTGGCAATAGCACTCGTCGGTCATGAGGTAAATGCCGCGCTCCACAGCCAAACGGTAGATCGCTTCGAACTCGGAGCGGTCGAGCACGGCACCGCTGGGATTTGAAGGCGAATTGATGAAAATCAGCTTGGTGCGGGGCGTGATGTGCGGCTCGATCATGGAAGCCGTGAGCGTGAAGCCTTTCTCCTCATCCGTTTCGACGAATACGCATTTGCCGCCGGCATAGTTCACGACGTCTTTGTAGGTGACCCAGAAAGGCGTAGGGATAATGACTTCATCGCCGGGGTTAATCATCGCCTGCGTGAGATTGAAGATGATGTGCTTGCCGCCCACCGTGATGATGCATTCTGCAGGCTGGTAACCGGTACCGAAATGCTTCGCGTGGTATTCGCAGACGGCCTTTTTCAACTCCAAGGTCCCGGCCGTATTGGTGTACTTTGTGAAGTTCCGGTCCAAAGCCTGGACAGCCGCCTGCTTGATATTGGCAGGGGTGGCGAAATCCGGCTCGCCGGCGCTGAAATCCACAATGTCCACGCCCTCGGAGCGAAGGCGCTCCGCCTCAGCCGCCACCTTCATAGTGGAGGAGACGCTGATGAGAGAAATACGGTCCGCGATGGGGTTGGTTACCGTTTGCATTTTGGTTTGAGTCATGCACCCTTCCGTTTGGTTTTCAAAATCCGTTGCTGCAGCCGGGCCTCGACGGAAGGAGGCACCAAGCCGGCAATGTTCCCGCCCAGGGAAAGCACTTCCTTTACCAACCGGGAACTGATAAATGAGTAAGCTTCATTGGACAACAGAAACACCGTTTCGAGGCCGGGCTGCAAGCGCCGGTTCATAAGCGCCATCTGCAGCTCGTATTCGTAGTCGGAGATGGCGCGGATGCCGCGCAGCAGCACGGTCGCCGAATGCGCCGCGGCGTGTTCCACGACCAGCCCATGGAACGACTCCACTTCGACGTTGGGATAGCTGCGAACCACCTCGCGAAGCATGTCCATCCGCTCTTCCACGGAAAACAGGGGCTGCTTGGCCTCGTTTCGCAGAACCGAGACGATCAGCTTGTCAAACAGCAGCGAACCGCGCTGGATCAGGTCGAGATGCCCATTGGTGATGGGATCGAACGAACCAGGGTAGATCGCAACTACACTCCTGGGTTTGCGCGGCAACTTGGTCTCGCTTCTTGGGATGATATTTACAATTCTAGCGGAAACGGCCGGCACGGCGTTGTTAGCGGGCACTAAAATCGGTAACAGGTCTCGATGACTCCGAAGAAATCCGAAAGGCTCAAAATTCTGGTGACCGGCGGCGCCGGATACATCGGATCGCACACTGTTCGCCTGTTATTGGCGCAAGGGCACGAAGTAACCGTCGTCGATAATCTCTCGAAGGGCCATCGGCACAATGTGCCGGCTTCTTGCTTGTATGAGATGGATTTAGCTGACGGGCGTGCATTGGTCGATTTGCTGCGGCGGAAAGAGTGCGACGCTGTCATCCACTTCGCCGCCTTCATTGCGGTGGGCGAATCGATGCGCGAACCGGAGCGCTACTTCACGAATAATGTGGGCGGCTCGGTTTCGCTGCTCACGGCGATGGTGGAAGCCGGTGTGAAACGGATCGTTTTCTCTTCCACGGCGGCGGTGTATGGCAACCCACATGCGACGCCGATTCTCGAATCATTTCCTATTCAGCCGGTGAATCCGTATGGCGAATCGAAGGTGATGGTGGAAACCATGCTGCGCTGGTTCGACGCCGTACACCGGTTGAGGAGTATCTGCCTGCGCTATTTCAACGCCTCGGGCGCGGACCCCGCCGGCGGGCTGGGCGAAGAACACGAACCGGAAACGCACCTGATTCCGCTGGTGCTGCGCGCGGTTATCACGGGCCAGCCGATCACGATTTTCGGCGACGATTACGGCACTCCCGACGGGACTTGCATCCGCGACTACATTCACGTGAATGATCTCGCGCAGGCTCATATCCTGGCGGTCGAATACCTCATGAACGGAGGCGCATCCGACCAGTTCAACGTGGGAACGGGGACTGGCCACTCGGTGCGGGAAGTAATCCGCGCGGTGGAAGAGGTGACTGGCAAACCGGTACCGTACGTGATTGGGAAGCGGCGGGAAGGCGACCCACCGGCGCTGGTGGCCGCATCGGACAAACTGCGGCAGCGGTTAGGCTGGCGGCCGGAGTACACGGATCTGCGTACGATCGTAGAGCACGCCTGGGGGTTTTCGGAGAGGCACCAGTTGGTGTAGAAGGACACGCGGCGAAAGCCGCGTAGTGGGGTGCGCAAGACGCGGCTCTCGCCGCGTGTCCAAACCTGCAAATCAGCGGCAGCTTTCCAGGGTGGTCCAGAATTCGGGGAAAGAGACCGAGGCGGCTTCGGCGCCGTGGATCACCGATTCGCTGTCGGCTGCCAGTGCCGCTACGGCGAAAGCCATGGCGATGCGGTGGTCGCCGAAAGAATCGAACTCCGCCGCGCGAAATTTCTGACGGCCAGGTATCACCATCCCGTCGGGGTGCTCCTCGGCCGCGACTCCCATCCGGCGCAGGTTCTGGACGATGGTGTGGATGCGATCCGTCTCTTTAATGCGCAATTCGGCGGCATCTTGGACTGTGAGCCCCTGGTCGGAAGCGGCGCCCAAGACCGCGAGCACGGGGATCTCGTCGATCAAGGCGGCAGTCAGCGCGCCGCTGATCACGCCTCCGCGTAACGCCGAATGCTCGACGAGGACTTCTCCGACGAGTTCGCCATTGACGCTTTCGAGATTGGGAATCCTAATGCGGGCGCCCATGCCGGTGAGGAAATCAAGCAGCGCGGAACGCGTGGGGTTCAATCCCACGCCTTGGATCGACAGCCGCGAACCGGGCACCAGGAGCGCGGCAGCCAGGAAGAATGCCGCGGAGGATAGGTCGGACGGCACCGTCAGTTCCCGTCCTGTGAGCTGGGGGCACCCGGTAACGGTGATCTTCTGGCCGTGGCGGACTATTTCCGCACCGAATTCGCTGAGGGCGATTTCGGTGTGGTCGCGCGAGCGGACCGGTTCCGTGACCGAGGTTTCGCCTTCCGGGAACAGCCCCGCGAACAGGACGCAGGTCTTCACCTGGGCGCTGGGGACAGGCAGCGTGTAGTCCATGGGGTGCAGCCTGGCGCCTTCAATCGTTAACGGCGGGTATTTGCCTTCGCGGGCCTCGATCCGGGCCCCCATTTCGGCGAGCGGTTTCATAATCCGCTGCATGGGCCGCCGGGCCAGCGACTCGTCCCCGGCAATCCGGCTGCGGAAGGGTTGCGCTGCCAAAATTCCGGTGAGCATGCGGATGGTAGAGCCAGAGTTGCCGGCATCGAGATCGCCTGCCGCGGCGCGGAGCCCGTCGAGCCCTTTGCCGTGGATTACCACCTCGGTGCCGTTGTCGTCGATGGCAATGCCGAGCGCGCGCATACAGTCCAGCGTGGAGTGGCAATCGGCTCCGGTGGAATAGTTGGCGATGCGCGTATCTCCTTCGGCTAGGGAGGCGATCATGGCGTAACGGTGGGAGATGGACTTATCGCCAGGCAGAGCGACGCTGCCGCGGAGCGCGGTGGCGGGGGAAATATGTTGTTCCATCGGTAAGAGAAGAGGAGCGGGAGCAATGATGGACAGGCAGGAGCCCTGTCCTACTTGGTGTCGACCTTCACCACCTCGATCACTAATGACTTGGGCACGAGCATCTGGTGCGGCACCTTAGCGGGAATGTGGAACACGTCGCCCGGCGCCATCTTGTGCATGGTTCCACCGGTAATGGACTTCCCGCGAAGTTCACCGGCTGTGGTAGGTTTCGCATCCACCGCGGTTCCTCCCACCACCAGCGTGCCTTCACCCGAAATCACGGTGATCACGTCCACTTGATTTTCGTGGATCTCCGCTTCGCCATCGCCCTCACGCCGGACGAGGAGCAGAGAATGGTTCCCCCAGCTCGCCACGCGATCGGCTCCGGCTTTATGGGCATCCAATTTCGCGGCTTTCACCCGGGATTGGATATCGGCATTCGAGTAAGCGGCGAAGCCTTCGGGATCGGCCGCCAGCAGCGGCAGCGCGGCGAGCGCAAGAACGATCAGCATCTTCATGGGAGGCATCTTAACAAGCAGCCCGGAGCGCTGGCAACCTGACACGCGAGGAGGGCGCTCCGCCCCGCTGTGATATCGTTTTGAAAGCAATAGAGGTTCAAGATGCTGCACGCGTTTCGTTCTGCTGAATGGCTGTTTGCGGCCACTCTTTTCGCCAGCCTGGCCGCGGGGCAGCCGGCACGGAAGGTGGACGATTCCGCTCTCAAGACCGGCAGCCCGAACGGAGCCGAATGGCTCAGCTATAACGTGAACTGGGCGGAGCAACGCTACAGCCCTCTTACGCAGGTGACCGCCGGGAACGTCAGCCGGCTCGGCTTGGCTTGGTCTTACGATATTCCCGCGGCCCCCGGCAATCCGCAGGTCCACCAGGAAGGGACGCCGCTCGTCGCCGATGGCGTACTCTACAGCATCGGGCCGTGGAGCGTGGTCTACGCGGTCGATTTGCGTACGGGCAAAGAGCTATGGCATCAGGATCCGGACGTCAACCAGCAAGTCTGGCAATCGCGCATCTGCTGCGGCGTGGTCAACAGAGGAGTGGCTCTCTACAAGGGCAAGCTCATAGCGCCAGTAGTAGATGGCCGGCTACGCGCGTATGATGCCGCTACCGGCAAAATCGTATGGGAAACCCGCGTTTCTCCTGAGAACATGCCGTACACGATCACCATGGCTCCGCGGGTGATCAAAGGCGGCAAGGTGATTATCGGCGTCAGCGGCGGCGAGTATGCGATTCGCGGTTTCTTCTCGGCCTTCGATGTCGAGACCGGAAAGCTGGCGTGGCGGTTCTACACCGTTCCCGGCGACCCCTCCAAGCCTTTCGAACAGCCCGAACTGGCCGAAGCTGCCAAGACCTGGAGCGGCGAGTGGTGGAAAATCGGCGGCGGCGCGGCGGTCTGGAACGGGATGGCGTACGATCCCGATGCCGACATCGTCTACGTGGGCACCGGCCAGCCCGGTCCCTGGACAGACGTGCATCGTGGCCCCGGCGATAATCTCTTCTCGAACAGCATCCTAGCGGTGCGTGGCGCGACCGGAAAACTGGTCTGGTATTACCAGGAAGTACCCGGCGACGATTGGGACTACGATTCGATTGCCGACCTCATGCTGGCGGACCTGACTATCAACGGCCAGCCTCGCAAAGTGATTCTGCATGCGCCCAAGGATGCCTTTTTCTACGTGCTCGATCGACTGACGGGCGAGGTCATTTCGGCTGACCCCATTACGAAAGTCTCCTGGGCTACTGGCATTGATGCCAAGGGCCATCCCATCGTGAATCCGGCTGCGCGCTATCGGACTGCCCCACTCAGCGTTATGCCGGGGCCATCGGGCGGGCACGTCTGGCCGCCCTGGTCCTACAATCCGGCGACCGGGCTGGTATACATTCCAGGCACGGCGGGCGGCAGCTACACGTACGAAGCCGACCCCAACTATAAGCCGCAGCCCACCGATATTGGTGTGGGCGGGCGCGGCCTGATGAACATGGGAACGGGACGCGGCGGGCGGGGTGGCGGCCGCGGTGGACGTGCGGGAGCCGGCAACACGGACGCTTTGCCCGCTGCGGTGGAAGGCGCCACGGCAGCGACGCCAACAGCGGCTGCGCCGGCCCCCCCTGCGAAGCTCGATACCATCGGCCCGGACGGACCGGCCGGCAATGTGTTGTACGCCTGGGACCCTGTGGCGCGCAAAGAGCGCTGGCGGGCGCCGGGTGCGGGCGCCGGCCCATTCTCCGGGGGCAGTCTCAGCACCGCCGGCAACCTGGTCTTTTCCTCGGTGAATGACAAGCTGATGGTTTTTCGCGCCGATACCGGCGAGAAGCTCGCTGAATTGGAAACCGGGATGAGCCAGATGGGGCCGCCCATCACGTACATGCTCGATGGCAAGCAATACATAGCGGTAGCAGCCGGTCCGCCCGGCGTTTCGGGGTTCGGCGCACCTGCTCCAGGTCCTCGGCAGCCGGCGCATTTGCTGGTCTACGTGCTGGACGGAAAAGCGCCGCTGCCCGCCACGCCGACGGCGGCGCCGTCGAATTGAGGCCCTAGTGGCCGCGTTATGATGGTTTGCGATGAACCTGGCGGTGGCATGCGATCATGCGGGCTATCCTCTCAAGACTCGCGTGATCGAGGAACTGCGCAAAGCAGATCATATAGTCACCGACCTGGGGACTAATTCCACCGAGCCGGTGGATTATCCGGATTACGCTTGCGCCGTGGCGCAGGCTGTGCTGGCCGGCCGGGCAGAGCGGGCGGTGCTCATTTGTGGGAGTGGGGCGGGTGCTTGCGTCGCCGCCAACAAGTTCCGCGGCATCCGCGCGGCTACCTGCCACGATACTTTTTCCGCCCATCAGTGCGTAGAAGACGATGATGTAAACGTGCTCTGCCTGGGTGCGCGCGTGATCGGTCCCGAATTGGCAGTGGAAGTGGTGCGCTCTTATGTGCGCGCGCGCTTTTCGGGAGCGGAACGCCACCGACGCCGCGTCGCGAAGATCACGGCTTTCGAGGCGCAGTTCGGCAAGTAACCGTGCCCGTCTTCCAGAAGGAATTCTCGATAGCGACGAGAGGGCATTGCCACGTGCTCGATATCACGGCGGATGTCTCTCGCATCGTGGTGGAGAGCGGGATTGGCACCGGGATCGTCAATGTTTCCGGAGTGGGCTCGACCTTGGGCATTACCACGCTGGAGTTTGAGCCGGGTTGTGTTTCCGACCTCGAACGAGCTCTCGAACAGATCGCGCCTACGAACCCCGACTACGCGCACAACGCCCGCTGGGGAGATGAGAACGGATACGCGCATTTACGGAGCGCCCTGCTGGGCACGGCGAAGAGTTATCCGGTAGCACACGGGCGCGTAGCGATCGGCACCTGGCAGCAAATCGTTCTGTGCGATTTTGACGAACGTCCGCGCAACCGGCAAGTGACCGTCACGGTAGTTGGTGAGTAGGCCCCGGTTGCGGGTTTCCGATGCTACGATGAGCCATGAACTTTTCCGACTGTGAGGAGTGCCGGGCCCTCTTACGGGAATTCCGGGACGCGGCGCGCGCCGGGCGCGAGGTCCGGTTCGGTCGAGAAATGAGTTTCGAGCAGTTGATCTCGTACGTTCAGTCACTGGACGAAGAGGAGATGGCTCGCATGCGGGAGACCTCACCTTTGTGGGCGCTGTGGCGCAAGCGGGAAGAACACCGGACGCGCACCGGCCATGTCGTGCCGCTTTTCCCCATGCCACCGAATGCGATTGGCAGCTTGAATTGATCGGACCCTGCAAAAAATCTATCCTTTTTTCCACGCCTGCTGGGGCAAAGTGACACATGCCGACGACCGGCATCATTATCGTCACTTATAACTCAGCGGCAGTCATCGGCGCGTGCCTGGAAGCTGCGCTCCAGAGCGGCGCTGAAATCGTGGTGGTGGATAATGCCTCAAGTGACCGAACCACGAAAGTCGCAGCCGGCTACGGTGTGCGTCTGATTGCCAATCAGTCGAATCTTGGTTTCGCAGCGGCCGTAAACCAGGGATGCGCGGTATTGAATTGTCCGTACCTGCTGCTGCTGAATCCTGATGCAATTCTCACCAGCAGCCTGGAACCGCTGCGCGCCGCGTGCGATTTGCCGCAAGCGGCGGGCGCGAGCGGACTCTTGGTGGGCACGGACAACAGACCGCAGACCGGTTTTATGGTGCGCCGGCTTCCGACTGTGGGTGTACTCATTTTGGAAACTCTCGTGCTAAATCGCGTCTGGCCAGGCAACCCAATTAACTCAGCATATCGTGGGCTGCGGCTCGATTATTCCCGCGCCCAAGCGGTCGAACAACCGGCGGGCGCGTTTTTGATGATCCGTAAAATTGTGTGGGAGGAATTGGGCGGATTCGACGAGAAGTTCCGGCCTCTTTGGTTCGAAGATGTGGATTTCTGCCGCCGGGCTGCGGACCGCGGCTACCGGTTTTATTACACGCCGGAGGCTGTGGCCAAACACACGGGTGCCCATTCGATCCCGGCACTATCAGTAGAGATGCGGCGCATTTATTGGTATCGTAGTCTACTAAGATATTCCGCTAAGCACTTTGGCCCGACTGGCTTGCGTGCGGTTTCTTTAGCGGTGATCGCGGGCTCTGCGTTGCGCGCCCCCGCGGAAGCGGTGCGGCAGCGGAGTCTCAGGCCCCTGGCAGCATTGGGAACGGTAGCGTGTCTGGCCGGCCGTGTTTTGTGCCGGGGTGCTCAGTCTTTTGGGTGAAAAACGGATGTACAGAAAGGTCGGTACCTCAGGTTCGGTTCATGTCGCACAACGACTTCGTCTCCGTCACGATCGTTACGTACAATAGCGGGCGTTTTATCCGGCGTTGCCTGGAATCGGTGCTGGAGCAGAAGTATCCGCACAAAGAGGTCATCGTCATCGATAATGCGTCGACCGATGGCACCATAGACATCCTCGAACAGTTCGAGGATCGCTGCCGCGTGTACTACAACGAGGAGAACTCCGGGTTCGCGGCGGCTCAAAACCAGGCGATCGCGATGTCGAATAGCACCTGGGTACTCACCTTGAATCCGGATGTCCTGCTACTCCCCAATTTCATTCAGGCGCTGGTGGATGCGGGGCAGGCGGATCCCGCGATTGGCACCGTGTGCGGGAAGTTGCTCACCATGAGCGCGCACTTTGAGATTCCGGCAAAACCGGTGGTAGATTCCACGGGTATCTACTTCAATCCCATGCTGCGGCACCTTGACCGCGGCAGCCAGGAAGTGGATAACGGCCACTACCTGCAGTACGAATATGTTTTCGGCGCCACGGCTGCGGCGGCCCTCTACCGGCGCAGCATGATCGAAGATATCTCGCTCGATGGGGAATTTTTCGATTCCGATTTTTTCGTGTACCGCGAAGACGCAGACGTCGCATGGCGGAGCCAACTGATGGGATGGAAGTGCCTGTACGTGCCTTATGCGCGCGGTTATCATGTACGCAAGGTTCTGCCAGGAAACCGGCGCGCGCTGCCGCCCGAGATCAACATGCATTCGGTGAAGAACCGGTTCCTGATGCGCATCAAGAACATCTCTCCGGACTTATACCGGCGCAACTGGTTCTCAATTACGGCGAGGGATGTGCTGGTGGTGGGGTGCTGTCTGCTGCGCGAGCATTCTTCCATCAAAGCTTTCTGGTTTCTGGCGAGGAACTGGAAGCGTGTGGTGGCCAAGCGGCGCCTGATTCAAGCGCAGCGGCGCGTCGATCACGAGTACATGGCAAGCTGGTTCCACTACACGCCCGTGAGCAAGACGGCACCCAAGAAGATGGCGCGCCTGCTCTCCCGCTCGGAGGCGGCCAAGACTTAAGCGCCGGGAGAAGCCGATGCGCATCGCGCTGCTCGGCACGCGCGGGATTCCGGCCCAATACGGCGGCTTTGAGACCTTCGCCGAAGAGCTTTCCTGGCGGCTGGTGGAACGCGGCCATGAAGTGACGGTGTATTGCCGGGAGCGATTCGGCGAGCCGACCTACCGCGGAGCGCGGCTGCAGTACCTTCCGACGATTCGCCACAAATACTTCGATACCATCGCCCACACCTTTGTTTCCACGATGCACCTGCTGGGCCATCGCGCGGATGTGGCGCTCTATTGCAATGGCGCGAACGCCATATTTACTCTGTGGCCGCGCCTGTTGGGAATACCTGTGGCGCTCAACGTGGATGGCATTGAGCGCAAACGGAAGAAGTGGAACCGGGCCGCGAAAGGCTGGTATCTGCTTTCCGAATGGCTCTCCACGTTTTGTCCGACAGTGATCGTGACCGACGCCCGAACCATTCACGATTATTATCTGCAGCGCTATGGCAAGGAAAGCGCGTTCATTCCGTATGGCGCCGAAACCGGCAAGGTAAGCGGGGCGGAGGCACTGGCCCGGCTGGGGCTGGAGCCTGGGCGCTACTTTCTATATGTGAGCCGGATGGAGCCGGAGAACCATCCGCTGGAAGTGAGGCAGGCATTTGAGACAGTGGTCACGCCCTTCCGCTTGGCCCTGGTTGGCGATGCGCCCTATGCCGGCGAGTACATTCAGAAGGTGCGGGATACGCGGGACCCGCGCGTCGTGATCCCCGGAGCGATTTACGGCCCAGGCTACCAGGAACTGCAATCGCACTGTTTTGCGTATATCCATGCCACGGAGGTCGGCGGCACGCATCCGGCGCTGATTGAAGCCATGGGCCGGGGCGCGCTGGTGCTCTACAGGGACACCCCGGAAAACGCCGAAGTGGCCGGCGATTGCGGGATTCCGTTCGAGCCCGGGGAACTGAGCGCCAAACTGCGGCTCACCTTCGCTCTGAGCGAGAGCGAGCGCGAGGCGTATCGCCGCCGCGCCATGGAGCGCGTCCGGAGGCTGTACTCGTGGGACGCGGTAACGGAAGCGTATGAGCGGCTGCTTTATGACCTGGCAGCGAAAAAGTTGCAGCCGGGTTCATAGCAGGTGGAAGGTGACCAGGATCTCGGCCGTGACCGCGACCGGCTTGCCATCTTTCGAAGCGGGTTTGAACCTCCATTTTGTGACCGCCTCCAGAGCCTTCTCATCCAAGCCGAGTCCCAAACTCCGGACGACTTGCGGATTGGCGACATGGCCGGTCGCGTCTATCACGGCGTTGAGGACTACGGTGCCCTGGTGCCTAGCTTTGCGTGCTTCTTCTGAGTAGTCGGGCTCGACTTTGTAGAGGAGCACGGGAGCGCTCACCCCCGCTCCCAGCCGATAGAGTGCGTCATTGAAACCGCCGCCCGAGCCGGGACCCGCGCCCGGACCGAACCCCGGACCTACACCGCCGTCCTTGCCCGATCCGACGCCTCCGCCGGAGCCAGGGCCGTTGGAAAACGTGCCCAGCTTCGCCAAAGAATCGCCGTCATTGTTCAAGGCAATTTGCGGCAGAGCCATATCTGGCGGGGCGACGATGGACGGATCGACCGTCAGCTTCGGATTCAGATTGTTGGTCACGGCGGCGGGTGGCGTAAACTGCTTAAGCGCCGGCTTCGGCAGTCTTCCTTTGGAGGGGGGCAGCACGGAGCGGCCCCCGCCTCCACCGCCTCCCTGTGTTTTAGGCTTCGGCGCGGTCATGGCTAGCGGCACATAAAAATCGAACGCCGGCCGGGCCGCCTGGCGCACCGTTGGATTCGACGCTGTCGCAAACAGTACCGCGACCACGAGCGTCTGGAAGGCGAGGGACAAAAGCCACGATTTCTTCTGACGTCCATACAGTCCCCAGATCTCGCGGACGGGGATTGGCCGCGAAGTCACTTCCAGGGGCGGTAAGGAAGCGGGGCTAACGGCTTCCCGCAGATTCGCGGCGAAATCGCGATACCAAGGTTCATCGAGACTCGCCGACACGATAAAACAATCCAAATGGTTTTCGGTTGTGCTCACCATGGCGTTTCGATGCTCCTCAAATTCGCTCCAGTGCCGGATGGAATCGCGGAAGAGCGCGAGCGAAGACTGGAAGCTCGCTAACTCCGCCTGGCAGGCAGCGCACTCGCGCAAATGCCGGTCGTCATTCGTGGCGCCGAAGCTGGCCAAAAAACTCGTGATTGCTCGCGAAGTGAGATGGCGGTTCATTTGCGGTCCTCCAGTTTGGCGCGCACGGCTTGCAGCGCTCGAAACAGGTGGCTCTTTACGGTTCCTTCTTTCATTCCAGTAACCGCCGCAATTTCCTGAAGGTCCATTTCCTCAACAAAGCGTAGGAGGAAGACGGTGCGTTGCCGCTCGGAGAGGCGGCGCACGGCGCTCCACACAGCCTCCACCTGCTCACGGGCGGCCGCTGCCGCTTCCGGCGAACTTTGCCCGTCGGGTATCCAGTCGCTGAGGCCGGCAAAGTCCGGAACCGCGCCAAGGTGGCGCCGCCAGAATTTGAGACGCCGGCTGTTTTCGTGGTCGCGGATCAGATTGGCGGCGATCTGCATGAGCCAGGTCGTTAGACTGGCCGCGCCCCGGAACTGATGGCGGGCCTGGTAGGCGCGCACGAAGCAATCCTGCGTGAGGTTTTCTGCCGATTCCCGGTCTCGCAGCGAAGCCATCATAAAGCGGAAGATCCGGGGCCGATAGAGCCGCACCAGGGAATCGAAATCGCGGAGCAAATCGGCACAGGTTTCCGCGGCCCCTGGCGCTCGATCCGTCACCAGAATTCGTTGCATCCGCACGTGTAGACTGGCTCGAGGCGAAGCGGGTTTACAGGCTCTTGAAAAATAGCTGGCGCGAGTGGCGCGAAGGCTACAGGTGTGGTGAGCCGTGCACGGCCACGAGCAAAACCTGGGCGGCGCTTTGCGCCTGGACAGGCGTGGAGGGCCGTTCCCACTACGGTAAAATAAATGGGTTTGTCTAAGATGCGGAACGTCATCATTCTCGGCGCCCAGTGGGGCGACGAAGGCAAGGGGAAGATCGTCGATCTCTTCTCCGAGCGGTTCGATATTGTCGCGCGCTATCAGGGCGGTCACAACGCCGGCCACACCGTATTCATCGGCGATCGGAAATTCGTGCTGAAACTGATTCCCGTGGGAATTCTGCGCCCGGGAAAGCAGGCAGTGATCGGGAACGGGCTGGTCATCGACCCTGCCGCTCTGCTGGCGGAAATCGAGATGCTTGAGGCGGCCGGAGTGGAAGTGATGGGCCACCTGTTCATCAGCAACCGTGCGCATGTTTTACTGCCCGCGCATCGCATGATGGAAAAAATGTCCGAGGCCCGGCCGGGGCGCGTTTCCATCGGCACGACTTCGCGCGGCATCGGGCCTTGCTATGAAGATAAGATCGCGCGGCGTGGAATCCGCATTGCCGATCTGCTGGACCGGGATACTTTCCGCGCCAAATACGATGCCTTGATGGAGGAAAAGGTAGCTATCGCTAAAGCGCTGGACATCTATGACGAGTTGGACCTGGATGGCATTCGCGCGGAATACGAAGCGTGCGCCGACCGGCTCCGTCCCATGGTCTGCGATACGGCCTGGTTGCTGAACCGGGCTATCCGCGAGGGCAAGTCTGTGCTCTTCGAAGGAGCGCAGGCCACCATGCTGGATATTGACCATGGCACTTATCCCTTCGTGACTTCATCGAGCGCCAGCGCCGGCGGTGTCTGCACCGGCACGGGCGTTCCGCCGACGAGTATCAACGCCATTGTGGGCGTGGCTAAGGCGTACACCACCCGGGTAGGTGGCGGTCCCTTCCCGACCGAGGCCCTGGATGGCGCGGGAGAACAGATCCGGCAACGCGGCAAGGAATTCGGTGCAGTCACCGGAAGGCCGCGGCGGTGCGGATGGTTCGATGTTCCCTTGCTGCGATATACGGCGGCGATCAACGGATTCGACAGCCTGGTGATCACCAAGCTGGATGTGCTCGACGAGTTCGATAACGTGCCCGTATGCGTGGCGTACCGTTGCGGCAAGCAGGAAGTCACCGAGATTCCCGCGGCCGTGGCCGAAATCGAGAAACTCGAACCGGTATACGAGTGCCTGCCGGGCTGGAAGAGTTCTACGTTTGGGATTCGCTCCTATGAGCAGTTGCCGCCGCGCGCGCGGGATTACCTGAGTTTCCTGGAGAACCGCGTCGGCGTGGACATCGGCTGTATTTCGACAGGTCCGGAGCGGAACCAAACCCTCGTCAAAGCCGGCTCCCGGTTCGAGAAGCTCGGGTTGTAATCGTACAACGGCCTCCGGCTTGCCAGAGTCGCAGCGTGCGTCGCTGGTTACTGGGGATTTGCGCCATCGGAATACTGTGGGCCCAGGGTAACCCTCGGGAATTGGTCCGCGAGTCGATTCGCAACGGCGCGCGATCCTGGAAGGAATCGCTTGGTTACTATTGCGTAAAACGCGATGTAGACCGGCAATACGACATTACGGGGCGCGTCAAAAGCACGAGCGATGACGTTTATGATGTGATTCCGCTTGGAGATGGCACGTCGTTCGACCAACTGGTGGAGCGCGACGGCGAACCGATTCCGGTGGAGGAGCGGCTCAAAGTCGAAAAGGAGTTGCAGCGGCGGCGCGCGGAGACTCCCGCGCAAAAGCGGCGGCGCTTCGAGAAGGAGTTGGCCGACCGCTCGTATATGGAGGAGGTGCCGGACGCCTTCGATTTCCAAATCACGGGCGAGGAGAACCTGCCCACGGGTCCGGCTTGGGTGCTGAAGGCCACGCCGCATCCGGGATACGAGCCAAAATCGCGCTATGCACACATGTTCTCCAAAATGCACGGGACGCTGTGGATCGATCAGCGAGACAAGCAGTGGGTGAAAGCCGACGCCGTGGCGGCCGAAGCGGTCACGTTTGGCTATTTCATCGCGAGGCTTGCCAAAGGATCTCACATTATTCTGGAGCAGATGAAGTTACCCGACGGCACCTGGGTTCCGAAACGGATCACGGCGCGGGCCGAGGCACGCACCTTTCTGGTCTTCAACCACAATTTTGAAGAGGACATTTCCTACGACCGGTATCGCAAGGCCACGGCTCTTGCGGCAGCCCGGTAAGGATCAGACGCCGCCGGAAGACGGCGCTCGATCTCGCGAACAGTGGTTTCCGCCGTTGCCAGTGCCGTCTCGGTTTCGGGCCGCTCCGGATCATGGGGCGCGCCCGGATAGCGAAACCGCCAGGCGTACTCGGAAAGCGAATTGGCCTGCGCCAGTACCGGAGCGAGGGAGTTGTCGATGGCCAGGATGTCAGGGAACCGCTCTTTCAAGGCGTGAGTTTTGCGGAATGGGGTCTGATGATAAGTCAGGAAGGCCTTCATCGCTTTTTCCACCGCCTGCTGGCTATGGAACAGCGCCTCGGCAAACAGGTCGCCACCCATCAGCAATCGTGCTGCCTCCAAATCGTTTCGGGCGCGGCTGATCCACGCGTGAGTTTCGTCAAGCAACAGCTCTTCTGCCGTCATAAAGAAGGCGGCCCTCCCGTAGAATGGTGGCCGGCAGCGACGCGACGACGTGCGCCGCGCGGGCGTCAAAATCGGTGCTGCGCCACGGAACAATGCCCCAATCCGCTCAACTTGTTATAGATTTCGCCACCGCGCATGAGTTGGTCGGGAGCATTATCCGGCAGCACGACACAGAAATCGAGATCGCTATCGGGCTGGCAGTCGCCGCGCGCGCTAGAGCCGAAGAGGTAGATGCGCGCCGGATGATAGAACTCCACCAACCGCTGAACGATCTCTTCGATGGCTTCCTCGCGGGTCATGGGTAGACGGACACTTCAATTATGGCGCAGGGCGATTCAAAGGAGGCCGCCTGAAAGACGGCTGCCAGGATTGGCCGCCCCTCGTCACAACCGTATAATCGAGGAATAAGGCCACACCATGAAGAGGCGCCTCATTTACGGCTCGGCGACCGTGCTGCTCATGCTATCGATGCTGCTGGTGCTCTGGCAGGGGTCGCTGCGCGTGCCGTTTGGGCCGCGCGATCCGTCGCAAACCTTCATTTTTTGGGCGATCTCGAGCGGCATCTTCGTGCTCATGGTGACGCTCGGGTTCATTCTGGCGAAGACCTTCGTCAAGCTGTACATCGAACGGCGCGGCAATCGCGAAGGGTCGCGCATCAAAACCAAGCTGGTAGTGGGCGCGCTGTTGCTCAGCTTCGTGCCGGTGTTCTTCCTGGTCCTGTTCAGCTACGAAGTATTGAACCGCAGCCTGAAAATCTGGTTCACCAACCCGGTGGAGAACCAGCTCAAGCTCTACGTGAACGTCGCCACGCGCCTGCAGCACGAGATGCAGGATGAGGCGGACGCGCAGGCGGCGCTTCTGGCGGCCCAGCCGGAGACCCGCCAATTGGTGGCGGGCGGAACCCGGACTGCGGGTTTCCTCCAGAGCTTCTGTAACATGCAGGATCTGCAGTCGGCTGTAGTCATGAGCCCCGGCGAGTCGGTCCTGGACGCCTTCGGGCCACCGATCCCCACGCAACACGACGAGCATCTGATCGTCTCGCAGGCCCTGGTGCGGGACGGGGACCGGACCATCGGGAGCGTGCAAATAGCAGAGTTGCTGCCCATCGATGCCGTGCAACAGAGGGCTGAAATCGAAGGGCTGAACCGGCAATGGGGCGAAATCATCAAAGACCGGCGGAACGTGACGCGCTTTTACATCATGCTGATGGCGCTGATCACGCTGTTCGTGCTGTACATTGCCACTTGGATCGCGCTGTTTCTTTCCAAGCAAATCAGCGGACCGATCACCGCCCTGCTCTCGGCCGCCAGCGAAATCCGCAAAGGGAACCTGAAGCATCGGGTGAATGTGCGCGCGATCGATGAGCTCGCTTCGCTGGTGCGCGGATTTAACCAGATGACCCAGGAGCTGGAAGCCAACAGCCTGGAACTGGATCGCCGGCGGCGCTTCACCGAGGCGATACTGGAAAGCATTCCGACGGGCGTTCTTTCCATCGCGGCGGATGGCAGCATCCAGCGGACTAATCGCGCGCTGGCCAAGATCTTTCCAGTGGAACTGGTGGCGCGGGCGACCCGCCTGGAAGATCTGTTCCCGCGCGAAGACACCGCGGAAATCAAGTACATGATGAAGCGGGCGCGGCGCACGGGCGCCGCCTCGCGGCAAATGGAGCTGCGCACGGGCAAGCGCAATCTGCAGGTTGCGGTCACGGTTTCGGCGCTGGAAGAGAAGCTGACCTCGGGATTTGTGATCGTCCTGGAAGATACCACCGAATTGTTGCGCGCGCAAAAGGCCACGGCATGGCACGAAGTGGCGCGGCGCGTGGCGCACGAGATCAAGAATCCGCTGACCCCCATTGCCTTGTCGGCGGATCGGATCACGCGTCAGGTGGACCGTGTGGATCCTTCTTTCCCCGCCGCGCGCATTCTACGCGAGTGCGCCGCCACGATTTCGCGCTCGGTGGAATCGGTTAAGACTTTGGTGGACGAGTTTTCGCGCCTGGCGCGGTTTCCGACGGCGCAGCCGGTGCGGTGCGATCTCAACGATGTCGTTAGCGAAGCGTTGGCGGTCTTCAATGGCAGGCTGGAGGGAATCGTGATGCGCACCAGCTTCGCGCCCCGCTTGCCGCCGGTCAATCTGGACCGCGAGCAGTTTCAGCGCGTCGTTGTGAACCTGGTGGATAACGCCGCCGAAGCCATGCAGGATTCGCTAGTGAAGGACCTTTACATCGCGACTCAGCAAGGCGCCGCCGAGACGGTAGAACTGGTAGTAGCCGATTCCGGACCCGGCATTGCTCCCGAAGAGAAGGAAAAACTCTTCCTTCCGTACTTTTCGACAAAAAATCGCGGCACAGGCCTGGGGCTAGCGATTGTGAATCACGTTCTTTCCGAGCATGGCGCGCAGATCCGAGTAGAGGATAACCAGCCGAGTGGGGCGCGGTTCACGATCGAGATCCCCGCGCTGGTGGAGGCCGAAGCAACCGATCTAAAGCCGGCGGCCGCCAAAGTATGAAGCCCCGTCGCATCCTGGTAGTGGATGACGAGCCGGAGATTCGCACTTCGCTGAGCGGCGTTCTCGAAGATGAAGGCTACTGCGCCGAAGCGGTGGAGAGCGGCGAGGCATGCCTGGCGGAGCTTCCGCAGGGCGCCTTCGAACTGGTCATGCTCGATATCTGGCTACCGGGTATCGACGGGATGGAGGTGCTGGCCCGCATCCAGGAGATTCCGCTCGCCGAGCGGCCGCTCGTGGTGGTGATTTCCGGTCACGGTAGCGTTGAGGCAGCGGTCAAAGCCACCAAGCTCGGCGCGTACGATTTCCTGGAAAAGCCTCTCTCGGTGGAGAAGGTTACGGTGGTGGTGAAAAATGCGCTCGATCACCGCCGCCTCACTCTGGAAAACAGCCGGCTCAAGGGCGATAACGAATCGCGTTACCGGATCATCGGGGAAAGCGTGCCCATGAAGGCACTTCGGCAGCAACTGGCGTTGATGGCCGGCACAGGCGGGCGCGTCCTGATCTTCGGCGAGAGCGGTACCGGCAAGGAACTGGTCGCGCACGCGATCCACCAGATGAGTCCACGAGCCGCAGAGCCGTTTATCGAGGTGAATTGCGCCGCGATTCCGGAGGAACTGATTGAAAGCGAGTTGTTCGGGCACGTGAAGGGCAGTTTCACCAGCGCCCACGAAACCAAAATCGGCAAGTTCCAAAAGGCCGATGGCGGGACATTGTTCCTGGATGAAGTGGGCGATATGAGCCTGCGCACCCAAGCCAAGGTCCTGCGTGCCCTGGAAGAACAGCGCTTCGAGCCTGTAGGCGCGCATCAGTCGGTGCAGGTGGATGTGCGGGTGGTGGCAGCCACCAACAAGAACCTCGACGATGAGATCGAATGTGGCAATTTCCGCGAGGACCTGTTCTACCGGCTCAACGTGATTCCGTTCTTCGTTCCGCCACTGCGCGACCGGCGCGAAGACATTCCCCTCCTGGCGGATCATTTCCTGGGCGAGTTCACGACCGCCTACGGCCGCAAGCCCAAGGAACTCACGCCGGAGGCGTATCGCCTTCTAATCGAATATCACTGGCCCGGAAATGTGCGGGAGTTGAAGAACCTGATCGAACGCATCGTGATTCTGAATCCCCAGGTACGCGTGGACGCCCGTCACATCCCCTTGAACACGCTGCGCCGGCAGGCGGACCGTCCGCCGCTCGACCGCTTCGGCAGCCTACAGGAAGTGCGCGAGGCAGCCGAGCGCGATTACATTCTCAAGAAGCTGGAAGAAACCAACGGAAACGTGACGCGCACTGCCGAACTGCTGGGACTGGAGCGAAGCAACTTGTACCGCAAGATGAAGACATTAGGAATTGGATCGAAAGAATAGGATTGCGGTCCAACGCTCTTCACATGGCCGACGCCGAAGGTCGCGCACGCACGCCGAACTTCGAATCGTTTCGGTTTCGGCATTAGCACCAGACGAAATGTGGGGCGGACGGTCCGGCGGCCTGGCGCCGGCCGATCGCAGACGACAAGATCGTCCGCGCCACTTTCGCGGAAACGGCTTTTGGCTTCCCAAAAGCGGACACCGGCTCAGCCAGCAAACTGGTAAACAAAGCACTTAGTCTGGCGCGGCGATTGCACTCATTGGTTTCATGCCGGTGGAAGAATTGCGCCATAGCCTCCGTGCCCTGCGCCGGGCACCCGGCCTGACGGCGGTTTCGGTTTTGACGGTTGCGCTGGGAGTGGGCGCGGGCACCTCGTTATTCAGCGTGGTGAAAGCCGTGCTGCTCAACCCGCTGCCGTATCCCCAAGCGGATCGCGTGGCGTGGATTGCCGAGGCGTCTGCCCGGTTCAAGGACAATATGGTGTCTTACCCCGATTTCGTCGATTTCCAACGGCAGAACCGGTCGTTCGGCCCCATGGCCGCATATGGCAAGTACTTGTTGACCATCGGTAACGACAATCCCCGCAGGGCCTTTGCGGCATCGGTTAGCGAGGATTTTTTGCAAGTAATCGGTGTCCAGCCGATACTGGGCCGGAATTTCTCCGTTGAGGAGCAACGCCCCGAGATCCCGACCGCTATCATTTTAGGCTATGGACTGTGGCAGCAGATCTATGGCGGCGACCGCGGAATTATAGGAAAAACGATTCCAGTGCAGGGCTTGGCCTTGCCAGTGATCGGCGTCATGCCCCCGGGATTCAATTTTCCGGACGAATCGGAAGCGTGGCTCCCCCTCGGCGAACGAACGAACTCGCGCACCGCGCACAATTATCGGGTGATTGGTAGGTTGCGGCCGGGAGTGACGGTCGAGCAGGCGCGCACCGATCTCGACGCCATTGCGCGGCGAATCAAGCAGCAATACCCGAATCCGTTTCAGAATCCGTACGCCAATGTGGTTTCCCTCTATACCCACCTGGTGGGGCCGGTTCGTCCCGCCTTGTTGATGCTGTTCGCCGCCGTGGGATTCCTGCTGTTGATCGTATGCGTGAACGTGGCCAATCTGCTGCTGGTTCAGGTTACGGCGCGGGCTCGGGAGTTGGCGATTCGCACGGCTCTGGGCGCGGCTCGCTGGCGCCTCCTTCGGCAGATGCTGGTGGAGAGCGTGGCTTTGGCTCTGGCCGGCGGTGCACTGGGACTGCTGGTGGCATCGTGGTCGATGGAGCTTTTGAAAATTGTTCTGCCCGCAAATGTCCCTCGGGTCGCAGACATCCGGATCGATACCGGAGTGGTGGTATTCGCGCTAGCGATTTCAATGCTGGCAGGCATCCTGTTTGGTGCGCTCCCGGCATGGCGGGCCGGGCGGTTCAACGTGAACGAAACCCTGCGCGCCGGATCGCGCTCCTACACAGCCAGCAAAGAATCCCACCGCACCCAGGCCGCCCTGGTGATTTCGGAAGTGGCTCTTTCATTGATTCTGGTTGCGGGTGCGGGACTGCTCGCGCAGAGCTTTTGGAAATTGAGCAAGGTCAATCCTGGCTTCCGCTCCGACCATGTCCTGGCCGCCAGCATCAGTTATCCAGCCTCCCGCGAGGACCCCACATTGATCCCGAAACAGAAGGAAGTATTGCGCCAGGTGGCGGCACTGCCGGGCGTACAGGTCGTGGGCGCGGGCGGCGGTTTGCCGATGGGCCAGCAGTCGGATGGGTTCTTTGTTATCGAGAACCAGACTGGCCCCGACAACGCCGACGCCGTGTACGAGATCGTAAGCCCCGGCTACTTCAAGGCGCTGGGGATCCCGCTCGTCCGCGGCCGGGAGTTCACGGCTGCCGACACAGAAACGTCCAATCGCGTAACCGTGATCAATGCGGCCATGGCGCGGGCCTATTTTCCGGGAGTCGATCCGATTGGGCGGCGGATCGCATTTCCCAGCTTCGAGCCCGGCAAACCCCTCTGGCTCACCATCGTGGGGGTGGCCGCGGATACGCGGCAATACGGACTGACGAGTCCTACGCGCGCGGGAGCATACGTGTGCTACACGCAGGTGAACCATACGGGTAGGCTTGCGGATACCACTCTATTCGTCCGCACGCCGCTTGAGCCGTCGAGTTTAGCGCCCGCCATTCGTAGTCGCTTAGGAGCAGTTGATCGCAGCGCCGCGGTCAGCTTCCGAACAATGGACGATGTGATGGCAGAGGCTGTCGCGCGCCAGCGCTTCCAAATGCGCGTGCTGGCGGCATTCGCAGTTCTGGCTCTGCTGTTGGCGGTAATTGGGCTCTACGGCCTGCTTTCCTACCGGGTGTCGCAAAGCCGTGTCGAAATCGGCATCCGCCTGGCTCTGGGCGCGCAGCCGCGCAACGTATTCCAAATGGTGACCGGCCGTGCTTTGGCGCTGGCCGGTATCGGCGCGGCATTCGGGATGGCAGGATGCATGACCGTGCGGAAGCTGCTGGCAACGCTACTGTTCGGAATCGGTCCTGGCGACCCAGCCACGTTGGCTTCGGCCACTCTGGTTCTGATGCTGGCCGCCTTAGCCGCCAGTGCTTTCCCGGCTCTGCGTGCTACCCGTGTGGACCCGGCTACCGCGCTGCGGGAAGAGTAGCCAGTTCGGTCACGGGAAGCGGGATGATCTCGCCTTCCACGCCGCCGATCACATTGGCCGTATGGGAAAAGGCCAAAGGGTCGCCGGTCACGAAATGGACTACCCGGCTCCCACTGGAGCAGCGGGGCGGCGGCTCGAACGTGGCGCTCACCGCCTCGGCCGTTACTTCGGCGCTATCTACCAGGGCTACTTGATCGCCCACCGCGCGCTGCAACACGTCGCGCAGCAGCGGATAATGCGTGCAGCCCAGGATCAAGGTGTCGATCTCGGGACGTCCGCTGAGATATTGGCGCACCAGCAGTTCGGCCTCGGGGGAATCGGCCAGGCCTTCCTCGACGACGTGCACTAGCATCGGGCAAGCCTGCGCCCACGGATCGAGCCCTCGTGCCTCCAGGCACTTCTGGTAGGCGCCGCTGCCGATGGTGCCCTTGGTCCCGATCACGCCCACCCGGCCCGTCCGCGTAGCGCGTGTCGCCGCTTCCACACCCGGGTCGATGACGCCCCACACCGGCACCGGGCAGCGCTCGCTCAAAGTGGGCAAAGCGACCGCAGAAGCCGTGTTACACGCCACCACCAGGCCTTCAATCCGCATGCCGCAAAGGAAATCGGCGATTCCCACGGCGAATTCCACCACCATTTCCGGAGGCTTGCGGCCGTAGGGAACTCGCGCGGTATCACCAAGATAGACGAAATCGCGGTGCGGCATGCGACGGCGCAGGGCCTGCAGCACGGTAAGCCCTCCCACGCCGGAATCGAAAACCCCAATGGGACGCCTGAGGGATGGCAGGTTCGTCATCTCGTCCTATGTTCGCACGTTGCGAACCATTCCTCATGCGATAATCAATTCCTCTTATGAAAGCGCGTGTCTTCGTTTCGCTCAAGTCCACCGTCCTCGACCCGCAAGGCCAAACCATCTGCTCCGCGCTGCACGGCCTGGGCTATCCCGCCATAGCGGACGTCCGCCAAGGCAAGTTTTTCGATATCGCCGTGGCGGACGGGAGTTCTCCTGAGCAAGTGCGAAAAGATATCGAAACGATAGCCCATGAAGTACTCGCCAATCCAGTTATTGAAGAGTATCGAGTCGAGATTCTGGGATAACGCTCCTATAATTGAGGAATGTGCGGGATCGTAGGATATATCGGGTCGCAGCGAGCGGTTCCGATCATTCTGGAGGGGCTGAAGCGGCTCGAGTACAGGGGATACGACTCGGCCGGTTTAGCGGTTTACTGCGGCGATAGCCAGCTTGAAGTCCGCCGCGCCAAGGGCAAGCTGCGCAATCTGGAAGAAGCCGTCCGTATGAACCCCGTGGATGGCGTTTTCGGCATTGGCCATACGCGCTGGGCCACGCATGGCCGGCCCACGGAGGAAAATGCCCACCCCCATCGCGATTGCAAAGGCGACGTGGTGGTAGTGCATAACGGCATCGTGGAAAACTACCTGGGGCTGAAACATCAGCTTCAGGCCGAAGGGCACGATTTCAAAACGGAGACGGATACCGAAGTAATCGCGCACCTGGTGGAAAAGCACTTCAAAGGCAACCTGGAAGAAGCCGTCCGCGCCACCGTCAAACAGCTCTCGGGGGTGTTCGCGCTGGCTGTGATCTCGCGCTCCGATTCCAACAAGATCGTGGCCGCGCGCTCCGGTCCGCCGGTGGTGATCGGCATCGGCGATAACGAATACTTCGTGGCGTCAGACGTTCCGGCCATCCTCAGTCACACGCGGGACATGTTTTTCCTGGCGGATGGCGACATGGCCGTTCTGACCCCCGAAGGCGTGCGGCTCAGCGATTTCAACGGGCGGCCGGTAAACCGGCAGGTATCGCACATCCTGTGGGATCCCATCATGGCCGAAAAGGGCGGCTACAAGCATTTCATGCTTAAGGAGATTTACGAGCAGCCGCGGGCCGTGCGCGATACCACCTTGGGCCGTGTGGGCCAGGAATCGGGGCGCATTTTCCTCAACGAAATGGATATCACGCCAGCCGATTTCGCGCGCTTCAAACAGGTGCGCATCATCGCTTGCGGCACGGCGTGGCACGCCGGCCTGGTCGGCAAGTTCATGATCGAGAAGCTGGCGCGGATTCCGGTCGAAGTCGATTACGGCAGTGAATTCCGCTACCGCGACCCGCTGGTGGACGAAGATACTTTGACCGTGGTGATCTCGCAGTCGGGCGAGACCGCCGACACTTTAGCCGCTCAGCGCGAAGCCAAGCAAAAAGGCTCCAAGACTCTAGCGATCTGCAACGTGGTCGGCTCTATGGTGACGCGCGAAGCCTCCGGCACGATCTATACGCACGCCGGCCCGGAAATCGGCGTCGCCGCAACCAAGACGTTCAGCTCCCAATTGACAGCGCTATTCATCCTCGCCATGCACATGGGGCAGGTGAACGGGCGCCTCGATGAGAGCACCTCACGCTGCCTGGTGCAGGAACTGCTGCGCCTCCCGGGCAAGCTGGAAACTGTACTCTCCAACGACGCAATTTACGAATCCCTGGGACGCGATTTCCAGCACGCCAAAGACGCCCTATTTCTGGGCCGCGGCATCCATTTCCCGATCGCGCTCGAAGGCGCTCTCAAGCTCAAAGAAATCTCCTACATCCACGCCGAGGGGTATCCTGCCGGCGAAATGAAGCACGGCCCCAACGCGCTCATCGACGAGAATCTACCGGTGGTGGTCCTTGCTACCCACGACCGGAATAACGAAGAGAGCCGTCTCCTCTACGAAAAAACGCTGTCCAACATCCAGGAAGTGAAAGCGCGCGAAGGGATCGTGCTGGCCATCGTCACGCAAGGCGATGAAGAGGCGCGCAAAACGGCGGATCACGTCATCGAAGTGCCGCCCACGCTCGACCTGCTCGCGCCTCTGCTGGAGATCGTTCCGCTGCAGTTGCTGGCGTACCACATCGCCGTCCGCCGCGGCTGCGATGTGGACCAGCCGCGCAATTTGGCGAAGAGCGTCACGGTAGAGTAAGCGAACCGCTGCAATAATCGATCATTCTCATCCGCGCATCAGTTGTGGGATGTGCTCGAAATGGCGATCGCGCGTGATCAGTGTCAGGTCATGTTCCAGGGAGAGTGCTGCGATCCATACGTCGATCTGGGGTATCGGCGTGCCCGCGCGTTTCAGTTGCACAAACAGGCGTGCAAATTGCTCCGCAGTCTCTCGGCCGGGAAACAGAACACCCACAGTCTGCTTGGATAGGAGCATCCGCAGCAGAACTTCGTTTCGCTGCCGCTCTGTCCCGCCATAAAAGCCCGCTTTGATTTCCGCCAAAACAAAGAGCGGAATCCAAACTTCATCGCAATATCCCAGGCGGTCCGACAGTTCCCGATCACCTTGGAAAAGATCCGTGAGCCGGTTGGTATCGAGGGCAACTCTCACTTCCAACGTTCCCAATCAATTTGGCGCGCGGTTGCGATTATCTCATCGAAGCCGGCGTCAGGAGTCCAACGACCGACCAGGTCGCTGAAATCAGCCCGCGGTTTGCTTCCCACGGTCGCCGCCGTCAACTCATCAATAATCACCTGATTCAAGCTCTGTTTCCTTTGCGTGGCCTTACGGCGCAGTGCATGGTCCACTTCCCGCGGAACGCAGCGAATGGTATATTGCACCGGCTTTGCCTGCTTCTTCATGCCTACATGGTAGCACTCGATGCAGGCATCACACTCCGGCGGACACGACGCAGCCTACTGGCCCGCCATGGCCGCCTTCGGCTGCCGCCAGCCGCTGGCGGAATCGTACATGCCGAATCCGCGTCAACTCTACCAGCGGCCGCCAAACCGCGTGCACCAGTCCGTGCTTGATCAGTAAATGCCAGAAGCGGTTCGAGCGCTTGTACAGATACGACATGGCCAGATACGGAACTGCCGCGCGCCAATCTTCCGGCCGGCGGCGCCAGATGGAAGCATGTGAGAACAGGCGCTCGTAAATCCACTCATAGCCTTGCTCCAGTTCTTCCGCGCTCATGTGCTTGGGACGAAACACGGCGTGTGCGGTGTCGTATAGCGACCAGTCGCGATGCAGCAACCGGCCCTCTGCTTCCATTTGCCGGAAGAACGGTGTCGCCGGATAGGGCGTCAGGATATGAAAGGTAGCGCACTCCAGGCGGTTCGCCTCTACCCATTCGGCCGTGCTGGCGAAGACGTCGGTACGGTCATGGTCGAATCCCAGCACGAAAGAGCCGTTCACTTGAATCCCGTTCTCGTGGAGCATCCGCACACGGCGGGCATAGTCGGCGGTCTTGGGCGTCTTCTTGCGCGCCGCCGCTAGATTCTCGTCCGCGAGGGATTCAAACCCGATAAACACCCCCGTGCATCCGGCTAGGGCCATGGCGCGAATGAGAGCCGGGTCGTCCGTGACATCGATCGAAACAGCCGCGCTCCAAATTTTCCGGAGTGGCTGTAGCGCGTGACATAGCGCCCGCAGATACTCGCGGTTGGAGCCGAGATTGTTGTCGATGAAAACCCCGTATGGCTCTCCGTTCGCATCGAATTCCGCGGCAATCTGAGCGGGATCGCGCATGCGGTACGGCATGGACAGTCCTTCCGTGGCCAGGTAACAGAACCCGCACCGGTTGTGACAGCCGCGCGTGGCGATCAGGCTGGTGGTGGTGAGAAAGCTTCTGCGCGGCACGAGAGCCCGCCGCGGCGGCGGGTCTTCCCGATATTGATTCTGGTAGGTAGCCCGATACACAGGCCGCAGCCGCCCCGCCTGCACATCCTCCAGGATGTTCGGCCAAAGCTGTACGCCATCGCCGATGGCCAAGGCATCCGCGTGGGGGGCGCACTCCTCTGGACACGAGAGCACATGCAGCCCACCCAACACGACCCTGCTTCCCCGGCGGCGATACCAGCCGGCAAGCTCAAACGCCCGCCGCGCGAATGTCAGATGGACGGTAATCCCCACCACCTGTGGCATGGGGTTACAGGGTGGCGGCCCATTCAGGAGATTCTCGTCCCAGTAGCGGACCGCCCAGTCCGGCGGCGTGGCTGCGGCGAAACTGGTCAGAGCCAGAGTCGGCGTCAGCACGTGCTTCCCGAAGCTGGCGTGTGGGTCCTTCGCATAGAAGGGATTGATCAGCAGCGCGGATCTCGCCAGCACCGGTCCCGCCGGCCCTTGGAGCGCCGGGGCTTGCCTCATCTCGGGTGGACGCCAAAGTCTCCGGCGCGGCGCCGGCTGGGGTGCTTCATACATGCGAATACTTTAAATTATAAAGTACTCGAAGTCAATAGCAGCCCAGCCGTTGGTCTGCGCTTATCCGCGCATCCATTGCGATATGCGTTCAAAGTGGTGGTCTGGGGTGATCAGGGATTACTCTCGCCCGTTCTACGGATACGCGAACGCTTACGCGTTTCCGGTTTGCGGCGATGAGGATGGCAGTGCCTGTTCCAGGCTGCGAGGCTGGCCTCCCAGGATCTGTTTCACCTTTTCGACTAAGGCGGACGAGCGGTAGGGCTTTTGAATGAAACCGGCCAGACGCTTTCCCGTGAAGCGGCGGACGGCTTCGACCTCGTTGAATCCGCTGGAAAGCAGAACCCGCACGCCCGGTGCAATGAGTTGCAATTCGCGCATGACTTCCTCTCCGCTCATGCCGGGCATGGTGAAGTCAAGCAGCACCAGCGCGATCTCCTGATGAGAAGCGCGGAATATGTCGATCGCCTCCGGACCGCTCGCGGCCACCAGTACCGTGTAGCCCCAGCGCTCGAGCGATAACCGGGCGGCCTTCCGGACCACTTCTTCGTCATCCACCACCAGCACTGTGCCGCGTCCTTCCAACTCGCGGTCAACCTCCGGTTCCGGCTCGCGAGTAATCGCTGCCGGCGCGACTGGAAAGAACAATTTGAAACTCGTTCCCTTTCCGGGTACGCTGTAAACCTTCAAAGCTCCCTTGTGCCCGCGCAGGATGCCCGATACCGCCGCCAATCCAAGCCCGCGGCCGGCGAACTTGGTCGTGAAGAAGGGGTCAAAGATCCTTTCCTGGGTCTCGGCGTCCATTCCGCAGCCGTTATCATTCACTTCCACGATTGCGTATTTTCCCGGAGGCAGCTCGTCGCGTCCCCAGACCGTCCTGGCAAACTCCGCGCTCACATCCTGTACGCCGGTGGTAACAACCACCAGCCCCGGATTCTCTCCGATCGCCTCCGCGCCGTTGATGATGAGATTCATTACCACTTGCTGTATTTGCCCGACGTCCGCCTCGATCGGCGGCAGGTCGTCCTGTAGCTCCAGACGGATTTGCACCTTCGACGGAATCGAAGTCTGCACCAGTGAGTGAACTTCGCGGATGAGGGTCGAAATATTGACCAGCTCGGTCACGAACCGCCCCTTGCCGGCGTATGCCAGCAGTTGGCGGGTCAGCGTCGCAGCGCGTTCCGCGGCCGTGACAATGTCGGTCATGACCTTGCGCTGGGGATTGGATAAGGACAGAGTCTGAGCCGCCAAGCTGGCATTGGCCAGGATACCCACAAGCAAATTGTTGAAATCGTGCGCCACGCCCCCGGCCAGCACGCCCAGGCTTTCCAGCTTCTGGGTCTGTAGCAGCTTGCTCTGGAACGCCTTTTGTGCCGTGATATCCCGCGCGATGTGCGACGCCCCGCGCACCCCGCCGTCGTAATCGCGGATTGGGGAAATGGTCAGCGAGACGTCGATCAGTTTGCCATCTTTGCGCACACGCGTGGTTTCGAAGTGATCCACTCGTTCCCCGCGCTTCAAGCGCTCCAGTATGGCGTCCTCTTCCTGCGCCCGATGCGGCGGCAGCAGGATCGACATGTGCCGCCAGCGCGCCTCTTCTGCCGTGTACCCGTAAATCTTTTCCGCTCCCGCATTCCACGTCAAAATGATACCGTCCAGATTCTTGCTGATAATGGCATCGTCGGAGCTGTCTACGATGGCCGCAAGTTGGGCGGTCGCCGCTTCCATTAGCGTCCGCTCTGTGATGTTGCGTGCAATATGGGACGCGCCGATGATTTGACCCGCCGGGTTGTGAATCGGTGAGATGCTGAGGGAAACGCTAATTCTGGTGCCGTCCTTGCGGAGCCGCATGGTCTCGAAATGATGGATCGACTCCCCCTTCCGGATCCGGCCCAGAATCTCCCGTTCTTCATTGGCCCGTTCCGCCGGAAGCAACATGGCGGCCGAGCGACCCAGGACTTCGGCTTCAGTGTAGCCATACAGCCGTTCCGCGCCCCGGTTCCAGGTCTGTATGATTCCGTGGGTATCTTTGGAAACAATTGCGTCCTGCGAAGACTCGACCAAGGCCGTCAGCCATTCGCTGCGTTGGAGCCGATCGGCTCCCGGCTGCTCTGCACTCATGGTTTTTTAAAACGTCACCCTATCCGATTGTCCCAAGCGAATGCCTAGTCCGATACCCCAAGCACAAAACAGTGTAAAGAGGTATACAAGTCTTTGATTTGGTAGCGACGGGCGCGTAGTGCCGCGCCTATGGCCGCCGCAATGACGCGGTCTTGCTGAATGTAGATTGCTGATGGCTGCTTCTAGCGGAACAATCTCTCCAGCTTTTCCAATGCCCCCTCCAGCCGCTGCGGCTGCTCAATCACTCCTGCGAACAGGTCGCCCTTCTCCGTGAACCGTTCCCGCGCGTTGCCGATATGAAACTGGCTGGGGTGCAAGCCGTTCCGCACTTCGCTCCACTCCAGCGGCGTGGCCACCGGCGCACCCGGATACGCGCGCAGGACATATGGCGCCGCGATGGTTTTCGATTTTCCGTTCTGCAGGTAATCGAAATACACGCGGTTGGTTTTGCGCTTGGAAACCGAACGCGGCGTGGTGAACAGGTCGGGCTGGCGGTCAAACACCAGCCGCGCGATCAACTCCGCAAAGGTCCGGGTCTCTTCGTAGCTGTAGACCGGTTCCACCGGGACATACACGTGCATGCCGTCGCCGCCAGTCGTTTTCGGATAACCCGCCAGCCCGATCTGGTCGAGCGCCTGCTTCACCAGCAGCGCGGCATCCACGATCATGTCGAAAGGGCATTCCTGCGGGTCCAGGTCGATCAGGATGAAATCCGGGTTATCCAGCGTCGGCGACCGGCTCATCCACGGGTTGTGATCGATGCATCCGAGGTTCACGAGGTACAACAGGCTGGCGCGGTCCTCCGCAAAGACATATTTGATCGGGCCATGATTGTGCTCCGACTCGATCAGTTCCGTGCGCAGCCACGGCGCGAAGGCCTCGCGCACGTTCTTCTGGAAGAAATACTCCTCCTGGATTCCGTTGGGATAGCGCTTGAGCGAAAGGGGCCGGTCCTTGAGGTGCGGCAGGATCAGGTCCGCAATGCCGGCGTAGTAGTTCAGCACGTCGCGCTTGGTATAGCCTTCGCCGGGGTAATAGACTTTGTTCAAATTGGTGAACTTCAGTGTGTGCGCGCCGACCTGCCGCGTAGCTTCTTTCTCCGTCTCCGCGAAAAAATCGGCATTCGGGCCCGCCTCGGGTTCGGCCTCTGCTACCTCCTGCTTCACCTCGCTCGGGCTGACATCGTTGCGCAATCCCAGGAAGACCGGCGCACGCAGGCGATTGTCTTCGGTCCACTGCTGGTATTTCACCTGGCACACTAATTCGGGCTTCACCCATGTCATCCCGCGATCCGGCTTAGGGCGTTCCGCGAACGGGCAAGTTTTGGTGAACAACGGTTCCATATGGCGGTACAAGGAGGCTAACGACTTCTGGTCGAACCCCGTACCCACGTTGCCTACCCAATTCAGTTTGGCGCCTTCGTAAACCCCGAGCACCAACGCGCCGAAATACTGGCGGTCGCCTTGCGGCTCGGTAAAACCGCCGATCACGAACTCCTGCTCGTTGACGATCTTGATCTTCAGCCACTCGCGGCTGCGCCTGGATTCATAGCAGCTCGTAGCATGTTTCGCGATGACGCCTTCAAGCCCGTGCTCGCGGGCCGCTTCGAGCATCGGCTCTCCCGCTCCCGGAAAGGCCTCGGAAACGCGCAGCACCGGACTTGCGGTCACCACCTGTTCCAGCAGCCGCCGCCTTTCGCTGAGTTCCACGCGCCGTAGGTCGTGCCCATCCAGGTAGAGGAGGTCGAAGACGAAGTACACCACCGGCGTCGAGCGTGCCAGGTGCGCCACCGCGTTCGGATCGGCGTTGGCGATGCGCGGCTGAATCAGGTGGAAGCGCGACACGCCTTTCGAATCGAGCACCGCAATTTCGCCATCCAGGACTGCCTGCTCGGCGGCGATCTGGTGGGGGATCACGGCCAGTTCGGGATACTGCCGCTCACAGCGCAGCCCGCGGCGCGATTGGAGCCGCACCTCCTCACGGTCGATGAAGGCGATGGCGCGGACTCCATCCCATTTCACTTCGAACAGCCACTCGTTGCCGCGCGGTGGCCGGTCCGTGAGCGTGGCGGCCATCGGCTCCAACGCGGAGGGCATCTCGGCCGCCCGCGCTCCCTTCAGGCCCGCGACGTCAATTGCGGTTTTTTTTTACGTGGCGCGGTTTTGGCCGGAGCAGCCGCGCTTCCGGCGCTCTTGGCGCTGCGCTTCGCCGGACGGTCGCTTACCCAAATGGCATCAGCCGCGCCCGCCGTCTTGCGCTTCGTTTTGCGTGCCGGCAGGTTGCCCGCGATCTCCTGTTGCGTGCGCCCGGAGAGCGCGCTGTAGGCGTAGTTCTCTACATCCCAACCCGGTTCGGCGAACTGGTCCCGTTTCTTGATGAGCAGCCACTCGTTGCCCTTGCCGCGCCCTTTCATGTGCACCAGGGCATAGTCACCGTTCAATTTTTCGCCGTGTAGCCGGAATTTCAGATCGCCGCGGGCCATTTGCTCCGCCCCGCTCGCATCCCCCAGCAGTTCGAACGTGCCGCGATCCCACAGCATGACGCTCCCCGCCCCGTAATTTCCGGCGGGAATGTTGCCTTCAAAGCTCCCATACTCCAGCGGGTGATCCTCCACGTGCGCGGCGAAGTGCCGCACCGCCGGATCGAGCGTCGGCCCCTTGGGAATCGCCCACGATTTCAGCACGCCGTCGATCTCCAGCCGGAAGTCATAATGCAGACGCGTGGCGTCGTGCCGCTGCACACAGAAATATGGCTTGGCAGCGCTCTTGCTCGTTGACTTGCCGGGAGGAGGTTCCGGCGTCTTCTCGAACTGGCGTTTCCGTGCGTATTCTTCGAGGGGCATAAATCCTTGATCCTCCTCAGCTTACATGGTATCTTGGAACGGCGGAGGGAACATTTATGGCGGCCAGTGTTTGGAAAGGCCATCTCACTTTCGGCTTGGTCTCGTTTCCGGTCCGACTCTTTAGCGCGGCGCGCGGAGAAAGCATCAGCTTCAACCTGCTGCACAAGGATGACCATTCCCGGATCAAGCAGGTCACCTTCTGCCAAGCCGAGGACAAGCCTGTCTCCCGCACCGATCTGGTTAAGGGATACGAGTATGAAAAAGACCACTACGTGGTCGTCGATGATGAGGACATCAAGAAGGTCGCTCCCAAAACCGCCAAGGTGATGGAAATCCTGGAATTCGTCAAAGCCGACCAGGTTGACCCGATCTACCTGGAGAGTTCTTACTATGTTGCCCCCGATGAAGGCGGCGAAAAACCGTACGCGCTGCTCTTCCAGGCTCTCCGCGAATCGAAATTTTACGCGCTGGCGAAGGTGGCGATGCACAACCGCGAGCACATCATCGTGCTGCGCCCGGGAGCCAAGGGCATTCTCTCGCACACAATGTATTACCAGGACGAAATCCGCCAGGTGGATGAGTTCCGCACCGACACCAGCCTGGTGAAGGACAAGGAACTGGAGATGGCGAAGATGTTGATCTCCTCCCTGGAAGCCGATTTCGAGCCGCAAAAATATCACGATACGTACCGCGACAACCTGCAGAAGATGATCGAAGCTAAGATCGAGGGCAAGAAGGTGGTCGCCACGCCCGCGGCCCAGGTCGCGCCGGTGATCGATATCATGGAAGCGCTGAAGAAAAGCCTGGCCGAGAAGCGCAAACCAGCTCAGGTCGCTACGGCCAGCGAAGCCGGCGAGCAGGAGCAGTTGCCGCTCGAGGTGGAATCCCCCAAGAAACGCCCGAGAAAGCGGGCCGCGTCGTAGGAGTTGCTGGAACTGCGGTCCGACCGCCGAGCCAGCCCACCCAGTACCAACCCCTCGCCCTGTACCGTACCGGTCCCCTTGAGACTAATCTTTCGGAGAGTTCCAGCCGATGCTTAAGACGGGATGGAAGAAGACGAACTCGTCCTCGCGGAACTCACTCTCAATCGCTTTCGCCGGTTGATAGCCGAGTTACAGCGGGGCGCAATCAACCGTAACGATTTCCAGCCTTGGGAAATCGAGATCCTTCTGGATATCGACGCTTGCCAGTTGGACCGGCGGCGGCGGGGAGATATCCTGCGCCAATATGTGAGGGCCGTAGAACGTCAATTGGAAAACGGCCCCGGTCCTCCCATCAAACTCTCCGAGTTCCTCCTGCGGCGCAGCCAGCGCGGGGAACGGGCTATTTAGCGAGTACCCGGCGGCCCTCAATCCGGTAGTCGCCCCGCAGCACAATGCGAATCGCTTCCGAATAGATGCGGTGCTCCTCTTTCAAAATACGCGCCGCCAGCGTCTCTTCCGTGTCGTCGTCGTAGACGGGTACGGCCGCTTGCAAAACCACCGGCCCTGCATCCAGATACTCATCGACGAAATGCACCGTGCAGCCACTGAGCTTCACCCCGTATTCCAGTGCCTGCCGTTGCGCATCGAGTCCCGGAAAGGCGGGCAGCAGCGAGGGATGAATATTGAGAATCTTGTGCCGGAACTCCCGCACGAACGCGGCGCTGAGAATCCGAAGATATCCCGCAAGGCAAATCAGGTCCACATTGTGTTTGCGCAACTCTTCAATGAGCAGGCGATCGTAGACTTCCCGGTCGGTTCCCTTCGAAGGAATCACCACGGCGTGAATGCCACGCTCGCGCGCTACCGCCAGCCCTCGGGCAGCCGGCCTATTGCTGATCACCACCGAAATACTCGCTTCAATCAAGCCTTTGGCGACGCTAGCCGCGATCGCTTCGAAGTTGGACCCGCGGCCCGACAGGAGAATCGCCAGGCGCTTCATGTGTATTCCACTCGCGGGCGGCGCGGCCGGTGCTCGATCACGCTGCCAATCAGGAACGGAGATTCTCCGGCAGTCCTCAGCAGCGCCTCAGTCTTAGACAAACCGCGCAATGGGACCGCCAGGATCATCCCCACTCCCAAATTAAACGTCCGGCGGTAATCGTCCTCCGGGATATTGCCGATACGCCGCAAAACCTCGAAGATCGGTGGGATCTTCCAAGCCTGCGTGTTGATTGAGGCTGCCAGTCCATTGGGCAGCATCCGTGGAGTGTTATCCGTGATGCCGCCGCCGGTAATATGGGCAGCTCCGTGCACCCGGCGGGCCTCGACCAATGCGCGAATGGGTTTCAGATAACTACGGTGCACCGCCAGAAGGGCATCGCCCAGATTGGCGCCGATTTCGGCCAACACCGTGCGTGGGCTGTAGCCGGCCTGTTCAAACAAGAGGCGCCGCGCCAACGAATATCCGTTGGTGTGGAGACCTGTCGAGGGCAGCGCCAATAACAGATCGCCGCGCTTGATTTGTTGCCCGGTGAGAAGCTCAGACCGCTCGGCCGCGCCGACGATGAAACCCGCCAGATCGTATTCGCCGTTCTGATACATTCCGGGCATCTCGGCAGTCTCTCCGCCAATCAACGCGCACTCGTTCTGCCGGCACCCCCGCGCAATCCCCGTGACAACGCTAGCCGCGATCGAAGCCTCCAGCTTGCCTACCGCGAAGTAATCGAGGAAGAACAGGGGAACCGCGCCCTGCACGGCAATGTCGTTGACGCAGTGATTAACCAGGTCCTCGCCCACCGTATCATGCCGCCCCGTCAGGAAGGCAACCTTGAGCTTCGTGCCCACTCCATCGGCGGAACTAATCAGCACCGGTTTCTTCATTCGCCCTAACTGATATGCCGCCCCGAAACTTCCTATATCCGTCAGGACTCCCCGCGTGAACGTCTTCCGCGCCAGCTTTTTAATCGAGGAGACTGCGCGATCGGCCTCATCGATATTCACTCCGGCGTCGCGATAACGAATCTGTTGGCGATTGGACAAATTTCAGTATACGCGCAGCATTGCTGAGGCAACCCGAGCCGGATCATCCGCGCGGCGCGTTGCGGTCTGCGGAATCGATCAGAATCGTCACCGGCCCATCGTTCACCAGTTGCACCTGCATGCTGGCCTGGAAAATCCCTGTCTCAACCGGAACGGAGCCGCGCCGGGCGAGTCCGACGAAGTAGTTGTACAGGCGAACTGCCGCTTCGGGTGAAGCCGCGCGATCGAAGCTGGGACGCCGGCCGCGCCGGCAATCGCCGTAGAGGGTGAACTGTGAGATCAGCAGCAACGATCCGTTCGCTTCCGCCACGCTCCGGTTCATCTTCCCGTTTTCGTCAGAGAAGATACGAAGCCCCAAAAGTTTGTCGCACAAATAGTCTGCGTCTTGCTCCGTGTCGTCCCGGCTGATCCCGATCAACACCACCAGGCCGGTGCGGATGGAGCCGGTAGCCGATCCATCCACGGTCACGCAAGCTTCGCTGACGCGCTGAATCACCAGTCTCATGCGTTCAAACCGACTACTCCATCTCATTCCCTTCACGGGATTAGGTGTTGACCCCGAGTTTTTCGCCGCGTTTCTGCGCGGACCACAAACTCCCAGCCAAACTGCTCCACGATCTCATGAATCGGTCCGTCGGCTGCGACCTTGCCCTGTTCGAAAAATACAGCCCGACTGGCCAGCGCCGCCGCGAACGGGATATCGTGCGTCACCAGGATTTTCGCTTGTGGCAGTTCCGCCAGGAGGGCCGCCAGGCTTCGCTGCCCCGGCGGGTCGAGGTACGTTGTAGGCTCGTCTAGTATCAGAATCTCGGGTTCCATCGCCAGAATCCCAGCAATCGCTACCCGCTTTTTCTCGCCGGCACTGAGATGATAAGGCGCCCGTCCGGCCAGCCCTGCTATGCCCGTCATCTGGAGGGCCTCGCGAGCGCGTGCCTCGGCAGCAGGCGCATCCATTCCTAAGTTCAGGAGCCCAAAAGCTACATCCTCCAAGACGGTCGGCATAAACAACTGGCTGTCCGATTCCTGGAATACCAGCCCCACCTTTCGCCGCACAGCCGGAAGGTTCTTTTTCTCGAGAGGCAATCCGCAGACGGTTATGCTTCCCTCGCCGTTCAGCAGGCCGTTCAGGTGCAGCACGAAGGTAGTTTTGCCGCTTCCGTTAGGTCCCAGCAGCGCCACCGTCTCGCCGCGCTCCAGCCGGAAATCGATGCCATTCAGCGCGGGGACGCCATCGTCGTACCGGTAGTGCAGCCCGCTTACTTCGATCAGCGGGCTCACTCGACCATTCCTTGCGACGCGATCCGCAACGTCACGATCAGGACGACTGCGGCTACCGCGAACAGCGCATCGCCAACCCGAAACTGTCCCGCTTCCAGCACCGGAAGTGTCCCCTGAAATCCGCGCGCCAGCATGGCGCGATGAATCTCTTCAGCCCGGAGATAGGAGCGCGCGAACAGAACTGCCAGAGCCCCCGCCGCTGCTCGAAAACGGTTGCGCCGGTTGATCCATTGCCGAACCGGGCCGCCCCTCGCGGCCGCGGCGTTGCGCATGTGCTGCCCTTCTTCGGAAATCACGAAGAGGTAACGATACAAGAATTGCCCCACCTCCAGCAGAAACCTCGGTGCGCCCAGCCGTCCAAAACCCCGCAGCAACATCGGAAGGGGCGTGGTGGAAACCAGCCAAACCACGGCTAGCGCGGAGACGTAGCTCTTAACGCCGAGGAACAAGGCACGCGTCGGATCTCCCGCCATCCAACTCAGACCCGCGAACACCGCCGTGAACGGCAGCACCAGCGCTGCCCGCGCCGAAGCAGCGCCGACCGGTATGCGCGCCCAACGCAATGACACCAGCAAGAGGAATGCGAGTGCTCCGCCGAGAAGAACAATGCCGCGAGATGCCGTCGCCAGCGCAACCAGCAAAGCTAGAAGCGCAACGATCTTGGCCCGCGGATCACGGTGGTGGAAACAGCTCGATCCCCGGCTCCAGCGGTCCAGGACCACATGGTGCAACTCAGAGGCTCCTGTTGCGCGCGGCCGCGCGGCCCAGCAGCAGGCAAGCACCGTAAATCAGCGCCGCTCCGGCCAGTCCGGCCGCAGCCTTCCCTAAGGAATCCGAGGTGAGAAATGCCGCCTGGTAATTGGCTAAAGGCGTGTGCATCAAAGTGCGCACCTGGGTCGCGATACCGGATTGCTGTCCTAGTCTTTCGATTCCATCCGGCGCGGCGGAGACCACCAGGAATCCCACCGAAGCCAAGACGATTGACGCCAAAGCCAGCAAGCGCACGGCGGCCGAGCGGCAGGCGAGCGGGGCTTGTATGGTACGCGGCTGGATACGCTCCAGCGCCTGTACCACGGCCAGGGTGATGCCGCCTTCCAGAATGGCCGAGCTCGCAAACAACAACAGTGCGATGCCCAAAGCCGTGCCGCCGATGCGCACGCCCGAAGCCAGCAATTCCGACAACGCCAGCATGGCGCTGACCAGTACCGAAAGCGTGCCGCCCGCGAAGATCGACCACTTCCGCCACCTCGTACTGCTCCAAAGCGCGTACGGCAAATATCCGGCCAGCACCCCGGCTAGTGCCATGTTGGCGATATTGGCCCCCAACGCGAGAATGCCGCCATCCTGAAACACCAGTGCTTGAATCGCCAGAATCGCGGTCATTACGACGGTCGCCGCAGCCGGTCCCAAAGTGAAAGCCAGCAGCGCTCCGCCCACCAGGTGACCGCTGGTCCCTGGACCAACCGGGAAGTTGATCATCTGGGCGGCAAATACGAATGCCCCGAGCACCCCCAGCAGCGGAATCTGGCTTTCTTCAAAGCCGCGCTGCGCCCGCCGCGCGGCATACAGAACCGCCGGAGCGGCCGCTACGTCGAGCGTCGCCCAAACCGGTGTTGCCAGAAATCCGTCCGGTATATGCACGTTTCCCTCACGGTAGCACGATTGGCAAATTCGTGGCACTGAGCCGCAAATTTTCCCGATGCTAAGATGTGTACGCATGAGCGAGCTCAGCCGGATTGGAGTGGCCATCGATTCTGATCTGCTCGACAAGTTTGACCGGCTCATCTCCCAGCGCGGCTACACCAACCGCTCCGAAGCGTTTCGCGACCTCATCCGCGATGAATTAGTGGAGCGCACGTGGGAATCACCCGATAGCCAGGTGGTCGGTACCATTACGCTGGTCTACGATCACCACGTCCGGCTTCTGAACGAGAAGCTCACCGGGATCCAGCACGATTTCCACCGGTCGATTCTTTCCACGCTGCACGTCCACCTTGACCACGATAATTGCTTGGAGGTGCTGGTAGTTAAAGGCAAGTCCGCGGACGTGCGCAAAGTGGCTGATGTCCTTATCAGCACCAAGGGCGTGAAGCACGGAAAGCTAAGCATCAGCACTTCCGGTGCAGAACTGAAGTAAGCCTCCGATATCGGTACCTCTAGGACTGCGGCTCTAAGCCTATCCGGACTTTACAGTGGTACGATCGACCTAGGTATGAGACCTCGGTCCCGAATTTCTCTGCCAGGGCGGCATGGAATGACGGGTTTGATTTTAGCGTTCGCCGTACCCTTGGCCGCGAATGCCTCGCTGATACTGGGAGTGATTCCCCAGGGCGCGGTGGTCGCGGGGCAGCCAGTCATCTTGAGCGTCGCCCTTTCGGGCTTAGGCAATCAGCAGCCGCCTTCTTTGGGCGCTTACGACCTTCAATTCTGGTACAACCCAATGATTCTCGGGAGCCCGAACGTGCTGTTCGGCGATCCTGTTCTGGGTGACCAATTAGCGCTGACGGTTCCGGCCATTACTTGCTCCGGGGCCGTTCCGGCGTGTTCTTCGAGTACCCCGACGCAGCCTGGGCCTAATCTCACGTCGATTGAAGTCACGGAGACTTCCTTGGATAGCCCCACTGCCCTCGATTCCACTCAACCGGGCGGCTTCACCCTGTTTACAATCGGCTTTCAGACCTTACAGGCAGGTACAAGCCAGTTGGCGCTCTCCGACGTACTTCTGTCCGATTCCGGTGGCGCGCCGCTGACGCCTAACCAAATCAACGGCACCAGTTTGACCGTGACATCCGGAAGCGCGATCCCGGAACCGAATGCCGGGCTTCTGGCGCTCTCGGGAATGACAGTTCTTTTGGCATGGAGACGTTTCCGGTCTAAAATCACGGGATGAGCCAACCGCCCGTCCGGTTCAGCACCAAGCTGCTCTACGGCCTGGGAGAAATCCCCATCACCGTCGCTATGGTGCTCTTCGGCCTCTTCACCCTGTTCTTTTACAATAGCGTCTTGGGACTGCCCGCCTCGCTTGTGGGAGTTTGCATCTTCATCGGCCTCGCCGTGGACGCCGTTCTCGACCCCTATATTGGGTACCGCTCCGATTCCATCCGCCGGTGGCTGGGACGGCGGCATTCCTTAATGCTTCCTGCGGCCATCCTGCTGGGCCCCAGCTTTTGGCTGCTGTTCCGTCCGCCGCGCAATTTGAGCCATTCCGGGTTGTTCGCCTGGCTGCTCGTCTGCTGGATCGCCGTACGGCTCTCGAGTGCACTCTACCGCATCCCCTATTTGAGTCTGGGCGCCGAGCTTAGCTCCGACTACGACCAGCGCACCAGTATCTTCGCTACGCGTGCCTTGTTCGGACTCGCGGGAACTCTAGCCGCTGCGGGATTATCGTTTCTGTTGTTCTTCCCCGCCTCAGCCGATGGCAGCGACCCCAAACTGCACTTTGCCGGCTACTCCCGCATGGGGCTGGTTTTCGGCGCAGTCATGTCGATTACCGGACTTCTGAGCGCAATCGCCACGCTTCCCTACCGCAGTTTCGGCGACCGCGCCGCATCCGACCGATCCGGCATGCCCTTTTGGAGCGGTTTTCGCATTTCGATGGCAAACACCAGCTTCCGGGGAGCTTGGTTTTACTTCGTTCTGTTCTACCTGGGGGTCGTGCTCAACGCGAGCGTCGCGGTGCAATACTTCACCTGGTATGCGAAGATTCAGGCCGGCACCAAGCTGAGCGCGATCACCTCCAGTTTCTATGTGGGCGCCTGCGCCGGTGTCTTCTTGTGGATGACGCTGGCGAAGCGTTTTGAAAAACGGCGGCTTTGTGTGATCGCCACCCTGGGCACTTCGGCGCTTCTGTTTTCCGCCACTTTGCTGATCGGAGAGGGCCGTCTGTTCGGCACCGGGAGCGCCTTACCGCTTCTGCTCGGCCATTTGACCGGTGGTTTCATCGCCAGCGCCCTTTGGGTGCTCCCGCCGTCCATGATCGCCGATGTGGCTGACGAGGACGAAGTGCGGACCGACCGTCGCCGCGAGGGCATGTATTTCGGCATTCTCAACCTCGGAGAAAAGATCTCGTCCGGTGGCGCTCTTCTGTTAGCTGGAGTTCTGTTGAGCCTGTTGGGCCAAATAGCACCCGGCGCCGCCCCCGGTCAGCGCGTCGCCGCCCCTTATATCGGCCTGATGTATGGCGCCGTGCCCGGCACCTTGCTGGTATTGGCTTCGCTCCTGATTTTGCCGTATCGCCTGGACCGCCGGTCCCTGGCCGCCATCCAGGAGCGGCGCGCGATCCACCATGCCCCGCTCGAAACCAGAATGGAAAAAGCCGAACATGCCTGAAGATGCCGTGCTGGTTACAGGAGCCTCCTCCGGTATTGGTTTGGAGACGGCACTCTGCCTCGCGCAAAATGGCTACCGCGTGTTCGCCAGCATGCGCAACCTGGACCGGCGGATAGCCCTCGATGCGGAAGCGGCGCGGCGCGGAGTGAAAGTGGAAATCCTGAAGCTGGACAACACGATCCCAGAGACTATTAATGAAACACTTGAAGTTATACGCGGCAGGGCCGGCGGGCTATACGGGTTGGTGAATAATGCCGGGTCCATTATTCGTGGGTACTTCGAGGACGTTTCCGAATCCGAAGCCCGCCAAGTGTTTGAGGCCAACGTGTTCGGCACCATGGCCGTGACTCGGGCCGTGCTGCCCCTGATGCGGGAAGCGGGCCGCGGCCGGATTGTGCTGATCACTTCCATCGGAGGCCGGCTAGGTTCTCCCGGAAATGCCGTGTACTGCGCCAGCAAGTTCGCTTTGGAAGGTTTTGGAGAATCCCTCAACCAGGAGGTGGGTTCGTTCGGCATAAACGTCAGCCTTGTCGAGCCCGGGGTCGTCCGTACGGAGCTCTTCGGCCGGAACCGCAACACCGCGGCGGGCGCCCTGGAACCAAGTAGTCCGTATGCTAAGTGGTTTCAAAATCTGGAGGTTCTGACCGACCGCGAAGTGCAGGCCGCGGTTACCAGCGCTGGTCAAGTCGCCGGCGCCGTGCTCCGCGCCCTAAAGGCCCCGACGCCCCGCCTGCGATACGTGGTTGGCAGGCGTGCCTCGCTTTTGCTGAGGCTTCGGCGCTACCTTCCGGGAGAAACCTTCGATCGCATCTGGACACGGGAGTTGACCCGACGTATTTCCTCCATCTCGTAGTACTCGAACTTCTTGAAATCTCTGGCAAAAGTGGCTTTCCTGGTGTATCATCGATTACCGGTATAAGACGGCCACGTAAGCTCTCGTAAAGCGGGGAAGAACTCTCTAGAGTTTTTGGACAAACGGGAGTACTAGGATCAAGATTTCCTTCAGGAGTACTGCCTAGTTGCAACGATTAAGTCAGAGGATTCATTTTTGATTTACAGTAGGTTGGGCGCTGCCAAACGAGACGGTGCTTGGAGAAAAAAGACGGAAGTATTACGAAATAGAAGCTTAATCTCCTTCGCCGGACTGTCGAAACCTCTGGCTTCAGCGGTCTAGCTCAGGCAACGTAATACCAGCAAAGGAGTCGGAGGACTTTGAGATGCGCTCGCGTGGGGGCGAACTAGAGCCGTTTCTATTACTTTCGAACGTTCCGGGATGGCTGGATACGGGTGTGGTCATTGCCGCCACCCGTTGCGGCGCTGTAGGTCTGCTCAATTTTCAGGGCGTCGCCGATTTGGCGCAGGCGAACAAAGCGCTGGCTCAAATTCAGCGGTTCGCCAAATCCGAATTCGGCGTGAAGCTGGACGCCGAGTCTGCCCTGAGTTGGGAAATTCTTCAGAAGCTACCCGCAGGCGCACGGTTCGTAGTCCTTGCCGCGACTAATTCGCCACGACAGAAAGAGCTTGCCGCTGCGGTTCGGAAACAGAATCGCCGTCTGCTGGTCGAAGTAACATCGGTCGAGCAAGCCGCGGCCGCCAGCGAGTATTCGCCGGAGGCTCTCATTGCCAAAGGGCATGAATCCGGTGGTTCTGTCGGCGAAGAGACCTGCTTTGTGTTGCTCCAGCATCTTCTGGCGCAGTTCTCGATCCCGGTTTGGGCTTATGGAGGGATCGGGCTCCACTCCGCTGCTGCTTGTTATGCCGCTGGTGCAGCCGGCGTCGTGCTCGATAACCAACTCCTGTTAACGCCGGAATCAACGCTTCCCGTTGGTACACGCGCAGCGCTAGAGCGTATGTCGGGCGATGAAACGGTCTGCCTGGGAAGCGAATTTGGCGCGCAATACCGCTTCTACAAACGGGCCGGGACTAAGGCTGTAACCGAGCTGCAGGAATTGGAACGCGAGTTGGTCCGCGAGCGTCCCGCGGATGCCTGCGCCCGCTGGATTGATGCCCTGAACCGCCGAATCGGTTGGGGAAATCTAGAGGCCGAAGCATGGCCTGTCGGGCAGGATGGAGTCCTCGCCGCGCCGCTCGCCAAGCGGTTCTACAACGTCGCCGGAATCGTGGGTGGCATTCGCGAATCTGTCCGCCAGCACGTCATCGCGGTGAAACAATCGCTTCCGCTGAACCCGGGGAGCAGCCTGGCCCAGTCCCATGGCACCGCGTACCCGATCCTCCAAGGCCCCATGACGCGCGTCAGCGACACGGCCGCTTTCGCCGCGGCGGTGGCCGAGAATGGGGCGTTACCGTTCCTGGCTTTGGCCCTGCTACGCGCTGCGCAAGTCCGCTCCTTGCTCGAAGAGACGGCCCGCCTGGTGCCCGTTCGCCCCTGGGGAGTCGGCATTTTGGGCTTCGTTCCCGAGGAACTTCGCAAAGAACAATTGGCGGTGGTGCAGGAAGTCAAGCCGGCGTTCTGCATTATTGCGGGCGGCCGGCCCGATCAGGCCAAACACCTCGAAGAGTCCGGGATCACAACCTACCTGCACGTTCCAGCGCCGCAGCTTCTGCGGATCTTTGTCGAAGATGGCGCGCGCCGGTTCATTTTCGAAGGCCGCGAGTGCGGCGGCCACGTGGGCCCGCGCACCAGTTTCGTGCTCTGGGAAGAGATGATCGCCGTGCTGCTCGAAGCGATCGAGAAGGGTACTCCCGCCGGAGAGTTGCACGTCGTGTTTGCGGGCGGCATCCACGATGCCCGCTCGGCCGCCATGGTCGCGGCAATGGCCGCTCCGCTAGCCGAAAGGGGCGTTCGCCTCGGCGTGCTGATGGGCACCGCCTACCTGTTCACCGAAGAAGCGATTGCCGGCGGAGCCATCCTGCCGGGGTTCCAGCAGGAGGCCCTCACCTGCCAGAGCACCGTCCTGCTCGAATCCGGCACGGGCCATGTGACCCGCTGCGTGCCCACGGCGTTTGTCGACACGTTCCATCGCACCCGCCGCGAACTGGAGCGCGCCGGCAAATCGGCACACGAAGTTCGCGATGCACTGGAAGATTTGAACGTCGGCCGGTTGCGTATTGCCAGCAAAGGAATCACGCACGGCGAAGGCGCGGCGTCCAAATACGTCGAGGTGTCCGAAGAGCAGCAGCGCTCCGAAGGCATGTACATGATCGGGCAGGTCGCCGCTTTGCGCGGCGCTACCTGTACCATGCGCGCGCTTCATGAGGAGGTTACCTCCGGAAGTGGCGCGCTGCTGAATGAGCTGAAGGTTCCCTTTGAGAGTTCCCCCGAAGCCTCTGGTTGGGCGTCCCAACCGTGCGATGTTGCAATTGTTGGGCTCGGCTGTCTGCTCCCGCAAGCACGAGATGTCGATTCCTTCTGGTCTAACATCCTCAACAAAGTCGACGCTATCACCGAAATTCCTAAAGAGCGCTTCGACGCCAGCCTCTATTACGATTCCGAGAAAAAATCGCGCGACAAAGTCTACTCCAAGTGGGGCGGCTTCCTGGGCGACATTCCATTTGACCCCATCCGCTATGGCATCCCGCCCAATGCGCTGCCCTCGATCGATCCGATGCAGTTGCTCACGTTGCTGGTGGTCGACCAGGCGCTGCAAGATGCCGGATACGATAAGCGCGATTTCCCGCGCGAGCGCACCTCGGTCATCCTGGGCCTGAGCGGCGGCTTGGGCGACCTCGGCATCAAGTATGCCGTTCGCGCTTCGCTACCGATGTACCTGGAAGACACGCCGCCCGAACTGCTGGAGCGCCTTCCCGAGTGGACCGAGGATTCCTTCCCCGGCATTCTGCTCAATGTGGTGGCCGGCCGCGTGGCCAACCGTTTCAACTTCGGCGGCGTGAATTTCACCATTGATGCGGCCTGCGCTTCCTCGCTGGCCGCCGTTTACGTGGCTGCGCGCGAACTGGCCACGGGTTCGAGCGACATGGTGGTGGTCGGCGGTGTCGATACCGTTCAGAGCCCCTTCGGATTCCTCTGCTTCGCCAAGTCGCAGGCGCTCTCGCCGAATGGCCGCTGCAGCACCTTCGATGAGAGTGCCGATGGCATTGCCATTAGCGAAGGCCTCTCCGTGCTCGTTCTGAAGCGCCTCGCCGATGCGGAGCGCGATGGCGACAAGATCTACGCAGTCATCAAAGGTATCGCCGGATCGGGCGACGGACGCGGCCGCAGTATGACCGCCCCGCGGCTCGAAGGACAGGTGCTCGCGATGAAGCGTGCGTACCAGCAGGCCGGTATTTCACCCGCCACCGTAAGCCTGATTGAGGCACACGGCACCGGCACGGTCGCCGGCGATTCCACGGAGACCGCATCGTTAACCGAACTTTTCCTCGCCGACGGAGCGCAGCCGCAAAGCTGTGCCATTGGTTCCGTGAAGTCGATGGTCGGCCACACCAAGTCGGCCGCGGGCACCACCGGCCTACTGAAGACCGCGCTGGCTCTGTATCACAAAGTTCTGCCGCCGACGATCAATGTGGAGCGCCCCAACGCCGCTCTGCGCGATCCGCGGAGCCCATTCTTCCCCAACATCGACGCGCAGCGCTGGCTGGCGGCAAGTCCGGAGACTCCGCGTCGAGCCGGCGTTAGCTCGTTCGGTTTCGGCGGAACCAACTTCCACGCCGTTCTCGAAGAGTATACGGGCGAGTATCGCGATCCGCTTGAAATCCCCGGTGCGGAGGATTGGCCGGCGGAGTTGTTCCTGTGGAAAGCGGCTTCGCGCGAGGCCCTACGCTCGTCTATCGAAACCGCCGAAAGCCTGTTGCCGGCCGCTACGGCGCGCCCGTTTCGCGAGTTTGCCTCTTACATTAGCCGCAAAGCCGGACGCGGCGAATGGTCGCTCGGCATTGTGGCGCGCTCCACTGACGAACTGCGCCAGAAGTTAGCCGCCGCGAAAAACTCGCTTGAAACCGGTTCTGCTCCCCAATCCAATACGGGCGTCTTCATCGGTCAGGCTGCGACGCCGCCCAAAGTGGCGTTCCTGTTCTCCGGCCAAGGCTCGCAATTCCCGGGCATGCTGCGCGATCTCTCCGTCTACTTCCCCGAATTCCCGGGAGTGCTGGACGACGCAGATAGAGCTCTTGCCGGTTGCTTCCCACGCAAGCTCAGTTCCTACATTTATCCCGCTCCCGCGTTCAGCGACGAGGACAAGCGCCTGCAAATGGAAGCCCTCACCGATACGGTCGTGGCCCAACCCGCGCTCGGCGCCGTAGAGATCGCGCTTTACCAACTGCTCGGCCGCTTCGGCATCCTCCCCGATATGGTGGCGGGGCACAGCTACGGCGAGTACGTCGCGCTATGTGCCGCCGGGGTAATTTCTCCCGAAGATCTGTTCCGCATCTCCGAAGCCCGCGGACGGGCCATTAAGCAATCAGCCGGCAAGAATGCGGGCACCATGGCTGCGGTTGCCGGCGGGGGTAGGGAAGTGGCGGACGCTATCGCCGGCATACCCGGCGTGTTGGTCGCCAACTTCAATTCTCCGCGCCAAACGATCATCGCTGGCGAAGTGGAAGCAGTGAAGCAGGCGTCCGACGTGCTCGCAGCCGCCAAGTTTGCCGTGCGCCCGATTCCGGTTGCGTGCGCGTTCCATTCGCACCTCATGGAGCCGGCGTCGGAGCGTCTGGCCGCGTCGCTGTCTAATCTGGGTTTCTCGGCGCCCGCCATTCCGGTCTATTCCAACACCGTGGCCACGCGGTACCCTGCGCATCCGGAGGCGATCGCCAAGCTGCTGGTGACGCACCTTACGCAGCCAGTGCGGTTCCACGAAGAGATCGAATCTCTCTACAACGATGGCGCGCGCGTATTTATCGAAGTTGGTCCCAAGGGTGTGCTGAGCGGGCTCGCGCGACAGATTCTCGAAGGCCTCGATACCACGGTGATCCAGACCGACGTGACGGATCGCAATGGGGTCGTGCAGTTGCTCCACACGCTCGGGCAATTGGCCGTCCTCGGAGTGCCGGTCGATACCGCAAAGCTGTTCCTCGGCCGTGTCCGCGAGCAGTTTGATTTCAGCCGGGAAGCGGCTCCGGCTGAGTCGGCATGGTTGGTGAACGGCGCCGGCGCGTTCCCGCGCAATAACCCGCCGCGGGCGCTGCCACCAGTGACGGTGACCAAGACCGTTGCTGTGCCGCAACCGACGGCGGTAGCGCCAGGCGTCCCCATGAGTGGGAACGCGGCAGGCTGGAAACCTGCGCCACCGATGAGTGGCAATGCCGATGCTGTAATGCTGCAGTTCCAGCAGCTCATGTCACAGTTCCTGCAGACCCAGAGCTCGATTATGACGGCATTTCTGCAGGGTGGCATGGCGCAGCCTGCGCCGGCTCTTAGTATTCCTGTCCCGCAGCCGATTGTCGCTCCGCCGGCGCCGGTCCCGCCGGCACCCATTGCGGCGGCACCGAAGCCACAGCAGCGCGACATCCCTGCCGAGCTGCTGGCGATCGTAGCCGAAAAAACCGGCTACCCGCAAGAAATGCTGTCCCTGGACGCCAACATGGAAGCCGATCTCGGCATTGATTCCATCAAGCGGGTCGAGATCCTCAGCGCTTTCCAGCGCTCGTGCTCTTCCGCCGAACAAACGGTCATCCAGGGTGTGATGGAGAAGCTCACCCGCGGCCGCACCTTAGGCGAGATCGCTGCCCTGCTGTCAGGTGCCATTGGCTCGAAGCCCGAATCCGCGCCAGCCCTTGCCGTTGCGCCCGCGCAGCGCGATATTCCGGCAGAGCTTCTGAAGATCGTCAGCGATAAGACGGGTTACCCCACAGAAATGCTGAGCCTCGATGCCGGTATGGAAGCGGATCTCGGGATCGATTCCATCAAGCGGGTCGAGATCCTTAGCGCGTTTCAACGCTCTTGCTCGGCTACCGAGCAGACGGCTATCCAAGCGGTGATGGAGAAGCTCACCCGCGCCCGCACTCTGGGTGAAATTGCTGCTCAGATTTCCACGGTGCTTGGCACGCAACCCGCGTCCGGGTCAGCTCCGGTTGCCCCGCCGCAACGCGACATCCCGGCCGAACTGCTCCACATCGTAGGCGACAAGACCGGCTACCCCATCGAGATGCTGGGCCTCGATGCCGCTATCGAAGCCGACCTCGGCATCGATTCCATCAAGCGCGTCGAGATCCTCAGCGCCTTTCAACGCGCCTGCTCGCCCGTGGAACAGTCGGCTATTCAGGGGGTCATGGAAAAGCTGACGCGCGCGCGCACGCTGAATGAAATGGCGGGCCTGCTTTCGACGGCGATCGTTCCCGAACCACCCAAGGCTGCTGCGAAGGCGGACGAGATTCGCGCCGTCCCCCGGTTCACACTGGTCGCCGTGGAGAAGCCCCGCGCGCACGCCAAGCCCATCACGCATCCCGGCCGGGTGTGCCTGATCACCGATGACGAAACCGGCCTTGCGGCGCACATCGCCCAGGAGTGGAATCGGTCCGGCGAAAAGGCGTTGCTGCTGCGGCACAGCACGGACGCTCTGGTGGAGGCTGAGGGTGTCTGGCACCTGGATCTCACGAACCCCGAGGCCGTACAATCCACGGTGGAGAAGATCCGCGCTCAGCATGGATCCATCGGCGCAGTGGTACACGTGCTGCCTCTGCGTACCAACGGCACCAGTTCGGCTTTCCCGGAATGGCGCGAGCACCTGCGCGTCGACGTCCGGAGTCTCTACCTGCTGGCGCGCGCTACCGAATCGGATCTGGCGAAAACCGGACGCAAAAACGGTGCCCTCTTCGCTGCCGTGACCGGTCGTGGCGGTGCGTTTGGAGTTGAGCCGAGTGCTTCGCTCTCGCCGCATTATTTCGCGGTCGCCGATTTCGTCAAGACGGCCGCAATCGAATTCACCGAAGTTTCGTGCAAAGTGGTTGACCTCGATCCCACTGACCCACTGCCGATTCTCAAGCGCAAGCTGCAGGAGGAATTGGAATCGGCTGACGAAACCGTCCAGGTGGGGCTGCCGGGCGATCGCCGATTGACCGTTCTGCCGCGACTCTCCGCGATTACCGTTGCGCCAACGATCAAAATCCAACGCGAGTGGGTTTGCCTATTGACCGGTGGCGCGCGCGGCATCACCGCCCAGATCGCCAAGAAATTAGCCTCTACGGCCAAGCCCACATTGGTACTCGCGGGCACGGCAGCCTTGCGTGACGAACCCGAGCCGCCTGAGATCCGCGGCATCACCGAAGCCGCCAAACTCAAAGCTGCGCTGGCCGCTCAACTGCGTGCCGTGCATGGCAGCGTAAAGCCGGCCGATGTGGAAGCCGCGTATCAACAGGTGCTCCGGAACCGAGAGATTCGCGGCACTATCGAGGCGCTCCGGGCCGCCGGCTCGCGCGTGGAATATCACTCTATCGATGTGCGCCAAGAAGCCGAGGTGAAAGCTCTGATCGAGGGAATCTATGGGCAATACGGCCGGCTCGATCTGGTGATTCATGGCGCCGGCATCATCGAAGATAAGCTCATCCGAGACAAGACTCCCGAATCGTTCGATCGCGTGCTGCATACCAAGGCGGATAGCTCTTACTTTTTGACGCAATATCTGCGGCACGATAGCTTGAAGTGCCTCATCTTCATGTCGTCGATTACCGCCGCGTTCGGCAATCGCGGACAGGCCGATTACGCCGCCGCGAATGGAGTCATGAACGGTTTCGCCAGCATGCTGGCGGCACAATGGCCTTGCCGCGTCACCGCCATGAATTGGGGTCCGTGGGATCAGGGCGGCATGGTTTCCGAAGAAGTGCGGAAGCAGTTCCTTTCTCTTGGCGTGCAACTGATCGCACCGGCTGCCGGTGCCGACGCCGTTTTGCGCGAGATCGAATCGGGCGACCGAGCTGATGCCGTCGCTGCTTTCGGCGATGGCCCGTGGGGTAAGTTCGCAGTCACACCTGCGGCCCTGCACCAGGGGGCCAGTGCTTGAGTTCTGGGCCCCATCGCGGCATAGCCATTATCGGGATGGCATGCGTTTTCCCGGGCGCGGAAGATGTGCGCGCCTATTGGGAGAACATCCTCGCTAAGAAGGATTCCACCAGCGATCCGCCTCCCGAGTGGGAAGCGGACTTCTACTACGATCCCGATTCCAGCGCTAATGACCGCACCTACTGCAAGCGCGGCGGCTATCTGGGCAAGTTGGCCGAGTTCGACCCCATGCGCTACGGCGTCATGCCGAGCGCCGTGGATGGCGCCGAGCCCGACCACTTCCTATCGCTGCGCGCCGCTTACGATGCGCTCGCGGATGCGGGCTACAGGGATGGAGGCCGCCATCGCGAACGCACCGAAGTGATCATTGGCCGCGGCACTTACGTGAATCGCGGCAACGCGAACGCGCTACAGCACGGTGTGATGATCGACAGCGTGCTCCGTGTGCTGCGCCAATTGCACCCCGAGCACAGCCAAGAGGAACTGGCCAAAATCAAGCAGCACCTGAAGGCCCAGTTACCGCCTTTCCACGCGGACACGGCCCCCGGCCTGGTTCCCAACATTATCAGCGGACGAATTTGCAACCGCCTGGACCTGATGGGTTCGAACTACATCGTCGATGCAGCTTGCGCATCCTCGCTGGTCGCCATCGACTTGGCTGTTCGCGATCTGGAAACTGGCCGCTGTGACATGGTCATTGCCGGCGGCGTGAACGCCTCGGTTCCGCCAGTAATCATGATCATCTTTTCCCAGCTCAAGGCGCTGTCGCGGGCCGGCAAGATTCGTCCGTTCGACAAAGACGCCGACGGCACCCTGCTGGCGGAAGGCGTGGGCATGGTGGTGCTCAAGCGCCTGGAAGATGCCGAACGCGATGGCGACCGCATCTACGCCCTCATCAAGGGCGTGGGAACCGCGAGTGACGGCCGCGCCATCGGCTTGCTGGCTCCTCGTCTGGAAGGTGAAGAACTGGCCCTCCGCCGCGCGTACGAAGATGCTGGTGTCGATCCAGCGACTGTTGGACTAGTCGAGGCGCACGGCACTTCCACGCCCGTTGGTGACGCCGTCGAATTGGAAGCCTTGCGCAATGTGTTCGGCGCGCGCCGGGGTGCGGTTCCCGAATGCGCCATTGGGTCCGTGAAGTCGATGATCGGCCATACCATGCCGGCTTCCGGCGCGGCGGGCCTGATTAAGGCGGCTTTGGCGCTGCACCAGAAGGTGCTGCCGCCCACCTTGAACTGCGAGACCGCCAACCCCAAGCTCGGCCTCGAAACCAGCGGCTTTTACATTAATTCGAATACGCGCCCGTGGATCCACGGAGCCGAGACTCCGCGCCGCGCCGGCGTGAATGCTTTCGGCTTCGGCGGTATCAATGCGCACGCGGTGCTGGAGGAATATCGCGGGCCCAACACCGCTCCCAACGTGCAGCACACGTGGGATAGCGAATTGTTCGTCGTGGCGGCCGAACGCCCGGGCGAGATCCGCGCTGCGGCCCAGGCCCTGCTCGATCGCATCTGCGCTCTGCCGGCCGAAGTTCCGCTGAAGGATATCGCCTGGAGCGTGAACTGCCGCCAACAGTTGGGGCCGTCGCGCCTCACCGTGGTTGCGCGTTCGCGCGAGGAACTCAGCGCCAAGCTGACTAAGGCCATCGAACGCCTGGGTGACGCTCGCACGCGCCGGATCCGCGACAACGATGGCACCTATTGGTTCTCCGAACCGATCGCCGGCAAGCTGGCTCTCCTGTTCCCTGGGGAAGGCGCGCAGTACACCAATATGCTGGCGGATGCCTGCATCCATTTTCCGGAGGTCCGTGGTTGGTTCGACCTGATGAATGACGCTTTCGCGGGCCACTCGCGGGGCTATCTGCTCAGCGAGATGGTCTTTCCGCCCCCCGGCGGGGATTCCGCGCAGCGCCTGTGGGATATGGATATCGGCGCCGAAGCCGTGTTCTGCGGCAACCAGGCCATGTACGCCCTGCTGCAGTCGTTCGGGATACAGCCGGACGCCATGCTGGGCCACAGTACCGGCGAGCATTCGTCCCTCCTGGCAGCAAACGTGGTGAGGAGCGAGACCAGGGAGGCCATGATCCGCCACATCCTCTCGGTCAACCGCGTGTTTCACGACCTCAACACCGCTAACGGTATTCGCGAAGGCGTGCTGCTGAGCGTGGCCGGTGTGGGCCGCAAGGAACTGGAAGGATTGGTGGAGCGCTTCAGCGGAGATCTATTTATCGCGCTCGACAACTGTCCGCACCAGGTAGTGTTATTCGGAACCGAGAAGAGCATTCAATCCGTGACCGACTTCCTGGCAGGCAAGGGGGCGATCTGCTCCAAGCTGCCCTTCGGCCGCGCTTACCATACTCCATGGTTCGATGCCTTCGCCCAATCGCTCGGACAATATTTCGCCAGTATCCCGATCGCCAAACCTTCCGTGCCCCTTTACTCCTGCGTGACCGCGGGCCTGTATCCGGAAGATCCCGCCGAGATCCGCAAAGTGGCTGCGGAGCAGTGGGCCTCCACCGTTCGTTTCCGCGAAACCATCCAAACCATGTACAACGACGGCGTCCGCATCTTCGTGGAAGTCGGGCCGCGCAACAATCTCACCGGGTTTGTGGATGATATCCTCCGCGGCAAACCGTACATGGCGGTGCCCTCTAACGTGCAGCATCGCTCCAGCATTCTGCAACTCCATCACATGCTGGCGCAGTTGGTAGCTCAACGCGTGCCGGTTCGCCTGGAGCGCCTCTACGAGCAGCGCGCGACGCAGCCGATTCCGGAGTCCGGACTTCGGGTGACGAAGCCGAAAATGGTGCTGAACACTGGCCTCCAGCCCTTCCGGCTGCCACCGGAATTCACGGTTCCCAAGCTGGCCACGCCGGCCGCCCCAGCCGCTGCTGTTGCAGCTTCTGTATCGGCGCCTGCCCCGGCGCCCACCGCTCCGGGCAATCCGATTCTGGCCGAGCACTTCCGCACCATGGAGCAGTTCCTGGCCACGCAGCAGCAGGTTATGAGCGCGTACCTGGGAATGCGCGGCGCTGCTCCAGCGCCTGAGATGCAGACGGGCGCGCAACCCGGCTCGCAGCCCCTCATTACCGAAATCCTCGACCTCGTACCGGGTGTAAAGGCGAAAGCGCGCCACCGCTTCTCGCTCAATCGGGAACTGATGTTCCGCGACCACACGCTGGGCCGTGGCATCTCCGTTGAAGATCCCTCTTTGCTGGCACTCCCGGTTGTTCCGCTTACCGTCACTATGGAAATCCTCGCCGAAGGAGGAGCGTTGCTCCAACCAGGCAAGGTCCTGACCGGCATGCGGGAAGTGCGCGCCTCCCGGTGGATCACTCTGGCGCCGGAACCCGCCATCGAAATCGAAGCTCAGGCGCTTGAGCCCGGCGCCGTGCGCGTGCGCATCCGCGAGAGCGGCGACGCACCCGTACGGCCGGTTTGGGCCGAAGGAATCATGGTTTTCGCGGATGCCTATCCGAATGCTCCCGCACCGCGAGCCGTGAAGCTGCAGAACGAACACAAGTCGTCCTGGACTCCTGAGCGCCTTTACACCGAAGGTATGTTCCACGGCCCGGCGTTCCAGGCCGTGAGAGCCATCGCGCGCTCGGGCGCGAACGGCAATGTTGCCCAGATGCAGGTGCTGCCGCGGCACGAAATGATCGCGGGCGTCCCCCAACCCGCGTTCCTCACCGATCCGGTCATCCTCGATGCCGCCGGGCAGGTGGTCGCCTTCTGGTCGCAGGAAGAGTTGCAGCCCGAGGGCGATATCTTCCCCTATTGGCTCGGCAACCTCGAATGCTACCTGCCGCCGCAAGCGCCCGGAACGGCGCTGGAGTGCCGCGTTTTCGCCAAGCAGGTGGGACCTGAGCATATCCAGTCCGATATCGAAATTGTGGATTCGGCCGGCCGCCTGCAATACCGCTTCACGAACTGGGAGGACCGTCGCTTCCTTCTGCCCAAAGCGTTGTGGCGCTTGCGCATCGCCCCGCCGGCCACCTTGATTGCCGAGCCCTGTGCCCCGCCGGTGCCGCCCTCGGAAGCCGATACCGCCTTGGCCTGCTGCCGCGTCGGTGACTTGCACGATCTGCTGGAAAGCTCGCACGGCCTCTGGATGAAAGTCCTGGGCAACCTGGTTCTGAACCGCACTGAGCGCGATGAGTGGCAGGCCTTACCGCCGCACGAGCGTGAATCCTGGCTTCTGAAACGCTGTGCCGCCAAGGACGCCGTGCGATCATTAATGAAACGGGAATACGGTCTCGACTTATGCCCCGCCGATGTGCAGATTGGGCTCGGCGCGCGCGGGCGATTGGAAGCTAAAGGAAACTGGAGCGGGCAAACGAACCTCACGGTGTCGGTTTCCTGGAGTAACGGGACAGCGACGGCGGTGGCGGCTTTAGCGCGCACGGGCAGTTCCGATGCTCCCGAAAAACCCGGCCAGCGAAAGGAGCACCGCACCAACGGCCGCGCGTGAAGCGCGGATGGAGATGACAACAATGAAACCGACTCGACAGGAAATCCAGGATTACATTTTGAGCACGCTCGGTGATTTGTGCCGCGACTGGGATTACTCGCAGCCGCTGAGCGCCAGTTCGCTACTGTTCACCGAGTTGGGGTTGGAGTCTCTGGATGCTGTCGTGTTGTGCACCAACATTCAAGAGCATTACGGCCAGCCGCTCCCGTTTGCGGAGTTGCTGGCGGAGATCGGGCGTGTGCAACGCGATCTCTCAATCGGAGAATTGGCGGAGTTTGTGGAGAAGAATCTGAAGCAGGTAGGCAGCGAATCGGCGGCCGCGGTGCGGTTGCAATGAGCCGGGTACGCACATTATTGATAGGAATCGACGGCGCTACCTTCGACGTGCTCGATCCCCTCATGCGCGCGGGCGACATGCCGTTCCTCGCGTCTTTCCTGGCGCAGGGTGTGCGCGCCAACCTACGGACGATCGTCCCGGCCCTCACTCCGCCCGCCTGGACATCGCTTATGACCGGCCGCAAGCCGGGGCAGCACGGCGTTTTCGATTTCTTCCGCATGGAGTCGGAGGAGAGCCGCCATATTCGTTTCTTCACTTCGCGTGACGTGGCCTGCGACACCATCTGGTCTCTGGCGTCGAACGCAGGTCTGCGGGTGACCTCCCTGAATTACCCTTCGATGTTCCCGCCGCCAGCCGTGAACGGCTTCGTAGTGCCCGGCTGGGTGCCCTGGAAGCAACTGCGGCTGGCGTGCTGGCCTTCGACCCTGTTCGATCGCCTGAAAACCATTCCCGGTTTCAATGCGCGGGAACTGGCCATGGATATCAAGCTGGAGGAGCGTGCCACCGAGGGTTCCTCCAACCGCGAAGAGTATGGGCCCTGGATTCAATTGCACACCCGCCGCGAAGAGAATTGGTTCGGGATCTTCCGCCACCTTACGGCCGAAAGCCCGTCGGAGCTGACGGCAGTGTTGTTCGATGGCGTGGATAAGTTACAGCATCTCTGCTGGCGGTTCATTCGCCCGGAGGATGCCACTCCGCTGAACGAGGAATGGGAACTTCGCGTTCGCGAGCTGTGCCTCGAGTATTTCCGCAGTTTGGACCGCCTCATCCAGAGAATGGTGGAAACCGTCGGACCGGAGGCCAACGTATTTCTGGCCTCCGACCACGGCTTCGGCCCAACGTACGAAGTTTTTCACGTGAATGCCTGGCTGGAGCAGAAGGGGTATCTCGGCTGGTCGGAAGCCGCGCGTTCCAGCGAACCCAATGGCGCCCTGCTCGGTGTGGGGCAGGTGGCGCGGCATACCTGGATGCTGGACTGGTCGAAGACCAAGGCATTTGCGGCCACTCCCACCAGCAACGGCATCTTCATCGCGGTAAATCGCGACGGCAACTCGCCAGGAATTCCGCCTACGGAATATGACGCATTCCGGCGGCGGCTGATCGCAGAATTACGCGAAGTGCGCGACCCCGCAAGCGGGGAAGCCATCGTGACCGGCATCTGGACGCGCGATGAAGCCTTTCAGGGCCCTCACGGGCACCTGGCGCCGGATTTGACGCTCGCGCTTCGGGATGGGGGTTTGGTTGGCATTCTGCCTTCGGAGCGAATTATTTCGCTCAGGCCATCGCCCGGCGGCGCCCACCGGCCAGTCGGTATCTTTGGCGCAAAAGGGCCCGCCATTCCGCAGGGCGTGGTAGCGGAAGAGATGTCGATTCTCGACGTCGCTCCCGTGGTGCTCCACAGCCTTGGGCTGCCGGTCCCCGCCGAGATGCAGGGCCGTGTTCCAGAAGATCTGTTTGAGGCGGTCGCCATGGCCGTCACGCCCGCGTTACATAAGCCGCGTAGAATTGAGCCGGAGAGCATGTCCCCGCCGGCGCCTACCATGTCACAGGAGGATGAAGCGGCGATTATCGAGAGCATGCGCCAACTTGGATATCTCGAATGAGACAAAATTATGCCTAAAGTCAATGCGAATGGAGTGAACCTGCATTACATTTCAGTCGGGGCCGGCCCCGACGTAGTCATGCTGCACGGGTTTTTGGGCAACCTCGCCGTATGGCATTTGCAAATTGTACCGGAGCTTCGAAAGTTCTACCGCGTGACCACCCCCGACCTGCGCGGCCACGGTTACAGCCAGGTCACCCCCTCGGGTTACACTACTGGTGACCTCGCGCAAGATCTGAAAAACCTCCTCGATGCCTTAGGCATAGAAAAGCCCATCCTCGTCGGACATAGCTACGGCGCGGATGTCTGCATGTACTTCTCTCTTCTGTATCCCGAACGCGTTTCCAAACTGGTGGCGTTAGAGCCCGGCCTCGCTGCCCTGGTGCATCAGCGCAAAGACCAGAAATGGGTGGGTTGGAATACGTGGGTCGAAAAACTAGAGGAAGTCGGCCTTAGCGTTCCGGAAGACAAACGGACCGACGTCGAATTTCTCTTGCAGCTCAGCCTCGAAACCCCCAAGTTTTACGGCCCGGCGCGCGGACTTCCTCGCAATCGCGAACCGCTCATTCACCTGATCCGCAACACTACCTTGCTCAGCGACTACGAGCACATCGGCGAGCTGACCCTCGAAGCGGTCCGCAGCATCCAAACCGAAACCTTGCTGGTTTATGGCGACCACTCGCATTTCCTGAGCTCATACGACGTATTGCACAAGGAGCTGCCCAACTGCAAGACGGTTCTTCTGCCGGGCGGCGAGCACTTTGGCCCGCTGGAGCAGCCGGAGCTGCTGACGGAGCACATGCTGGATTTTTTCGGAACGGCCCTAATGACACCGCCACCTGCTAGCGAACAGGCCATCTCCGCAAGCGGCGGCGCGGATTAAACGTGGGGCCAGGCCTTCTGGCCTGCCGCCGTCCTCCTGGGCGGCGCCCTTCCGCACCTTCCGAATCCCGGCTGCATTATCATAGCCTTCACGAGGATCAAAATGAGGAAGGCAATCGTTTACGCACTCCTGCTCTCCGCGCCTGCTTTCGCGGCCGCCACATGTGAGAATCTCGCCGCTCTTAAGGCAGCCAACACCACCATTACAGCGGCCCAAACCGTGGCCCCCGGATCCTTCACCGCCCCGGCGGCCCCGGAAGGAGGGCAGGATTCCGCCAACTATAAGAGACTGCCGGCTTTTTGCCGCGTGCAAGGCGTCCTGCAGCCCTCCGCCGATTCGCACATCGAATTCGAAGTCTGGCTGCCCATGGCCGGCTGGAACGGACGCTACGAAGGGCTGGGCAATGGCGGATTCGCCGGCTCCATCGATTTCGGCGGCTTGGCGAATGCAGTCGCCAAGGGCTACGTGGCTTCCGCAACCGATACCGGCCACAAAGGCAGCGTCATCGATGCGCGCTGGGCGCTGGGCCATCCGGAAAAGGTCACTGACTTCGGATACCGCGCCATCCACGAAACTGCCGCGCAGGCCAAGGCCCTCAGCCGCGCTTTTTATGGCAAGCAGCCGAGCCATTCTTATTTCAGCTCCTGCTCCAATGGCGGACGTGAGGCCCTCATGGAAGCGCAGCGGTTCCCAGATGACTACGATGGCATCCTGGCGGGAGCGCCCGCCAACTACTGGACTCATCTGCTGGCGACTGCCGGAGCCGAAGACGTCTTCCTGAACGATCCCACGAGTCGCATTCCACCTGTCAAAATCCCCGCCATTGCATCGGCGACACTCGCTGCCTGCGACGCTCAGGATGGAGTGAAAGACGGCCTCATTAACGATCCTTCCCGCTGCCACTTCGACCCCGCCACTCTGTTGTGCCAGGGGTCTGAATCGAATAGCTGCTTAACCGCTCCGCAAGTCGCCAGTTTGCGCAAGCTGTACGAAGGCCCGCACGATTCCAGCGGTAAAGCGATCTTCCCCGGGCGCGTTCCCGGCGCCGAAACCGGGCCCGGCGGCTGGGGTCTGTGGATTACCGGCCAGACCCCCGGCACCAGTCTTATGTTCGCTTTCGGAACCGGGTTCTTCGCAGATATGGTTTTTGAGGACGCAGCCTGGAAACCAGCTACTTTCCAGTTAGACCACGATCTCAAGCTCGCCGATGATAAGTTGGCCCAGAAACTGAACGCCACCGATCCCGATTTGAAACGCTTCCAGGCCCGTGGCGGGAAGCTCATTGTCTACCACGGATGGAACGATCCCGCCATCTCGCCGCTCAATTCCATCGATTATCTGCGCAGCGTCGAAGCCAAGATGGGCCAGAAGCAGACCGGTCAGTTCGTGCGCCTTTACCTCGCGCCCGGAATGCAGCACTGCGGCGGCGGTCCAGGCCCGGATAGCTTCGGCCAGAGCCTCGCGGACGGCGCCGACGCGCAGCACAGCGTCACTCTGGCCCTGGAGCGATGGGTCGAGAATCGGGAAGCACCCAGCCGCATCATCGCGACAAAATACAAAACGGAAGGAGACCCCGCCAGCGGTGCCGCGCGCACGCGCCCGCTCTGTCCCTACCCGCAGGCCGCGCGCTACAACGGTTCCGGCAGCACTGACGATGCCGCCAACTTCACCTGCGCTATGCCGTAGAGCTGCGATTACCGGCAGCGAGTTGCGCTGGCTTCCATCCGCCGAACGCTTCCTCCAGGTATCCCGCCACGGCGAGCGCTACGTCTTCCCGGAAGGGATGCGCCACCACTTGCACGGCGATCGGAAGACTGGTTTGCGATTCGCCGCAGCGCACTACCGCCGTCGGCCATCCCGTGACGTTGTAAGCCATGGTGTGGCTGAACCCCTGGAAGTTCTGATCTTCGATAGACGTTCCATGGGGCAGCGCAGGGTGTGGATACGCGGGGCAGAGGATCACATCGTAATCGCGGAAGAAGGCCGTCATCTGGGCGCGGTACCGGTCCAGTTCGGCCCAGTAACGGCCGAAACCATCGAGATCGGTGCGATAGGGCTCGAGTTTGTCGAGCCAACCCGAAAGCAGAGGGTGCAAGCGATCTGAGCCGAGCGCTTTCAAATATGCGCGCAGCGCATCTCCGCCATCCGGCCCGATCAGCTTCATTTCCAGATCGTACGCGTCCGCCAGGCAGGCCGGACGTGCTTCTTCCACGTGTTGGACTTCGCTGGCCAACTGTTGGGCGGCCGCGCGCACCACCTGCGAAACCTCGGCCACCGCGGGTGCGAGCCCATTATCCATATAGAATGCCGCTCGTAAGTCGCCCAGCTTCACCGCTCCGGGATGGAGAAATGGCATGTCGATCACCATCGAATCGCATCCATCGCCAAGAGGCAGTAGCCGCATCATGTTGCCCAGATCTTCGACGCGCCGCGCCATCGGACCGATTTGCCACAACGTTTCGATCCAGCCTCCGCTCGGCGGGAAGTGGCCCGTGCGCGGCAATCGCCCCGAGGTCGGTTTGATGCCAGCGATGCCGCAAAATGCTGCAGGCAACCGCACGCTCCCGGCGGCGTCGCTTCCCAATCCCATCGGTGAACCGCAGGCCGCGATCAACGCCGCTTCGCCGCCGCTGCTTCCACCCGAGGTCCGTTGAAGGTCATACGGATTTTTGGTTGCGCCGAACAGCAGATTGTCGCTCTCAAACGCAAATAGAAGGTCGGGCAAATTCGTTTTGGCGATGGGAATGGCGCCAGCCTGGCGCAGACGGGCCACTACCGCCGCGTCCTTCGCGTCCTTCGGTGCGTTGCGGCGCCCCAGCGTGCCCGCCGTGCAGCGCGTGCCCGACACTTCCAGAGAATCCTTAATGCTGAACGGCACTCCATGAAAGAGCCCCTTCACTTCTCCTCGGCCCAGCGCTTCATCGGCGACGCGTGCCTCATCCAGGGCCTGCTCCGCCAAAACGCCCACCACAGCGTTGATTTCCGGGTTCACTCGTTCAATCTGCCGCAGATGGCTCTCGACCAGTTCTATCGACGACACTTCGCGCTGCCGGATCAGCGCAGCTTGCTGGGTAGCAGAACAGTGGAGGACTGAATTCATGGACGTAACCGAACCGCGACCGTCAGGCAGCGGAACACCCAGTGTATCCGGTTGATATACTGGCCCACGCATGACTCGTCGCCGGATGCTTCACAGCGCAATGGCCTCCGCGGGCCTCGCAGCTTTTAGGCGATTCCGCGCGCGAGCTGCTTCCGAACCCAGCGCGCTCTCCCTCGCCCGCATTCTGAACCGCATTGCCTACTCCGGACTGCCGCCCGTAGCCGTTCAATATGCCAAGGTGCTTCTTGCCAGTACGCTCTCCAGCGCCGCCTCCGGCCTGGACATCGGCTCGGCCGCCATCATTCGCGGCCTGGCAAAAGAGCAAGGCGGCAAACCCGAAGCTACGCTCTGGTTCGATGGCGCCAAGCTTCCCGCGAACGAAGCGGCACGAGCCAATGCCATGCTCAGCGACTCGGCCGCTTCCGATGACAGCGACCTTCGCAACGTTGCGCATACCGGTACCTGCCTCACGGCTGTTGGCCTGGCTCTCGCTGAGCGCACGGGCGCCACCGGCCAGGACCTGTTGACCGCCATGGTAGCCGGTTACGAGTCTGCGGGCCGGATGGGCGAGGCTGTCGGGCGCACCAAAGAGGCGCTGAGCGGGAGTTGGGGCCAGGGTTTCCATGCGTCCGTTATTGTGGCTTTCGGCGGCGTGGTCACAGCGGCCCGGCTCCTTAAGCTTTCCGATGAGCAATTGGCGCAGGCCATCGGGCTCACGTCCACAACCATGGGCGGACTGGCCATCGGTACCAACAGTTGGGCGCGGGAATACCACGCCGGAAACGCTGCCCTGTGTGCGGTCAACGCGGCTCTGGCCGCTGGCCGCGGTTACACTGTCAACCCCGACATGCTGGAGGCTCGGGCTGGATTCCTGGCCGTCTTCGGCGGCGGCAAAGTCGACACCACCAGCTTGACTCGCGAAACTGGGGGCCAATGGGAAATCGCCCGCTATCTGGCAATCAAACTGGTCCCTGGCGCGCACGCCCTGCAGCCCGCGGTGGAGGCCGCCTCCAACGCTGCCCGGAAGGCAAATGTCCCACCGGAGGAGGTTGCGAAGATACTCGTCTCCGGCCCGCAAATCCGCGTAACTGCCGGAGCTAAGGTTCCCAAGGACATGATCGAGGCTATCCATAGCCTGCCGTATTTCCTCGCCTCGGCTGTGGCCGACAAGGATTTCACGTGGGCCCACATTGCTCCTGAGAAAATCAACCGGCCTATGATCGCTACCCTGATCGGCCGGGTCGAGGCTAATCCAGCCCCCGACACTGCCCACTACAACTGGGGTTGGGGCGCGACGGTCACAATCATCACGCGCGCGGGCATGGCCTACAGCAGCACTGTCGACGCCCCGAGAGGCTCGGCGCCTCGCGGCATCGAATGGTCAGACATCGATGCCAAGTACCGAGCCCTGATGCCCAAATCCGGCTTGCCTGCGGCGCGAATCGACCAGATCCTGCAACTCATTCACGATTTCGATCGCGTTTCGAAGATATCCCAATTGACCAGCCTGCTAGCTTGAATTATGCGCTTTCGAATCATGGCCGCTCGCCATTCGGCGTTCTACACACCACTGCTCACCACCATTGCCACTCTGCGCGAGGAAGGCCACGAAGTCACCTACGGCGTGCTCGGGCCCAAACAGCGCACCTATGCCCTGGTGCGCGACGGGGAAGTGGACATCGTGCAGTCCGCGGTGGCCACCAACTGGCCGCTTCAGGAGCAGGGGATCGAACCGTTGCCCGTGCATTTCGCGCAGATCAACCAGCGCGATGGCTTTTTCCTGGCAGGCCGGCAGCCAGAACCCGATTTCCAGTGGAAGAGCCTGGAAGGCAAGACTCTTCTGGCCGATCACGGCCTTCAGCCGCTGACGATGCTGAAATATGCTGTCAAACACAACGGCGTCGAGTGGAATCGCATCAAAGTCGTCGATGCCGGGCCGCGCGAACAAATGGAGGCGGCATTTCGAGCCGGTACCGGCGATTACGTACACCTGCAGGGTCCGGTCATGGTGGGGGAAATCGTCGTCTCCGTGGGAGCTTCGATGCCGCCGGTGGCGTTTAGCAGCCTGTGCTGCGCGCGTGCTTATCAAAAGACCGAGCCGTATCGTGCGTTCGTGGAGACGTACCGGCGCGTGCGGAATTGGGTGCAGACCTCGGCCCCCAAAGAGGCCGCCGCCCGAGAGGCCGCGTTTTTCCCGGATGTGCCGGTCGAAGTCCTCACGGAAACGATAGCGCGTTACCAGCGAGTAGGAAATTGGGAAGGCGCCATTGAAATCCCGCGCGATCTATACGAACAAGCGCTGAATGTCTTCCAATCCGCCGGCGCCATCGCCTGGCGGCACAAATATGAGGAAGTCGTGGGCTAGAGGGCCTGCGGCGCCAGCTGCATGCGGGCCTTTAGGGCGCGGCTATTTGCCGCGCGTCTATTACAGCCTGTCTCTCTTCTTTCCGGCGCACATACCAGTGGTGCAGCGCCTCTACCCCGATGCGCGCCGCGTCCCCGCTACGCCACACGATGTTGTCTCGCAGAAAATGATTCCGTGTAGTTAAGGTCACCCGGCGTACCAGCCGCACCGCCAATGCTGGCTGCGCTTCCGTAGAGATTTCCGAAAAATCCGCGGTAGGCGCGTCGCACCTGTTCAAGGTGATCACGGCTATCCGCGAATCCGTGTACACACCCTTTCGCGATTTCGTCCACTCCCCGGGCGCCCGGGTAACGTAATCCACCGAATCCACGCAGCCCGTCAGTTGCAGATCCCCAACGACCTTGTCACGCTCCAGATCGAGGTTATTTTGGATTTCATGGGTGAATCCGAACGGGTGCCCCATGGAAAACGTCGCCCCTAGATCTCTGGTCGCGGCCGAGGCCCATATGGGGTGACCCTCCCAATCCTCGCGCTGCTCCCAGATCCGCAAATGGTCGCGTTTCTCGAACGTGTTCAGCTCGGTTTGGAAGCTTAAGTCGGCCTCATCGCCGCTGAGAAGCAGGGTACGCATGGGGCCGAAAGCGTATTCGTGTTCTTCGGCGATAGCGCGGATGCTTCCGAGGCCGGCGGCGACCGAATTGGGACGGGCGCCCGTCCACCCCGCGGCCGCGAAAGCGCTTTCCACCGCCGGGCGCGAGCCTACAAATACCAGGTTAATCAGATCCATGGGCTGCGGCTGGCGTTTGGAAAAGCTCCAGGCTGGCAATTGCGCAACCAACTTGCCCAGCCCATCCGCAGCTTCGCCAGAAGCCGCTTGGTGAACCGATGGGCAGGCCGGCGCCGGCACTGAATCCGGTAAAGTAACCTCCAGGCTCAACTCCGTGCCCCGGCCGTATTCGATTTCCGGATCGGGGAAGCGGAGCAGCCCGGACTCCAAAATCAGCGCTGGTCCCAGCAGAAGGGGATGTTCGAACGCTTCGATTGCAATATGCTCGCCGAGGCGGCTGGAAAGGCTGGCGGTCGCCCGGATTCCATGAATCGCGCCCTTCCGGTCGACACGCTCGCGCGCGTTGTCGATCGCTAGCAGCCGGCTCTCAATCTGCTGGGGCCCGTTGCCGGGGATCTGTAGCTCGGTGAAAGCCAGACGCATGCTGGCCGTCTCGTGGACCACTCCCAGCCCGACCCGCTTCACGCTCCGCACCTTGCCGGTTAAAACTGTCTCCGATGGGAACTCGTCAATCGGTTCTCGACACGCCGGTGGTACCACCAGTGCTTCGATAGGATCGCCCGGCTTGGAATGGTAGGAAGAAACCGGCGTCAGCAAGCGCACCTTCATCCGGACTGCGGCGTGCAACTCGGCAACCCCATAGAGGGCCAGGATCAGCCCAGCACAGGCGAAATGCCATTTCGGTCGGCCTTGGCGGTTCATGCGGTCTCGTCGTGGAGCGTAACAGCCGTTAACAGACCCGCCATGATGTCACAAGTACTCGTTACATTTCAATATTTCCTAAAGAAAATCCCTGAGATCCCGCGGCGGCGCGCACCGGCCGCCGCGGTTGTTGTCGATTGTTTCACTAAATCCTCAGAACGTGCCGCCCGGCGGACAAACCTTCGACGGCCCCTTAAAGGTGCCGTTGGCGGAGAATTTTCCGCCGGCGCCGGTCGAAGCTGTGGTGGTGTTGTTGTAGAACCAACTGAAGAATGCCAATTCCTGGGGATGATAAACGTAGCCGCTTAGGGTGACAGTTGGGGCGTTGGTACCCGTGAGCGGGTCTCCCACCTCAAAGTTGCTCTGGCATCCCTTAACCTGGCCGACTCCTCCCCAGGCCGGTGTTGCATTATTCCCCAGCGGATCGTTAGCCCATTCGCCGAGTTCGTGGGTGAGAATGCCTATATCGTGGTTGCTCCCGAAGCGGCCGGTCGTGTCGTAGTCCATCGGAGAGTAGGTCTGCGCCGGGCTGCCGAACGCACCATGGTAGCCGCCAATGCAGCATTTGGCGGTTGTGGGGGGAGTAGCTCCGGACCCCACTACGTTCTTCAGTAGGAAGACCGCCAGCTTGGTGGGGGAAACCACTCCGCCTGCCTGCAGCGCGATTAGCATTGTCTGCAGTTGCAAATCCAGGAACGGTTTCGAAACGATCCCCATTAGATTGCAGCCCGAGCCCTCCACGATGCCAAACCCGGGATCTGGAACCACAATCGTTTGAGCGGCGGCGTAGGACCAATTGATGGGGTTGGAATAACTCGACAGCCCCGCGATTTCGGTCCAGAATTCGGCCCGCATAAATCCGTTGATGTACTGGTCGGTTCCCACGTTGACACCGTTGAATTTGAGCGGGCTGGCCACCACCAGCGGCGATTGCTTGAACCGCGTGAGCGCCGAGACGCCGCCGTCGCAAGAATTTGCCTTGGTCGGGTCGAAGGTTGTGATGGTCGAGCTGACGATTTCCACTACCAGGGGTATCACGACCGCATGTAGAGTAACGGGCAAAGGGCCCGCCACCATCGGGTTACCTCCCACCAAAACGCCGCCGTAGGGGTTGCCGTCCTTAGATGCGATTTCGATGTATGGGCTCATGGGTAGCGTGGCCCCGGAAGCCGATTGGCTGAGCGCGTCGGTTGTCGTACCGCCTTGCCAAGGTACGACGTCATAGTACAGGTTCATCTGTGGCGGAAGTTCCTGGCCGAAACCCGGCGCGGCTAGAGCTACAACGGCCGCAATGGCCGCCCAGCGAGACATTGTTGATTGAAGTCCTTGCATTTCTATCCTCCTGTTTATCGAAGCTAGGGCCGTCTGGTTCGCCCTTGCGGGCGGGAACTGCAAACGTCCTCATCATCGTGGGCGGAAAATGGAGGCGAAAACTGTAACGGCAGGCCAAAAATCTGGTACCGGGCCGGAAACGCCTTTGCGGGTCGTCCTGACTATCTGTGCTTACGGTTTTCGGTGGTAGCTCTTCAACTGCTCCAGTTGGCCGCGCACCACTCCGTTTTCCGGCCTCGAGGGCTTTTTCGAGAATGGAAATGGCGGTAGCGTCGTCCAGTTTGCGGGTGTAGGCATATGCCAGTGCCGCATAGCTGCGCACCGATCGCGGATAGAACTCGACGTTGGTTTTCAGCAGCGCAATCGCATCGTCGGGACGTCCGGCGGTGATCCGCTGGCCCAGATCGAGCAGCGTGTTCTCTCCGAAGTCGTAACTTTGCCGCCCGTAATATTGTTTTCGCAACTCGCGGTACTGTTCCACAGCCGCCGGCGCGCCTTTTTCCCGCACCGTCCGCATCAGGATGTCGGACAACTGCGCCGGAATCGCCACTCCGCGATGGCAGGTTACGCATTCCACCTGCGTCGCGGCAGCCGCGGCTTTACCGGTAGCGGTCTGGATTCGGGTGTTGACGTCTCGCGTCATGGCGATCATGGCCCGCGCGATATCTTTCTTCGGCTCAGGCTCCCCGCTTCCTCGCGGCGCGCTATGGCAGTACTCGCAGCTAACGCCTAGTGCCTGCGCGATCGCCTGCATATTGGCCATGAGATCGGGCCCCGGGGGCTGCGCTACCGCCGCAAAGGACAGCGCAGCCACCAACAGAAGTTTCATCGCGGCCCAGTATACTCCAGCCAAGCGCGCGGGAGTTACCGAGCCAGGGGGCGGTCCAACCCAGACTCTTTTCAGAGGTCTGTTAGACCCGTTCAGACCGTCGGCTGGGCAGATGCATGCGCCTGTCCGGTTAAGTTCCTGCTCCTCTGCTCTCTGGCAGGAGACAGAAACCAAAGTACTGCCGCGACCAGGAGTAGCGCCGGCACATCACCCATGAGGTGCCCAAGTTCATGTCCGTCACGGAGGGCCTGCGCCGCCATAATGCCTGCGTGAACCAGGCTCGACCATATCGTGAAAGAAATCAGGCTCCGGTTGCTGTAAGGATCCCGGGCCGCCATGATGAGGAAAATGCCCAGCACGGCATAGACTCCACAAATCATTTGCAGATAGTATTGGCCGTGGCCTCCGTGCCACACCCAACCAGAGGGCCATACGATACCGACCGGGTAGATCAGACAGAAAATCCCCCCGAAGGCGGTCAAAGCGAATCGCAGCAGCTTGTCTTTTTGCGTTAAGGTCATCTCAAAACTCCAGGTAGTTTGTTGTGGAGGCTCCATTTGGAGCCGCCGTTAAGAAGATATTCGCTGGTTCGATCGCGGGCTGCTAGGGCGGCAGTTGGGGAACACCTGCGGATTAGCGGGGGATTGGCTGCGGCGCGCGGATGGGATCGCTAGCCTCTTCGGTCTACCATAAGGATATTTGTGCCGGCGTCTTCCAGGAAGATGCCCTGGGCGAACAGGACGGGAATGCGGTATCAATTCGGCGATTTTGAACTCGCGGCGGAAAAATACGAGCTGAGGCGAAACGGGATAGTCCTGCATGTCGAACCGCTCGTGTTCGATCTGATCCTGTTCCTTTCGCGCCATCCCGGCCGCGTGGTCAGCCGCGATGAAATCGTGGATGGCGTCTGGCAAGGCCGGCTAGTTTCCGAGGCTACCATCGATGGATGCATTAAATTGGCCCGGCGCGTCCTGGGAGATAGCGGTGATAACCAGAGTTACATCCGCACCGTAAGGGGAAGGGGATTCGAATTCGCTGCGCCGGTTATCGCGCGGGATGACGGGCCCTCCGCTGTCGAACTTTCGCAGGGGCAAACACAGGATCGCTTGGAGGTAGGAGTTGGTCAGAACGAACCTGCGCCATCAGGCAATCCGGCGGGCGCCAACGTTTCCTCTTTCGGGGCGCCACCACGGCCGGTGCTGGCGGTCTTCCCTTTTGCAAATCAGAGCACGGAAGCGGACGACTACTTTGCCGACGGGCTGACGGAAGACATTGTCACTAACCTGTCGCGCTTCCGCGACCTCCGGGTGATCGCCGCCGGGTCTACCCTGCAATTCAAGGGGCGCTCCATGAACGTGCCCGACTTCTGCCGCGAGGTGCGTGCCGCTTATGTGGTTCAAGGTAGCGTGCGCCGTGCTGCCGGCCGGGTCCGGATTTCGGTCCAGCTCATCGATGGAACCACCTGCGTACAGTTGTGGGGCGATCGCTTCGACCGCGAGATGGGGGACATCTTCGACTTGCAGGACGAGCTAACTCGCAGGATTGCGGCGACACTCGGCGTCAAATTGCAGGACGTCTCCCTCGAACGGGCGCTGGCCAAAGGACCGCTGGAGCTCGATTCTTACGACTGCGTGCTGCGCGCGCGCAGGTATACTTCGGCTTTAAGCGCGGAGATGCATGCCGAGGCGCGGGATCTGCTCGAAAGAGCTGTGGAACTCGATCCGCTTTCCTCTGACGCGCATGCCCTGCTCGCGAACGTCTATCTGGCTGAGCATCGTTTTGAGATGAACCCGCGGCCGGACCCCATCGGCCGCGCACTCACGCATGCGCTGCGCGCTACCGAGCTTGACCCGCGCAACGCGTATGCGCGGTGTTGGCTGGCCATTGTGCATTTTTTCCGCGGCGAGAATGCCAAGTTCGAGTCGGAGTCGGAGTTGGCCTTGAGACTCAATCCCAATGATCCCGAAACGCTCGCCGACATCGGCCACTATCTGGCGTTCATGGGCGAATTCGAACGGGGTGTCGAACTCTCCCGCCGTGCGCAAGAACTCAATCCATTGCACCCCGGCTGGTACTATTTCAGCTTTGCCCGGCGTGACTACAACCGCAAGGCGTACGACGAGACGATTCGATTGGTTGAGAAGATCGGACTCCCCCACTTCTACTGGACTCATTTGTTGGACGCCGCGGCCAAGGGCCAATTGGGCCGCCCCGACGCCGGCAGGGCATTGTCGAGGATTCTGGAGATCAAACCGAACTTTTCAGCCCACCTGGAATTGCGAAAATGGAATGCCGCACCGCAGGATCTCGATCACATCGTGGAGGGCTTGCGTAAAGCCGGATGGAACGGCTGAAGTAGGCGGGCCGCGCGGGGCCTTGCTCATCCCTAGTAGCAGGGCTAGAATTGTCCGGTGCGCCGTCGCTGGTGGATTCCGAGTGCCGTTTTCGGGCTCATAACAGCCGCGAGTCTGACTTATCTTCTGCGATCACGGCCCGCTTCGCCCGCACGTGTAGACGCGCCATTTGCGAGCCGGGCAGAGGCGGGATACGTCGATCCCGCAGTATGCGCCGGGTGCCACTCTAAGATCGCACAGACTTACAAACAGACGGGAATGGGCAGGTCATTCTACCGGCCGTCCACCCGCAACACAATTGGAAGCACTGGCAAAGCTATAACCTTCTATCACAAAGCATCCGACAGTCACTTTCGGATGATCGAGCGCGATGGCCACTTTTATCAAGCGCGCTATCAGATAGGCCAGGACGGCAAAGAGACGAATGTACTGGAAAAACAGATCGATTTTGTATTGGGGTCCGGAAACCACGTGCGCTCGTATTTATCCCGGACCAGCCGTAACACATTAATTGAGCTGCCGCTGGCCTGGTATGCCGAAAATGGGGGTTCCTGGGGCATGAATCCGGGCTACGACCGCGCCGACCATGAGGGCTTCCGCCGCCAGATTACGTACGGCTGCATTTTTTGCCATAACGGGATTCCGGAGATCCCGCCCGGTAATGAGACGCCGGGCGCGGAGCCTGTCTTCTCGGGCACTCTCCCGGAAGGCATCGATTGTCAACGGTGCCACGGTCCCGGACGCAAGCACATCGAGATCGCACAAACGGCCGGCGCTCGCTTAGAAAATCTTCGCAAAAGCATTGTGAACCCGGCGAAACTGAGCGCCGATCGCGAGATGGAGGTGTGCATGCAGTGCCATCTCGAAACCACCAGCTTTCGTCTGCCTAATGCGGTGGTGCGCTACGATCGCGGTCCGTTCTCGTACCGGCCGGGCGAGCCACTCGCCAACTTCGAGTTCCAGTTCGACCAAGCCCCGGGTAATAGCAGATTCGAGATTGCGAGCGCGGCGTACCGCTTACGCCGCTCCGCGTGCTTTTTGAAAAGCGGAGGAGCATTGCGTTGTACAACTTGCCACAATCCTCACGATATTCCCCGCGGAGAGGAAGCCATTCAGCACTACACTCGGGTTTGCGAACAGTGCCACGCGGCCACTATTCAGCAATTAGTGTCTGCCGGCAAACACACGGCCTCTACAGACTGCCTGGGATGCCACATGCCTAAGCGGCGCACCGACGATGTGGTGCATGTGGTCCTGACCGATCACTACATCCAGCGCCACAAACCGGCCGGAGAGTCGCTGGCTGCCCTCGCGGAGCGCCACGAAACGGATGAGAATGCCTATCATGGCGAGGTAGTTCCGTATTATCCGCCATCGTTACCGAAAAATGCTGATGGCGAACTATACCGGGCCGTGGCTCAGGTGAGCCAAAAGAGCAATCTCAAAGACGGCATACCGGCGCTGACCGACGCGATCGAGAAGTATCACCCCGAGCGCATCGAGTTTTCTCTTCAATTGGGTGATGCCCTGCTCGCGGACGGCAATCGGGCGAAAGCCTTAGCCGTTTATGAAAGTGCCCTCGAAAGGCAGCCGAATTCATTCGCCGCACTCCGAAAATTGGGGTCTGCATTGCGATCGGCAGGGCAGTTCTCGCGAGCCGCTGAGATGCTCAAGCACGCCACGGAAGTTGATCCGCGGGATGCGGCGGCCTGGCACGAATTGGGGCTGGCGTACCTTAACGAAGGATTGAGGACGGATGGGACGGCGGCATTTCAAAAAGCGATCGCTCTCGATCCGGAAATGGCGGAGGCATATAACAGTCTCGGAGGCGTGTGGCTCGAAAGCGGCAATTTGTCTCAGGCGCAGACCGCCTTCGCCGAGGCCATTCGCATTCAACCCGATTATGCGGAAGCGCACAGCAATCTGGGAAGTGCGCTCGCGGCCGCCAACCGGATGGCGGAAGCCACTTACCAGTTTCAACTGGCGATCGAGTTGAAGCCGGACTATGCAGCGGCGCGATTCAACTATGCCATCGCGCTGGCGCGCGCCAACCGCTTTCCAGAGGCGCAACGCCAGATCGAGGCTGTTTTGAAAATTCACCCCGAATCGGCCGAGGCCCATGATCTACTAGGGAATCTGCTGCTCGCGCAGCGAATTCCGGATGCAGCGGCAGCGCAATTTCGGGAAGCGCTGCGCCTCCGGCCCGAGTTCAGCCGCGCGCATCTTGACTTTGGCGTCATGTTGGCGGAGGCCGGCGATTTGAAGGGCGCCCTCCCGCATTTGCGCGAAGCGGCTGCGAGCGCGGATCAAAGTGTCAGACAAGAAGCGGCCCAGATGCTCCAGCAGTTCGGCTCAGGGCGCTGAGCCTTTCCGGCGCTACGGCGGCGCTTCAAAACTGGAAGCGCGCCACCAGGGTGCCCTGCCGCGGCGGCGGGGTTGCAAATGTGGCGGCGGAAGCAGCAGCGGGATTCGATGCCGCGCCCCCGACCGCCGCGGGGCTAATCCAGCCGAAGCCGCCCGTGGTTTGCCCGGCTGCATTCCGGGTCTGCGTTGCAAACGCATTGGTACTTGTGGGGGAATTTAGTCCCGTGCGATTCAATATGTTTGTAAATTCAGCGCGGATGGAGAAGGTGGCGCGCTCCTTAATCCGGAAACTGCGCCCCAAGCTCACCGATTCCTGGGGATGCCTTTGCTGCCGGTAGTCGCTGTAATATGCGTTCGCCGTGCCAAACTGCCCCAACGGAGGATTCACCCACGCCTTCGGATTCAGGACAAAAGTGGTGTTGGGATCAAAGCAGTGGCAATTCAAATCGACTGTAAATAGCGGCTGCCCGGGGACCCGATCGACATTCGTGTTTTGAAAAACATACGTTGCCAGACTGGTGGTGGCGGTCGGAACTTTGATGAGGAATCCGCTCGCATAATGCAGGACCGAGCCGGCCGTCCAGTCGCGCGCGAAGAACGATAGCAGTTTCCCGGCAAAGCTGGATGTGCCGGCCAAGAGTTTTGGGGTTGTGTAATTCCCCGAGATAATTATGGACTGAGGCTGATCGAACCCCGAGAAGGTCTTGTTCACTCCTCGGTTGAACACGTCGTTGATGACTGGAGTCGTGGTCGATCCATAGTTGTTGTTTTCTTCGGAGCCCAGCGTCAGAGACTTGGACCAGGTATAGGTAACCACGAAATCCAGGCCGTGGGAGAACCGCTTGGTGGCTTTTGCCTGTAGAGCGTCGTACCAGGTATCTCCCAGCGGGTTCCAGGTCTGTACCACGCCATTGAACTGGGGAAGGGGCCGCAGCGCCTGAGCCACCGTTAGTCCGGTGGGGAAACCCGCGTATGGCAAACCGCTGAATCCGCGGGCTACCGCCACTGCGGAATTGATGGGAGATGCCAAGAGGGTGCGATCGGCGGCGTTGTTAAGGTCGAGACCCACAGCCGCGAGCGTCGAGAAGGGAATCCCATCCGACGCCCATGGACTTAATGTTTGAGCGGCCCACCAGACACCGTGATTACCGACATACGACGCCTCGACCACGAGGTTCTGTGAGAGCTCACGCTGCAAACCAATGCTCCACTGCACAATCCTCGCCGGCCACCCGGCATGCCGGTCCACCATGTTGGTGGGATTGCCAATGGTTCCCGGCAGCGGTTGCTGCCCCGGGTCAAAGTTTGGAAACGAAATTTGGTACGGCATTCCACCTGCTAGCGTAAACGGCGGGATACCGTACGCCGGTCCCGCAAAAGGCTTGGTGGAGCCGAAATTGCTGGCCTTGGAAGCATCGTTACTGGTCTTGGCGTACGAGATTCCGCCGCCAATACGCAACACCGTTTTGGACGTGATTTGGTACGCGGCGCCCAGCCGCGGCTGGAATGCCCACGGATAGTTGCTCGCGAAGGCACAGTTGCAGCGCCCTGGGCCGTACCCCTCGAAGATGATCGCTCCGAGGCGGCCGCCCGCGGTTGGGTTGGGCGTGGAGACCGAGACGTTAAACATGTACCCGTTGTGTTCTTTTAGATAGGTTTGAAAATCGTAACGCAGTCCATAATCCAGCGTGAATTTGCGGGTCACTTTCCAACTATCCTGGGCAAACCCGGCGAGCGAATGATTTCCGGTCCGCATAACCGCAGGAACACTGTCGTAACCGGTGTTGGGCGCGCCGATCAGAAAACTGGCGTAGTTGAACCCTACGGTTGCGGGAAGCGAAACGCCATTCAGCGAAGGTAACCCGGTCTGAGTTGGGCTGAAGAGCATATTCCCCGACGAGTAGGTCTCGCTGAACGATGGGTACCCATTTACGATTACCTCGCCGCCAAACTTATAGGTATGGTTGTTCCTCACCCATGTGGCTGAGGCTGTGGCCGTGGGCTTCAGGTTTTTGATTCGGAAATCAGAGGGCGGCCCGAAGTTAGTCATGCCTCCCTGGTTTGCCGTCAACACCGAAAAATAGGGAAAAAGGTCCGTGTTGGTCCCTCTGAAACCGATCAAATTGTTATCGAAACGCGGCACTTCGGGATCCTGGCGATTATAAAGATAACCCGCGCCCACATGCAGCAATAGGGTGGGCGTAATGGTGTAGTCGAGATTGACGCGGTAAGTATCGGCGAGTATATGACTGCCCACCGTGACGGTTATCGGATAGGGCAGACCGGAATAGTTCGGCGAATCGGTCTGGGTGCGGGACCAATAACCGGACAGTTTCAGTCGGGTGCTGATCGAATGATCTATCTTTATGGAAGGGATCTCGGTCGTCCGAGGGTTCGCATACACGGGAATAAAATTGTTGACCAATGCGGAATTGGTCGGCAATGGAATGTAGGCTTGCACCTTGAGGGCGACCGGATCCAGCGAACTAGGCGGGATGATGTTTCCGGGGTAGGGATCCGTGTAGGGAACGCCATTCACAAGCCGCGTGGTTTTAGGGTCGTAAATGGTGTTTTCCATGAGGGGGCGTCCCAAGCCATCCGTCCCCAGATTCCGGCCGGTCAGGGCCTGTTGGAAATTGCCTTGCCGGTAGGCCAGTGTGGGAACGGTCGTGGGGAAATTATTGATGATGTTCGTCTCGCGAAACTGCTCCCAGTTGAAGAAGAAGAATGTCCGGTCATGGCCGTTGTACACCTTGGGAATCCAGACCGGCCCACCCATGCTGATGCCGTAATCGTTGCGGCGCTGGCGGGGTCTCAGTAAGTGGCCGTGTCCGTCATCGGTGAAGGGCGTGCCGGCATTCAGCGCCTCGTTTACGAAGTAATCGTAGCCGCTGCCATGAAACTGGTTGGTGCCCGACTTCATAGTGAAATTGAAGAGACCGCTTCCGGCCTGCCCGAATTCCGCGGCGAAATTGCTGGCCTGGACCGCCACTTCCTGGACCGCTTCCACGCTGGGTTGGGTTTGCGATGTCTGCCCCAAACTAATCGTCGCGGTCGCATCCTGCCCTTCCACCCTCAACGCCGAAGAGTTTCCTTCCAGACCATTTAGACGAATGGTATTGTCCGCCAGCCATGCCGCTCCCGGGATCAGGTTCATCACCGAATAGGGGCTGCGGATACCGGTGGCGCCAACTGCTGCCGTCCCGATTCCTAACACCGGAAGACTGTTGAGGGAATCCGAGGTGACATTGTGGGCCAACTCGCCGCTTTCCGTTTTCAGCAGAGGAGCCGCTTCACTCACCGTCACGGACTCCGTCGCCGCCCCAACATCCAGCGTCACGTCGATACGCAGTGTTTGTGCTACGGGAACTGCGATGTTTTGCCGCACATATTTCTTGAAGCCCGCCGCGGCCACGGATAGTTCATAAGAGCCGGCCGGAACTTGGACCACATAGTTACCGGTAGCCGAGCTCCCTACTTCGTACTGCGCCCCGGTCTCCACGTTGCGGACCTCCACTGGTACACCAGCTACCACCGCGCCAGCGGGATCAAAGATAGTTCCGGTAATGGTTCCGCGGTCGCTTTGCGCAAAGGCGGTGATGCTGATGAAAAACAGGGAAACGGACATCCGTGGCAGTCGCATAATGCCTCCCGAGCGAGACGATTATGCTACTTGAGCGGCCAGGGGGTGTCAATCCGCTATTGTTGCTGGTTTTCCATCGCCTGGTACGACTTAAGGAAGTCCTTGACGCGATCCTTTTTGACAAACGCCGTTCGCAAGAACCGATCAACGGTCATATCGAACAGTTCAGGATCGTCGTAGGGAAGCATATGGGTCGCGTTGGGGAAGATGCCGAGCTGGCTATTCGGAATATGGTGATAAATATCGAGCGTGTGCTCGTCGATGATCAAGTCGTGATCGCTGGCCAAAATGAGCGTAGGCGCCGTTATTTTTTCTAATGAACGTGGATCGATGTGCGGCTCGTCCAAAACCAGTTGGCCCACTCGTAACGCCCGTTTGCCTTCGGCGGTCTGCCGGACGTTGGCTGGGATGGAATCGAGCTGGCTCTTCGCCATCGCGATAACTTCCGGATAAGCCCCTTTCGGGTCCAGATTGGCAGCCATCGAAACAATTTTCCTGACGTTTGCAGGGTGACGGATCCCCAGCAGCAGTGCTTCGATTCCGCCATCGCTCCATCCCAACACATTGGCCGGCGGCGACTTGAGATAGTCCAGCAACGCCGCTTGGTCGTCGGCCATCTTCTCATAGGTCAGCTTGCCGGTGCTATCCGCCGATTTGCCCTGATCTCGGCTATCCATCGCGATGACTCGGTAGTTACGCCGAAAATAGTCGATCTGCGCCCCAAAGCTGGCAATGCTCGCTCCGTTGCCATGTATCAGCAGGAGCGGCTCCCCCGAGCCGTAGATTTCGTAATAAAGTCTTACGCCCTCATGCGTGAACGTCTTGCCTACGGCTGGATTTGAGCCGTACCTCGGCGAGCGTTTCGGCGCAGCCGCTTGGCTACCAGGCTGTCCTTGGGAAGGGCCGGCGAAGGTCCAGATCGCGAGTATAGCGGGGAGTGCAGTATGGATGGAATAACGCAAGGACTGAGCCTCCTGTGGCGTCCTGATTTACTGCAAGATTTTATCGCATGGGGTGCGCAACGGAGCGCGCGTTTGCGGCAGCCCGCAATATTTCCACTCGTGGGGCCGGGGCTTCTGCGCTGCCGCCGTCCCTCCGGGCGGCGAACAATCAAAATGTCGGGGCCGCAGTCCGTCCGACCGCAGTCCGAGTTGGAGAGCGTCAGGAGGCCGGGCCTAGCAAGTCCCAGCGGTTGCCTTCGACGTCCAGGAACACGGCAACTTTGCCATATGGCTCGATTCGGGGAATTGACACAAAATGCACGCCCGCAGCCACCATTCGCTTATACGACACATCGAAATCATCCACCCGGAGGAAGAGACCCACGCGGCCTGCGAATTGCTGTCCAACCACGGATCTTTGCTGTTCGCCATCGGCGCGGGCAAGCAGAATGCCTGTGGCCCCTCCAACCGGCTTCACGACCACCCATCGCTTAGGTCGCCCATCATTGGTTAGTGACGGTGTGTCCTCAACGAGGTCGAACTGAAGCACGTCTACGAAGAAGCGCATCGCCGGCTCGTAATCTTTGACGACCAGCGCGACGAGCTCAAGGTTAGCCATCGGATCGGTTTACACCAATCATACGCAAATCATCGAGGGACAGCAGCAGAGTCACCGGCGTGGGGCGATTCAGCTCCGCCGCAAAGTGCATCGAAACAATTAGGTCTGAATCGATCCTTCATCGATCGAGAAATCGGCCAGCAGTCGGGCCGCGAATCGTTTCGTCGTCCTGGAAAGAAAGGTGTTGAGTACCACGCGCGCACCGGCGATCCTGTCAGGCGCCGCCGCCGGCGGCTCACAGCCCGCAGCAATGTTTCTGGTGACTGAAAATTTCCCTCGAGAACAGCCGTCTTCCATGCCGGAACAACTCCAATTGGAGTATGAGCTCGAACGCCGTTTCGCTGATAGTACTGGCGGTACCGGCCGGTTCTACTGTGCCTCCGGTACATAGGTGGCGCGGCATCCAGTTCCGGCCCGATCTGTATGGAACGGTTGCTTCTCGGGCGCTCCCGGTGAAGCGCAGGTGTGTCCGAATACGGCCGGTATACTGTAGTGATGCGCGTAACCTGGATCGGTATTTTGGCGGCGGGAACCTGTTGGTCCGCAGTGGGGGCAGGGCAGGGCGATTGGCCTATGTACAATCGCGACCTGGCGGGGACGCGCTACTCACCCCTCACACAAATCAACACCCGGAACGTCGCCAAGCTGGCGAAGGCGTGGTCGTATCATGTGTCCGCGGCTTCCGAAGTCACGCCCATCGTGGTGAACGGAGTGATGTACCTGCCCGCGGGTAAGACTGTGGTCGCGCTGGAGCCGGAAACCGGCAAGGAGATCTGGACCTATGAAGTAAGCGGCCCACTTTCCCGCCGCGGGGTGGCCTACTGGCCCGGCGACAAAGATAATCCGCCGCGGATCATCTTCACCGCCGGACGCAAAATGATGGCCCTGAACGCCAAGACCGGCAAGCTCGACCCGGGTTTCGGGAAAGAGGGCGCAGTCGATCTGGGAATTGCCTACAACTCGGCTCCCACGGTTTACAAGAACCTGCTGTTCGTGGGCGCCAACGTCGGCGAAATCCAGGTGAGCGGCGCTCCGGGCGATACGCGCGCTTATGACGCGCGCACGGGGGCGAAGGTCTGGACTTTCCATTCCGTTCCGCAGCCGGGCGAAGTGGGGCACGAAAGCTGGGAGGGCGACGGCTGGAAGGATCGCACCGGCGTGAACAACTGGGGCTTCTTTATGACCGTGGATACCCAGCACGGAATCCTGTACACCACCTACGGCAGCCCGGCCAGTGATTTTTACGGCTTCGACCGCAAAGGCAACGACCTGTTCGGCAACTCGGTGGTGGCGCTGGATGCCGAGACGGGCAAAATGAAGTGGTACTTCCAGGCGGTACACCACGATCTCTGGGACTTCGATCTGCCACCCGCTCCACCGCTATTGGACGTGACAGTGAACGGGAAGAAGGTTCCCATCCTGGCGCAGACCGGCAAGGTCGGCTACATGTACATTCTGAATCGGCTCACGGGCGAGCCGGTGTTCGGCGTGGAAGAGAAGCCGGTGCCGCAAAGCAAAGTGCCGGGCGAATGGACTTCGCCGACGCAGCCGATTCCACTGAAGCCGCCGCCCTATGGCCGGATGAGCTTCAAGATGGAAGACCTGGTGACGGCCGAGGATACGACCGAAGAGCACGCTAAGTATTGCCGCGAACTGGTGGAGCGCAGCGGGGGCGCTATCAACGAGGGGCCGTTCACGCCGTGGGTGTACCGCGCGCCGGACGCCCCGCCGGTTTCGAGCGTGATCTTCCCCGGCGCCATTGGCGGCGTGAACTGGGGAGGCACCGCCTCGGATCCCAAACTCGGCTACGTCTTCGAGTTTACGAACGAATACGGCAGCATCGGCTGGATTCAGAAAGAGAAGGAAGGATCGCAGGTGCCCTACCAGCAGGCCAGCGTTTTCGGGTCCCCCTTCAATTCGAAGTTCTGGTGGCGCAGGACGGACGAACGCGGCCGTTTGCTGGGCGCCAGTAGCTGGCCCTGCCAGAAACCGCCATGGGGACGGCTCACAGCGGTCAATGCCAACACCGGTGAGTTCGCGTGGCAGATCCGGTTGGGAGTGACCGATGAGTTGCCAGAAGGAAAGCGGAACACCGGGCGTATCGGATTCGGCGGGCCGATCGTAACGGCGGGCGGTCTGGTGTTTATAGGCGCCACCAACGACAAGCGGTTTCGCGCAATCGATTCGCGCACCGGCAAGGAGTTATGGGAGGCCAAGCTGCAATACAGCGCGATTTCCGTCCCGATGACTTATCAAGGCAAAGACGGCAAGCAATATGTCGCGGTGGTGGCGGCCGATGGCGGAGCCGGGGTGACGGATCCCACGCCCGGAAATAACGAATCTCTGGTAGTGTTCGCTTTGCCGTAAGGCTGCTACTGTTCAGGCTCCGACGGCTTCCCGCGGCGCCAGCTCAGAAACTGACTGGATCACCGCTTTGGCCTTAGCCCGAATGCGGCGAGCCACTATCTCAGGGTCCGCATGCGTGAACTCCGGCAGGAATAGTTCCACCGAGAGCGGGCCGGCATAGCCTTTCTCCGCCAGTTTTTGCAGTATTGGAACCAGTGGGGCAACGCCGTCCCCAGGAATGACACGCGTGGTGTCATTCAATAGCTCGCGTGGCAGGTCCGGCACGTCCTGGAAATGCACGTGGGCGAGTTCGCCGGGCTCGAGCAGGTGCAGATCTTCGAATTTGCTCATGCCAGCCCAGAAGTGATAGCAATCCAGCATCGGCTTGACGTTGGGATGCCCGGCGGCGCGGATCAGCTTCAGGGCGGTGGGCAGTGTGGCAATGAAGGGCGAACTGCGGGTGAACTCAACCATCGCTATCATCTGATATTCCGCTGCGATCGAGCCGGCTTCGCGGATGCAATCCGCCGCGCCCGTATAGTCATCGAGTGTGGGCGTTCTTCGGGTGATATCGGGACAGTAGATTTTGCGGATGCCCAAAGATGCAAACTGCTCGCAGCAGCGTTTCCACACGTCCAAAGCGGCAGGGCGGTTCGAACCGGGAATCCAGAATTCCGCTAAGACCACCGAGCCGGAAACGGGAGTTAAGCCGCAGTCTCCGAGTAGGCGCCGCGCCGCCGCAAGGCTTTCGGACTTGAGAAACTCCTCTAGCAGAGCAGCGGTCAATTCAACTTCTTGAATGCAGGCCTTAGCCCACCCTTCCAGCGATCTGCGGAATCCCGCGGCGCGGGACGTGTTCTGGTGAAGGCAGAGATTGAACGGCATGGATATTGGCGGGCTGAAACGAGCCGGCTGGCAAGGCTCACCTCAGGATTGGAGAATGGTTGCGGCCAGCGCCTCCCCCGTCGTCTCTTCCACGTCGGCGTGCAGACTGTTGCCGTGCGCATCCATGGTCACAATCGCCGCGAAGTTCCGCACGCGGATGTGCCACATTGCTTCCGGAATCCCGAACTCCAGCAGATGCACTCCCAGAACCTCTTCCACGGTGCGCGCGTAATACTGCGCTGCGCCGCCGATCCCGTTCAGATACACGGCGCCATACTCCTTGAGTGCCGCGAGCGTCTTGCGGCCCATGCCGCCCTTACCGATTACCGCTCGCACTCCATATCGCCGGATCACGTCTGCCTGGTACGGCTCCTCTCGGCTGCTTGTGGTGGGTCCCGCTGCCTTCACCGCCCACCGGCCGCCTTCCTGCAACATCACCGGACCGCAATGGTACAGCACGGAGCCGTTCATATCGACCGGAGGCGGGTTCTTCATCAGGTGAGCGTGGACGTTATCCCGCCCGGTAAACATGTCGCCGTTGATCAACACTACGTCGCCCACCTTCAGCGCCCGTACCTGGGCCTCCGTTAGCGGTGGCGCCAGGATCACCTCGCGCCCTGTCAATGGGAATCCTTCCCCGCGCGCCATCCGCTCCACCTTACGCGCCGGATCCCGATACAGCCATCGCGTGATCGCCCCGGTCGCGGCATCGAGCCGTACGCCCAGGCGCCGGAACGCCCAGCAGTCATATGCTACGGAGACAAAGAAACTCGCCGGCAGGCGATTGGCGGCCGTAATCTTGCACCCGATCAACGACACCTTCCCGCCGAATCCCATGGCGCCGATACCCAGCCGGTTCGCCTCGTCCATGATTTCAGATTCCAGTTCCGCCAGAGTAGGGTTCGGATTCACATCGTCGAGCGTGCGGAACAGTTGCAGCTTCGCCAAGTCATACCCGTGCGCGCGGTCGCTACCGATGCATACCCCGACCGCTCCCGGCGCGCACCCCTGCCCCTGCGCTTGCCACACCGCGTGCAGAATGCATTTGCGCACGCCTTCCAGATTGCGATCCGCCCGGCCTAAGTGGTCCAGTTCGCACGGCACCGAATACTGAATGTTCTTGTTCTCGCAACCGCCCCCTTTCAGAATCAGCCGCACTTCGATTTCCTCTTCTTCCCATTGCTCGAAATGCACTACCGGCGTCTCTTCGCCCAAGTTATTGCCGCTGTTCTTGCCCGTCAGGGAATCCACCGAATTGGGCCGTAGCTTGCCGCGCTTGGTCGCTTCCGCCACCGCCTCCCCGATCGCCTTTCGGATGCGGATCTGGTTCACTCCCACGGGCGTGTGCACCACAAACGTCGGCATACCCGTGTCCTGGCAAATCGGCCCTTCGTCTTGCTGGGCCATGTCGATGTTCGTCAGGATGATGTCCAGAGCTTGCGAGGATTGCGTCCCCGGTGTCTCGTTACCTGCCGCGAGCGACATTGCCGCGCGCACGTCCGGAGGCAGGTTGGTGGCTGTTTGTGTGATCAGTTCCAGCAGACTGCTGGCTAGGAATTCCATGATTTCCCCTTATGATTTGGTGGCCGGAAACTCCATTCTACTCTGGCTTCAAACGCACCTCTGCCGGCATTCCCGGGCGGATCGCCGGTGTAGGGCTCTCGAACCCGATCACCACTTGCTTGTCATGAATTTCTTTGATCTCGCCCGGATATCCCGTGCTTTGCAGGTCCGGCAGGATCACTAGCGCGGCCTGCCGCGGCCGAAGCCGCTTAAGAATATCCGGCATGGGTTCCACCACAACTTCGAGATCGTACAGATCCGTGCCGATCTCAAAAAGTTCGTTCCCTGCTTCCTGCACCGATTGCCCGACTTCTCCTTTGCGGCCAACCACGACTCCATCCACCGGCGCTTCCACCGTTCCCGCGGTCACCGCCGCTTGCGCATCGTCCAGTTCCTGGCTCTTATCGGCCAGAATCTTCTTCGCGTTATCGAGCGCCTTCAATGTGTCCTGCACGCGCGCCTGCGCTGCCCGCTGGGCGGCATTCACTGCGTCCCATTCCTGCTGCGCGCTCTCATATTCGCGCTCGGCTTTCTCGTAGGTCAGCCGCGGCGTCGCGCCGGCGGCCACCAGGGTCTTCTGCCGGTCGTACACTTTTTGCGCGCGATCGTATGCCGCCCGCGAGCGCTCGGCATCGGCATGGGCGCGCGAAGCTTCCAACTGCGCCGCCGTAACCGCTTTCTCAGCATCCTCTACGCGCCCTTGCGCTTTCTCAACCGCTGCCGCAGCATCCGCCCGCGCGCTTTCCAGCCCGGTGCTGCCGATTTCCGCCAGCACCTGTCCCTGGGACACTTCGTCCCCCACGTTCACTTCGAAAGCGTCGATATTGCCCTGTAGTTCCACCCGAACCGGCGTCACATGGGCGGCCCGAACTTTTCCGTTCAACGTGATCTGCTGGGGCAGCACCATTGTGGAGGCGGCTGCCGTCACCGGCGCCGGCGTCACCTTGCGGTGATGCAGCCAGACTCCGCCGCCCACCAGTCCCGCTGCTACTGCCGCGATCACCGCTACGGTTTTGCCGCGCACGATTGCTAGCGTAACATTTCATCCCGCAGCAGGTTCGACAACTGTCCGCCAGGATAAGAGATTCAGTGGGATCGGTGAGTCGCGCTCGTCGAAATCCACAACCCGCTCACGCGGAAACGTCGCTAGTCTAGCGGTCTAAGGCGGTTTTGTGGAGCAAGACAACAAAACGCGGATCGGGGTGCAGGGCATCCAGGAACGGATGGACCTTCAGGAACCAGATAATTCTGCGATCGTAGGCGCGGTCGAGCCATTGGAAGGCGGAGTCTTTATCGCCGAGGGCCGTATAAACGGCGGCGATGTCGAACGCGTTCGGCACGTCCCCAGCGGGATGCTCCATTTCCTTTAACAAGGCGAGCGCTTCAGAGCGTTTTCCGGTGGCTGCGAACAGGTGCGCCAGAAAAGCGCGGGCCGCGGGCGGCGATTTCGCTTCGACAATTTTGTATTCCTGCAGTGCGCGGTCGAGCTGAGCTTTGCCCTCCCACGCCAGACCGATGAAGGCATGCACAATCGTTGCTTCCGGGTGCAGGTCCCGGGTTTCGGTGAAGAGCCGCAAGGCCTCATCGTAATTTCGGGACATAAAATACGCCAGTCCAAGGGTCACGCGCGGCGCGGCCACCAAGGGATCTAAATCGGCTGCTTCTCGTAACTCGGCGATCGCTTCCGGAAATCGCCCCTGCACATTTAATACGGTGCCGAGCCGGTTGTGAGCTGCGGCGTTTTGGGGAGCTAACTCGATTGACTTGCGGAGCTCCCGCTCTCCGCCCTTCCAGTCGAGCAAGACCATGGCGTCGACGAATCCCAGGGCGGAGTACGCCGCGCTGGAACGAGGATCGAGTTCCAGGGCCTTGGCTGCCGCGGCCTTGGCTTGATTCGCGTACTCAATCGGATCGGGCGCGAGGTTTATTGCATCAGATGCGTAAACGCCGGCGAGAGCGGCGTAGGCGGCGGCAAACTTAGGGTCTCGTTCGATCGCTTGATGAAGAGCAGCGACTGCATGATCGGAGGCTTCGCGGGAGCCGTCGCCGCGATAGGCCCGAGCCTTGAGAAAGAGATCGTAGGCTTCCGGGTCCGGCTCAGTATGTTTTGCGATGGCCGCCTGTGGCCGAACCGAGGCGAGGACGGGCGCAGTCATTTCATTTTCGAGTCGCCCAAGATCGTGTGGGCCGCCTTCGAAAACACGGGAGAAAATGTGATACCCGTCACGCGACCGGTTCACCTGGACGGTCAGGCGGAGGTTTCCATCAACGCTGGCAAGGCTTCCCTCTATGATTGCGTCCGCGCTGACTTTTCGTCCGATTTCTCGAATATCGATGTTCTGGTCTTTGAACTGGAAGGCCGAGGTTCGCGCGACCACCCGTAAAGTGGAAACCTGCGCAAGCGCGTCGGTGAGTTGTTCGGTGACGCCGTCGGCTAAATAATTGTTATGCGGATCACCAGTGAGATTGGCAAACGGCAGCACGACCACTGATTTCAGTTCCCTTTGACGCGGCAAAAAGCGCGCGGCGAGAACCACGGTGATGGCGAGAACAACGGCCGCGCCCGCCACGAGCGCTTTCGAGGTTCGATGCGCGGCGGGGAGTGCTTCAGCCGGCTTCGGCTCAACTTCCTGTCCGGCGGCGTACGTTTCGAAAACGGGAACGTAGCTGCCCTTTGGGATTTCGATCCGTATGGGTGCGCGGGCGGCCAACGAATAGTATTCGTTGAGCTTCGCGCGCAGCCTCCCGATTTCGACGCGCACGGAGGGGTCGACGCGCGGGTCATAATTGACGGACTTGTCGAACACGTCGACGCCGATGCCGTACTCTTTTACGGGTTCGCCCGCGAGTGCCTTCTCGACCAGGTATCTGAGCAAGCGACCCCGCCGCTCGGCGGCGCCGAAGCCGGCACTCGCCAAAATCCGTTCGAGCTGCCGCCGGACAGCTTCGGCATCCGGGGGCGATTCACGTGAAATACCTGCGGGACCGCTCACGGTCAAAAAAATTCTACCACATTGAATCTCAACGGCTGTTACGGTAACGGCAACATGCGTACCTCGCGCTACTTTCGCGAGAAACGATCCGCGCGGCAGAATTCCTTAAGGAGGAAGGTTTGACTATGTTCAAAACAATTTTTCTGTCCGCATTTTCGGCTGCGGCAATCTATGCGGGGTCGATCAATGTCGGCACCAGCACCACAACGTGGACGGTTTCCGATCCGAGCTTGGGCGTTATCAACGGAACTGCCTATGCCGGGTACAGTAGCGGGTCTCCCATTGCTCCCTTTAGCGGATCTAACATCTGCCCAAGCAGCCCTTGTTCAACCCCCTGGGACGGGTTTTGGACGGCATCTTACAGTTTCAGTCTTCCGGCGGATACGACGACCGTATCGCTTGCGTTCAGCGGCTTGGGCGCGGACGACCGGGCCGTGCTGGAACTGAATGGGACGACCATCGGCAGCGCATCCGACGAAGCCGGCAATCCCGTTCCCACTGGCCCCGCCAGCGGCTCCATGGTCTTTACGGATGGAGGAACGCCATCCCCATACACGTTCGACAGCCTCAGCGCTCCCAATGCGGGCACGGTTGCGGCCGGGTTCAACATTGGGGGCTCAAACACACTGCTGCTGATCGTAAACAACACACAGGGCGGCGCGAGCGGGTCTCTGGTGAACTACGGCTACACCGAAGCGGTACTTAACGGGACCGTTTCCTTCACCGAAGCCACCTCGACCGCTCCGGAGCCCGGGTCGCTCCTGCTTGCTATTTCGGGTTTGGCCGGATTGGTGGTCGCAACGCGAGTGAAGGCGCGGCGGTATCGCGGCTGATTGCATTTGGAGCTGATTCGGCATGCCTGGTTCGGCGTTTTTCGCTGTCCTTCTGCTCGCCGATTCGACTGATCGCCGGAGGTTCGGTCTGGATCGCCGGCGCGTCATGGAGAACTCCATCATGGAAGGCCACGGCTCCCATGGCTTCTCCTTCCCAAATTCTCGCGACTCGTCTGGCGGGAAAATATTCCCCGCCAGATGAGATCAGTTATGGCAACAGACAAAAGCACGATTCACATGATGATGGACGGGACCAATAACCTCGAAGTCGCGGACTTGATTCTGAAGTGCTCGGACGAAAACATCCTGCCGAAAAAAGGGAACAGGAAGGCCAAGAAGCAGGGCGCGCAGGGGTCAATTGCCAGCGGCTACTCGGCGAGCGCCGGTATGGTACTGAACGCGCCGGTTTGGTTGAAACGTAGGCCGAGCACACTAATTTGCCCCGGCGATGGAGTCGTAAAGAGCAGAGTCCCGCGGCGCTGCGCAGTCACTGGCGCGTATCGGTCCGCTAGATTAAACGATGTGTGGCCCAGTGCGGGAAGTGTAAGGCTATCCAATAAGAGGACCGCGCCCGTGTCGTCGTGAACGGCTACTGCGATTCTAACGTCTTGCACGTAAACATTGGCCAGAGCAACACCAGTCGCGAGACCATTGGGGTTGTCGAACGGTAACAAGTACGTGCTGGCATTCCGGTTCTCGATCGGTACCTCGGCGTCCTGCACGGCGTTCCCGGCTGCCTGACTGAAAACGGCGAAGCCGCCGAGAGCGCCATTGGTGCTGAGTTGCATCCAGCCGGTTTGGGTGGGCTGATTGTTTGGCCCCGTCGTTTGAATCACGAGTTCGGCGCCCGGATTTACGGTGCGGTCCAGCGTGGCCGCTGAAAGTGGTCCGGCTGCAGCGGACGCTTGCGGGAAGTACAAGGGGAGTGAGAGCGGGTTGCCCGTGTCGTCGAAAAAGTTCAGGCGCGTAGTGACGGCAGACCAGGAACACCCCGCGCCGGCGGTTACGGCAATAGTCCCGCTACCGCCCGTTGCAGCAAACGCCTGGCCTCCGTACGGAAGTGCGCGCTTTTGGCGGGTCCGTTGTCACCGCCAAAACCGTTGCTCCGTCGCCTGCCACCGTGGCGATTACTCCATTGGAGACCTCCCGAATGCGATTATCGAGAGAGCCGTCGGCGATGTAGAGGTTGCCGCCACGATCCACTGCGACGCCGAGCGGTTCGGAGAGGCCAGCGTTGGTTGCCGGACCATTGTCGCCGCTGAAAAATACGGTGCCGTTACCGGCGATCGTCGTAATCACGCCATTGGAAACTTGGCGGACCCGGTAGTTGCTGGAGTCGGCGATGTATAAAACGCCAGAAGCGTCTACAGCGAGTCCGTAGGGAGCGAACAATTGTGCGCTGGTGGCCGCTCCGTTGTCACCCCTGAAACCAAGAATCCGGTTTCCTACAAAAGTTGAGCACTCCGTTCCCCGCCACGGTAGTAATCACACCGTTTGTAATTTTGCGGACTCGCTCATTGGCGGTGTCAGAGAAGTACACATTGCTTGCTCCGTCAGAGTAATGCGCGTGGGTCCATACAATTGGGCTGCGGTAGCCGGGCCGCCTACGCGCGAAATCTCCTCCCCCAACCTCCTGCCCCTCAATCGGTTACCCCACCCCAGCTCCAAACCCGCCTCTTCCGCCAACCTCATTCACCGGGGCAGAAAATATTTCCGCCATTGCAAACACACCTACTTATCGGAAACCTCGCCCGGAGAGCCCATGCCCGCCAGTTACTCTGTGCTTGAGAGGAACTATGGCAAGCCAATCGCAAATCGACGCCAATCGTCGCAATGCACAGAAATCGACTGGACCTGTTACGGCTACCGGTCTCAATATTTCTCGTTTTAATGCCCTGAAGACGGGCATTCACGCCAAGTCTACCGTCATCCCCGGCGAAAGCGCCGAAGAGCTAGATCAATTAGTCGCGGATTATCGCGAGCAGTATCGGCCGGCCACGCCCGAACAGCGCTTCCTGGTCGATACCATGGTCAATGCCGAGTGGATGCTCCGCCGCTACCATAAAGTCGAAGCCGACCTGTGGAAGTATTCCTACCAGGATCCCGACACCACTAGCACCACCGAATTCTTCCTGCGCCACCAGCGCGATTTCGCCCTGGTGCACCGCAAAATCGCCTTCTTCGAGCGTTCCTTCTACAACGCGCTCAAAGAGCTCAAAGCCTCCCAGGCTACCGCCCATCCCTTAACCGAAATCCAGGACGATGACCTCCTCATCGCCGCGGCTTCGTTCTCTCAACCAGCCACCGACCCGGCTGCCCCGCCCGCCCAACTCATGCACCCGCCGCTGGACAACCCGGCCCTGCGCCTCTGAAAATCGAAAGGAAAGCGAAGAAATCACCCAGTCATCCTCGCCAAATCCGTGTCCCGCGCCGCCACGACGCGATCCGTGTCTTTTGGACACGCGGCGAAAGCCGCGTCCGCGCGCCCCATAAGCCCTATAAAATCTTTTTCTTTGCTTGAGTCGCGCCTCCTGCGCCAAAATTTTGAGATTAGACTATCGGAGTCCCAAGGTGCGCTTCACCTCTTATGACCCTGGCGAGTTCTACGACGAAATGTTCGAGCCCGGCGGTAGTCCGCGCCCCCATGCCCAATTGCTGATCGATACCGTCGAAAGCCTGTCCGACGGGCAGTTGCTTCGCTATCAACGCGGCGCCGACCGCTTGCTGCTCCAGATGGGAATCACCTTCAATGTCTATGGCGATTCCGCCGGCGCCGAGCGCATCTTCCCCTTCGACCTGGTCCCGCGAATCCTCGCCTCCCAGGAGTGGCAGCGCATCGACAAAGGCCTCCGCCAACGCATTCATGCTTTAAATGAATTTATCGACGATATCTATCATGATCAACATATCTTACGTGATGGCGTGATCCCCGCGGAAGTGATCCGGTCGGCGGCCTCTTTCCGCCCCCAATGCGCCGGTCTCAATCCTCCGCGCAAAGTCTGGTGCCACATCACCGGCACTGATCTCGTGCGCGACCGGGACGGCCAGTTCTACGTCCTCGAAGACAACCTGCGCGTGCCCTCCGGCGTCTCCTACGTGCTGGAAAATCGCGAGGTGCTCAAGCGCATCTTCCCCAAGGTGTTCGAAGGCCTGGCGGTGCGGCCCGTGAATGAATATCCCAGCCGGCTCCTGGAGACGCTCGAATCCATCGCGCCCCGCTACGCGGAAACCCCCCGCGTCGTCCTCCTCACGCCCGGCATCTACAACTCCGCCTATTTCGAGCACAGCTTCCTGGCGCAGCAGATGGGCGTCCAACTCGTCGAAGGCCGCGACCTCACCGTCACTCACGAGGGCGTCTTCATGCGCACCACCAAGGGATTGGAGCGCGTCGACGTCATCTACCGCCGCATCGACGACGATTTTCTCGATCCCGAAGCCTTCCGCGCCGATTCTCTGCTCGGCGTTCCCGGCCTCATGGCCGCGTACAAGTCCGGCCGCGTCTCGCTGGCCAATGCGCCTGGCAACGGAGTCGCCGATGACAAGGTGGTCTATGCCTATGTGCCGGACATGATTCGCTACTACGAAGGCGAGGAGCCCATCATCCCCAACGTGCCCACCTATCTCTGCTGGCGCGATGCCGACCGGCAGCACGTCCTGGCCAACCTGGAAAAGCTGGTGGTCAAGTCTGCCAATGAATCCGGCGGCTACGGAATGCTGGTCGGGCCCTACTCCACGCAAGAACAGCGCGAGGATTTCGCCGCCAAAATTGCCGCCAATCCGCGCAACTTCATCGCCCAGCCCACCCTTGGGCTCTCCCGCGTTCCCACCATCATCGACGATCACTTCGAGGGACGTCACGTCGATCTGCGCCCCTACGTGCTGTATGGCAAGGAAATCTTCGTCCTGCCCGGCGGCCTCACACGCGTGGCCCTGCGCCGCGGCTCGCTGGTGGTCAACTCCTCTCAGGGCGGAGGCAGCAAGGATACTTGGGTGCTGGCATGAACCACGCAAAACCCCTGTTGAGTCGTGTGGCCGATTCCATCTACTGGATGGCCCGCTATATCGAACGCGCCGAGAACGTCGCCCGCTTCATCGGCGTCAACCTCCATCTCATGCTCGATCTGCCGTCCGAGGAAAAGCAGTGGCAGCCCATCGTCGATACCACCGGCGATGCGCGCGTCTTTCTGGAACGCTACGCCAAGGCCACGCAGGATAGTGTCATCGAGTTCCTCGCCCGCGATCCCCGCAACCCGAATTCGGTCTATTCGTGCATCCGCGCGGCACGCGAAAATGCCCGCTCCGTGCGCGAGATCATCTCTTCCGAAATGTGGGAGCAGGTCAACGCCCTCTATCTGCAGGTGCGCGATTCCCAAGGGCTCGCGGCCGACGCGCTCCCCAGCTACTTCTACGAAGTCCGCATGGCCTGCGACCAGTTTCAGGGCGTCACCGATTCCACCATGACCCACAATGAAGCCTGGCACTTCATTGGCCTCGGCCGCTGCCTGGAACGCGCCGACAAAACCACGCGCCTGCTGGATGTGAAGTACTTCATCCTGCTGCCATCCCTCAGCGATGTGGGCACTCCATACGACGAGGTCCAGTGGGCCGCCGTGCTCAAGTCCGTCAGCGGTTTTGAAATGTATCGGAAACGGCACGGACGCATCTCGCCGCCGCGCCTGGTCGAGTTCCTCCTTTTCGATAATGAGTTTCCACGCGCCGTCCGTTACTCTATCGGCCGCGCCGATCGTTTCCTGCACGCTATTACCGGCACTCCCGCCGGTACGTTCTCCTGCTCTACCGAACAGCGCCTGGGCATGTTGAAATCCAATCTCGACTACGGCCGCGTGGAGGACACCGTTGCCGCCGGCCTGCACGAATTCCTCGACGGCCTCCAGGTAAAAATGAATAGAATTGATGAATGCCTCCTCCGCGATTTCTTCGCGCAATGGGCCGCCGCCGCCGGAGCCGTTATCTGATGCCAACTTGTGGCGCAGGCACTCGTGCCTGCCGCGCCGGCACTCATGCCGGCGCCTCTCGATCGCGCATCGCTCCCCAACTGGAGCCGCTACTGAGCCGCTGCTTGCAGCTCGACCGTAAGGGAGCGTCCGGTCTTGTGCCTTATCCGAGCCGCGACCGCCAGGGAGCGGTTATATCCGCATGACCTTTTGCCTCGGAATCACCGTCGAGCAGGGCCTGGTCGGCATCGCCGATACCCGCCTGCTCTCCGGAAACGAATGCCTCGTCGGCCGCAAGACCGCCACCTACCAGGGCCCCGGCTTCTCCTTCTTCGTGATGAATTCGGGACTGCGCTCTCTCCGTGACAAGATCTTGCTCAATTTCGAAGAGGCCTTCACCCGCAATTCGGAGTGCCGCGATCGCCTTTCCAAAGTCGTCGATCTGTTTGCCGAGCAGGTGCGCCGTGTCGCCGAGCAGGATCGCGCCGCCCTGGAGAACGCTAACCTGGGCTTCAATATCCATTCGCTGATCGGCGGCCAGATGGCCTCCGATTCTTACCACCGGCTGTTCCTGGTGTATCCCGAGGGAAATTGGGTCGAAGTGGGGCCGGATACGCCCTACCAGATCATCGGCGCTTCCGGGTTCGGTAAGCCCATTCTGGAGCGCTCCGTTACTCGCGCCGATAGCATGTCCTACGCTTTTAAAGTAGGAATCCTGGCCTTCGACGCCACTCGCTTATGCGCCGCCGACGTGGATTTCCCCATCGACGTGCTGCTCTACCAGAAGGGCTCGTTCGAAATTGTCGAGCATCGCTACGAGCGCGACGACCTGCGCCAGATCTCCAACTGGTGGCAGGAACGCATGCGGTGCGCCGTGCAGGAGTTGCCCTCCGAGTGGGTGGATCGCGCCTTCTCCAAGCTCACCGCGCAGACCACCGTGTTTTGAATGCGCTTCTCGGTCACGCACATCAGCACGTACCGGTATGATGCGCCGGTGTATCTGGAGCCGCACGTCATTCGCCTCCGTCCGCGTTCCGATGGCGCACAGAAGCTCTGCCGCTTCGAGCTTTCGATCGACCCAGCGCCGGCCGGCCGCGCCGAGTGCCTCGATCAGGATGGCAATGTGGTTACGCAGGCCTGGTTCGCCGGACCGGCCGATTGCCTGCGCGTCGAGAGCCGTTTCCAGGTCGAGTTGGTTCGCGAAAATCCTTTCGACTTTCTGCTGCCGGCCGAACGCCTGATGGCCGCTCCCTTCGCTTACGGTGAGCCGTGGGACGCGCTTCTTGCGCCCTACGTCAATGGCGCTGCCGTTTCGCCGGCGGTAGCCGCCTTCGCGCGCGAGATTGCGGATTCGTCCGGGGGCCGCACGTTGGCCTTCCTCGCCGTCCTCAATCAGCATCTGTTTGAAGGCTGGAAAGCCCTGGATCGGCCGGAAGGGGAGCCGTATCCGGCCGATCAGACTTTGACCGCGCGGGAAGGTTCCTGCCGCGACCTGGCCGTGCTGTTTTGTGAAACCTGCCGGTCGCTCGGTTTGGCCGCGCGCTTCGTCAGCGGATATGAGCGCGCCGCGGCCGCCAGCGATCACCCCTACATGCATGCTTGGGCGGAAGTGTACTTACCGGGGGGTGGCTGGCGCGGCTACGATCCTTCGCGCGGCTTGGCGGTTTCCAAAGACCACGTCGCCGTGGCCGCCGCCAGGTATCCATCTCTTGCCGCGCCCGTCTCCGGTACTTATCGCGGCAAGGCCTCCGCTCACATGGAAGTTCGCATCGCCCTGGAAGTGACTGAAACTGAGCCGCCACCGTGAGGGAGCGATTCTGATTCCTCAACACCTACACAATACACACACTAAGCCGCGACCCGGCGGCTTTGGAGCGTGCTTCAGGGAGCGATCAGCCCGGCGCGGATAGCGTACCGCACCATGCTGGCGGTTTCGTGTACTCCCAGTTTTTCCAAAATGCGGCTACGGTGCGAATCGGCTGTCTTGTAGCTGATTCCCAACTGAGCTGCCGCCTCTTTGGTGGACTTGCCTTCCGCGATCAACACCAGCACCTGGCGCTCGCGCTCCGTAAGCGAGAAGACGATGCGCACTGAGCGTTCATCCGGCGTGAAGGCGGAACCCTTGCGGCCACTGACATCTGCCGCGGATCCCATGAACCCGCAAAATACGTCGCCGTCAAAACGGGGAACGCCCGTGTCTTCTACCCAGCGGTATTCTCCATCCGCGCGCTGCAGCCGGTATTCCATGCGGAAGCGCTGCCGTACGCTCAGGGATTTCAGGTATGTGGCCAGGCACAGATCGCGATCGTCCGGGTGAACTCCTTCCACCCATCCGTTACCCACTTCCTGCTCCAACAAGCGTCCGCGGAACTCCAGCCACGTTCGGTTAAAGTAGGTACAAAGTCCATCCGTCCCGGCTACCCAGATCATCACCGGGGCCGCATCCGCCAGCAGGCGGAAACTCTCCTCTCCCGTCCGGCGTCCATCTACTTGTTGTCGCAGGAGTTCGCCCTCCAGTTGTGAGACCCTCTCGCGCAGCAGCGTCGGGTCTTCGGCCCCTTTTTCCGGCGCCATTTTGGTTTCAGCCATTGAGTTGACTATAGGTCAGGTGGTAACAGCCGTAAAGTACTATTTTAGTTATGTTCGCTATTGACAAATAGAAATTCCAGGGGGTAAATGCCCGATAACTCCGGTTTTGGAACTATCTTTATGCCATTGGGAAGATCTTATGAGGGAGAATGACCGTTCCGGAGAGCGATGAGGAGTTGCTGCGGCGGATGCGTGGCGGCGACGAGGAAGCATTTCTGTCGCTGTACCGGAAACTGCAGGCGCCGCTCTATCGCTTCACATTGAACATGACCGGGTCCGCCAGCGTGGCCGAAGATGTCACGCAGGAAGTCTTCCTGGCGCTCATCCGCGAGGAGTGTGGATTCGATCCTTCGCGTGGCTCGCTGGCCGGCTACTTGTTCGGCATCGCCCGCAAACTGGTGCTTCGGCACCTGGAACGGAGCCGGGTCTTGGCCGAGCAGGATATGGATGCCGGTGGCTGGCAGCCTCCCCATGCGCATTCCGCCAGCGATCCGGTGGGAGATCTGTTGCGTGCCGAAGGAATCGAGGTGCTGCGGCGTGCCATAATCTCGCTTCCCAAGCGCTATCGCGAAGTGGTGGCCCTGTGCGACTTGGAAGAACTGGATTACGCGGAAGCCGCGGCCGTGCTGGGATGTCCCGTTGGCACGGTGCGGTCCCGCCTGCATCGCGCACGCGCCTTGCTGCTGGAAAAATTACAGGAGAAGTTAAACCCTAAGCCCGATGTGCCCACGTGGAAGCCTTTGAGGAGCCTGATATGACCTGCCGCGAATTCTGGAGCTGTGGGGCCGGGCCTTCCGGCCCGCCGTCGCCTTTGGGGGCGGCGCAGATGGAGCATCTGAACGACTGCCCCGCGTGTGCTACGTTGATGGAACGTCAACAAGCTCTAGCCGCGGGTTTGCGAAGCTTGGCGCAGAACCGCGCGGCCATCGAAGCCCCTCCGCGAGTGGAAGAGCAGTTGTTGATTGCGTTCCGAAACCATGCGGCTGGAGTAGCGGCTCCTCCACCGAAGCGGAGCTGGCTGCTTTCGTGGAAGTGGGTTCCGGTCGCGGCCGCCGCGGCGCTCGCGGTTCTCCTGGTGCGGAATTCGCGGCCGCGCCCCGTCGATGCGCCCCAGCAATCCGCATCGCTCGAGGCTGACGGCTTTTTCCGGCTTCCCTACGCGGTCGATAGCAGCGACGATGGGGACCTGGTGCGTGTGCAGGTTCCGCGCTCTACTTTGATTGCTCTGGGCGTTCCGCTGCCCGAAGGTGGCGGCGAGCCCGTAGAAGCGGAAGTTCTGTTAAGCGCAGGAGGCGCTCCCGAAGCGGTGCGGCTGCTGCAATGAGACCGGGTATGCGTTACGATTCGACCGCTACCTTGCGGTCGCGCCTCCGTAGGACATCGTTTCTGAGCCGCGACCGCCAGGGAGCGGTTTCCAGCAGGATGATGCGAAACTTTCTAGCCTGTCTTCTGATCCTCGCCGCCGGCGCCTATGCCCAAGGCCGCCGCGGTCCGGGGCGCGCCGGCATGCCTGGCCTTCGCATCCTCGACGCCCGGCCCGGAAAACCTGGGCCTGTGGTGAAAGGCGCTCCCTACACCGCAGATGTATCCAACGAGATTAATCAAACGCTCCCGGATGGCAACAAGATCCACCAGGCAACCTCGGAGCGGGTCTATCGGGACGGCGAGGGCCGCACCCGCCGCGAAGCAGCGCTAACCGCTCTGAGCGCGGCTGACCCGGGAGGCGCACCGCAAGTCGCTTTCATCGACGACCCCGTCGCCGGCGTCAGCTACGCGCTCGATTTACAAAACCGCACCGCCAACAAACTGCCCTTCCGCCCGCCGCCGCCCGGCAATGGTGGCCGGGGCGCACGAAAGCAGCAACGCGCCGACAACCCCAATGTGAAGACGGAGAGCCTGGGCCGGCAGATCGTTGCGGGTGTGCCCGCCGATGGCACCCGCACTACCCAGACCATCCCGGCTGGCCAGATTGGAAACACGCTGCCGATCCAGATTGTCACCGAACGCTGGTATTCGCCGGACCTGCAGACCGTGGTGCTCGAGAAACGCAGCGACCCGCGTTCTGGGGAGACCGTCTTTCAACTGACGAACATCATTCGCGGCGAGCCTTCAGCGGCGCTCTTCTCACCCCCGGCCGATTTTCAAGTGACCCAAGCGGGTGCAGGCGGTCGGCGAAACCGGCAGCAGGGCGTGGTGCAGTAGACTGGGCTATCTGAGCCCCAGATAAATGTCGTGCAGACGCAGCAAGCCCACTGCTCGCCCGTCTTCGTCCACCACAGGAAGCACCGAGATCTGAGACGGCCGCTGCTCCATGGTTTCGAGCGCCTGCCCTAATGTAGCCTCGGGGTGAATGGAGACCGGAGAAGGGGTCATCACATCCACGGCGCGTAGCGCGCGGATGTCGTCATGGGTGGTCAGGCCGCGGCGCAAGTCTCCATCGGTGACGAGCCCCGCTAGCTTCTGATCGGGACCTACGACACAAGCCGCGCCCCACGGGCGGTGAGTCATCGCGAGGATCACCTGTTTTAAGGAAGCTTCCGGCGCGACCACGGCAATCTCCTCGGGCGGACGCATCACCTGGCTGACTTTCAGCCGCAGATTGCGGCCGAGCTGTCCCCCTGGATGAAACCGGCCGAACTCTTCCGGCGTGAAGTTCCGGGCGCACATGAGTGCGATCGCCAAGGCGTGGCCGAGGGCCAGTGCAGTCACGGCGCTAGCGGTGGGCGCCAGATTATTGGGGTCGGCTTCGCGCTCCACCGAAGCGTCCAGCAGAACATCCATGCGCGCAGCCAGCGGCGAGTCACGATTGCCCAAAATGCCGATCAGCGGCGAATGAAACTCGCGCAGCAGCGGCACCAGCGCCAGCAGTTCCGCCGATGTGCCGTGGCGTGAGATCAAAATCGTGGGATCGCCCGGCGTATAGATCCCCAGATCCCCATGGACTGCCTCGGCGGGATGCAGGAACACGGAAGCTGTCCCGGTGCTGCACAAGGTGGCGACGATCTTGCGCGCGATGTGCCCCGACTTTCCGATCCCGGTGACGACGACTTTGCCCGGATGCGCGAAGATCAGGTCCACGGCGCGGATGAGTTCGCCATCGAGCCGTTCCGCGGCTGCGGCCACTGAGGCGGCTTCGATCTCCATGGCGGAGCGGGCCGCCGCCAGCCATTCGCTTTTCGGGGCGGGTGACATCGGGAACCTTCCATCATCGCATTTGGCGGCTGGTGGACATCTACCGCGGAATTGTCTATTGTCGCTGGATATGACGCGCAGATTCTTACTGGCTGCTTTTCTGGCCGCCGCACCCGCCGCCATGGCCCAGTCGCTTGCGGGTACCTGGGATGCGACCGTCAAAATCAATGGCTTGACCATTCCCTTTCGAATGGAGTTTTCAGGTGAGGGCAACGCTGTCACGGGGACATTCTTCAATGGCGAGGACCGGCTCACCTCTACTGCCGGGCAAATTGCCAACGGTTCGCTTAAGGTGGAGTGGGATCAGTTCCTATCCCACCTGGATGCCAATCTTCAGGATGGTGTGCTGACCGGCAGCTACACGCACGGCGGCCGGCGTGGCGGCACGTGGGCCTTTGAAGCGCGCCGCCATACGGCGGATGCCAAAGCGGACGCCAATGCGCCTTCCATCTCCGGACTCTGGGATTTGGAGAATGTCCGCAGCGGGAAGCGTGAAAAGACATGGCGCTTTATCGTGGAGCAGAAAGGCGGGGAAGTTACCGCGACCATTTTGCGCGTCGATGGCGATACCGGCGCGCTTAGCGGCGTGTACCAAAACGGCAAGTTCGTGCTGAGCCATTTCGACGGATCGCGCTCGTCGCTGATGGAAGTGACTCCTGCCGCGGATGGCACGCTGGACATTCTGGAAGATGGCCGCACGCACATGACCGCCGTCCGGCCGGCGGAAGCGCGCGCCAAGAACCTGCCGCCACCCTTGGATTTCAGCACCCATACCAGCGTGACCGATCCGAACGAGCCCTTCCATTTCAGCTTCCCGGACTTGAACGGCAAAATAGTTTCCAACACCGATCCGCGCTTCCAAGGCAAGGTGGTGCTGGTGGAGATTACGGGAAGCTGGTGCCCCAACTGCCACGACGAAGCGCCGTTCCTCGTGGACCTTTACAAGAAGTATCACGAGCAGGGACTGGAGATTGTCGCGCTCTCGTTCGAAGAAGCCGACCAGGCAAAAAACCCGAAGCGGCTGAAAGCCTTCGTCCGGAAATACGGCATCGAGTACAACATGCTGCTGTGCGGAGAGCCCGATGATGCCAAAGCCAAGCTGCCGCAAATGGTGGACTGGGATGCGTGGCCTACCACCTTCTTCCTCGATCGCAAGGGCTTGGTGCGCCGCGTTCACGCGGGTTTCCCGAGTTCCCCGAGCGCGCAGCTCTATCGCGAAGCGACGGAAGAGTTCACTACTTCTGTGGAACAGTTGCTGAGCGAAAAGGCTAATTGAGCCGGCGCTATTTGCCGACCAGGTGATCGAGGTCCTTGTTGTTCTCCTGGCAGATGTATTCGTACGGCTCCACGCCGGGCTGCCAGGGAATGGTGTAGCTGGTGGTCCAAGGCTTCGTATAGGCCTTCGGATCGTCGATGGTCGCTTCGTAGTGTAGCGTCAACTCATCCGTCCGGGTGTACTTTTCGATGATGTGCAGCGCCTCGCTATGCGGATGGCCGTCCTGATCGAGCCAGGTGCGGTCGTTGAACCCGATCACGTCGACTACAAGAGTGTCGCCTTCCCAGTGGCCGACGGAATCTCCCAGGTAAGTGGGGTTAGGGTCTTTGGGGTGCGGCCGTCCATCGGTATAAATGGTTCGCCAGACGTGTGCGCCCCCTTCGAACAGAAAGATCACGCGATCGGCGGCCTGGAAGATCTGAAAAGGAAACGGCGTGGCCATCATGCGTGGGATGCCCGGCGGCAAGCAATGGCCCTCCGGGTCGTCTTTCGAGAGGTTGGCCAGCCGCTGTTCGTAGAGCGTTTTGGCCCACGGCTGAAACGGGACGTCCACGATCTTCTCGACCGGCGAACGATTCGGGCCGCCGGGACCCACGCCGGCAATGTTTTCGATAATGCGCGGATTCCAGGAACCCTTGCCGTTGCCCAGATCGGGGTGGCCATCGGCGAGGCGCGGGGTAGGCCCGGCTTTAGTTTCCTTGGGCAGGTCCTTGAGTCTGCCGCCCACCGGCCCCGCTTGTCCGAACGCCGTGAGCGAACCGACGGCCAGCAAACACCACGCACAGATCGATGAGTTCCTCATCTCAGTTATTCAAGATCGCAATGCTTTTGGCGGAGGGCGGCTGCGGCTGCGCCGAGAGGAACGCGTAGATATCCGCCAGATCCTGATCTGAGACGACCTTGGCGGTGTAGGGCGGCATCTGGCCGGTAGGTTGGCGCACGTATTTCGTTACCGCGGAGAAGGCAATGGGTTTCGGGGCCAGGCGCGGTCCGGTACCCGTGCCGCCTTGCGCCTCGCGCCCATGGCATTGATAGCAGCCGTAGCTCTGGAAGAGCTGTTTGCCTTTTTGCGCGTTGCCCGACGGCGCGGGAGCCTGGGCGTATGCCAGGCACGCCAGAGAAGCCAGCATCAAAAGACGCAACATGATTCCTCCTCAGCGCGGCTGCGTGACCACATCCACCAGCGCCGGTTCGCCCTTTTCGACAACGGCCACGGCGCGCCGCAGAGCCGGCCCGAGGTCCTTCGGATCGGAGATGGGGCCTTCGCCATAGACGCCCATGCCGCGTGCGACGGTGGCGTAATCGATGTTGGGGTCCTCGATGCGGGTGCCGATCCCGGCGCGCGTGATGCCGCGCTGATGGCGGTTGGCCATGCGCTGCAGGTGCATGATCTCCTGGTGATAGGCGCGGTTGTTGTGCATCACGCTCAGCAAAGGAATGTGATGATGCGCCGAGGTCCAGAGCACGCCGGGCGCGTACATCAGGTCGCCGTCATTCTGGATGGTCACCGAGAGCCGTCCGTGCTTCTTGTTTGCGATCGCCGCACCCAGCGAGGCGGGGGCGCCATAACCGACGCCTGCACCGCCCGACCCGCCTATGGTTTGGTAGTACTTGTCAAAATTCCAGAGCCGCTGCGGCCAGCCTCCGCCGGAGACCAGCGACCAATCCTTATCTTTGATGACCGCATACAACTCGGCCGCCATGCGCGCGGTGCTGATCGGGCTGGCATCCCAGCCGTAGGTGGCTTCGGTGCGCGCACGCTCCAGGGCCTGCTGGTGCGCGGCGGCAAACTTCTTACCGCGATCTTCGAAGACGCGCTTGCGATCGGCGGTGATCAACTTCCTACATGCCTCAATGAGAGACGGCAAAGTCGCTTCGGCATCGGCGGCGATGGCCAGGTCCACTCCCGCGTAGCGCTGGAAATCCTGGTAATTGCTCTTGGTGAAAAGGTCCGTCGAGGTAATGCTGACCAGCTTTACGCCAGGCTTCGTAATCGGCTTCGAGGTACGCTCCAACTGGTCGCGGTAGGAATTAATCGTGCCCCAGAAATCCCAGACTTCCAGCCCCACGATGAGATCGGCATTGGCGATCAGTCCGCGCCCGTCACTTTGGTTGAGCGGGTGGCGCGAGGGGAAATTCATGCGGCCGTTCTGGTTCATCACGGGCGCCTGGAGCGTTTCCGCCAACTCGACCAGCAGTTTCAGGCCGGCCTCAGTGCGCGCGCAACGGTCGGCAATCAGTACGGGATTCTCGGCCGCGACCAGCATCTTGGCCAGTTCATTCACTGCGCTGATATCGCCCTGAGGCGGTGCGAGGCGGCTCAGCTTGGGAATTTCCAGACGCGCCTTTGGCGACACCGGCGTCTCTTGTAGGTCGCCGTCGGCCACCAGCAACACAGGCATCATCGGCGGGGTCATCGCGATCTTATAGGCGCGCACCGCGGATTCCGCAAAATGGGGCAGGGAAATGGGTAGGTCGTCCCATTTGACGAAGTCGCGCACCCCGGAAGCGGCATCCTGCACGCTGTGCGCCCACTCCACGCCGGGGCGCCGCGAAATAGCATCGATGGAATTGCCAACCACGATGTAAACGGGGGCATGGTCGCAATAGGCGTTGTAGATGGCCATGGATGCGTGCTGCAAGCCAACCGTGCCGTGGGCCATGACCAGAGCGGGTTTGCCTTCGATCTTGGCGTAACCGTGGGCCATGGCGATGGAAGATTCTTCATGGCAGCAGGTGATGAACTCGGGGCTGGTGTTGCCGCCGTAATTAATGATGGACTCGTGCAGCCCGCGGAAACTGGAGCCGGGATTGGCGAAGAGGTACTCGAAACCGAGCGATTTGAGCACGTCGACCATGAAATCGGAGCCGGGCCGGTCGGCGGTAAGCACCTCCACGTTCGCCGGTGGATCGGTCTCGCGGGCCAGCAGCGGAGCATTGGCCGGCCGGGTGGCCTGCGCCTGCTGCTGCGCGCCTGCGGGATGTCCCGCGGCCAGCGCGGCCCCCGTGACGGCACTCTTCAGGAACTTGCGGCGATTCGATGCCATACACACCTCCCAAGCATCGGACTGCATTATATTACAAGGCTGCTGCGGATCAGAGCAGAGATTGAGCGTCGTTCCAGATCTGTCGCACGAGATCGCCGGCCGGCACTGGTTTCGCGAGGGCGGCGGATTGGCCTGCCCAGACCTGCATGCGGTGGTAGTCACCTGCCGCGGCGCCGGCGGTCTTCATAGGCGCGGTGAGGCCGCGCTGGATCGGGTAGGGCGCTGGCGCGGGCGCGCCCGGAGTTGCGGCGGCAAGCACGAAATCGGTAGCAATCGCGCGGCCGAGCCGGCCTGTAAGAGCACGGGTGAGGGTGGTGTGTTCCGGGTCGAGATTCGCCAGAGCGTTGGCCCAAGCGGGATGGGTCTGGGCTTCGGGGCAGCGCAGCAAAGCAGTGCCGATCATGGCCGCACTGGCGCCAAGGGTGAGGGCAGCGGCGACGCCACGGCCATCGCCGATGCCACCTGCGGCAATGATTGGGATCTCCAGGTGATCGGCCAACCGCGGCAACAGGGCAAATAATCCCACCCCCTGGCGCTCGGCCGCGGCGGCGTCAAAGGAGCCGCGATGGCCTCCGGCTTCATACCCCTGCGCGATGATGGTATCCGCACCGTCCTGGGCCGCCGCCATAGCCTCGGCGAGCGTGGTGGCGGTGGCAAACCAGGCAATGCCGCGCTCCTTCAACCGGCTCACGAAACGCGGAGGAAACACGCCCATGATCGACGAAACTGCCTTGGGGGCCAATTCGAGGAAAGTTTCACATTGAGCGTCGAAATCGGGCAGAGTGGTGTTACCGGCGTCCGGAGGAGCGGGAGGTCCCCAAGCTTCCATAAACGTCCGGATCTTCGCTTCGGCGCCAGCGTCACGCCGCGGTTTCGGGTCTGGGATCCACAAGTTCAATTGAAAAGGACCACGGCTTCGGGAGCGAAACTCTTCGACCCAGGCGCGAATTCCTTGGGGCGGAGTCAGCAGAGCGCCCATAGCTCCCATTCCGCCGGCGTCCGCCACTGCCGCCGCGAGCCGGGCGGGGCAAGCTCCGGCCATAGGCGCCATCAGTATGGGAACTTCGAGAGCGTATCGCCCGGCAAAAGTGCGGGCGCGATCGAGCGGACGGGTCATGTACTCATAGTGCCACCCGCGATTCGGCGGCGTGCGGCCGGGCACGTACGAACAGGCACGCGGCGCGACGTAAGGCCCCACCGGTATACGCACACACTGACCGGCGGGCGATGCGTTCGCGATGCTGAAGTTGTGGATGACCATGACAATGTGCTGGGGCTGAGCGAAGAGGAACTCAAAGAAGCCGAAGAACGCTCCTCGGTAACCGTTCGCGTGGTGCATGAGGCTGTACGCCGGGAAGGGGAAGACGAGCTCAAACGAACATCTTCCGCACTGGCTTGGTCGGGTTTGGCGGCAGGCTTGTCGATGGGGTTCTCCCTCATGGGCCAGGGAATACTCTATTCGAAGCTACCGGACGCGCCCTGGCGGCCCCTGCTTTCCAGCTTTGGCTACACCATTGGATTTCTGATCGTCATCCTGGGGCGCCAGCAACTCTTTACCGAAAATACGCTCACTCCGATTCTGCCGTTGCTGGCACGGCGCGACAGAACGACCGCGTTCCATGTGGCGCGCTTGTGGACGGTAGTGTTGCTGTCGAACCTGGCAGGGTCGCTGGTCATTCCGACCGTGTTGGCAAAGACGGAGGCATTCCCTCCGGACGTGCGCGCCGCCTTCGCCTCAATCGCAGGTGATGCGGTTCCGGTTGGGTTCGGATTGGCGTTGCTACGCGGCGTCTTCGCCGGTTGGGTAATGGCCCTGCTGGTGTGGATGCTGCCCTTCGCGGAGACTGGGCGGTTTTTTGTGATTGTCACATTTACTTGGGTGATTGGAGTCTGCGGTTTTACGCACGTGGTGGCCGGGTCAGTAGAAGCCTTCTTTGCTGCGGCGACGGGGATTGTATCCTGGCCCACGGCCATCGGAGCTTATATCGTTCCTACACTGGTGGGAAATATCCTCGGTGGTGTGTCTCTGGTGAGCGCGCTGGCGCATGCGCAAGTGACGTCTTAGCTGGAGCCCTGTGTGATGCGGCTACCGCCGCATGTCCGGGAGGTCCGAGAATTAGTTGGGGGGTTTTTGAGGTATTTTGACGAAGGCGCTACCAACATCTGCTGGCTCCTGATGCGGAAAGTGTAGGGGCCAGCGAAGGACAGGCCTATGGGCCGGTCCTAAACTGTTACGCCTGTCCGCGAATTACTCCGGGTTCACCGATTCCAGTGGTCACTGCGGGCGTTTGCGCCGCATGCGAGCTCCTTCCCAAAGACCAGATCTGGCGGCCAAAGGCTTCATTCAGCATTAACGCGCTGGCGGTGTACCAGGCGCAGATCGCGCAGATGATGAACAGGTAGCCGGCAACCATCAACAACACTTCCATGCCCGCCAGCAGCCCAATCGCGCAAAGGGTTGAGCCAGCAGCCAAGAAGGCCAACACGATAGCCATGGCGAGGTTTTCCGCCGCGGCCGCGCCCATGCAGACCCAAGTGATGGCCGCTAAGACGATGAACCAGAAACCCAGCTCCGGAAATAGCGCGCCGGCCGAGAGAGGAGTCGTCGTGGTTCGCGCCATAACAGTCGCCAAAATACCGAATGCCATCCAGAAGGCGCCCCACATGCCGTGGGCGGCGGTAGCCACTCCGTCTCGGGCTTTATAGGCCCACATTCCTGCCAGAAACTGCGCGAGCCCGCCGAAGAAGGCCGCGAACGGCACGAGCAGGAACGAATTATAAGACGGAGTGAACCAATGTACCATGCGCGCCGCAACTATGAAGGTTGCGCCGGCGAGTCCAAACAAGCCCAAAATGGACGGAGCCGCAATCGGTTGCAAAAAGATCCGAGCCCGCCCACTTATGTTGTCCAACTCTTCACTTACCATAACTTACTTCTCCTTATGATCGTACTTATGACTCCGGATTGGTGCCAGTCAGTGGAGAGACGAGTGGCGTGTTCCGCTACTCTGTCCCGCTTCCCAGGCTGGTTTTGGAATCCACTTGTAAAAATGCACGTTGAATGCCACCGTGTGAATCTGTGCCAACCAAACCCAGGGCGATAATGGAATACACAAAGCTCTCTGATGCTCCGGTATTACATCACCGATCGTGCCGCAGTGGGCGGGCCGGACGCGCTGCTGGCCGCTGTTGCGCGCGTCCTGGCCAAGGGCGTCGAGCGGATTCAGATACGCGAGAAAGATCTATCGGCGCGCCGGTTGTGCGACCTGGTCCGGCGCGTCTTGGCGCTACCGAATCCGAGCGGTAGCCGTATCCTGGTGAATGCGCGGACCGATGTAGCCCTGGCTTGCGGGGCACATGGCGTGCATCTTCCCTCGAATTCAATCTCCCCTGCATCCCTACGCGGCATCGTGCCGACCGGATTTCTGATCGCGGTCTCGACGCACTCGGCGGAGGAGTTGCGCGCGGCCGAGCGCGAAGGCGCGGATTTCGCTGTTTTCGGCCCGGTTTTCGCCACGCCATCGAAGGCCGCTTATGGCGCGCCGCAAGGCCTGGAGCGGCTGCGCGAAGCCGTCCGCGCCGTCTCACTTCCGGTGCTGGCGCTAGGCGGAATCACTAGCAAGAATGCGCCCCTCTGTATGTCCGCGGGAGCAGCGGGAATCGCGGGGATTTCGCTTTTTCAATCCGCCGAACTCTATAATGAAAATCTGACCCATGGCGCGCCACGATTGGACCATTCCCGAGATTGAAGCAGTCTACACCACACCACTACTGGAGCTGATTTTCCAGGCTCAATCGATACACCGCGCGCATCATCGCGCCGGCGAGATTCAGGGCTGCATGCTGCTGAGTATCAAGACGGGCGGCTGCCCCGAGGATTGCGCCTATTGTTCGCAATCGGCTCACTACCATACCGGTTTGGTTCGCGAAGAGTTATTAAGCGTGGAGGCGACCCTGGCGGCGGCGCGGCGCGCACGCGATCAGGGCGCCACGCGCTTCTGCATGGGGGCGGCCTGGCGGAGCGTTCCTGCCGGCGCGCCGTTCGAGCGCGTGCTGGAAATGGTGCGCGGGGTTCGCGAACTGGGCCTGGAAGCCTGCTGCACCTTGGGTATGCTCAACGACCAGCAGGCCGAAGCGCTCGCCGCAGCCGGGCTCACGGCCTACAATCACAATCTCGACACTTCCCCCGAATTCTACGGCGAGATCATCCACACGCGTACCTACCAGGACCGGCTCGACACGCTGGCCCGCGTCCGCCGCGCCGGAATCACGGTCTGCTGCGGCGGCATCATTGGAATGGGCGAGGACCGCCGCGCGCGCTATGGCCTGCTGCAGCAATTGGCGGCCCTCGATCCGCACCCGGAGAGCGTACCCATCAATCTGCTGATGCGCGTGCCAGGCACGCCGCTGGCTGAAGAAGAACCGGTGGACACACTGGAGTTGGTGCGCACCATCGCCACCGCTCGCACCATGATGCCTGGATCTATGGTTCGGCTCAGCGCGGGACGGATTTCGCTTTCGAAAGAGACGCAGGCCCTCTGCTTTCTCGCCGGCGCTAATTCCGTTTTCCTGGGCGACAAGCTGCTCACGACTCCCAATCCCGGCCAGGATGCGGACACGCAACTGCTGGAAGATTTGGGTGTCCGGCTCAGCCAGCATGCTGCCTGCTAATCGCAGCCTGGAGCGCCGCGTCCGCTCCCGGCTGCGGAGTTTGCGCAGCGAGGGCCTGCTGCGAACGCTGCAGCCGCCTTCCGGAATCGATCTCTGTTCCAACGACTATCTATGCTTGTCATCGCATGAATTCGTGCGGCAAGGCATGGCCCGCGCCGCCGGGGAGGGCTGCGGCAGCACCGGTTCGCGGCTGCTGCGGGGAGAGCGCGATGCTTTCCAGCGGCTGGAGAGCCGGTTTGCGGCATTCAAGGGCACGGAGCGGTCGCTCTTTTTTTCCAGCGGCTACCTGGCGAACCTGGCGGTCCTCACCGCCTTTGCCGAACCTGGTGACGTGATCTACTCGGATGAACGCAACCATGCCAGCCTGATCGACGGGATTCGCCTGTCGCGCGCCGAGCGCCGCATCTTCCCCCATAATGATGCAAATGCTCTCGCGCGTCTCCTCAGCGGCGAAACCGCTCCGGGGCAGAAATTCGTCGTGACCGAGTCGCTCTTCAGCATGGATGGCGACATAGCCCCATTGGCCGAATACGCCGCCCTGTGCGATTCCGCCGGCGCGGCTTTGATTGTGGACGAAGCGCACGCCGTGGGCATCTATGGCCCGCGTGGATCCGGGCTGCTGGAAGTTACAGGCGCTTCGGCGTTCCTTTCCATTAATACGGCCGGCAAAGCGCTGGGTGTGAGCGGCGCGTTCGTGGCCGGCCCGGAGTGGGCCATCGAATACTTGATCCAATGTGCCCGGCCGTTCGTTTTTTCGACTGCGACGCCTCCACCGGTGGCAGCGGCATTGGAGGCGAGCCTCAGCGTGATCGAGAGCGAACCCTGGCGCAGGGGACAACTGCTTTCCCGCGCGCGATACCTCCGCGAGCGGCTCCGTGATGCCGGGATCGCTGTCGCGCAGGGCGATTCTCAGATTGTGCCGGTGATTTTGGGGGATAACAGCCGCGCCGTAGAGGTGGCCGGGATGCTTCAGCGGCAAGGTTTCGACGTGCGCGCGATCCGGCCGCCCACCGTTCCACCGGGCACCGCTCGCCTAAGGCTTTCCGTGAACGCGGGGCTTTCCGAGGAACTGATCGACCGCTTTGTCGCAGCTTGGGCATGCGCGTTACAGGAGACAGTGCAGTGTCCCGCGGTCTCTTCGTGACCGGCACCGATACCGGTGTGGGCAAGACGGTTACCTGTGCGGCACTGGTACACCGGTTCCGGACCGCGGCGCGGTTGCAGTATTGGAAGCCCGTACAAACCGGGATCGAGCAAGATGACGATACCGGCGAAGTTTGGCGGCTGGCCGCGTGCAAAGCAGCGGAAGGCATCCGGTTGCCGCGCCCAGTCTCTCCGCACCTGGCGGCGCGGTGGTGCGGGCGCACTATCTCCCTCGATGAGTTGAGTCTGCCGCCCGGTGAGGGCATTGCCTGGATCGTGGAGGGCGCGGGCGGCGTGCTGGTGCCCCTGAATGATCACGATTTGATGACCGACCTGATGCTGGCGCTGGGTCTTGCGGTGCTGGTGGTAGCGCGATCGTCGCTGGGCACCATCAATCACACTCTGCTGACGCTGGAGGCGCTGCGGCGCCGCGGGTTGCGAGTGGTGGGAGTGGTGATGAATGGCGCGCCCAACGCGGATAATCGCGCCGCCATCGAGCATTATGGCCAGGCCGCCGTACTCGGCGAAATGCCGCCATTAGAGCCGCTGGATTCGGACCGCCTGGCCTCCTGGGCCACAGCCGAGCTCGATCCCGGCGGCCAATTGCTGGAGTTTCTCGAATGAAGAGCCTGGTGGAACGGGATCGCGCCTGCTTGTGGCATCCGTACACGCAGATGCTAACGCAACCGGCGCCGCTGCCCGTGGTGCGGGCGCAAGGCGTGTACCTGTACACCGAAGACGGCCGACGCATTCTCGATGGCATTTCCTCCTGGTGGGTCAACATTCACGGCCACGCGCATCCCAAGCTCAATGAGGCATTGGCCGCGCAGGCGCGCGAGTTGGAGCAGGTGGTCTTCGCGGGCTGCACGCACCGGCCTGCGGTCGAGCTGGCGGAGAGACTGCTGGAGGCGCTTCCGGCAGGTTTGACCCGGATTTTTTATTCGGACGATGGCTCGACCGCGGTGGAGGTTGCGCTCAAGCTGGCGCTGCAATATTGGCGCAACCGCGGGCAACCGCAGCGACGCACGTTCATCACGCTGCACCATGCGTACCACGGCGATACGGTGGGAGCCATGTCCGCGAGTGAAGATTCGCTGTTCAATCGCCCCTTCGCGCCCATGCTGTTCCCCGTGGTGCGGGCTCATGCGCCTTACTGCTACCGCTGTCCCCTGGGCCTGAGCCGCGACCGCTGCAACATCGATTGCCTGGCCAACCTGGAAGCGCGGCTGCGCGAGGGTGGGGACTCCATCGCGGGAGTGCTCCTCGAGCCCATGCTGCAAGGCGCGGGCGGCATGATCGTCTGGCCTGCGGAATTCCTGGCAGGCGCGCGCCGTCTGACAGACCAGTACGGGACCCTGTTGATTGCCGATGAGGTGCTCACGGGCTTCGGCCGCACGGGTCGCATGTTCGCCTGCGAGCACGCTTCGGTTCGCCCCGACCTGGTGTGTCTCTCGAAGGGATTGACGGCCGGATACATGCCGATGGGGGCGACCGCCGCGACCGAGGCCATTTACCAGGCGTTCTTGAGTGAGGATCGCGGAAAGGCATTCTTTCACGGTCATTCCTATACCGCGAATCCGCTGGCCTGTGCCGTCGGACTGGCCAGCCTGGATTTATTCCGCGAGGATGGCGTGCTGCAGAGCGTCGAGGCGATCGAGAAGCGGATGCGGGCGGGATTTGAAACGTTCCGCCGGTGGGGTGATGTGCGGGTGATTGGCGGCGTGGGTGTGGTGGAGTTGGACTCGGCGGCGCCCGGTTACCTGAATGACATCGGCCCGCGTTTGTACACGGCTTTCCTGGAGCGCGGTTTGTTATTGCGGCCGCTGGGGAACATTCTGTACTTCATGCCTCCCTACGTAATCACCGATCCGCAGATAGATTGGGCTTTGGGCCAAATCGCGGAAGTGATTGCGAGTCTCTGAGGCTTCGGTTCCCCTAGGCGACCCGTTGAACAAAGTCGACGTACAGCCAACGCCCCCGTGCCAGCAAGGAGGCTGCCGCCGAAGATTCGCCGATTCACTAGTGCGCACACGACCTGATCTCCAAGGGATCGTTCGCGGTCTCCGGATCCACGGCAAGAGCGGCCAACGCAATCGTGGATGTGTCTTGGATCCGTCCGAGACTTTTCGACGAGTGCCGCGAGACGTTCGCGTGCCTTATCGAGCACCGGTAAAGCATCGGGCCTCCAGTCCTTGTACGTGGCAGCTGAGCTCTTGCGCGTTCGAGCGCGATCAGGACCGTCGATTTCGGCTCGACCCAGCTCATCGTGTCCGGACCCCACGGCCAGCCGAACTTTGTCGGGTCGAGCCGCACCTGCCGATCTGCGATTCGAAATTTCAAACGGACTAGCCATGAGGCCTCAAGTGGCTTGCGGTGGAGCAAACTGTCGAGTGCTCCAACGAACATGTCCGAGGCCGGGCCGAGAATCATTAATGTATTGAGTGCGATGGCGCTAGCCCAAGAGTTGGCCTCGGTATCCCCTTCCGAACTGCCGACCAAAGGCCATTGGGCCGCCGGCACGCAAGCATGGGTGCCGGTTCCTCTATGGGCACCGGTAACGACCGAAACGTTCGCAGAGCGAGCAGGGCCAACGAGGTCGGTTCGGTTCCGAGCTGAACGCCGCAGTGGCTCCATCCGCCTGGGCGGGGCAAGCGCCGATACTGAAGTTCCGTTAGGAGTCGGCTACGGGCTAGTCGCTGTTTCTCTAGAACCGCAAACGACGTTCTCATGTGTGTCCCTCTCAGTCGCGGGCTGATCCTTTAGGTCTGAACCCCAATCGTTCCGCCCTTCCATTCGCGTTTTTGCCGCGGAACTAGCTACACGCCAAATCGAGCCAATGCTTTTGGAGCGCTGCAGAGCCTGCCTTACTGTTGCTCTACGGAGGGGAACACTCCCGCGGGTGGATGAGTGCCTATGAAGTCGGGAATTGTGCGGCAGATCGTCGAGACCATCGAAGCCGATGTTCCGTCGAGGCCATCAGCGATGGAATTTGAGATGGCCTATCAAGTTCGAATCGCGGTTGATCGAATCAGATTTGTTATCAGGCACGCCGATCAGTTTGGTAAGCCGTGCGATGCCATCAGGGCGGCCGGAATGCAACTGCTTGACCCGCTCCAACGCCTCGAAGCTCTGGACCGTCGCTTTCAAGCTCGGTCAGGAGTCGCCTCGTCGCACACGAACGGAAATTCGCGGGAAGCAAACGCCCACGCAGGGAGGGAGTTCCAATGAACGGCGGTGACATTCTCCCGAAACGGTACGTCGCCGAGTTCCTCCAACAACGCTCGTTAAAACCACTATGAGCACCGCAAGTCAGGCATTGATGCCTCGGGAAATCGTGGGTATCAGGGCTGCGGCCAACTACCTCGGCGTGTCCCGTTCACACCTGTCCCATATTCTCGCCGGGAAGGTCCCCGGTGTCCCTGTAATCCCGCATGTTCGTGCTGGCCGACGGGCACTGATCCGCCGTCACGTGATCGACCGGTGGATTTTGAGGAGGAACAGGCCCAGCACCGGACACCCTAGCCAAATGCTACGATCGAATCGCCCCGAATCAACGCGTGCGTTTCAAATGGAGCTTTCATGAGACGCAGGAGATTTCAGAAAGGCAGCTTGCAACTTTGCAAGCATGGCAACAGGAGAGTATGGGTGGTTCTCTACTACGACGACCAGGGGCGAGCGGCGGTACCACACGCTCGGCTGGGGCATCCGAAATGAAGAAGGGAGGTGCTGATGAAAAACGTCAGGAGTTCATGCGGAAGATCAACGGCGGCGACCGGACCGCAGCGACGGCGAGACCGCCGACCGTAAAGGAGTTCCTCGACCAAGTGTATTTGCCGTTTTACCGTGGCAAGTGGAAGGAATCCACAGCCGGTACCACCGAGAACCGGATACAAAACCATATGAACGGAACGACTGGAGGACTTGGACGCTTGCCCCCTTGCAGCAATTTCTGGAGCGGAAAGCAGGATCAGGCTTCTCGTTCAGCGTGGTGGATCACCTACGATGGGACCTCGCGTCGATGTTTGAGATGGCCGTTTCAGAGAAGCTGATCTGCGTGAATCCTAGCTCGGCGCTCTATACGCCGAGCGTGGCCAAGCGCGCAATCGGCCAAGCCATGACAGGTGAGCAGGTCGAGACCGCACTCGCGGCGGTCGAATTACGCGAGAAGGTCATTCTTCGACTCGCCATCTTCGCCGGTATGCGTCCGGGAGAGCTTCTCGCAATTCAACGCGAGCACGTGAGTGCCGACGCCTCGGTGATCGAAATCCGGCACCGTATCTACCGAGGCAAGTTCGCAGATCCCAAGAACGGGCTGGTCCGAACGGTCGCTATTCCTCCCAGAACAGCCCGTTTGCTGGTGAATGGATGGAAACCGCCGTAGAGCGGAACCCAGAGGCCTACATCTTTGCAGGCGAACTGGGCAGTCGCTGTGGAGGTCTTCACTGCTCGACGACCATATCAAGACAAAGCTGGAACCGATCGGTCTAGGGAGGGTCAATTTTCAGGTGATGCGCGCAACCCACGCGAGCCTGGGGCATAAGGCGAAGGTGGATCCCAAGGTGGCCGCCGACCAGCGCGGTCATGGAATCGGAGTAGCCCTCAATGTCTACACGAAATCCAGCATCGAGGCGCGAGCTGCCGCGGCGAAGCAGCTCTAAGAGACCGTCCCGACAAAGGTCGTCGAGATGCCAAAGAGGTCCGGCTAATGCTTAATGGAGGGTGTGTTTTCGAATGTCTGAAAATTATTGACTTTGGAGCGGGAGACGGGACTCGAACCCGCGACGTCCAGCTTGGGAAATTGCACGGAGATTGAACATAAAGACTTTAGCGTCTCCGGCACCGATCGCACGCGACTGCAAGTTCCTGTGTTTCCAAGCGCCGTACTTCGCATGGCTCTTAACGGAGTACAAACGGAGTACGGAAAACATGAGGTTTCATCATATCATCGACGCTCTTCCGTCCCAGGTCTACATCGGCCGGGGCGAACTGATTATTCGTTTTTCTTCAATTGCAGACCTGGTCAGCCGGGTGCTGAAAACGGCCGCTGCCCTGGCAAAGTTCGGGTGCCCGGAACCGAGTTTTCCACAGCAGCCAGCCAGGCCAGAAACCTGGGATCCAGATCCACCGCCGTCGTGGCATCCCGGACATAGGGGCGGATCGCCATTTCAGTGGGGGAGCGACCCCGAGCACGAAGGGCGCGGCCTGTGGTAGGGGAGGGGTTATGCCGTCGATTCGAAAAGTGGTGTGCATCTCATACCAGACCGGCAAAAGCGCGAAGCGAAGCAGTAAAGAATTCCCGGAAACCAAACTGCTCACGGTTGGATCCGCGTTCGTGGATTCCGAAACCGGCACCATCAGCGGCCAGTTCCGGGCCATCCCGCCGCAGTGGGACGGCAAATTCTTGCTGTTTGACCCGTTGCCGAAGAGGAACGGCCACGAACGGGCGGACGACGCTCCAGCCGAGTAAAGTCTCAACCGGCTCGGTAGCAAAGGCTCCTGGGCGGCCTATTCCGAAGTCGCCGGGCGAAGAGCAGTTGCTCGCCGATTTTGCGGATAGGGGCGCTGCAGAAGCGGCGAAGCAGAGGCTAAGGGAAAGTCAAACTACCGAAAATGGAGTGAAAAACTGACGACCGGAGCGTAACGTCTCCTAAACCGCCGCCGGGGACGGCGCTGGACATGGCTTATCGGTGGAACTGCCCAGGCGCGACGACGATTAAGCCTAATGAACGTAGGGGCCGACAGGTGTCCTCCGGTGATCTAATCAGGGGAACAAGAAGAGCTCAATGCGGTTTTCATCTGGGCCTATGTACACGCGTTCAACGCGGTCCAGAGGGCGCCTCTCGGTACCCGTCGCGGTCTCTAAATCAAGGTACGTGCTGCCGACGCCGATCAGACGGGCTTTCTCCAGTAGATGTTGGCCATCGAAAGTCCATACCTCGACGATAGGCGCCTTGGGATGGCTATTCGCAATGAATTCGGTCAGTCTTCTCTCCCTGGCCAGTTCCGCAACTCGGCCAAGAATGAAATTGGTTCCCCCCAGCAAAACAAATAGGAAGGGTGTTACAATCGCAAATGTCTTTGCCACTTGCTTTGCCCGCTCTTTGAAGATTTGCTGTCGCACCCATCGCGTCGGGACTCCTATGACTGTCTGTTCAATGGGTCGAGTGACCTCATATTCAATGTATTCACTGAGCAACTTGAAGTTACGAACCGACATTTTCGAAAGTGTGGTGAAATCATCTTCACCCAAAACGCCCGAAGCAGTGTCAGCGTATGTTTTCCAGAATTCTAAGTACTGTTTGCCTTCCTCAAGAACCTGAATACGTCGAGCGATAGCATTCTTCTCTTTCACCCATGTACGATAGAGACTTAGAGCAGTGCCCACAAGGGTCGTAAGGGCACCAATCGCCGGCCATGGCGTAACCGTCGGAAGGGCAGCCTGCATTTCAGAAATAATATCAGTTTCAGTCGGATGAATGGTAGAGTGGACTCGTGGCCAACCAATACAGGCTCTACAAAACAGCTATGCCCCCAATGTCTGACCATGCAAGATAAAATCTCTTATCTTGCACAAAATGCAGCGCTCTGCTACGCTTCCACTGAAGCGAAATTGAGACCACTGTGAAGGGATGCGCTGGAGCCTTCCGATTCAGCCCGAACGCTACGCTTGGGCCGCGCGGAGGTCTTCAGATGAAGTCCCTGGGCAAATCGCTACGAATGAAATTTGATGAGATTAAAAACCGCCTTACCGGTCTGAGCTGTCCGGTGTTCGGCATTCAATGGAATCCACCAGAGTCACAGCGCGCAGTCGCACGGCGGGTGATTCGGTTTCTGGAAGACCGGCGGGTGCTGTACGTGCCATACGATGTCGAAATTGCCGATTACTGCACACGATCGATTCTGGAAATCCGCCAACTGCTGACCAGCGAACTCGGAGCGCTCGACGAAAGCCACGGCCAGCTCTTCCAATCGCTCAAAGCTACGCGAGCCGCATGCCGGCGATTCCTTGACCGCGCCCAGCAGGAGCCAGACGCTCCGCCGCGGCGGCGATTCCCGCGGCACTGGCACGATCCCTATGATGTCGAAAGCCAAGCCTTCTTTACTGCTCTCGGCGAAATGCGCGCCACCTTCGGCGTGCATCTGGCCATTCTCGCCACCCAGTACGGCCTGGACATCGAAGACGGACTTGCATCGATTTTGCCCGCATCTGATGACGACAAAATGTTTCCCTACCTTAACTCTTAACAGCCAAGCATGACCCCGCAACTTGCTCCACAAGAAAATCCCTCTCTCCTACCGCCGATCCTGACAGGCGCCACAACGCCTGCCATTCGGCAGCGCGTCCATCGATTCTTTTCCTCCGTAGCCAGCATCTTTGAAGCGTGGGTTGCCCGCCGGCACAGCCGGCACACCCAGCGTGCCTATCGCGAGGACGTTATGGCGTTTGTCCGGTTTGCAGGCATCACCTGGCCCGACCGCGCCACATTGCTGCTGTCGGTTTCCATCACAGACGTGCATTCGTTCCGCGACTACCTCCGCGCCCACAACGCTGCGCCCAAGACCATCAACCGCCGTATCAGCTCGCTGTCCAGCTTTTACAGATACCTGGCAGCCGCCGCAGCCGAGCTCCGGCTGCCTGTAACCGTACCGAACCCTGCGCACGCCCAATTCATTAGCCGCGAGTCCACCGACCCACGCGATGAAACCCGCTCGCTGACCGCCACCCGCGCCCGGCAGCTGATGGGCATGCCGGCCGGCGACAGCCTGCTGGATATCCGTGACAGGGCAATTTTGAAATTCTTCCTCTACAGCGGCGCCAGGCTGTCCACCGCCTGCCGCCTCAAAGTGTCGGATTTCCACCAGGACGGTGATGAGGCAACCATCCGCTTGCATGAAAAAGGTGACAAGCGCCGGACCATTGGGCTGCATTTTCAGGCTGCCCAGGCAATAGCCGAGTACATCGACAAGGCTGGAATTTTGTCCGGCCCCCTCTTCCGCCCACGCAAGTACTCCCGCAGAGCCACGCTGGCCGACCGCTTCATGGACCCCGCCAGCTTATACCGAGTTGTAGAACGCTATTTGCTGCAACTGCCGGGCACGGTCGGCGCCGAGGTTAACGACACCGGCATACCGCGCGAACGCAACACCTACACCCCGCATTCGCTACGCGCCACCACCGCTACGCTGCTGCTGGATGCCGGCGTGGACATCACCAAAGTCCAGCACCTGCTCGGGCATCGGCACATCACCACCACCCAGATTTACGACAAGCGGAGGCGTAGCACATCCGAAAGTGCCAGCCACGACGTGCCGATCTGAACCTCCATGCCCTTCTGATCTCCAGTTTTTCTATTGAGCAGGACTGCAAGCAGAAGTGGCTCTTTATGCGTTTGCTGCTCGAAGACGCTCACGGAGTGTTAAAATGTGCTAAAAAAAGATATCTCCCAGTATTCTAATTGCCCCCAAGGAGGATTACCATGAAATGCAATTGGATGGCGCTGTGCGCCCTATCATTGACGATCCCGAAGTTTGGGCTTGCCGAGGACTGCTCCGCCTCCTAAAGGGCGGCGTATTTGATACGAGCAGCGGCCTCAAAATCCAGGACCAAGCGCGCTCATACGCGAACTGGTTCTGCTCGCTCAACTTCACGGAATCCAGCCAGGCCGTTCCTTCGGGGCGGAAATAGGGTTTCCATTCAAGGGTATCCCTGTCAAGCTGGGCTTCAACTCTGCAAACCAGAATTTCTCCGAGTGGTACTCAAGTTTTTGCCAGGACGTAAGGAGTGAATTCCGCGAGCACACGCTCGTCGAGGAACACGTCAGCACGGCCAGCAAAGATATCCTGAATGCGTTCACGAGGTGTACGACCTCAGATGGCTTTCACGTCTGGCTTGAGTACGGACCAGATCCCAAACGGGTAAGGACTTTCACTTTTGCCGCCACCTTCCGCTCTTCCAACTCGGACAAAATACCCTCCGCCAGAATCAAAGACCTTGTCGCAGAGCCAGCCGTGAGTTGCAAGCCCAATCCCCAAGGGAGAAAGATAAAACGTCCGACGCAGCGATTCCTCTGCAGCAGAACTTCGGATGACGCGTTGCGGATTGTACTGAACTCCGATGACTCCGATCCCGACGGTGGGGGCGAGCTCAACCTCCCACCGATCGCACCTACCGATAGTCCCAAAATATACAGCGATATGTGCCAGATTACGGCCCAGGAACTCCGGGGAACCTCCCCCTCCTTCATCCTCGATAGAGGACAAGAAGGTTTTAGAAAAACGTGTCATATGGAACCGGGCAGCAGAGTGGAGATAACAGCGCACGGGCAGGTGTTCCCTTCCTTCCCCGAAGGACAACACTGGAGCAGTAGAACCGATATAGGCAGCATGGGTGCATACTTCCTTGAAATGGAGCTCCGATGGGGGAAGCCAGGTAGTCCTACCACAAGCAGTCCATGCACAGGGACAGTTAGACCGCTAACCATCCCAGCAAAAAACGGTGAAAACCATCCGGAGTTCAGTTGCTCGCCGGCGGATGCTATCTTAACAGTGCCAGAATCTGGAGAGGCTGTTGTTGCCTGGCTGACCATTTCGGCGTCCAAAATCTATACCGATACTCTTGGTAGCCAAGCCCAGGAAGGGCCTGTCGGCTTCCACGACAACTTCGCATTGACGATCAGGCGCGTCGGTTCGAGATAATCGTCGCCCGTGGCTTCCGGTAATCCGGTGCTATGTCCCTTCTGGCAGGCCCCAACCGTCCTATCCGCAGTCGTGGCAAGACCGGCCAGCGGCGACCAACATTCTGCGGATTCAGCGTCGTGCTATGGTGGCCGGTATCCGCACGAAAAGTTCTTGGCGATTTCCGGGCTTCCCAAACTGTCTCTGGTAGAGATTTGCGCTGGCAAGATCAAAAGGGTCAAAAGGGACAGAAGGCCCGAAGGCTACTGCTTGTGCCAGTCTTGCGCGGCGCACTCTTCCATGACGTGTTTGCACTTCGTCTGGTTCTTGAATAAGGTTGGAACCAGGGCGTTGGCATAGTCCTCCGCGAGAACCGTTCGCACACGACCATGATAGTCGCGCGTCAACTTGGATATTTCCTCTCCGGCAAGCAGCACAGCAAAGTCTTTCTGCGGGTCTTTGTAGTCCTTAATCTTGATGGCGTCGAAGACGAGAGCGGCGATTAGGCGGTTTCCGTGCACGGCTACGCCATAATCTCGTCCGGCGCCTACGCCCAAATCCTTGAGCAGCGCATCGAGTTCCTGATCAATTTTGCGTTGAGCCTGAACGCAGCGCCAGACATAGAGGCCCGGAACGGAAGCATTGAACAGCTCCTTGTATGGCGCTTTTTCGATGTTCTCCCAGAGCTTACCGATCTCACGTTTTAGCTGGACGACAGTGCTAACATTGCCGGAGGCGCATGCGAGAGCGGTCGTACTCTCTACGAGATCAAACGCCGTTTCCGTGCGCGAAGCCGTCTCCTCCCGCAGAATGTGGTATTCGACCTTATCTAGGGCAAGTTCCGTGCGGATCCTTCCCTGCTCGGGGTCAAGGGCGACGAAATCGCGGTTCTCAATTTTGTTTTGACGGTTATTGGCCTTGGTGACGCTCTCCCCGAAATCTGCGGAAGAATCCTGAAGAGAAATGATGCGCAACTGCACCGCGATCTTCTCGTAGTTCTGCTTTCCGCGTTCCCCGTACTTGCCGATCGTGGCCACGGTCTGCGCACCATTGACGATGCTGACGTCCTCGCAATGAAAGACGCCATAGCCCGTGTCTCCGCCGCCGACGGCCGTCTTCTTGACGGTCTTGGCGACGAGTGTTAGGCCGTTATTGAAATACCAGAAATGATCCGGGCACCTTTCGATGGTGTCTCGTATCTCGGCGTTGACGTCGGTATCGCCCAGGACGCCGCGAAGGTTCTTCGCAAATAGCCGGGTTCGGTTGTTGGTCCACCAAGCCGTGATCTGCTGACCGTCAACCTGCCCGTATATGGCTTTATGCGGGGCTTCGATGTGTCCCCAGGATTTCAGGTGAACGTCCAGATTGATCGGCTCACCCGAGATGCCGGCCGTCAGAGACTTGTACAGGTCGGCCTGAATCAACTCCGTGATGGTGAGCATCTCGGTCGGGTCGTTCATTTCCTTGGCCAAGTCGTCAAGGTCGCGGGCCGAGTGAACGGAAAGCTTGTTTATGCTCGGATAGACGATGATCGCTTCATAGCGCGTGTTCGGGTCATTAAGGGCCTTAAGGATCAGATCCTTGTTCTTTTTAACCTTGACGTTGAAGCGCTCAAAATCCAAGTTGAACAAATCCCGGATGCCGGCGACGAATTTCTTCACGTCCCCGTTGTCTGGCTCCCCAGTGCCGGAGTGCAACCATTTCGATTGGATCAGATAAAGCCGCCGCTCTCGGGCGTCGTAATGGATCGCGTCAAGACCGTTGTCGTCGTAGCCGTCGGTGATCGCCTTGGCAGCGGCGTCTGGTTCAGCTTGGGATAAGTAGTGGACCGTGTAAGCGGCCAAAGAGCGCGTCAGGAAGAAGTTTTCCTTGTCCGCTTCCTTTACGTCCGAAAGGTCGATCGTGCCAGCGAAAAGTTTGGTGATCGCCGCCTTTATCTGGTTGAGGTGAATGACGCTCATGACGTTTTATCACAAACCCAGTTCCACTTTGAGCTGGCGGAGGTCCGCCTCGAACTGCGCGGCCATTTTCGTCGTGTAAATCCGTGCGATACTACCCTGGTTCTGAAGCTTGACCAGTTTGCGAAGATCGTTGATGCGCCGCATCCACGTGATGCCGTCCGTGATCAAAATGAAAGGCGTATCGGGCCGTTTCACGTCAATGATCTTATTCGCGTCGCCCACAACATCGGTCTGCTTCGAACCGGTTGCGCCATAGGCTTTCGCCTCAATGATAATGAGCGGCTTCTGGCGGTCGGGGACCACGAAGTCGCATTTCTCGGTTCTCATGCCAACACCGGTGAACTGGCCGCCCTTCGCGTAGGCGTCGCCGAAAACCTCCCGCACGATGGTCTCCGCAAAGTTCTCAAGGTCGCGCCCGCGCGTTTGTCCTTTGATCGCCTTACCTCGTCCGCTGCGCAGGCGCTCGATCAGAATGTCGCTCCAGACGGGTTTTGAACTGACGGCCGCAGCCATAGCTGCGGGGAGTTCCAGTTTTTCGAGAGCGTCTAGATAGGCGGCGCGGTTCTTAGCAAAATACTGCGCCCCGATATTGCCCGGCCCAACGAGCGCACCGAGGCGATCCTGAAACTCATCCTTGGAAATTCCGAGAAATAGCTGCGCGACGGTGAAGCCGGCACGGAAATTTCCTTTCCCTTCGAAGAGGGCGGCCATGTCTTCGCGCGTGAACGTCTGTTTAACGGGAACGCTCTGCACGAGAGCCATGACCTTGACGGCATGCTCATCTTGCCATGGCGCCTCCAGCGTGCTGAGAGCGCTTGTGATGTCTTCAAGTTTCTGTTCGACGATTTGCAATTGTCACCGGCCCACGATTAGGTATTCGTGCACTTCCGCGCGCTCAACGCTGTCATGGGTGCCGAAGTGATAGCGATGCGGTTTCTCAAAGGCCGTTACGGTCGGTTTATAACGGCGCAGCAACCGTTCGAGTTCTTCGCGGTCGGGGTAGCCGTTGGAACTGTAGGAGAGGACGATAATGCTCTCCCGGTAGAGCCGGAACAAGCGGTCAAAAGCCTCCCCAGCCGTTTTACGATAGCTAAAGGGCGTGTAAGGCTTTTCGATCTTCTTGACGCGCGTATTTTCCATGATGCGGACGCCCTTCCAGTAACAGGAAAGGCCTTCGAGGAAGTGATAGCGCTTCATGTAACAGTTGTCATCCGAACGCGGGACGTACGGCGGATCCAGATAGGCGAGATCAACGCCGACGGGCTTGAAACTGAACACGTCCGCGCGCTTCACCGTGTGACGCCGCCCGTTATCGAATACGATGCGATTAAAGGCTTCTACCTGCTCGATGAAATGCTCCTCGACCGAAAGCCGCAAGTCGCGACGGCCATCGTCATAACGGGAAAGGTTGCCCGAAACGGTAAAAACGCCGCGCGGCTGCTTTTTAAGGCATGAGCGAATGAGGGCCGCTCTGGCGAGCGCGCGCTGGTGGAGGCTTTCCAAATTCTCGATATTGGCTGAAACGCGGTCCAGAAACTTGAGATCTTCTGGGGCGTAGAAGATGCCGGCGAACGTCTCCTCGATAAAATGGGGGCCGCTGCTACGCGCGGCAAGCAGCTTCTTGACCGCGGGGCCATCCAATCGCTCTTTGCTGTTTGCGACGGTCGCCGCGGCGAGAACTACCGGGAAGTTAAGGAAATCGGAGGCAATGACGCGCTTGCCCATGGCTTTGAGCAAATAGGCTACACAACCGCTACCGACGAACGGGTCTGCCGCGGTCTCGAATTTCATAGACCGTAGAACGCCATGGATCCAAGGCAAGAGCCGGTGTTTGGATCCCATATAGCGCAGCTCGGGATAATCTGCTACGCGCTCAGGCAACGGGACGCTGGCGAAGTTTTCCCGGCTGTAAATAACCTGGGTACGGGGTTCGGCGGCGGTGAGGGCGGCAAGCTTGGGCATTGCTTTCTTTAATTCTTTAGAACGTTCATTATCAGTCCCTTTGCTTTGTAACACAACCGTTCACAGGCGACCCCGCGATTTCAACGCCGCGATCTCGGAAACGGCGGCATGGTTTTGCTGCCCCAAAATTCTGCTACGGCCCTTTACAAGTAGTCCTTATTCCGCCCTACCCGCCGGTACATTTGGCTTACTCCAACCCCTCCAGTAGCTTGCCCACGGTCGTCTTCAGCTGCCGTGCGATGATCTGCATGGTCTTGAGCGTCAGGTTCTGCTCACCGCGCTCAATGGCGCCGACCATGTTGCGGTGCATGCCGCAGGCATCGCCAAAGGATTCCTGGCTGTAGCCTGCCTGCGCCCGAAGCTCCCGGATGCGCCGGCCCAACCGCTGCTGTAAGTCGCCCACTTTCAATAGTGTGGCGGCAGCGACGCCCCAATGCTACAAAATGAATGTGGGCCATATTTACATGGGCCATACATATATGGTATAACCGTCTCCTGCGAATCGTTTTTGAAGGAGATTGTTTGTGCCCGCTCCCCTACTTGCGAAGCTCTTGCCCCTCGCGGTGGCCTTTACGTCGGTCCTGGCGTTCTCCAGCGCCGGCCGCGCCGACACCATTCAGTTTTCAACCTCCGGTACCGCCGCGGTGGTGCTGGCATCCGCTTCCGGCACCCAGAGCACCCTCACCTTTGGGCCGTTTTCAAACACGGTGAGCCTGACCCCCGGCGTACCGCTACCTGGCGTTGAGGTCAGCACCGCCCTGTTTAGCCCCGGCTGCACCGCCTGCCAAAACTCATCCAGCTTTCCTGCCGTCACCCTGCTTGACCCGATCAGCATCACCGATACGACCATTGCATCGATGGTATCCGGAGCGCTGTCGCAGGACTTTTTCTTAAGCACCAGCGGTAGCGGTGTGGACATCTACAACGCCGTCCCTGCCGCAGCGCTGGTGCTGCAGCTATCAAACGGCACAACGCTGTCCATAACCCCACAAGGCACCAATGCCGGCAGCTTCCAGGCCGGCAGCGGCCCCTGGGGCGGCTACCAATATCAAGCAGATTTCCTGCTGTCGCCCACCGCCGCGGTGCCCGAGCCGGCAATGCTCCCACTGCTGGCCGCCGGTCTGCTGGCTGCCGGCTTGTTCCGACTGTTTCGGACAGCGCGCCCAGAAAGGAGGCCTTGACTCGAAACGATTCCCGGAACTGCCACGGTGTGCGTTGCGCAGCTTTCCCCGCCACAAGTTTACAGCCGGACAGATCGTCCGTTTTCCAAGGAGCTATCCATGGCAAAGGTTACCGTGACAGACGAGAACGGCGACAGCGTCACCGTCAATACCACAACCGGCGAGGTTACCGACCGCAGCAGCAGCTGGCTACCCCCGCCACCCGATATCGGCGACATGCTCTACGACATCATCATTGGCGACGACACCGACGATTGATCGCCTTCGGCGACGGGCCGGGCTCCCCGGCCTGTCGCGCTCCGTCTCTCCCGCTGCATTCACCGAACCCGCACCAGTGCACCCTGTGAAAGCTTGTGATCCGTCGGGCGCCGCCATCGTCAGTTCTGGCGATGCCGATCCGAGAACACAGAGCTATGATCACCAGTTGCTTGCCCAGCATTGATACGAGTCCCCGAGCCGTTCGGCTATAGACACGACCCCTGCGGAGATCGGTATTTCTGGCGTTACCGGCGGTACAATCCTTTCAAGCCGAAAGGGAGGAGCCGTGGCACGTCACCGCAGCGATGATAAGCTGGCGCAGTTTAGCTATTGGATTTTTCTGATTAAATTCGTCATTTTTGAGGCTGTGATGCTGGGTTGTTTCCTGTACGTGCTCTACCACGTCGCCCGCCATGAATTGGGCTTCTGAACGGTGCGCCGTCTGGTGTTAAATACGCGTCGTCCCTTTCCACACTTCCCGATTTTTGCTACACTTCCGCTGTAACCGAAACGGCCACGGTAGCCACGACCGCCGCGGCCACTCCCCCACTCCATGTTTCGCCGAGAAATCAAAACCAAACACTTGAAGTGTACTGTCTGTGGCGCCAAGTTCTCCTCGTACAGCTCGCTTGCCCGGCACTACGATGAAGAGCACTGCACCCCTCGGCGATGCCCGAACTGCTGCAAGATCTTGCAGCCACATGAAAGCCACTATTATGGTTGTTTGTGACTAAGACACCTAATCAGGCCCACCAAATCTATGAACAGTTCGCCCACTTCTGATTCAAGAACAATACGACACACGCAACGAGGCCAATACCTCCTATACCTCCTATTTCTTTGGATGCTCTGGATCTTGGCGCTGGCAATTCACCTAGGGGTTACGTGGCAGGCATACCAGAATCCGGTACCCGAGGCGGCTGCATACGGAGCAAGTGTCCACGTTTGCCCATCTTTGCAAGGCTATAGTCCGTGTACGTTTTGGCAATTTTATTTGATCTACTTTTTTGGCCATGTCTGGCCGTTGAGTAAGGTGTACCACAGTGATCTTCTCATGTACCTCCTCCTCGTCACCGCGTCTTTCTTACTCCTCCTTACATTTATGCAACTGGTTTCATTGCTCTTTATGCGAGCCCGGAAATCCTGAGAATAGCTACGCCTCGACCTGTCTGAATACAGCTATGGGATGCCTAGACATACCGGAATGCCTGGTGGCGCCCCAAATGGCACCGAAGACAGAGTTGAAGGCTGCCCACCGCCCAAAATGGACAGGATAGCTTCAAGGACTGCGCTGTTCGATGGAAGTGATCCATGCGCAGCGTTAACATAGAAGAGATTCTTAATCCAACTGCTTGATTTGGCGGACTGAAGTGGCACAGTCCCGTCGCCATCCGAGAAGACCTCCACGAGACAGCCTATCTGGGCCTTCGGCTCTACTAGGGCACTAACTGTCGTAGTACCGCTCCCAACGATTCCAAAGCCGTTCCTGAGTGGGTGAAGCTTGCTGAGATCATTCCAAAGCGTCTGCGCCGAAGCGAGCGCCGAGTTGGAACCAACCGCGCGTGGCAATCGTGGGAGATCGGGAGCATAGGTGCCATCGTACGTAGCGGTAACAGGAATAATGCCGAAATGAGCGAGACTCACAAATGGCTGCTGCGGAAGCAACTCATAAGCCGAGCTCCAGTTTTGGCCGAGCACCTGCATTTCTGATGGTGGAATCAGGATGGGGCTTATCGAACTCCAACCGCGGAAATCAAGGTATGTCTCGACTGCACCACCAAACGGCGTTCCTAAAGTTATAACAGATTGGAGCATGCTTTGCAGAGCTACCCCGTGACGCACTAGGGCCTCGCCGACCACGAGACCTCCCATACTATGCGCAATCAATGCAATCGGCTGACCGGGATGCGCTGCGGCGACAGCTTGGATCGTGGTAAATAGCTGCTCACTGATTATGGAGATATCCTCGCGCCAGTCATACGAAAAGAGATCAAATGCAAAGCCGTACGCCTTCAATGTGTTCTGAAGATCATTGTAAACATAAAAATCGCTAAAGCACTGCTGAGGTGGCAAGTGGCGTAAGGCGAAAGTATTGCAGTCGAGTGCGTATTCAGGGTCTCCTGTTTTAGAATTGATGTTAAATAACCCACCGTAGTCCTCGTCTCCTACTAGTGCGTGTACCGACAGTTGAGTCACGGGATGACCGGATGAATCGTATTCAAGCTGCTGGAGGTCATTATAATTGCCTAGCAGCGCATCATTGATGACGTGGTTACTAAGCCAGACAACTTCGCTGCTGCTGGCCAGCTTGGTGCCAAATACTCCCGGCACTACGATAACTGCGGGCTGCAGCGCGGCGATTTGCCGGGTGCTCAGCAGTTGTGTGCCCGACGTGACGTAGAGCGCTCCGTTCGGTCCAAGTGCGAGTCCGGTGATCGGGCTTGGAAATGATGCCCGCCACCACTCCTGCCCGGTAGCGATCGAACGCGCAACGATTTCGTTCGTCGCCGGGGCTATGGCAAAGAAATTCCCGGCCGCATCAGCAAACCCGCCAAGCATCTGTTCGGACTTCGTCCACAGCAGGCCTCCCACAGCGGTAATCGCGCCGTACGACCCGTTCGATTGCTGTAGCACAATCTGGTTTGCTGGCGTAATGGCAGCTATGCCGGTGGCGATGATTCCCGCCGCGGAAAGGACGCTACAGGTCTGCACGTCTTCTGTGAATGTCGTCAGGTTGTTGTTGGCCTCTCCGGCGTACAACACACCTGACGAGGCGAAGGTGTACACATCCCCGAGTGGGTCGCAGGACGCAGGCGTCGACGGTCCAATAGTCCCGGTTGCGGTGGCAATGGCAGCGATGTCGCCTTCCGGCGATCCGAATACATTTTTTCCCGAGATCAAGTATGCGGTGCTCTGGTCCGCTGACAGGACTAACCGGCTGTATCCCCTATTTCCGGCCTGGACTGCCCATTTTCGCTTGCCGGTTGGATCGATTGCCGTAAGCATCGAAGGGGCAGAAAGGTTGTTGCTGCCTGTATGAAAATAGATCTCATCATTAGCGTCGATCGCCAAAGCGCTCGACTCGTTCCCTGAGCTTGTCACCACATTCGGGGGGTTCCAGATCGCCGCGCCGGATGAGGCGTTCAACGCCGTAACCGTTTGGGTGGTGCTGGCATAGACGGTTCCATCTACCCCAACCGCCACATCCAGCACCCCAAAGCCGTCTGGGGATGGCACCTGAGCCGTCCAGTTTGGCTTACCAGCGCTACTGTAGCTCGATACTGGCGTGAGCAGCGATGGCTGCTGCACCTGCCCGCCCAGGATCAGCGACCCGTCATTGGCAATCCGCTTCAGAGCGCCGTTGACGGTCGCGATCGCGGTAAAGGTCGGCGTTGAGGTAGGCCCAACCGCCGCCGATACCCCGGTGCGTGACGGATTCCCACCATCCATCCGCCACTGCGCCGAGAGTGGCGCGCTTGCCAATACCATCACAGACACTGCCGCACATATCCGAGTCCGAATCAGCATAAACACCTCCAACAATGAGCAGGACAGGTCGGAGCCGAAATTTTACCATGGTTTCGGCAGTCAGATTCTTTTCAGCTTGCTCATGACGAACCGCACATGCCACCGAGACTTTTGAGCAATGCCACTAGGCCGGCCGATCTCACTGTTGCACACCATTTCAGCGCGGCGTTAGAATCTGTTGAATCAAATCTTAAGAAAGGCTCCTTATGCCCACGTTCCCTCTGTTGCCGGATGAAAAACCGCTCTTGACTGCCAACAATGAGGTGCTCACGCTTACCAGCCATCGCCTATGGTACGAAGCCCAGAGTGGCAGCGATGCCGAGCTTCGCGCGATTATGCTCGAAGACCTCTGTTATTGCGGATTGGTTCGCCAGGAGAAACTGCTCTGGCTGGTGCTGGCGATCTTATCTGTGGCTATTGGCGTTTTAATCGCCATCTCCGGCCGTCAAGGAGGGAGTGCTCTCATTATCAGTCTGCTGCTTGGAGCGCTCTTCTGGTTTATTTACAAGGCCAGCAAAAAGCAAACCATGGATCTTGCTTCGGCCGCCGGCAAAATAAGCGTCCTGCTCCAATCCGAAGACCTTGCAGTTGGCCGACAGTTTGTGTCGGCCGTTTTAAGAGCGAAGGATGAGTGGCGTGATCACTGGCGCAACGACGCCAACACGCAGCCCAGGTGAGCTGAAGCCTCCACGAACCAACCGGTAACCTCATGGCCTATACCTGTCGGGAATGCGGGGAAGTGGTGAAGCGGGCAAGTGATCCCAACATTAATCCTATCTTCGGAAAGGAGCAGTGAGGCTATGGCTGACGGCTCTGGTGTCATGTCCAACGCTGATCGCGCCGCGCTCTCAAGAATCACCGGCCTGATCCACCGGTACGACTTCAGCGAACAGCGCCCAGCCTGCGAGGCTACCATTCGGGAGATCCAACGCATTGCAGTCCAGGTGCTCAATGATCCGCCCGACGGCGAAGCTACTGGCGCGGCTGGATACCCGACGCCGAGCACATCAACGCCCTTCCGCAGCCCGTCCGCAACTATACCCACGATCTTGCAACCCGCGCCGATCCCGCCGGTGACGTTGCCGAACTCGCCTGCTTAAGAGAAACTGTTGCCGCGCTCGAACTTCGCCTCATCGAACTCGAAGCGCAAACCCGAACGGATAAGATCGGCGATTGACGAATCACCGGCACACGGCATCGTGCCGGTCATCGTTACCGTTGCCGCTTTCGACCCGCCCAGTATTTCTTCATTCGCGCCGAGACTTCAAGGCGCTCTTCGGCACCCATGGACGTGCGTCCTCGGCGCTGCTTCTTGCCCGGCAAACCGTCGGTCGCCAGCGGCGTTCCGCGGAGTTGCTCTAAGCAGGCAATGGCGCGTTTGAGACGTTCCATGTCAGCGTGCAGTTGTTGAAGCAGTTGTTCGATATCCATAATGGCGCTTCGGGCCTTCACCCGTGAATCGCCATTGTAGTGCACTGCATCGTGGAGGTCCTATATATCCATATCCTCAAGTCGATGTTCGCAAACTGTCAATGCTGGCGACGCGTACATTGCCCAATCCGCAACCGGTTCGACCCTCCCTGCAGCGGTGGTCGGTGAGGTGCTGCCAATATATTCGTCTGGCCGATACAAGGGCGGTCAGCGCTCTTTCTTTACGGATTCGCGCTTGGCGGAAACCAGGGTGATCGTGCAACATGCCGGATACTAACGTCTTCTGGCTGCCATGGAATTCAGCCAATGCCGACAGATACGCTTGAAGCATCTGCGTCGCGTCGCTACAGGATGCGGCCAGCATTCCTTGCTCCTCATCTGGTTTCGAGCACATGGCGTATAAAATCCCCTTTGGGCGGATTACAGCAGACAACGGCTTCAGAATACTCCGCCCGGCACTCTTCGAGTCGTTGCTGCAAGCGTGCCCACTCCCCGTAGAGGAGCTCGTCGTCAGGGGATGTGCACACGAGCGCCGCTAATCGTTCTTCATCTGCGAGCGCCATAAGCAGGCGTTCGCCCGCCCGATGCATCTGCTCAACCAGCACGTCGAATAATTCTGCGGACATGGGATTCTGCTTCCAGTGCTCTCTGAACGATCCGCCGATACGACCGGAGAGCTGAGATATGAGCATACGCGGCACTGGCAAGGTCGCCGTCCACCGCAATCGCGCGGCTCAGACGCTTTTCAGTGTGGCGCAGCCGCAGGTGTTGCTCTCGGGCGAGTGCGTCTGCTGTTCGGCGAGGCATGCGGACGGTCTATGCACGCGTCCTGCCTTTGAAATGTTCTTTCAATTCATAGACTTTACTTTTGTTTCATTCGAGAATGGGTGGGCGATATGACCCACCTGGGGTATTTTCCCCCAGCGGCTCTGCTGCTGGGTGAACCGATACCACAGGCGCGTGACGACCCGGCCCAGCTCCCGAGTGCCGCGACGCGACAACGCAGACCGTGATTTATATTTCCGGCTTGATTTGCCTGCATATCCTGCACTACGCCGCCACTGCGCCGATTTTCGGGCTTGGCATGGCCGAAGAACTCGCCCGTCACGGATACAAGATCAGCCCCGGAACACTCTATCCCCTGCTGCGCGGCTTGGAGCGGAAAGGCCTTCGATCATGGCGAACGGAATGGCAAAATCCGAGCGTGGTGTTTGCGCCATCAGCGCCGGACAGCGTGCATTGGAAGCGGCGAACGGAAAATCCGGGAGCTTGTCCGGGAAATTGATTGAAGCGAAATCCTGAAGAATCTTATGGAGGCCCCAAGGGCGGCAGCAGAATTCCTTCACTACATACCGCCCTCGCAGCACGTTCTAAGGAGGTGTCTCATCGTATCGTTTTCAATAACTGTCATCAAGGATTTCCTTGGATATGGTACCTCCCACCGTGGGCTCATACCCCGCCTTTGCGACTCCTTACACCCGCACAAGATGCCGTGACAGCCGCATCGCTACCGCTTATCATACAAGTGCTAGTCAACTTGGACCTGCCGCTGTGGGCCTGTTGAACGCCCGTCGTTGGCAATCAGCATCTAAGCGGCGGGTTCCAATCCGTCCGGTATTAGGCTCAATGCCATACCCGCAGATGCGGGCAACCGGCACCCGCACGTTTGCGTGTGATACCCACATCGTTTCCTTCCGCAGCCCTCAAGAATTTGAATGTGGAATTCGCGCACATACGGCAGAATGAAATCAAATGCTATATCAGCAGTCAACCAGTAAACCAGCGGCTTCTGCAGTCGTTCAGAATCAAATGCAGGGCTTATTTGAATGCCTCCTCGGCCGGTCCGTCAAGGTTCATACCCATCCCTCTGGAGCCTTTGCAGGACCGTTGGTGAACGCGGTGTACGCAACCGACGATGGAACGGTCCGCGGTTTTTGCACAGTCGATTTGCCACTGGCAGCCTATGTGGCGGCGGCGCTCAGTCTCGTTCCTGTCGGTGTTGCAAAAGAAGCGATTGCGGCTGGCAGATTATCGGAAGAGCTATTAGATAACATTCACGAGGTCTTCAATGTCTGTGCAAGGCTGCTCAATGAGCAATCTACCAAGCACGTCACGTTGGCGGAGGTTGCGATGGGCAAAGGTGTAACTCTGAAGACGTCGGCGAACAGCACGTATCGAGATTTGCACTTCGACCTGGCAGTCAGCGGATACGGCAACGGGCATCTTGAGCTTCAGTATTTTGCCTAAGAGCGCGCGACTACAATAACACCATGCGAGCTTTACTGGTCGACGACAGCCCTGTTATCTTGCAATCATTGAAAGCATTTCTACGCTCATGTGCCGAGTGCGATATCGCCGACGACGGGCAGAAAGGACTTGATGCATTTCGGCGGGCATTGCAAGATCAGCGACCGTACGAGCTGGTCTGCCTTGACCTACAAATGCCTGAAATTGACGGCGGCCAGCTTCTCGGCCTTATTCGCAAGTACGAACACGAGGCATCTCTTTCTACAACAGCCAAGATCCTGGTCATTACGTCAACGGCCGACGCCGATGTTGTTCGCCGTCTGGTAGCCGACGGCGCGAACGGCTATCTGCTCAAGCCGGTTTCGGAACACAAGCTCCGTGAGCAACTGCTCGCACTCGGGCTGGCCAGCCATCCGGCACAGCTTACGATAGAAAAGCTCAGCGAGGACCTTGGCACCCTGTGCGATGCCGACACCATCCCGTCCGTCGTGCTTGCTCGGTTGATGCGGCGGATGACCGCGTCTGTTGAACGCCAAGCGCTGCAGGATGCCTCAGCTATCGCACGGCTCGAAGCCGAGCTCAAGGCCGCACGTGCTGCTCTGGCTAAAAAGGAAACACCGAAGCCGAAGCCGCAAGCCCTTGACGCTGATTGATCTGTCCACGGCGAGCCGGATCACGATATCACTCATCAGCTCGGAAACTGGGCGGGATGGCGCCAATTTGAGTCATCAATCCACAAGATCGGCCACCGACCACTACTCCGCAGCAGTCTGTGCTGAAGCGCCGGGCCACGATCGTAATACTAGAGGGGGGAATCGCCGGAAGGCGAGGCGGAACGCAGCGGAATGTTTTCCCGTCGCCACGTACCGCCCGGCAGGATGTTCCACGGAGGTAACAGCAGATCCAGACTATGCCTCCTGCACATCTCAACGACTGGCTTGCCGAGGGAAGGTGCTTCCTCCTGGATGCCGCCGGAATCCGTAATGAGCAGGTAGGCGCGCCGCAGCAGGTCGATCAAGGATTCCGTCGGATATGGTACTCCCCGAATCCGAAACCGGCGGTCAGTGTTTGGGCGTCTTGGTACCCTTCTTGCCGGTATACGGATTCACATTGCCTTTGGTCGAAAAATTGTCGCGCTGAGTGCCGTTCGGTGATGTCCGCTTGTAGGGCTTTACATGCGTGCCGTTCTTCCGGGTGTAGCCGCGAACCGACTCGATGCGTTTTGAGCTTCGAGAGCCGGAACTCGAATGGTGCGAGCCGGACGTGCCTTTTGCAACGGCGCCAGAAACAAAAACCGAGAGCGACAGCAGCAGAACTCGAAGGGTGCGCATGGTGAGCAGAGTCTACCAGCGGCGACGGCCGACCGCAACCGCAACTCATGCTTCTGTGTCGGCACGCTTCGTGCCGCGTTTGGACGGTTTCAGCACCTCGCTGTTAAGCTTCTTCAGCCGATCATATTCGGCAAGCGATTGATCGAGGCTGAGGCTGCTGACGGTCGGGACATTGACGGTGCGATCCAGCCAGTCACCTGCCTCGCCGAACTGGAAATAGAAATATCCACTGCCCTTCGCCAGCTGCGCGGTATGCCCACCTTTGGCAAGTTCAGCGTTGATGGTTTGGAGCGTGAGGCGCATTACATCATTGGCCGACGTGTTAAGTGTTCATGTGCCATGGCGGTCGAAGCCGAGATACCGCAAGAACCCAATCAATACAATCGCTGGCCTAGCGCACTGATTACGTGGTCCGCTGCTTTCGATACTCAGCCCAGCGCTTTTTCTGGGCTGCCGCCATACGTTTCCGCGCCGCAGCACTGATCCGCCGCCGCTTCTGGCGCGACTGGGCCGCGGTTTCTACTGCCGGGACCCCGTTGCGTGGCGGTCGCCCGTAGCGAGTCTCCAGCTGCCGCCGAATGTCGGCAATCTTATCATCGAGTCTGGCACGGCGCTGTTGCAACCCAACTAACGCCGCCTCCAGCACATCTCTGCGTACCATGTGCCATTACTCTACCACGCGCTCTTGAGGGGCACGCGCGGCTCCCATGCTGGAATTAAGCCGGCTGTGACGTCGGCTTGCACATCTCTTCCGTTTACCGCCATACGTGCGCGAATCAGCCTCCCGAAATCCGTTGCCACAATGTCGCCGCCGGGGATGGCCGCTCCGCCAGAGCGGTAGAGACCTCAAGGACTCGTGACGCCAGCCAGGCACGCTGCCAAACGCTCTTTCAGAAATCCTCAGAACTCGTGACGCCCATATCCACAGTATTCGTCACCTTGACCATTGTGACCGCTTCCCCAACTCCGCTACGCTGCCGTCCTCGCTCCCTCGCGCCACATAATCTCGCTCCAACAAAGATGATTGATCCCATTCCCGAGCATTGCCCATATTGCGCAGGCCGTCGCATTACCAAGAAAGGTGTGCGCATCAAGAAGTTGGAAACCGTCCAGCTTTTCCGATGCGCCGATTGCCGCCGCGTCTTTACACCCAGGCACATCAAGGGAAAGACCTTTCCCCTGCCGTTTATCTTAGATGCCATCAGCTTCTACAACCAGGGCTTCACAGCAGCCGCCACAACTCGGCAACTGCATGAGCGCTACGCCATGCGCGCATCCCCGTCCAGCATCGATGCATGGGTTGCCGAGTACAAACCGCTCTGCGCCTATTTCCGCCTTCGCGATGATGCCCGCGCACGGTACTCCCCGCACCAACTGATCCGCACTGTCAAGCTCTACCATCGCCAGGTTTATGAATTCAGCCTGCATCGCGCAAAGCTGGATCTGTTATTGGCCGGCGGCGGCCAACATGCCCGCCTCTCCCCTATCCGCACCTACCTGGAGTCCATGCTTCGGGATTGCCCTCACGCGCTGTTCCGCCACACCGATCGAGCATCGAGTAGCAAAGCGGCGTTCGATCTGAGCCAGGCGGCGGTGACCGCCAAACAAAACTTTGCCACCCGCCTGGCCGGCTTGGTGCTACCCACGATCAAGGACAATCACAAACGCCACGAAGCTCTGCAGCGCTTCATGCTGCTCAACGATTCCGTTACCGTCGCTGTGGAAGTGCCGGTCTACTTCCTACCCGAAGACTTGGAGCATATGCAACGGCGGCTCAACTTCGATATTCCGCTCACTGTGTCGGACGCGATTACCGGGCACATCGATTTCTTGCAAGTGCGAAATGGCGCCATCCATATTCTGGATTACAAGCCGGATGCGCCGACCAACAAGCCGATCCAGCAGCTCACGATCTATGCCTTGGCGCTCAGCCGGCTGACTGGCCTGCGCCTCTTCGATTTCAAATGCGCCTGGTTTAACCAGGACGGCTATTTTGAGTTTTACCCGCTGCACGTCGTCCACAAGCGACGGCGACGATAGATTTCTTCTGGAGCCCGTTGTGGCCCGTTGTGGCCTTGCCCGCAACCAGTCTCCTCTTTATAATGCCGGTACAAGTAAGAACCCGATTATGGAACTTTTATGCAAACATTGCGGGGCGCGGCTGTCCAGCGCTCCGGACCGCGCCGAAGGCGACTGGTATATCCCCTGCTTTCGCTGTGGCGTCAAGAACGTGATCGCAGCCGTCATCCACGTGATCGGCTGGAGAACATGAATCAGCACCGCGAATCGGCAGCCCGCAATCTCAGGCCGCAACACATATGAAGCATTCGGATTCCTTTTCGGCCGTACAGGCTCTATACTTTTCGCATGGGATATAAGCGAAAGCCTTCAGCGTCGGCCCAAACATACCAGTGTCCTGTTTGCCTTCAACAACTCGGGCCAATGACACCAGCTCAGTTCGAATGGAATTTGGCCTTGCATACTCGCTCGCTTCGGCACCAGAAACACCTTGCGGCACAAGCCGCTACAGAACTCGGATTGCGGCCGGTCCCGAGAAGCATATAACTCGAAAAAAGACGGACGTGCGATAGCAGTCCGTCTGTATAGTTCTTATGCAAGAACGCTGGCAAGGGAATTGCGGAGTTGCTCCGCCGACAGCTGGTCCGGCTGCTTGCCGTCTCCAACATCAACGATCCGAACGTACACTTCTGTGGCCAGCCGGCCGGCGATCTCGATGGCCCCGCGCCGACCCGCTTCGTCGCCGTCCAGCAGGAGCACCACCCGTTTGAAGTGCTTCGCAAGCAACTGCTCTTGCTGCTCGGATATGGAGCACCCCATCAGCGCGACGCAAGCGTATTCGGCCTGGGTAACTTTCATGCAGTCAAAAAAACCTTCAACCACGACGACCAGACCGGCCGTGGCCTCTTCGCGCGCCCGCACGAGGTTGTATAGCACGTGCGACTTCCGAAATCCCGCCGGAAATTTGTATTTTGGCTCGGAGTGATCCACAGACCTGCCGGCATACGCGACCAGACTGCCGGCTTCATCCTCAATTGGGATGACGATGCGGCCACTCATTGACCCTCCCCCCGGAAAGAATCCCACGCCGAAGTACTCCGCCGTTGCCGGATCAATTCCCCTGCCACCGAGGTATGCGTGAGAGCTGTCGATACCGCGGAGCCTAAAGCCAAGTGGCCGATTAGCCGACTCCGAATCCGGTTCCGGACTCCCGGTTGGGCCGGCGCGATTTCCGTCGGCCGCTGAGTGGACCTCTGCTTGTACGACAAACCAATCCGAGAGCCGTTGCGCCGCGTCACGAACCGAGCAGCGCTCGATCGCGGCAACAAAATCCAGCACATTGCCTTTCGCCCTGCACGAAAAGCACTGGAAAATATTTTTCTCCGGATTAACATGGAGCGTATCCGTGCCTTTCCCGTTGTGGATCGGACATGGCCCGCGTAATTCCTTTCCGCTCTGGCGAAGGTGGATGCCGTAGCGCTGCAGCACCATCACCATCGAAACGCGTTGTTTGACCGTCTTGAAATCAATCCATTCAGTGGCCATGCACTCCGCTCCCCTGCCGGTGTTGCTCGCATGCGCTGCCACATATCCCAGCGACACGCCTGTGACGAAAACTTGTCATCTGACCTCCTATTCTGTTTGTCTCAATTGGGAATTTGGAAACCAAGAAATGGTTCCGTCGACAGTATACGGGGCCGCCGTAAAATCAGCAATTGATCGAAGCATTGATACAATGAACTATGTCGGCTCCTGGAATCTTCCCTGATGCTAACCGCCCTTGGGCGTGGGAAGTCGAGGGCGGGTAAAGCGTTCGCACATGCGCTATTGCAGCAGGAGGTTCGGAGCTATACTGTCTTCCCACTGATTGCTCTTGCCTTTGAATGATCTACCAGGAGTCGGCGCCATCTTGGCATCATAATGGTTGTCCCCAATCTTTGCGGTTCCACAAATTCCAGTGTGATGGTAGAATGCAAGAAAGCACTAACATGCCTCCGTGTCCGACGAAACAGAAATACATTCCTACCAGGTCTTCCCTATTCACCGTACGATCAACCAGCAGGACGTTGAGGGTCATATTCTAATGATCCCGGCGCTGCCGCCGAGTGTGCCCGACGAAGTCCTGAATAGGATCATTGACGACCGTGTGCTCGACGCCGTGCGCACCAAAGCCGTTGAAGATCTTTTAACGGGCGAAAGCATGTCTGAGGTGGATGGTGCTCATCACACGTCCGTCAAAGGAACAGTGACTGTTCACCAGGATTCCGGCAGGTGCTGGTCATACGTTTTTGTGGTGCTAATGACACGTTCTGCTGGTGCTGGTCATACGTTTCGCCGGTGCTAATGACACGTTCTGCTGGTGCTGGTCATACGTTGGCGCCGGTGCTAATGACACGTTCGTCTCTATAAAACACCAATAACGGCGGCGTCTCTTTGGAACACCACCAGAGAATACACAACCGGAATACTGTTCTAAATACTTCTTAAATACCGACACACGAAGAGGGGAAGTGTGTGGGAATCAATTCGCCTAAAGAGTTTCATGCAATATCCACTTGTCCAACAACCTGCGAATATTCCACAAGCACCAGATACGGACTTGAAAGGCAAGGCTGGTTTGCGAGCGCGCACTGCCGATAAGATTCGCTCGGAACTGAATGTCGAAAAATGGCCTGCAATCTGGCAGCCGGCAAAGTCACGCAATAAGCCGGCACTTCGCATTATGGAACGAGAAATCCTCACTGACGACGGCAACCGTGTCGTCGCGCGGGTTGAAGTTGGATACACACATCTTGGTACGTTGACGACCGAGGAACAGAAACTGCTGTACGTTTTGTTCCGGTTGTGGGAGGAAGCGGGCCGCAACGACCACCAGGTATTCTTTTCGATACGGCTTCTCTCGCGGCTGCTCGGCAAGAAAGGCTGGGGCACGAACGTGATGGAATCGATCACGAAGTCGCTGCGAAAATTGCGCACCGTGCCGATTGAGTGGGTAAACTCATATTACGACAAACGCGACGGGGCGACAGTCCTCATCGAACGCCGGCCGTTTACGTTCCTCGACGAACTTCGCACGGTTGAACGCCAAGTCGATGGTGTGGTGAATAGCTGCCTTGGCTATTTCAAGTTCGACGACCACATCCGCATAAATCTTCAACAGAATTATTCGAAGCCGGTCCTGATCGAAGAATTTTTCAGACTCACCAGCGAGATCGCCCAGCTCGTTTACACCCACATTGACCTCATGCTTTTTGACAAGACGAGGTACGAACGGAAGACGCGGGAGCTATTCGATGACCTTGGCCTGAAGAACATGGAGTACACACACATGTATGAGCGCCGGCGCGCGCTCGAAAAAGCATTTCGTGACTTGAGCGGAATTCGGCTGAGCACCGGCGTACTGACGTCAGCTACGCTTCAGAAGACCAAGGACGGCAAAGACTACAAGGCAGTGTTCTGCAAAGGCGCGAGGCTACGTGCCGTTGATGCAGCAGCGCTTGTTGAGCCGACGCTGGAGCTGCCCGACGTCATCATCAATCATTATGGGAGGGTCAAGGACCCGCTGCAGCTCCAGGCCGAGGAATTGGTCCGCGTATTTCACAAACTCTTCCATGGCGTTGATGCCAAAGAGGTGTCATACAAAGAGATGTCCCATGCAACGACACTTATCGCCCAACACGGATATGATGCTGCGAAGTTCGTCGTCGAATTCAGCGCAGAACTTTCACAGGAATCGCACTACCGTCCCCAAACCTTCGGCGGCATTATGCATTATGTCAGCCGGGCTCTTGGCGAAAGGGCTGCGCGTACTACGCCAGCCAGTACCCAGGTTGGCCTCCTGGTGAATGGCCGCCAGTCGACCTCGGTCGAGAGCCCGCCATCGCCGGCGGGGGACCCGCTTGCGAGCCTTGGAGTTGACGAATACCGCCGGCTTTATGAAGAAGCGAAAGCACAGGCGCTGCAATATCGATTCCTGGCAGAACGGTATGTTCCGGGAAGCCCAGTTGTTGAGGGCATGATCAGGAGCCTGATGCTGAAGCACCTCAATGCAGTTCCTGGCAGTAAGGCCAGTCATCCAAAAGAGGGGGACTCCGCTGCGGAGTTTACAGCTTCCGACGAGAAGGCGCCAAGCGTAACGCAGCTGGCGGGGGATGCGGCTGAAGCAGTCCAACCTAACCCGGAGGCTGTTCTTCCGGTTCAGGCGCGCGATGCACGAGTACCAGAGCCGGCCGCTGCCATCGAAGACATGTCGGGCGATCCTGAGCCGTCTTCTGCAGAAGATCGGCAAACTGGCGACGCAATAATCTCGCCTCCGGAAGGCGATATTTCCCAGGACGGCTCAATAGCCGTACCGGCCATGAAAGTGCCCTAGAAAGGCAGCCGTTTGCATTTCAGGCCGGTATAGAACTTGCGCGAGGACACCAATTTGGTGTCTTTGATGGTCTTGTTATCTCAAACATCACGACCGTGATGTTCTTGATGACACCGGAGGTCACTCATGGGAGCGGTGATAAATCTCCCACACGTAAGTAATGTTTCACGCTACCTGTGAAACATCCTTTCTACCTAGAACTTACTCGCTGACCAGAGACGAATCCGTCCCGACGCCTAGCGACTTTGACTTTTGGAGCATATCTGCTCCCACATTAGCTGGCGCATTTATAGCATGCGCCACTTCCTAGCGCTATCTCGCTGATTACTGGTTCCCCCGTTCGCCTGCTCGACCGCAGGCTACCCCGAAACGTCCGCCGCACTCACCGTGACGGCAGGCTGCACTTGCCATACTCGTACCCTCGCACGGCACCCCGGCTACCGCAGGGGACGTTTCGGGCTCGCGCCGCTACCGCGTACGCTTGCCCCGTTTCGGGGTAGCCTGCGCTTACCGCTCCGGCGAACGGGGGAACTATCTGCCCGTCGGGCCAACAGCGGCGACCTTTCTGCTACCGCGCACTTTCCACCATCTGCTAGCGCCGCTATACTACCTGCGCACGCGCCACCGCGCGCGCATTCCACACACAACTCAAGGAGGAAACACGTGACTGAAGCAGTCCTTTTGTCCAACAGCGGCAAGCTTACCCGGCAGCAGCTTGAGCTTCTGCCCACACCGCCCGGCACCGCAACGCACAAGCCTGTGCCGCACGCCGAGGTGGTCAGCGCTCTTGTAGAAACACTGGGCTTTCGGCACATCGGCGTGCACAAAGACGAGTACGCCGTATCCGGCGACGGCATGAAACTGTTCGGCATCATGGAGCTGGAAACCCAGTTTACCGGCTGCCGATTTGCTATAGGCATCAGAAACAGCCACGACAAATCCATGCGCCTGGCGCTCACTGTCGGCGTCCGCTTATGGTGAGCTCACCATAAGCGTATTTATGCGGAGCACCGATTTATGGTGAGCAAGGTCGCAGACGCACGAGTTGTCGTTGGTTCGATCAGAATTTCCTTTACATAATTTCGGGCTGAAGAACGATCGGTCCCTTCGGGGCCGGC
>Ga0070734_10000173_pt1 | contig 174321 bp, 118 predicted proteins | sample Coa_R1_8_FD_66444 | JGI IMG/M metagenome (GOLD analysis project Ga0070734, IMG submission 66444) | Surface soil microbial communities from Centralia Pennsylvania, which are recovering from an underground coalmine fire - Coalmine... | ecosystem: Environmental > Terrestrial > Soil >... | reverse complement strand
CCTAAGCCTCGACCCCCAATCCCTAACCCCCGCTTTTCAGTTCCCCGGGTGGTATTCCCGCTGCGTGTGTCCCTTCAATTGCTCCTTGTAGAAGTAGACTTCCCGCAAATCTCCCGTGCTGTATCGCTTCGCCTGATCGTTGAAATGCGCCGACGCCGGATCCCCGCTCTCTCCGCCTGCCGTCACCGCTTTCGCCCGTACCTTATCGCCGAACTCCACCACCGCGACAAAGCTGTTCCCGCTGGTCCCGTACCACTTCTTCGTGCCCGGATACGCACGCGCGCCGAACGACGCCAGCGAGCCCCAATTCGCCGATGGGAAGCCCACCGGTATGCTTGACCCCGCGTCGTTGAACGGCTGCACGATATCACCCGTCAGCCGCTGGAAGCGATTGATGTCGCCCCACGGCGTCTTCCACGTTCCGAAGTCCGCCGCTAGCTTATCGGAAGCTGCAGCCAGCGCACCCAGCAGTTGCTCCGCAGATGCATTCGCGATCGCATCTTCCACCGATCCGCCTCCCCCGCCGCCGCGCCGCCCGTTGCCTCCCACGCGCCGCCGCACCTCTTCACCCCAAAACACCGCGAGCGAAGTCGGGATCGATGTTGCCGACCATCGCAAGTCCCACGCACGCAGCAGAGCGATCTGGTCCGCGACCTTCGCCTTCAGATCCGACACCGGAGCTCCGTCCCACGCCTTGATCAATGCCGGCATGGGCTTCTCGAACCACGTCAGGTAACTGTCGTACGCCGCCGCGATCAGCGAATCCAGCGTGAAGTCCTTCTTATTCTCCAGAACCCGCACCGCATGCAGCCCGCGTGCCGATTCGCCTCCGTTCTCCACGTACTTCGGATAATCCTCCTTCTTCGGACTGCTCGGCCCCGCCGCCGACCACGGCCAGTTATTGGAGTTATACAGCCAGCCGCTCTTCGGATTCAGCAGGTGCGGCGCCTCATCCACCGTCAGCAGCCCTTGCCACTCGGTTGCCGGATTGCTGCCATCCACCGGGCGCGTCCAGTCGAAGCTGGTGTCGCGCCGCGGAATGAAGTTGCCGTGGAAATACGCGATGTCGCCATCGGCATCCGCGAAGATCGTGTTGTTCGACGAGTTCGCCTTCAGCTCCATCGTTTCGCGATAGCTCTTGTAGTCCTTCTGCTTGGTGCGGGTGTACGACTGCGTGAGCGCCTTGATCGGCTCCTGCATCAGGCGAATCGCCACCCACTTGCCATTCGCCTCGCGGATGATCGGCCCGTGATGGGTGCGATAGACCGTGAATTTCCTCTCGGCCATCGTCGCGCCGTTCTTGTACGGCACCTTGATCTCGCTGACCACCATCGGGCGCTCTTCACTGCCGTATTTATAGAAGTAGTGGTCGTCCTTCTTGACCACGCTCTCGAGATACTCGTCCACCGCGTCCACACCGCTCGACGTGTGCATCCAGCCGGTGCGCTCATTGAAGCCCTGGTAGATGAAGAACTGTCCCCACGTGGCCGCGCCGTAGGCATTCAGACCCTCGCCGCTCACCATCTGCAGCTCCGAGCGAAAGAAAAAGGAGGTGTGCGGATTGATCAGCAGAAGCGCATGATGGTTGGCGGTGTTCGATGGCGCCACTGCCGCACCGTTAGATCCCGAAGGCTCGGCGTACAGTTCCTCTTCCTCTTGCGCGGCGGGAGCCTGCGTCGCGGAGGGCGCCTTGCCATAGAACGCCTCGAGCTGGTTCAGATTTACCTTCTCGATATCGCCGCCGATGCTGCCCTCGGTGAACGACAGCGCCATCCACGGCTCGAAGTGCTGGATGACGCGAGGTTTCACATTGGGATGCGTGGAGAGGTAGTAGTTCAGGCCGTCGGCAAACGCGTTCATCAGCGCTTTCAGCCAGGTGGGGCTGGCAGCATAGTGCTGCTTCAGCATTTCGGGATCGATGAAGATCTTCATCCGCAAATCCTGCCAGATGCGTGCCTCACCTTCCGCTTCGGCCAGCCGCCCCATCGCGTTGATGTAGTTCGTCTCCACTCGATTGAAATCATCTTCCGCCTGAGCGTAGATCATGCCGAATACCGCGTCGGCGTCGGTCTTCCCATAAACGTGTGCGATGCCCCAATCGTCGCGGATGATGGAGACATTCGCGGCCTCGCGCTTCCAACGCGCCGCGTCCTCTTTGGATGGCTGAAGCGCAAAGGCGGCCGAAGCCGCCGCGAGAAACACTACGAGCTTTTTCAGGTGCAGATGATTCATGGTTTTGCTCTGCTTTATTCTAGTGCAAGCGGGACATCGCGATATGCCGGATTTGGAGGAGTTCTACGATGTGGTAGCGGCGAGTGAGGAGGAGTGTCGCGACTGGATCGCCCGCCTCGCGCTGCTGGTCGGCACTCTCGAGGCGGAATCGCGCCAGCGCATTCTGTTGGAGGACTTTCTCCGTCGCCGCCGCCACCACATTCAGAAACAGTACGGCGGCGTGCTCTACACCTCGATGTCGTTTCTGGATTCGCAGGACTACGAGAAGCGCCCCTGGGACGACGATTCCGATGTGCTCTTTGAAGCCCTCCCCTTTTCCCCATTCGATATTGCGTCGCTGCTGACTCTGGTTCTGGCGAAGGGCAATCCCGAGGCCCGCAGAATCGCCACAAAGTGGCTGCCCAAGTATCTCGACGATGCCTCTGCCATCCCGCTTCTAACCCGGTTGATCCTCGACGAGGCGCCCGCTGTCCGCCGCTGGGCCGCGGTTCACTTGAGCCGTCTGGCGCCTGGTCACGCGGCGATTGTGCCCGTCCTCGTCGAGGCGCTGCAGGACGGCAAGGGGCTGCGCTCCGATCGATTGTACTGGGATTTCGGACTGACGGGTTGCGGCGAGGCCGCCGAAGCCCTGGGTCACCTCGGCTCCCGTGGCTCGGCGGCCATACCCGATCTGCTGCTGGCGGTGCACGAAGCCCACCGCATGCACTGTGATTACGACGGGCAACTGGCCGCGCGCGCCGTCGTACGCATTGCGGGAAGTGAGTGGGCTGTGGGCCTGCTGGAGCCCGTCGTTGCCCAGATTCCGTGGATGGCGCAGATTGTCGACGAATGCCGCCAGGCGTCTCAAGGCATAACGTCCGATCGATCGCCCGATAATCCCGCGCACGCCTGCTTCTTCGCCCGTTTCCTCTGGCGTGAAGGCGAAGACGACTACTGGCGCCACCGCCCCCGAAACCCCCGCGGCGCCTTCTGAAGTCTGCTCCTTCAAGGTGGCGCAAACACTCATGTTTGCCGCGTCGAGACTCCTCTCGACGCTTTTCGTGCGACTGCCGATTCCCGCGCGAGGAGTGCAGCCTTGGCGTGCTCCCAAAGAAGAGTCTTCGCGCCACGTAATACCACCGCTGGACGACGACCTGGAATCCAACCTTGAGGTGGCGCAAACATTCCTGTTTGCCGCGTCGAGACTCTTCTCGACGCTTTTCGTGGGTCTGCCGATTCCGGCGCGAGGAGTGCAGCCTTGGCGTACTCCCGAAGAAGAGTCTTCGAGCCCCGAGCTGTCCTCACTGACGTAACGCCACCGATGGCAGCACTGCCGCCGCACGACGAGCGGGAATCCAGCTCGCTACCAGCCCCGTCGCCAGTAACGGCAGCATCCCGCCCAACAACCACACCGGAGCCCAGGGATCGATGCCCGCCGGCAGCAGTTCCGTAATCGGTCGAATTGCCAACACGGCAAGCCCAACCCCGCCGAGCATTCCGCAGATCATCACAGCCACCGTGTCCCACGCCGCCGTCCGCATGATGTTCCCGCTCGTCGCGCCAAGTGCTGCGCGAATCCCGAACTCGTGCGTGCGCCGGCCCACCGCGTACGAGACCGATCCGTACAGCCCGATCAACACCAGCATCACCCCGAGCACGCTGAACGAGCCCACGAATCCCGTCGCCACGCGCAAAGGAAACAGCGCCCCCGCGGAAGCGTCGGCGAGCGGCCGCACCTCCAACGCTGCCGCGGGATCCAGATCGCCGAGTGCCTGGCGCAGCGGCTCCATCCAATCCTGCGGATTGCCGGCCACGCGCACCAAGAGCTGCCCGTTGAAATCCGGCAGATACATTGCCGGCTGATCGCCCTCTCCCAAGGTGCGCATACGCGAATCGGCGGCCACTCCTGCGACCTCAAGTTGATCCTCTCCCCTGACGAGAAACCGCCCCAGCGGATCGCGATCCGCAAACAGAGCGTGCGCCAGCGTTCGGTTGATCACCACGGGAATTGGTCTCCGGCCGCGGTCAGTAATCTCGATGTCGCGCCCTTCGAGAATCGGTATCTGCAAGGTGCGGAAGTAGTGCTCTCCTGCCCCGATCGCGGCCGTGGTGAAGAGCAAGGATGACGGCGAGTCTGCGCGCCGGATCGCCGTTGCCGGCAGTTCTCCCATCAACGGCAGAATTCCAGTCGAAGTTACAGAGAGCACTCCCGGGACAGTCTCCACGCGCTGCACCGCCTGTTGGCGCAGATACCAGGAGCGGTCGATGGCATTTTTCTCAGGCCGCGAATCCACCGCAGCGATGAGTGTGTGCGTGACGTCGAAGCCCGGCCCCGCACTTACCAGATGCACGAGGCTTCGCGCGAACAATCCGCCGAGCGTGAGCAGCACGACGGAGAGCGACACCTGCAGCATCACGAAGGCGCGCCGCAGGTCGAAGCGCCGGATCAGGAAGGCCGGTTCGGTCTGCTTGATCGCCAGGCTCAAATCGGCATCGGCGCCGCGCCACGCGGGAATCAGCGACGACAACAGCAGAGCGGCGAAGACCGCCACGGCGCCGTACCCCAGTAGCCCGCGATCGCCTTGGAAATGGAAGGCAAACGGGATGCCGTACGCGGACGGCCAGCGCACCTGGCTCAGCGCGCTTCGTAGGGCGAAATCGATGAGGAGAGCGAGCGCTGCCCCTCCGAGCGCCAGCACGAGACCTTCGGCGAACAGAGGCCGTAGCAGTTGTAGGCGATCGGCGCCTAGCGCCTTGCGAATCGCGATTTCGCGCCGTCGGTCGACCGCCCGTGCCAGCAGCAAACCGGCGACATTGGAACACGCGATCAACAGCAGGATGCCCGCCACCGCGAACAACATCGCGAAGAACAGCAGGAAGCGCCCCTCATCGCCATTCTTCGCGGCGTGAGCGCCAATCCCGCTCATCGGCCGCAATACGATCTGCCGCGACGGATCCCTGCCCAGCGCTTGATCGATCGCCGCCGCCAGCCGCTGCCTGGTTTGCTCGCGCGGCTGGCCGGCGCCCTGCCTGCCGATGAGCGCGTACACGCGATCGGACGGGCTGCTGTTGCCCGGATCGGAGAGATACACTTCAGGCGATACGCCGTGGCCGTAGACGCTGCGATAGTCCGGCGGCAGCACCCCGGCGACCATATAGCTCCGCCCGTTCAACTCGATCGGCTTGCCCAACGCGTCCGCGTCCTCCTGGAGACGCCGCTTCCAGAAGGCATAACTGAGCACGGCGTATTCCCGTCCCTCATCGGCAGCGGAATACAGACGCCCCCGCGAGGCAGCAACGCCCAGAACATCGAAGAAGTTCGCGCTGGTGGTGAAAGTCCACGCGATCTCGCTGTGACCGCCGCGGCGCCAGTTGCGGTCCCCCAACCCGCGATAAAAGGCGAGACCCGGGAAGATGCCCTGCGCACCCAGGTCACGATAGAGCGTGTAGGAGACGTTCGCGTTCTCCAGCCGCACCAGTTGCTGTGGGTCGCGTGCGCTGAGATCGTCTAGAATCATCTCCCGCACTACGCTGAACACCGTCACGTTCACGCCAATTCCCAGAGCCAGAGACAGGACGGCGATTGTCGCAAGCCCAGGAGATTTCCGCAAGCCTCGAATCGCCGACCGCAGGTCGCCCATAATGACCAAGTCTACTGTGTCTCTCCCGTCCTGTCTCGCCCAAAGGGGACGCCCCGGCATCGGTGCTCGATCGCGGTGCCCGCAACGAGCCACGACCGTAAGGGAGTGTTTCTTGTCTCTAATGCGTGCCCGCAACGAGCCACGACCGTAAGGGAGTGTTTTTTGTCTCTAAAGCATGCTCGCAACGAGCCACGACCGTAAGGGAGTGTTTCTTGTCTCTAAAGCGTGCTCGCAACGAGCCACGACCGTAAGGGAGTGTTTCTTGTCTCTAATGTGTGCCCGCAACGAGCCACGACCGTAAGGGAGTGTTTCTTGTCTCTAATACGTGCTCGCAACGAGCCACGACCGTAAGGGAGTGTTTGTTTGTCTCTAAAGCGTACTCGCAACGAGCCACGACCGTAAGGGAGTGTTTCTTGTCTCTAATACGTGCTCGCAACGAGCCACGACCGTGAGAAGCTGTGAAAAATAGGGGAGCGCCTGCCCCACATACGATGAGGCATCGCTTGCTTACGCGCCCGGCTCGCAAGCACACGTATCGCGCGAAACGTATTTGAGTAGGTTACGAGCCGCGACCGTAAGGGAGTGTCTCTTCCCTCGAGTCTCATCCATTCGACTTCCATAATCTGCGTTCATCGGCGGCAATATTACTGTATCTGTACTTCTGCCAAACTCAAGTAATCCGTTCCGCTCAATTGCACGCGCACATAGCGCGCCTGGAAGTTCACCGGGATGCTCATCGAGGGACTGGGCGCCCCTGTCTGATGGCTCCCAAACGTTCCCGCCCTTCCTTGCAGCGTCGCGGGCGTGTCCGTGGGCGCAAACGGCGTGTTCGACGCGAACACCCAGTAGTCGCTCAGGCGCGACCCGCAGCAGTCCGTCCGATTCCAGATCGTGACCGTACCGACCATAGTCGCCGCTCCCAGGTCCACTTGCCACCACGGACTCGATTCCTGGTTCGTCGCCGTCACCGAGCCGTCGAAGAAATTGCCGTCGGTGTTGCCATCGGTCGCCGCGGACGCGCCGGGTGCTCCCGGATACGTGGTGCTCTGGCTCGCCACTTTCGCCGGCCCCGCACCGGTCGCCGACCCAAACACCTCTACCTCCGCCAGGCTCAAATAATCCGTGCCAGACAGTTGCACCCGTACATACCGCCCTTGCGTCGAGGCGGGAATGGTGGTGATCGGCCCCGGCGCAGCGGTCTGATGGATGCCGAACGTCCCCCGCCGCGACGCCAGCAGCGCCGGCGTATCGGTGGACTGAAACGGCGTGTCCGAGATAAATACCCAGTAGTCGCTCAGTCGCGACCCGCAGCAATCTGTGCGATTCCAGATCACCATCGAAGTGATCGCAGTCGATGCTCCCAGATCCACTTGCCACCACGGAGTCGACTCCAGATTGGTGGCCGTCACCGATCCATCGAAGAAGTTTCCGTCGGTGTGCCCATCCACCGCCGCATTGGCGGTCGGAGTTCCCGGAAGAGTGCTGCTCTGTGTCGCGATCTTCCCGGCCGCCACATTGGAAAGGAGTGGCGCATCCGATCCGAGCACCTGAACTTCGGCAAGGCTCAGGATCTGAGTCGTATTCAGTTGCACGCGCACGTACCTCCCTTGCGTTTGTGCGCCAATGACCGCCAGCGGTGACGGTGGGCTGGTTTGATGGTTCGCATAGGTGCCGGATCGGTTCTGCAAGGAGGCTACGGTATCGCCCGGCTGGAACGGAGTATCCGACACAAACACCCAAAAGTCCTGCAACCGGGAACCGCAGCAATCGTTGCGGTTCCAGATGTTGATCGCGGTAATCGGGGCAGACGCGCCCAAATCCACTTGCCACCAGGGACTCGCTTCGGAATTGGTAGAGGTCACGGAACCGTCGAAGTAGTTGCCGCTGGTGTTGCCATCCACCGCCGCGCCGGCCGGCGGCGATCCGGGATAGATACTGCTTTGGCTGGCCGCCTTGCCCTGGGATAAAACCTTCACCGGATTCACCGTCAGGATGGTATGGATGATGGCCAGGTCATTCGTGTTGAATGGGTCCGCCACCGTGATCGTTCCGGAATACGTTCCTGCTGCGAGCCCTGCTGCCACTGCCGGGTCAAAGGTCACGTCATGTTGCCCGAAGTTCACTCCGGTGTAGCTGCCGCCGCGGAGGCCGGAAACGCGCAACCAGTCACCCCGGCTGGCGATCGTCAGGTTGGTAACCATGAGAGCGGGACTTGCCGAGTCGAAAAGGACGAGAGATGGGAGGGTATAACTCGGATAGGTGAATCGCAGCGAAGTGGGTGAGGCAAAGACATTCGCATCCGCTGGCGTAACATTAATACTTACCGGGATGACTGTGGCATCACCCGACCCTGGTGTGAGGGTTATGTGCCCCACATAGGAATCGCTCGCAAGATGAGCCGGATTTATCGTAACCATCAGGGTGGCGGGAGCCGTGGCGCTGATTGTCTGGCTGCTTGCGGTGGCGGAGAGCCAACTGGCGTCGCTGGTGATTCGGGCCAACAAGACAGGGCTCGTGCTAGTGGTGGTTAAGGTCACCGGATCGACCACTGGCATCGGGTTGGCCCTCTCGCTGAGGCCCAATGCGATGCTCCCCGGGGCCGCAATAATTGGACTACTTGTGGCTTGCGGGCTGACGGCTACCGGAATCGTCAATAGACCCGCGGTCGAGGTAATCGTAATGTGGGCGTTCACGGGCGCATATAATGGCACGCTGGCAGCTACAGTCAGGATCACCGGGTTGTTTACGGTCACGGAGTTACCCCCGCCGGTGATCGCCGCCCTCAGGAAGTCGAGTGAGTCCGAAGATACGCCCAGGATTGTGATCGGTTGTTGGCTGATCGTCGAGAGGGTGACGGTCTGCGTTCCGGCGCTTGCCCCCGGCGCTGCCGTGAATCCCAGGGATGCCGGAGTCGCCGTCAGAGTGCGGGGCGGTTGGCCGATTACCAGCGTCACGGGAACCAATTGCACCATGGCATTGCTCTTGAGCGAGACCGCCGCGGTGTAGGTTCCCGGGATCAAGCCCGCTGGGTTCGCCGTTATCGAGAGTGTCGCCGGTGTGGTCAGACTTTCGCCGGGCGGCACGGAGACGCCGTTCACACTGACGCTTAGGGGCACATTGCCCGTCACGGAGTAAGTGAACGGCGCCCCAATCGGGTTCGCGGGGCTGGTGATCGTCAGTGTTTGAGCCGGATAGTTAATGCCGTCGGGTGAAGTCAATGTGAGGGAGGCCGGCGCGGGGGCCAGGGTATCTGTGGAGCATCCCACCGCCGTGGAGCCGTTCGTCAAGCTCGCCACAGGAATGGTAAATCCGTCATCACCGGAGTTTGGGGCATCGACGGTGACACTGCCTGTGGTCAAGCCATTGCAGAGCCCGTAGCCGAAAAGGGTGAGGAAGAACGTAGCTGGCGTGACGCCCGAGGGAGTGAGGCTTTGCACCGTAATCCAAGGTGTTGTAGTGGAGACGTTTACGCTTGTCGGTGCGCTGTCCGTGGACGACAAGGTGAATTCCGTAGTCGACACCGAATTGGGCGGGGAGAAGTTGGCGATGGAAGTTCCCGGGGTCGCTTCCAATACCCCAACAGCAGTGATCACCAGAGTGACCGGGACACTCACAATTCCGCTGCTCGTTCCGATTATCACCGTCCCGGCAAAGAATCCCCGCGTAAGCCCCTGTGGATTCACCGAAACGGCCAAATAGCCAGGTCCCGGCGTCCCCTGCGTGGTCACCGAGAGCCACGCCTGAGGAGTGTCGACGGCTACCTGAAACGAGACGTTATCGGATGGCTGGACCCGGATGAACTGTTTTGGCGGCGGAGGCTCGGAATTCTGGCTGTAGAACGTCAGTGCGGGCGGAGCCACCGTCATGCCGCCCGAAGGCGTCCCGGAGACTGCCCCCGCCAGGGTCAAGATCACCGGAATGGTGGTGGTGACTCCGGCGGATTGAATCTGGATATCCCCCGTATATGTGCCGGCGACAGTGAGCTTCGTTGGATCGACGGTGACCTGGAGCGTTTGGGGAGCATTGAAAGTGCAGGAGGGCGAAGTGTCTGGAATGGCGTTGCAGTTGCCGCCCGCTACGTGAAAAAAGGCGCCGTTGTAACTGATCAGGCTTGCTGTTTCAGGCGTGTTGTCCGGAGCCTGGATGACCAGTTCCTGGGTTTGCGGTACGCTCCCCGCGGTCGTGGCGAATGACAGCGAAGCCGGGTTGACCGACAGAGTTGCGGGAGAAGCGGATATGTTCAGAATCAGGGTGGTTTCGATCTTCGCCGCGCCACTGTAAAAGAGCAGGCTTCCCACATAGGTTCCGGGCACCGAGAGAATACTTGGATTCACCGAAACGGTGAGGTTCTGTGATCCCGTCAATGCACATTCCGCCGCCGGGTTGGGAGTTAGATTGCAACCAGGCGACGAGATGCTGTAGAAGGCAGTATTGTAAGAGGTGGCATATAACACCGCTGCGGTGGTATTGCCGCTCATCGTGAAGGCCAGCGTTTGTGATTGAGCCGCCCCTCCCGGTGAAGCCGTAAAGCTGAGATTGGTTGGGGTCACGGCGAGCGAGGTGGAGTCTCCGCCCACAATCAACGCAGCGTGGATCACGGTCGTGTCGCTGGGGCTTTGTGGTGGGCTCAGCGTCACAGTCCCGACGTACGTCCCCAGCGGCAAGGCAGCCGCGACCGCGGGGTCGGCAGAGATCGAGACGAGCCCGAATCCAGGGGCGCTGTAGGACCCCGCGCCGAAACCCTGGAATCTGAGCCAGTTGGATTGGCTGGCGACCGTGTAGGCGAATGTGGTCAACGCAGGATTGCTGCTGCCCACGCTGGTAAAGGTCTGGAGCGCATTACCGGGATACACGAAGGTGTACGACATCTCGTTGGCGGTGATCGTGCCTCCCGCAGAGACATTGAATAACACGGGGATTACCAGCATGGTGCCCGTACTGGGGGTCAGAAAAATGTGGGCGCTATAGGTCCCCGCGAGTAGGCTGACGGCGCTTGCTTTAACCGACAGGACCGCCGGAGTGGCCGGGCCTATCGATGCCAGACTACCAATCGTGACAGTCGTCATCAGCCATGGCACATCCTGCGAGTATCGGACGGAAAAGGGGCCAGTTAACGCGCTCAGACTGAGAGTCTGAGCAGGCGGGGACTGGCCTGCCGGCGCACTGAAAGTCAGGCTTCCGGGACCGGGAATGAGTGTGCCGGATGGCGATTGAGCGATAAGCGGTGCCGCGATAGTGAAAAAGACGAAGAGGCGCAGACTGACTCTCTGCGACTGGTGGATATCCATGTGGTATTTCCGGACCGACCCTTTAGATTTAGAATAGCCCGAAGAAAGCAACGTCTCTTGGCCTTTGGAGGCAAAGGTGTCGGATTTGCCCTCTTGATGTTACACTAATTTAGGATCTAAAACACTGATATGCCGAGTCGACTCGGCCGGAAGCTGATGTTTTCGATCACGGTGATCGTTATCATCGTGGCGGCAGTCTCCGGGTTGGTGAACGTAAAAACCGAAGAGCGCCAACAGCTCAACACCATCATCCTGGGCGCGGACCAGCTTTCCAAGGGTATTACCAGCGCTACCTGGCATGCCATGCTGGACGATCACCGCGAGGCTGCCTACGAGGTGATGCGCACCATCGCGCTCAAGCAGGGCATCGACCGCATCCGCATGTTCAATCGTGCGGGCCAAGTCATGTTCTCGACCAGCGCCGAGGATACGCGTACCGCCCCGCCGGTTCAGCTCGACCTGACGGCCCGTTCCGTGCGCATTGAACCCGGCCGGCTCGAGATGCTGACGCCGATCTTCAACGAGAAGTCGTGCAGCCAGGCCGAGTGCCACGCGCACCCGGCGGGAGTGAAAGTCTTAGGGGTCCTGGACTTAGCCCTGAACGTGGAGCCATTAGAGCATGAGGTGTCCAGCATGAAGGGCCGCGTCCTGCTGGTGACTGGAGTCGAGATCACCCTCATCAGTCTGTTCATCATCTACTTTACGCGGCGCTTCCTGGACCATCCGATCGAAAAGCTGATTCAAGGCTGCAAGGCGGTCAGCCAGATGGATCTCGACCAGCCGCTCGACATCCTCAACAGCAGCGAGGAATTGGACGATCTGGCGCGCAGTTTCAATCGCATGCGCGACCGTCTGCGCACCGCCGTGGGCGAGATCAATCAGTTCACGCAGAATCTCGAAACCAAGGTGGAGGAGCGCACCGCACAGCTCAAGGTGGCGCAGAAGAAGCTGTTGCAGAATGACCGGCTGGCGTCCCTCGGACAGCTCTCCGCCAGCGTGGCGCATGAGATTAACAACCCCATATCCGGCGTGCTGAACCTTTCCATGCTGATGCAGCGCATGTTGAAGGAGGATGGCATCCCTCCCAACCGGATCGAGGAGTTTCGCAAGTATCTGTCTCAGGTCACCAGCGAGACCGCGCGGGTGGGGCGCATTGTCTCGGACTTGCTGGCGTTCTCGCGGCGATCCAAGCCACAGCGGGTGGCCGCCGATTTGAACAAGATCGTGAGGATGACGCTTTCGCTGGTGCAGCACAAGATGAAGCTGAGCAATGTTGCCGTGGAAGCCCGGTTGGCGGAAGACCTTCCCGCGGCGCAGTGCGATGCTTCGCAAGTTCAACAGGTGGTGTTGAACCTTCTGCTGAATGCCGCCGAGGCCACCCAGTCGAAGAGCGAACGGTGCGTAACGGTTACCACCGCGCCTGGGGACGGGGAGGTGGTCCTGACCGTTTCGGATAATGGCGAAGGAATCCTGCCCGAGAACCTCGCCAAGATTTTCGACCCCTTCTTCACCACGAAATCCGAAGGGAAAGGCGTGGGTTTAGGTCTGGCCGTCTCTTACGGGATTGTTCAGGCCCATGGTGGCGACATCGAGGTGAAGAGTAAGGCGGGTGAAGGCGCCACGTTTACCGTGACTCTGCCGCTCGAGCAGCACCCGCAGCCAGGCGCGCCGCCGCCTCTGGAGTTGGCCCGGAAGGAATGAAGTACCTGTACGTGGGTGCGACGCCCGAGGTGGATCGGGAAGCGCTCACGGCGGTTCGGGACCGGGTGGCCGCCGAGTTCGGCGTGACAGTCCGGGAGATGGCTCTCTCGGAGATTGGCTTTGCCTTCGACCCGGCCCGCCGGCAGTACGGGTCGACCGCCGTGCTCGAGATGTTGATGCGGGTGTGCCCCGCGGATGCCGTGAAGTTCCTGGCGGTTACCGAGCACGACCTGTTCATTCCGGTCCTGACTTTTGTTTATGGACATGCGCAGTTGGGCGGCAAGGCAGCGGTGATTTCACTGGCCCGCTTGCGCCAGGAGTTCTACGGCCTTCCCCCCAATCGCGAGGTGTTTTTGGAGCGCGCCTATAAGGAGGCGCTGCACGAAGTAGGCCACACGTTCGGCTTGGTGCACTGTGCGGATCGTAGCTGCGCGATGGCTCTCGGTACGAACGTGCGGCAGATCGATGGGAAACAGGCCGCGTTTTGCGCGTCCTGTGCGGCCGCGTTGCGAAGGCGGCCCAGGGAGTGAGAGATGAAATCCCACTGGCAGATTCTGGTAGTGGATGACGAAGAGGTGATGTGCGAATCGCTGGCAGCCTGGCTTCGCGAAGACGGGTATCTGGTGGATACCGCTGCCTCGGGCCGCGGCGCCGTCGAAAAGGCGCGAAGCCGCGATTACGCCATTTATTTCGTTGATTTGAAAATGCCCGGCGGCATGGACGGCATCGAAACCATGATGCAGATTCGGCGCCTTCACCCGGACGCTTCTATCATTATTATTACCGCCTACGCCACGGTGGACACGGCGATCACCGCCATGAAAGAAGGCGCCCAGGAGTACATCGTCAAGCCGTGTAACCCGGAAGAGATCTCTCTGTTGGTAAGCCGGATTATCAAGGTCAAAAACCTCCAGCGGGAGAACAGCATTTTGCGCAAGAAGTTGACCCGCCAGTATTCCGTTCACGACGTGGTCAGCAAGAATCCGAAGATGCAGGATATTCTGCGGCTGGCGCAGGAGATCGCAAGCCTGCGCAGTACAGTCCTGATCCAGGGAGAGAGCGGGACCGGCAAGGAGATGGTCGCGCGAGCAATCCATTTTTCGGGCGATCGCGCCCAAGGTCCGTTCATCGCGGTCTCCTGCGCGGCGCTGGCGGAGACGCTGCTGGAATCGGAATTGTTCGGCCACGAGAAGGGCGCGTTTACCGGTGCGACCGGGCAGAAACGCGGCAAATTCGAGATGGCCGACGGCGGAACGTTGTTCCTGGACGAAATTGGCGACATCTCCGCGAAGCTGCAAGTGGACCTCTTGCGTGTGCTGCAGGATCGCTCGTTTTATCGAGTGGGCGGCTCGCAGGAAGTGCGGGTGGACGTTCGCGTGATTGCCGCGAGCCATGTGAATCTGCAACAGGCGGTAGCGGCGGGCAAGTTCCGCGATGACCTGTTCTACCGGCTGAATGTAATTGAGGTGCGCATTCCACCGCTACGCGACCGCCGTGAAGATATCCCCCTGCTGGTGCGCCATTTCATCGAGAAGTTGTCGCCGGAGCTGGGAAAAGAGATTCAGGGGATCTCCGAGGGCGCGTTGCGGGTGTTGATGGATTACAACTGGCCGGGCAATGTCCGCGAACTGGAAAACGCAGTGGAGCGGGCGATGGTGAGCTGCCGCAGTAAGAATCTGGCGGACACCGACTTCTCGTTTCTGGTCCCGGACGGCGATAGTCCGCGGCGAGTTTCCTTCCCCGCCGGTATGAGCCTGGCGGAAATGGAGAAGGTCTTGATTGCCGCGACGCTGGAACGTACCGGCGGCAACATCAAGGAGTCGGCTTCTGTCTTAGGGATTGACCGCTCGACTATCTACGAAAAGATCCGAAAATACGAAATACCGCGCCCATAATAAAGATCGCGCTCACACTTCTTGTTTTCCGGGTCGGGACTTTTGTCGGCGCTTTTCGGGTTCACCACTGAGTCTCCGTGCTTGAGGCACTACTTCCGGCCTCTCATCCCAATGTCTTTCCGGAAATGCATGCCCTCAAATCGGATCTTCGCAACGCCGGCATAGGCGCGCTTGATCGCGGCTCCCAAATCCTGGCCCGACGCCGTGACTCCCAGGACGCGGCCTCCCGAGGTCTCCAACCCCTCGGGCCCGATCCGGGTCCCAGCCTGGAATACCGTCACCCCTTCCGCTTCTGCGGCCTCGATCCCATGGATGGCTTTGCCCGCAGCAAACTCGCCGGGGTATCCGCCCGATGCTATCACTACGCAGACGCTAGGAGCCGCTTTCCAGGAAAGCCGAACTCCATTCAATTTCCCGGTTGCCGCTGCCCAAAGTGACGGAACGAACTCCGATTCCATCCGGTGCATCAGTGGCTGCGTTTCCGGGTCCCCCAGCCTGACATTGAACTCCAGGACTTTTGGACCGTCTGCCGTCATCATCATTCCCGCATACAGGAAACCACTGAATTTGGTGGCTTCGACGGTCGGGTAGATGGTTTTGGTTAGGATTTCGTGGGTCTGGGCGTCCGTAAGAAGAGCACCATCACAGTAGGCTCCCATGCCCCCGGTGTTCGGCCCCTGGTCGCCGTCAAAAACCGCCTTGTGATCTTGACTGGGTTGCAGCGGCACGACGTCGCGCCCATCGCAGAGGGCGATGAAACTGATTTCCTCACCCTGCAAGTACTCCTCGACCACGACCCGGCCCGCCAGCACTCCGCCGGCGGAGAGTGCGTGCTCCGCCTCGACGCGGGACGCTGCGATGACCACTCCCTTACCTGCGGCCAGGCCGTCCGCTTTCAGGACCACAGGGAATCCAAATCGGTCGAGGGCCTTCTTTGCATCCTCGACATTGTCTACGGTCACGAAGTCGGCGGTCGGGATTCCGTGGTTCTGCATAAATGACTTTGCAAAAGCCTTGCTGCCTTCCAGGCGGGCGGCGTCGCGGGTGGGGCCGACGATTGCGAGTCCTTTTGCCCGAAAACGGTCGACGACGCCGTCGACGAGAGGAACCTCGGGCCCCACGACGGTGAGGTCGGGTCGAAGTCGTTCGGCCTGTTCCAGCGGCAGGCATTTCCCGATTTGCGCCATCCCCGGGTTGCCGGGACTTGCCAGAATCTCAACGTCCTCAGATTGCGCCAACTTCCAGCACAGGGCGTGCTCCCGCCCTCCTCCGCCAATCACCAGGATGCGCATCTTACAATAGTGCCATGGCCTCCCCCTACGATGTCGTGGTGATTGGCGCCGGTCACGCCGGGTGCGAAGCGGCGCGCGCCTGTGCACGCATGGGCGCCAAAACCGCCATGATCACCATGAACCTCGACCTGATCGCGCAGATGTCGTGTAACCCCGCGATCGGAGGGATTGCCAAAGGGCACCTGGTTCGCGAGATCGACGCCTTGGGCGGTGTGATGGCCGAAGTGGCGGATGCGGTCGGGATCCAGTTTCGTCTGCTCAATACGAGCCGTGGCCCGGCGGTCTGGTCGCCGCGAGCCCAGATGGACAAGAAGCTCTATCGCGTGCGGATGCGGGAGGTGCTGGAGAAAGAGACGAATCTGCGGATCATGCAGGCGGAGGTCTCTTCGCTGCGCGTGCTAGATGGGCGGGTGACGGGTGTCGAGTTGCGCGATGGCCGGACGGTGGCTGCGGGAGCGGTGGTTGTGACGACCGGGACGTTTCTCAACGGCCTCGCTCACGTCGGGGAAGCCCGTTACAGTTGCGGCCGGAATGGGGAGGCGCCCTCGCAGTTGCTCGGCGACCAGTTGCGCGGTCTCGGTCTCTCGTGGACGCGTTTGAAGACGGGCACTCCCCCGCGCCTCGACGGCCGGACGATTGACTGGAGCCAATTCGAAGCCCAACCGGGCGACGCCGAGCCGACACCATTTTCCTTTCTCACAGGCCGGATCGACCGGACGCAGATCCAATGCCACATCGGGTATACCACAGACGAAACCCGGCGGATCCTTGCCGAGGCGATTCCGCGGTCACCGCTTTATAGCGGGCAGATCGAAGGTGTCGGTCCGCGGTATTGCCCTTCGATCGAAGACAAGATCGTCAAGTTCCCGGACAAGGCCCGTCACCAGATTTTCCTCGAACCCGAGGGCCTCGACACCAATGAAGTGTATGTGAATGGCATGTCGACGAGCATGCCGATTGATGTCCAGACGGCGATGGTCGCTTCTATCCCCGGCCTCGAGAATGCGGAGATGATCCGGCCCGGATACGCCATCGAGTATGACGCCATCGACCCGCGCGAGCTGCGCCACACGCTCGAAGTGAAGTCGATTGCCGGATTGTATTTGGCGGGTCAGATCAACGGGACTTCGGGGTACGAGGAGGCTGGCTGCCAGGGTCTGGTGGCGGGGATGAACGCCGCCTGCGCGTTGGCTGGGAAGGATTCTGTGGTGATCGGGAGGACGGAGGGCTACACCGGGATTCTGATCGACGACCTGATCTCGAAGGGTGCCGAGGAGCCGTATCGCATGTTTACGTCGCGGGCCGAGTTCCGGCTGCACCTTCGGATCGACAACGCGGATCTACGGCTGACGCCGTTAGGGCGGCGGGCAGGACTGGTGACGGACGAGCGGTGGGAGCAGTTCACCCGGAAGCAGCGGCAACGGGAAGTTCTGGCAGGGGCTCTGCAGCGGCACCGTAACGGGCAGTGGCTCAAGCGCCCGGAGGCTTCGATCGGGGAGATTGTGCCCTGGGTGCGCGAGGTGTTGGGGGAGGATCCGGTCTGCGGCGTACTTGCGACGGTGGAGACGGAAGCGAAGTACAGCGGCTATATCGCGCAGCAGGAAAAGCAGATGGAGCGCATGAAAGACGCTGGACGGCGGCCGATTCCTGCGGAATTCGGGTTCGGCGGGATTCCCGGGCTCTCGCGTGAGGTGCAGGATAAGCTGACTCGGGTGCGGCCGACGACTCTGGCGCAGGCGGCGCGGATTCCGGGTGTCACACCGGCGGCAATTGCCATCCTGGATGTGTATCTGAGCCTTGGCCGTGTTTCGTGAAGCGCTGAAGTCTAGTGTTTCGGGCTGGCTGGACCTGCCGGACGAACAGGCCGCTGTCCTGGAGGCGCACTATGAACTGCTCATGCGCTGGAATCGGTCTCTGAACTTGACGGCGATCACCTCTTTGGAGGAGGTGGTGCAGCGCCACTACGCGGAGTCCCTGTTTCTGGCTTCGCATCTGCCCCCAGGCACGCTGCGGATTGTCGATATCGGTTCCGGCCCTGGTTTTCCGGGGTTGCCGGTGGCGGTCGTGCGGCCGGACTGTTCCGTGGTGCTGGTGGAGTCGCATCAGCGCAAGGCGGTCTTTCTGAAGGAGGCGAGCCGCGGCCTGAAGAATGTACGGGTGCTGTCGAGGCGAGCCGAGGATGTGGACGAGAGGTTTGACTGGGCAGTTTCGCGGGCAGTGAGCTATCGGGACCTGGAGGGTAGCCTTTCGCGATTGGGGACGCACGCGGCGTTGCTGACCGGGGTGGAGCAACCACCGGCTTCTTTGGGGTTCGAGTGGCAAGCTCCGATCCCGCTGCCGGACGGGAAGGGGAGATTTCTGCGGATGTCGGCGTGAACTCGGCTGTTTCACGTGAAACAGGTCGCTTTGCTTAACACACGCGGCCCGCACCCGGATATCTCGCCTCAAGAAAGGTTCGATCATCGAGTCGGGGGTGTTTCACGTGAAACAGCATTTTTCCGCTCGGTTTCGCTTCCCAGCCACTCCAAAATCCGCTGTTTCACGTGAAACAGGCAGCGCCAGCAAAACGGCGTCTCACCATGGTAAGCTGGCCGCTTGAGCCGAGTTCTCGCAGTTGCCAATCAAAAAGGCGGCGTAGGCAAAACGACCACCGCCATCAATCTCGCCGCCGCCCTGGCCGCGAATGACCTGAAAGTCCTGGTGATCGACTCCGACCCGCAGGGGAATTCCACCACTGGCCTAGGCGTCGCCAAAAGCCCAGACCGCCCCAGTCTCTACCACGTTCTCCTGGGCGACACGCTCGCCCAAAACGCCGTGCTTCCGACCGAATTCGAGGGCCTCAACCTCATTCCGGCCGACAAAAACCTGGTCGGAGCCAACCTGGAGCTCGTCGACGTCCCAGGACGCGAATATCGCTTGCGAGAAAGGGTCCAAACCCTCCGCCCCGATTACCAATACATCATCATCGACTGTCCACCCGCTCTCGACCTCCTTACCCTCAACGCCTTACTTGCCGCCGATGCCGTCCTCGTGCCCATCCAATGCGAGTTCTTCGCACTCGAAGGAATCTCCGAGTTGATGGACACCATCGATCGAATTCAGGAGTCCTTCCACCATCCTCTCCTCGTCGAAGGCATTCTCCTCACCATGTTTGACGACCGCACCAACCTCACCCGCCAGGTGGCTAACGACCTGAAGGAGTTCTTCCACGACCAGGTCTTCCGCACCGTCATCCCTCGCAGCATCCGGCTGGCGGAAGCACCCAGCTTCGGTAAACCCATCCTCAGCTACGATCCCCGCTCGAAGGGCGCGGAAGCCTATATCCAACTGGCCAAGGAGATTCTCGACCATGAACAAGCACGACAATCCGCGCAAAGCGCTCGGTAGAGGGATTACCACTCTGCTCCCAACCCGGGCCACCGCTCCCGCCACCCCCGCCATACCAGAAGCACAACGCGACGAGACGCCGGTGTCCCTGGCCATCGACGCCATCGAACCGAACCCTCTCCAACCGCGCCGCACCTTTGAACAGCAGCCTCTGGCAGAGTTGGCGCAATCCATCCGCACCAATGGCATCATCCAGCCGCTCGTCGTCCGCAAACAGGGCGATCGCTACCAGTTGGTCGCCGGCGAACGCCGGTGGCGAGCCGCGAAGCTGGCCGAACTCGACCGCGTGCCCGTGGTCGTCCGCGAAATTTCCGACGACCACCTCCTCGAAATTACGCTCATCGAGAACATTCAGCGCGAGGACCTGAACCCGATCGAGACGGCCACGGCGCTGATGCGCATGTGCAACGAACTCAACCTGCCCCCCGACGAGATCGGCCGGCGCACGGGCAAAGATCGTTCCACCATCATGAACTTCATGCGCCTGTTGCAGCTTCCGCAGGACATCCAGCAAATGGTGGCAGAGCGAGCCCTCTCGGCGGGACATGCGCGGTCCCTGCTCAGCCTTGGCACCGCGGAGTTGCAGCGGTCCGTGGCCGCCCGCGCCGTCGCCAACGCCTGGTCCGTCCGGGAAACGGAACGTGTCATCCAAAAAATGTCGGAAGGGAAGAAGCTCAAAGACGCCGAACCGCAAGGCCCTTCCGATCCTAATGTGAAAGCGGCACTCCAGGAACTTCAAAGCCTGCTCGGTACGCGCGTGCGCCTGGTAGAGGGCGCCCGCAAGAAGGGCAAGCTCGAAATCGAGTACTACTCCCATGAGGAACTGATCCGCATCTACGAGATAATCGTGAGAGAACGATGAGCGCGCCTGCAATCAATTGGTACGAGAAACTGCCCGAACTCGGAAGCGATTCCGACTTTGCGGCCCTACGCCAGCTCCTCGAACATTGCAACTACACAACGGAAGCAATTCTGGAGCGTACTGAAACCGGCGATATTGCGAAGTACTGCGCCGCTCCCGAAGGCGGCCGCGAGATCCGCGACACCCTCGACGGGTTGATGGTCCTTTTCTACGACTGCTCCTTCGTGTCGGAAGCGCGCCTGGCCGAAGTCCTGCCGGATGGCAGTTTGGCACTGTTCGACCGACTCGGACTGCTGGTCCGGACCCCCGCACCCGAAGGCATGATCTTCGCCTCGGGAGCGATCCTCCCCGCTTATGGCGTGTGGACCTTGAGCGACCGTGGCCTGGCACCGGACGGTTCGCGAACTCCCTACCCGCACGATGTCGTCTACCCCGGCGTCTTCGAGACCACCAAGCGATTCATCGAAGAACTGCCCTTCACGCCTTGCGACGCGATGCTCGATCTCGGAACGGGAACCGGGGTCGCAGCACTGCTCGGCGCAAGAACAGCGAACCACGTCTGGGCTACGGACATCACGCAACGCTCCGTGCTCTTTACCGAATTCAATCGCCGGCTGAATGGCGCCGACAACATGACGGTGGTAATGGGTGATCTGTTCGAGCCGGTATCCGGACTCACCTTCGACCGGATCGTCATCCATCCTCCCTATGTGCCCGCCAAGATCCGGCGCTCCGATCATGTCTTCGCGGTTTCGGGTGACGACGGGGAACAGATCCTTCGCCGCACCATCCAGGGTCTACCCGCCTATCTTCGTCCCGGCGGACGCTACTACTCAGTCCAGATCGCAACCGACCGTGAGGGCGAAGACCTCGAATCGCGGGTGCGGACGTGGCTGGGCGAAAAGCACGAAGAGTTTGACGTCATGGTGGCGATCCACAGCAAGCGGACTCCTCGAGAATACCTCGCGGAAGAAGAAAAGCGGCTGATCGAGGAGAGCCACAACTGGATCGAGCTATGGGAGCAGACCCATACCACGTTCATCGTCTACGCAACCTTATTAATAGAGCGCCACGCGGAACCCCGGCGAGCCATCACCCGCCGCTCCCATCGCGGCGTTGGATACACGGGCAGGCATCTCGATTGGATCCTGGACTGGCAGAAAGCCCTCGGGCGGGAAGATCATGTGGAAATGCTGCTGGCCTGCCGCCCGGTGGGACGGCCCGAAAACGAACTGATCGTCACGCATCGTCTGGGAGAAGGCGGATTCCAGCCTCGCGAGTTTCGTCTGGAGATCCCGGGGCCGTTCGTTCTGGCGCTGCGTTGTGAAGATTGGCTGCCACGCATCATCCCCGCGTGCGATGGCCAGACAACGTGGGGCGAGCACTTTGCGCGTGCCCGGCAGGAAGGGATTATTCGCGAGGAAGTCCCGGTAGAGGAATTCGCGCGGGCTCTGGGTGTCTTGGTGGCTCTGGGCGCACTGAATCTGGCCTGAGAAGAGTTTCAGGCCATAAAATCTTGTGTGGCGGTTGCCGAATCGACACTTCTGTCGAAACTTTTGGAGTCGCCGCTGAGAACGTCTCCGCGGTCAGACTTGGTGAACGCCCGAAAAGCGTCGACAAGAGTGTCGACGCGGCAGACAGGAGTGTCCGCGCCACGTGCTGTAAAGTAGAGAGCTATGGAGATCCCGCGCAGAGCCTTCCTGGGCGCAGCCGCGTCAGCTTTTGCCTTCGCGCAACGCCCGTCCGTCCCTGAGTCCATTCGCAATCTGAAGCCGATGACCGGCGGCATTCAGCCTATCACCGATCAGGAACGCCAGGCCCGCATCGAAAAAGCCCGCAAGCTCATGCGCGACCACAAGCTCAACGCGCTCGTGCTCGAAGGCGGCGCCAGCCTCTTCTATTTCACCGGTACACGATGGCCGCAGAGCGACCGAACCTTCGTATGGGTGCTCCCGGCACGAGGCCAGCCGGCTTGGATCGTTCCCGATCCCGACCAGGAGCGTGCCCATTCCGCCATCCACATGGGAAGCGATATCCGCGGCTGGGCCGAAGGCGACGGACCCTATCGCAAGATCGCGCAATTCCTCAAAGACCGCGGCGCCGGATCGGGATCGGTCGGCATCGAGGAGCGAGTTCGCTTCGCCGTGTTCGACGGCATGCGCAAGGAGTTATCCGGTGTTGAGTTCACCAGCGGCGACCCGGTCACCGTCGGATGCAGGGTCATCAAATCTCCTGCGGAAATCGCGTTACTGCAGCGGGCTAATGACATCACCATCGCCGCCTACCAGGCCGCCTTCTCCACCATGCATGACGGCATGCCCCAAGGCGAACTGAGCGCCAACATCTCGGCGGCATACGCGGCGCTCGGCGCGCAAGGCAATGCCATGGTCATTTTCGGAAAGTACACCGCCTTTCCGCATGGCAGTATCCAGCCGCAGACGCTGCATGAGGGCGACATGGTGCTGGTGGATGACGGGTGCAGCGTGGAAGGCTATCAGTCCGACATCACTCGCACCACGGTGCTCGGCAAGCCCACTGCCCGCCAGCGCGAAATCTGGAACCTGGAGCGAAAAGCCCAGGACGCGGCCTTGGCAGCGGCGAAGCCGGGTGCCACCTGCGAGTCGGTTGACGCGGCCGCGCGAAATGTCATCACCGACGCCGGTTTCGGGCCTGGGTACCAGGTCCCCGGACTACCGCATCGCACCGGACACGGCATCGGACTCGAAGGCCACGAATGGACCTACCTGGTGAAGGGGAACCAGACGAAACTGGAGCCTGGCATGTGCTTCAGCAACGAGCCGACCATCGCCATCTACGGCGAGTTCGGCGTTCGCCTGGAAGACTGCATGTACATCACGCCCGAAGGGGCCAAGATGTTCACCAGGCAGAGTCCGGCGATCGATCAGCCGTTCGGGTAACGCATTGACGGTGATTCACAAAGGGGAAGCCTAATGCCACAAACTGCCGCAGTTTCCACAGATGTCTATCGTGAGCGCATCGCCAAACTTCAGGAAGCGATGAAGGAGTTTGGACTCGGGGCGATCGTCCTCGAGCCCGGCCCCGCCATGCTCTACCTGACCGGCGTCCGCTGGGGAAAGAGCGAACGCACCTTTGCGGTCGTGTTACCGGTGAAAGGCGAGCCGGTCTGGGTGCTTCCCGGCTTCGAGGAGATGCGCGCCAGGGAACTGATCCACGTAGGCGACGACATACGGGTATGGCAGGAAGACGACAGTCCCTACGCCCGCATCGTCCAAGGAATGAAAGACCGGGGCGTGGGTACGTCAGCGCCGGGCAAAGTCGGCGTGGACGACGCAGCTCGCTTCTTCGTTTTTGACGGAATCCGGAAGCTCGCCCCTAAAGTCGATTACGTGGGGGCGCAACAAGCGCTCAAGGCTGCAGGAGTGGACACGACGCAACCAGCTCGTGGTGGCCGCCGGTAGAATTGACAGTACAAATATGCCGAACCATATTTAGACGGCGCTGTTCATCTTTTGTTAACACCTATTTACCGGAAATTTGGTTAATTTGGAGCCGGATGGTTGTATTGGTTTAACCTGCTGCGGTAAAATCACCCCAATTCACCAAAATTTGTAGGGGGTACAACCGAAGTATGAAGTGTTTTCTCGCGGCCATGCTGTTTACCGCAGCCATGGCTTATGGGCAAGTCGATATCACTTCTGTGACCGGTCAGGTGACCGATCCAACCGGATCTGCCGTTCCCGGTGCAACCGTAATCGCTACCAATTCCGCCACTGGTGCAAAACTCAGCACCGCCACGTCGGATAGGGGCGAATACACCATTCCAGCAATGCCTGCAGGCACCTACAGCGTTTCCGTGTCCAAGGCTGGTTTCAAGACCGAAATACGTGACGGTGTCGCTCTGATCGTTGGCGTTCCCGGTACCCTTAACGTAAAACTCTCCGTCGGCCAAACGTCAGAGACCGTGGAAGTCACGGCGGGAGCCGAAGTGGTGCAAACAGCAACCGCTGACGTGAGCACCAACTTAACAGGAAAGCAATTAACCGATCTGCCGTTCGCCACGCGCAATGCGATCGAGTTGCTTGTAGATGCGCCGGGCACCCAGACGCCCACCAATCCGCGCAGCTCCACGATTAACGGCATGCCCAAGGGCGCGTTAAACATCACCATCGACGGCATGAACACTCAGGACAACAACCTGAAGTCGAGCGATGGTTACTTCAGCTACATCATGCCTTCCGTAGACGCATTGGAAGAGGTCACCCTCACTACGTCGGCGGCCGGTGTGGACAGCACCGCGCAGGGCGGGGCCCAGATCAAGTTCGTCACCCGCTCGGGCACCAACTCCTTCCACGGAGGTGGATTCTGGCAGGATCGCAACACCTTCTTCAACGCCAACTACTTTTACAACAACCAGCTCGGTTTGCCCCGCGATATCGTCAAGCTGAACCAGTACGGCGGCCACGGCGGCGGCCCCATCAAGAAGAACAAAGTCTTCTTCTTCGGCAACGTCGAGATCTATCGCTTCCCCGGCACCAACGCCTACAGCCGAACCTATCTGACCCCGAGTGCTTCAAACGGCATTTACACCTATAAAGACTCCTCGGGCAATATTCAGAACGTCAACCTGCTGCAGCTCGCCGGCGCCAACCAGGCGCCCGCCGGAACCCGTGCCTACACTACCACCCTCGATCCGACTTTCGCCAAGACCTACGCACAGGAACAGCAACTGGGCGCGAGCGGCGTCGTAAAGAACAACCAGTCGAGCAACGACTACAACACCCTCACCACCACCTATCAGCCGACCGGTACGGACTCTCGCGACTTCTACACTTTCCGTCTCGACTACAACGTGACCTCCAAGCACACGTTGTCCTTCGTCTACAACTACGACAAGTACGTTTCTGTGCCCGACTTCCTCAACGGCATCGTGCCCGTCTTCCCCGGCTCCGGTACAGTGCTTTTCTCGAACGTCAATACCGGCCAGCGCAGCAACCGTTTCGACGGTACGATCTCACTGCGTTCGGTGGTCACCAACCGGATGACCAACGAGTTCCGTGCGGGATTGAATGGCGGCACTGTTCTCTTCTTCGATGCGATCGCACCGGGATTGTTCTCCCCGTGGCGTGGATACACTCCGAGCTTCGCCAGCCCCGGAACCGGCCTCTCCAGTATCACCACCACGTCCGGTCCGCAGCGCCGCAACGCGCCGGTCAAGAACATCGGCGACACCGTGACCTGGGTAAAGGGAAGTCACCAGCTCAGCTTCGGTTACAGCTACGATCAGATCAACCTGTTCCAGGTGATCGTCGGCCGCTCCCAGATCCCATCGATCTCATTAGGCATCGCGTCGAACGATCCGATCTTCAACGGCAGCACCAACATCTTCACCGCTGCCAACCTGCCCGGCTCCAACTCCACGCAGCAAGGCCAGGCGGCCAACCTGTATGCCGATGTCACGGGCCGTGTGTCGAGCATCACGCAACAGTTGGTGCTGAGCGAAGCCAACAAGCAGTACGGGATCGCGGCCCCCATCGATCGCGATCATATGCGCGAGCTGGGCTTCTTTGTGCAGGACCAGTGGCGCATCGCCCCGAATCTGACTGCGACGCTCGGCCTGCGTTATGAGAAGCAATTCGCGTTCGTAAATCAGGACGGCTTGTATTCGGCGGTCAGCTACCCCGGTCTCTGGGGGGTCTCGGGTGTGGGTAACCTCTTCCAGCCGGGCAACCTGAGCGGCGTCGCGCCGACCTACGTACCGATCACGTCCAGCCCGTACACTCCTCCGGGAGTTTTCGCGCCTTCCGTCGGACTCGCATGGACGCTGCCGGCTAAGGAAGGATTCCTGAAGATCCTGACTGGAAGCCACTCCGGCGCCACGGCGGTATTGCGCGGCGGCTACGCCATCGCTACGGTTCGCGAAGGCATGAACGTCTACCAGAGCCTTTTTGCCCAGAACCAGGGCATCACGATCGACGCCTCGGTTTCGCCGACCACTTACCCGGCTAACTTTGGCCCCGGCGGCAGCGTCAATTTCAGCGACCCGACGCTCCCGTCCCGCATCTCCAGCCTGCCGACCACTCCCAGCTACCCGATTCCCGCCAGCTTTACCACCAGCGTGAACGGATTTGACCCCAATCTCAAAACGGGATACGTGCAGAGCTGGAATCTCAGCTATCAGCGCGAGCTCGATCGCAATACCGTGCTGGAAATCCGTTATAACGGAAACCACGGAACGGACCTGTGGCGGCAGATCGGCCTCAACGAAGTCAACATTTTCGAAAATGGTTTCCTGAGCGAATTCCAAACCGCCCAGAACAACCTGGCGATCGCGCGCGGCGGCAACATCACCAACGCGACGACCAACAATTATGGGAACCAGGGATTGCCCGGCCAAAAGAATATCCCGATTTTGCAGACGGCTATCGGCAATACCACTGACACGACCACTGCCACCAACCTGATGCTCGGTGCAGCGGGAACCGTGGCCAACTCCATCGCCACCAACGCGGCCCGTATGGCCTCTTTGACGGCGGCTGGTTATCCGGCCAACTTCTTCGTGGTCAATCCGACCGTGGCAGGCGGCGGCTCGTATGCTTTGACCAACTCCGGGGCTACCTACTACAACGCCGGAGTCGTGGAAGTACGGCGACGTCTCTCTTCTGGCATCCAACTCCAGGGGAGTTACACGTTTGCAAAGGCTCTCGGCAATGGCGCGACGGCCAGCTCCAGCGACTTCTCCACGCCGACCACACTACGCAATCGCGGGCTCGATAAGGTGCCGGAAGCCTTCGATATCCGCAACGCGATCAAGATCAACAGCATCTACGAGCTGCCGTTCGGACCGGGGAAGCGTTTCAATTCCTCCAACGTGGTGGCACGCAAGATCATGGAAGGCTGGCAGATCGCTGGCGTGGCCCGATTCCAGTCCGGAACCCCGCTCTTCTTCAGCGGACTCGGCACGTTCAACAACAACGGCGCCACCGGACAGGGCGTGATCCTGCACAACATCACGCAGTCGCAGATTCAATCCATGGTTGGTATCTATAAAACCAGCCTGCCTGGTCCGAACGGCGGCATCATCTATTACCTGCCGCCGCCGAGCACTACCTCCACCTCCGGGCTGAACAGCTCCAACAACACCAACCTGCTCTACAACACCCAGGCGGCGTTCAACGTCAACGGTTTGACTCCCGCCCAGGTGAACCCGAACGCTCCTTACATCGGACCGGCGCCTGCCGGCCAGCTCGGCGATGAGATCTACTTCTATCTCCCCTGGCAGCGGCACTTCGACGTCAACCTGCAGAAGACCACGCGCATCAAGGAAGGCGTCAATCTGCAGATTCGGGTGTCGGCCCTCGATGTTCTCAACTTGACCAACTTCCTGCCTGGCAGCGGCAACACCAGCTCGACGTTCGGCCAGGTCACTTCGGCGTACCGGGATATTTCCGGTACGGTCGATCCGGGCGCCCGCATCATCGAGTGGCTGGTTCGGGTCAACTTCTAAGTAGCGCAGGCCCTGGTGCCTGCTTCGGGTCCTTTGTGATGAATATCATTGACCGGCGAGCCTTTCTTTCAGGGCTCGCCGGTTCATTCCTTGCAGCAACTTCCGCTCCCGCCCATCCCGCCACGGAGCAAACCGGAACCTGTTGGTTGGATGTCGCCGCACCCTTCGTGGTGGTCGATCGCGATCTTAAAATCTCCACCGAGATCCTCCTCACCGCCACCTGCTTCCCAGGTGTCGACGGATATATCAATCCGAGGAACGCCACGGAGTACGAAGTCCTGGTCTACGACGCGTCCGGCAAGGACGTGCGGCTCGACCGCTCTAAGCTCGAAATCCCTTCGCTGCACCCGACCCTGTTGAATCTGCAGCAACTGTCCGGGCGCGATTCCTTCTTCGGAGGGGCGCGTATCCGCGTCGCGCCGTCGCCACACCAGGTGCCGCGAGCCGGCGACCTGTTCAGTGCAGGCTTCGTCCGCTGGAACCTGCCTCGCAATTTCGATAACGTCCACGCGCATCCGGCACCGCCGCAACAGGTGGTGGGACGATTCAACTACTCGATGCCCTTTCCGGCGCTGGACGAATACCACTGCGCGTTTGCGCTCTTCAATCCCAATGACGACGCGTCGTTCGGCCTGGTCCGGGTGGTCGATCGCATGGGCCAGACGGTGGTGCAGCGGCGTTACGAGTTGCGTCCTCATCAGACCACTTTGTACTCGCTCGCCGATCTGAAGACGGCCGATTCGCCTGGTGAAGCCTTGGCGATTGTCCCTCTGGCGGAGCCGAAACTCCGTGATGGCGGAGTGGTCGTGGTGCGCAATGAGAGCGACAGGGCGTCGTTCGCCTACACGATCATGAAGGGCCGCGAAGGCGACAGCTTCACGGTGGAGCATCCCCTGCACTTCGCCGCCGACGCTCCGGTGAAGCCGGCGCGCGCGACTCCTTACGGTCCGAACCGTTCCTATCCTGCGCAGGCGTTGCTCTACACTCCAATGCTGTTCCGCGGCGTTCGTGTGGGCGATCTGCAACTCGATTCGCGCTTCTACCTGAGCTCGAGCCGCTGGCAGGAGGAGGCGCTGTGGATGCTTCCGCTGGTGAGCAACAGCGAAGGCCAGGTAGCGTGGGCCTCGAACCACGACGATCAACTCGCCAAACGCGTGGCGCCGTCCGGCCTCACCGATCAGGGCCTGGTGCGGCTTACCGAATTCCAGAGCTGCCGCATCGATGCACGGGGTCTGCCGCTGCCTGATGGCTTCTCGGGCGGGTTCGGCGTGGCGACGATTCCGAAGACCTCGCATTCGCTGCTGAAGGTCGAGGTGCGCGCGACCACTTGGGGTCGGGTCGCGTTTACCCATTTCCGGCCTGGCGGCGCATCGGCCAAGGCTTATCGCGAGGTCGACAATCGCGGCGGGCTGGCGACCGACTATATTGTCTCGGGCGTCCACGTGATCGGCACGGCGGCGAATCGCAAGCGCGATTGCCTGCTGGCGATCATGAATATCGAATTCGAAGAAGAGCGGGCGGGCGCGCCCAAGCTGCAACTCTTCGGACCAACGGGCCTGGTGGCAGAGAAGCAATTGGGCGACTTCCCGCCGTTGGCCTGCCGGCATTTGCGCGTGTCGACGCTCTTTCCCGAGGCGCAGAGCGATCCCGAGCATCCTTATACAATCAGGATGCAAGTGACGGGCGCGATGATGATCGTCTCCGCATTACATATCGATTACGAGCGCCGCGACATCGCTTTGGAGCACGGGTCGGACAGGCACTCCACGTTCCAAGATTTCAAGTGTTAATGAACGGGGGGCCGGACGATCTGGCCACTGTGAACCCCTTTGTGTTGCAATCTCCCAAAACCCGGAATTCCGGGGAGACCGGTGAGTCCTGCGTGTACGGATTTTGCCTTTAGAGGGCAAGTGTACTGCAGTGCGCCGCGGATCAGCGGGGCACTGCGAGCGACCTGCCTGCCTGAGATGGCAATGTGGTGACAGTGATGAGCTGATTGAATCAGAGCAATGAGCAAAGAGAATCTCCCAGAAGGATGGAGTGAAGAGAGAATTCAGAAAGTGCTGCTTATTACGAGCAGCAAAACGAGGAGGATGCTCTCATAGAGGACGAAGCCGGCGTTGAGTCCTCCGAAACCGTTATGAGCGTCCCCCACGACCTCGTCCCCAAGGTCCGGGAACTGATCGCAAAGCACAATCGTTAAGTGGCCCGGAGGGCACACCTACGAGTCGGGCCTTAAACGTCAAAGTGAACCTTGCCGGCAGGGCACTGCCGTAGGGCGTCCACGCTCGTCGGCGTTCGGTTTGTGCGAACGCACGGATCTGTGTGTACCATGGTCTTGGGGGATCGCCCCTGGGACCATGCCGTCTTTCGCGCAGAGTACGCCGACGAAAACGCGGAAGGATTTTCAGCGCTTGACTGAATTGCGAGCGAAGGACGCGACTACGTTGGCAAGGAGCCGTAATCAGCAGGGGGCCTATTACCTCGCAGGCCTCGCGGTCGAATGTGCTCTTAAGGCATGCATTGCCAAGAAGACCAAACGGCACGACTTCCCTGCTGATGCGAAACACGCCGGAAGAGTTTACTCTCATGATCTGATGGAGCTCCTGAAGTTGGCAGGCCTCGACACTCAACTCGACAGAGACATGAGAAACAATCCGCAGCTTGCGGCGAATTGGGGTGTGGTCAAGGCTTGGAGAGTTGATTGTCGATATGAAACCTCCGGGCTTAACGGGAAGGACATGGTCGACTCTTTGGATTCACCAGATGGGGTGCTGACATGGATCAAGCTACGTTGGTAAGAGAGGACTGGGTTGTCGAGGCGCAGGTGTTGGAAGCGCTTGACCGAGCAGGCGTCCCCGTAACCTTGTGCGAGTGGAATTATGTCCCGCAGCTCGAAGAGTGGCAGCTCATTGTCGCGACACCCTGGCACGATAGCAAAGGCCCTCGCACCGCCTACAGAGCCGTCGTTGATGCCCTTGAAAAGGCGGGCGTATACCAGCGCATACCAATCCGGCGCGTGTATCTGAAAAGTCCGGATGATTCGCTAGTCAAACTCCTCCAGCAGGAATACCGAACGCCATGGGATGGCTCCGTTCACATTCTCCGGAACCACGGAAACGGAAAAGCGCAGGATTACTCGCTCGTTTTCACTCCGATCACGCGCGCCGACTTCGCGCCGGTGCAGCGTTTCTCAACCCTAGATGATCTCAGCGAATTCTTGATCGAGGACTTGCACTTGAGCCCGAGCGCCTCCCAGGGCGCCTTGGATGAGATGAAACGCACCGGAGCGGGTTCGATATATCCTGTTACTTTGACGACGCGCCAGTTAAAGAAACTCGGATTATCCTAGAGATTTAAAAGGGCTTTTGAAATTGGTCTGACTGAACGTGCCGAAGAGCTGGCGCCACGCCTGAATACGCGTCAAGGGACAGCAGGTTAAAAGACCTGCGAGGCGGTTGAATGGGTGGCACGGGGTTGTTGCCATCTCGGACTCTTGCCACTCTCAACTGGTCGAAGTTTTAACCGCAGGCGAAGCCAAGTCGCGGGCGAAGTGGTTTTGCACGCTCATTTTTTAACCCTTATGACGTGGCGGGAGAGGAAAGCAGGACCGACCCTCCACTGAATTAACGTCAACTCTCCTCGTTAACTGCCAAATAACACGCCCTTTACTTGTGCACTTCTCGAACTCCGTGCCAGAGTCAGAACTAAGCACTCGCTCGCGGAGGGATCAAATGAGGAAGTTACTGACGTTAACTGCTGCACTCGTTCTGTGCGCCGCCATGTTGTCGGCACAGGGCAATACCGCTGCCCTGAGCGGTACCGTCTCCGACCAAACCGGCGCCGCCGTTCCGGGCGCTGAAATCGAAGTTATGAACGTGGCCACCAGCCTGGTGGCGAAAACCACCGGCAGCGAGCGCGGCGAATGGTCCGTCCCTTCCCTGCCCGCCGGCACCTACAAAGTCACCGTCACCAAGCCGGGATTCAAAGCCGCTACCGTCCCGAGCGTCGTCATCGAGGCGGGTGTTCCCGCGTCGATCCCGGTACGACTTGAGGTCGGCCAGGCGACCGAGACCATTAACGTCACCGCCGGCGCCGACATCGTCCAGTCCGCCACCGCGGAGGTCAGCAACACCATGACCGGCCGCCAGCTTACCGACCTTCCCTTTACCACGCGTAATGCCGTCGAACTGTTAGTCAACGAACCGGGCACCGCGACGCCGACCACGCCCCGAAGCTCGTCAATTAACGGACTTCCCAAAGGCGCGTTAAACGTGACCATCGACGGTATGAACTCGCAGGACAACATGCTGAAATCGAGCGACGGCTTCTTCAGCTACCTGTACACTCCGGTCGATGCCGTGGACGAGGTGACCATGACCAGCTCCGCTGCCGGTGTCGACGCTACCAGCCAAGGCGCCGCTCAGATCAAGTTCATCACGCGGTCCGGCAGCAACCAGTTTCACGGCGGAGTCTTCTGGCAGGTGCGCAATACCGATCTCGACGCCAACTACTATTTCAACAACCAGATCGGCACGCCGCGCGACGTCATCAAGCTCAACCAGGGCGGCTTCCACGTGGGTGGCCCGGTGCTCAAGAACAAGCTCTTCTTCTTCACCAACTACGAACTTTACAAGCTGCCTGCGACGCAGAACTACAAGCGCACCATCCTGAGCCCCGCTGCCTTGCAGGGCAACTACCAGTACACTGCCAACGGCCAGGTGAACTCGGTGAATCTGTACTCGCTGGCGGCTGCTGCCAACCCGTCGCTGCCGTCGGGCACGCGCGCCTATCCCACGACACCCGATCCGATCCTGCTGTCGACTTTTAACCAGATCCAGCAGTTGGCCGCCGGCGGAATCGTCACGCCTAACGCCTCGAATGGCGACTACTCGACGCAGACGCTGACGTACCAGCCCAACGGCAAGCAGAACAACTGGTTCTCCACCTCGCGCCTCGACTACAACGTCACCCAGAAGCACTCGCTCTCGCTCGTTTACAACTATGACTACTACCTGGCCACGCCGGACTTCCTGAATAACGTGGTGCCGGCGTATCCGAATACCGGTACCGTGCTTGGCACGAATGTCGAGACCGGCCAGCGCAGCAATCGATTCGGCGGCACGCTCACCTTGCGCTCTTCTCTCACGGCGCGCCTCACCAACGAATGGCGCGGCAGCCTGAACGGCGGATCCGTGCTTTTTTTCGACGCCCTTAACGACGGCCTGTACAGCATGTGGCGCGGCTTCATCCCGACCTTCTCGGGCGGCACTGGCGTGAACGCACTTTCGGGTGTGACCACGTCCACCAGCGCCCAGCGGCGCAATACACCCACCAAGGAAATTGCCGACACGGTGTCGTGGGTCAGAGGCTCGCACCAGTTCAGCTTCGGCGGAAACTGGGACCAGGTGAATGCTTTCCAGTCGATCTCGTTCACTTCGGTGATGCCGCAGATCTCGATGGGCATCGTCAATGGCGACCCCATCATCACCGGCGCCACCAACATCTTCAGCGCGGCGAACTTCCCGGGCGCCACGCAGAATCAGTTGAACCAGGCGGAGGCGTTGTACGCCGACCTCACCGGCCGCGTCAATACCATCACCTCGCAGGTGGCGCAGGTCACGCAGGGCAACTACCAGTTCGGCACACCGACTGTGGACCGCGATCAAATCCGCGAGTTCGGCCTCTTCGCAAGCGATACCTGGCGCGCGCTTCCCAGCCTGACCATCTATGCCGGCCTGCGCGTCGAAAAGCAGGGCCAGTTCGTCAATACGAATAATCTTTACAACTCCGTGGGCGGGATTGCGGGTATCTATGGCATTTCAGGCGTCGGCCACCTGTTCCAGCCGGGCGTACTGGATGGACAAAATCCGACTCTGACTCCGATCAGCCAGGACCCTGGATATTCTATTCCTGCCCGCTATGCGCCGTCAGTCGGCGTGGCGTACCAGTTACCCGGCATGACCGGAGTGCTGGGCGCGATCTTTGGGCACCACAACGGAGCCACCGTGATCCGCGGAGGCTATAACATCTCGACGGTGCGCGAAGGCTTCCAGGTGTTCGTTTCGTCCCTGGGGGCGAATCCGGGCATCAGCGTGAGCACGACAGTTTCGAACGCCACTTTCCCGCAGAACTTCGGACCGGCAGGCAGCGTGCAGTTCAGCGATCCCAGCCTGCCGACGCGTCCGCCCAGTCTGCCGCCGACGCTCGCGGGAGTATCGCTCTACGATTTCGACCCACATCTGAAGTTGGGCTACGCGCAGAGCTGGAACATCGGCGTGCAGCGCGAGTTGAGCCGCAACACCGTGCTGGAGGTCCGCTACACCGGCAATCACGGAACCGACCTGTGGCGCCTGTTGAATCTCAACGAGACCAACATCTTCGAAAACGGCTTTCTCACCGATTTCCAGAACGCGCAAAACAACCTCACGATCGCGCGCAATACCCCGGCGGGGAGCGTTGCCGGCGTGAGCAGCGGTCCCACGTCGATCAATTTCGGCAACCAGGGCCTGCCCGGACAGAAGAATCTTTCGATCATCCCTGTCGCGATCGGCTCGTCTTCCGACACCACTACGGCGAACAACTTGGTCTACAACCAGGCGGGTACGCTGGCGGTGGCGATCGACGGCAACACCACACGCATGAACAACCTGATCAAGGCAGGCTTCCCTGTCAACATGTTCCAGGTGAACCCGGCAACCGCGGGTGCTAGCGTGTTTATTCTAAACAATACCGGATCGTCGTACTACGATGCCGGGCAGGTGGAACTGCGTCGGCGGCTGGCGGCAGGGTTGCAAATCGATGGCAGCTACGTCTTCTCGAAGGCGCTTTCGGTGGGCGCCACCAACAGCTCCAGCGACAACCAGACCGCGGTCACGATCCGCAACCTGCATCTCGACAAGGGCCCGTCGGCGTTCGACATCCGCAATGCGATCAAGTTCAACTCGATCTACGAGCTTCCGTTCGGCGCCGGCAAGGCGATGCTCAACGGAATGCACAACGGCGTGGTGAAGCAACTGGTCTCGGGATGGCAGCTGGCGGGCGTGGTTCGACTGCAATCGGGCACGCCGCTACAGCTCACCGGTCTGGCGACGACGACTCAGAATGCGACCTCCGGTGTAGTGCTGCACAATATCTCGCTTTCGCAACTGCAGTCGGAAGTGGGGATCTATAAGACGAGCTACGCGGGTCCGAATGGAGGGAAGATCTACTACCTGCCGCCACCCACCTCGGATGTCGCGGCGAGCACGGCGAACATTACGAGCGCCAACAATACGAACCTGATCACCAACAGCCAGGCGGCCTTCGGTGTGAACGGACTCTCGTACACGCAGGTCAATCCGAATGCGCCCTATATCGGGCCGACCGCGGCGGGACAGGTCGGCTGCATCTGCTATCTGTATCTGCCTTGGCAGCGCCATTTCGATCTCAGCTTGACGAAGCATACGCGGATCAAGGAGAAGGTGGACGTGGAGCTGCGGGTGCAAGCGCTCGACGTGCTCAATCTGACGAACTTCCTGCCGAATAACGGGCCTACCAGCGCGACCTTTGCGCAGGTGACGACCGCGTACCGCGATATTAACGGCACGGTGGATCCGGGGTCGAGGATCATAGAGTTCGTCTTGCGGGTGAATTTCTAAGGGCGCTCGGGCTGGTGGTTCAAGTCCGGGAACGGGAAACTCAATGGGCGCCGATGAACACGGATGAACACGGATGATGGGGTGGCGGCTGAATAATGTTTGCGGCGGATCTGGTGGACGCGCGAAAAGCGTCGAGAAGAGTCTCGACGCGGCAAACAGGGTGTTTGCGCCACAACGGGCTCCTTTTGCGTTAAAGTAGGCATGAATCGCAAAAGGAGGACCCGATGGACGCATTTCGCGCTACCCGGCGCAAGTTTCTGGCATGGGGCAATGCACTCTTCGCGGCAGGCCCCTTGTCGGCCGCCGATACGCACAAGGCTCCCAGTGAAGGCGAAGACTACTACGATAAGCTCGGTGTCGCCAAGATCATCAATGCCGCCGGTACCTACACTGCGCTGACGGCATCCACCATGCCGCCTTCGGTGCAAGCCGCCGTCGCTCGAGCCGCGAAGCATCCGGTCCGTCTCGCCGAGCTGCACAAAGCAGCCGGCGAGTATCTCGCGAAGCAACTGCGCTGCGAGGGTGCGCTCGTCACCGCCGGCGCCGCCTCCGCTCTCACGCTCGGCACCGCCGCCTGCGTCACCATGGGCAAGCGCTCCGCCGTCCGCGCAATTCCGACGGACATGAGCGGGTTGAAAAACGAAGTCATCGTCCAGAAGACCCACCGCTACGACTACGACCACGCGCTCTCCAATTGTGGCATTCACTTCGTCGAAGTAGAGACGCTCGCGCAGTACGAGGCGGCCTTCAACGATCGCACGGTGATGTGCCATTTCTTCAATGCGGCCGACGGAGGACAGATCTCGCGCGAAGATTGGATCCGGGTAGCGCACAGTCACGGCGTGCCGTGCTTCAACGACGCCGCGGCGGATGTCCCGCCCATTTCCAATCTCTGGAAATACACCGAAATGGGCTTCGACCTGGTGACCTTCTCCGGAGGCAAGGGCATTCGCGGTCCGCAGAACGCGGGGCTGCTGCTGGGCAAGAAGGAACTGATTGCCGCCGCGCTGCCGAACAACAGTCCCAACTCCGATTCCGTTGGCCGCGGCATGAAGGTGGCCAAGGAGCAGATTGTCGGCATGGTTGCGGCCGTCGACTGGTTCCTCTCGCAGACCGATGCCGGAATGGAAACCGAGTTCCGCCGCCGCGCCGACCGGATCGCCGCGCAGCTCAAGGGACTGCCCACGCTGGAGTCGAGCGTCGTGATTCCGGATGTCGCCGCCAACGCCGTGCCGCACCTGCTGTTGAAGTACGATCCGCAGCGCTTGAAGATCGCGCCCGCCGCGGTCGCCGCCGAGCTGCGAAAAGGGACTCCGAGCATCGAGCTGAATCCCGCTACCGGCAAGAAACGGGTCGGGGGACTGCCTTCCGATGAGAACACGATCGTGGTCGGAGTCTGGATGCTCGAGCCCGGCGAAGAGTTAGTAGTCGCGCGCCGATTGCGCGAGGTACTCGGAAAGGCAGCGAACGCGTGAGACTGATCGGGAGCTTGCTCCTAGTCGTCGCTCTTCTGCCGGCGCAGAGGGGACAGCGCGGAGGCAACAATCCATTTCCCGGCGGCACGAATCCCGATGGATCGCTGCGTCCCACGCCGCCGGTGACGCGCCTCTTCTCGCAGGATGCTTACACCGAGTACGCTATCCTCGCGCCAGGCAGCGAGCAATTCCGCATCCGCTTCTGGCCGGAAGAGACGCGGGTGGGAGCGACCGAACTGGTCAATGCGACACGCGGAGGCAGCGAAGGCACCGACATCGAAGTCTACGACCCGCGCACCGGGAAGCCGCTCAAGTTCACCTACCAGCAGCAGGGCGACGATCCCGAGAATCACGCCATTCACGCCACGCTGCCGATCCCGGTGCCGGAAGGCGGAGTGGGGCGCGTGCTGATCTACAAGACCTACAAAGATCCGCGCACCTACATGATGCACGGTGACGACATTGTGTGGGTGCGCAGCTTAAGCGGCTACCGGTTGGGCGTGCTGCTGCCCAAGGGCTTTTCGTTTCTCTCGTCGAATGTGGCGGCGCAGCTCAGTACTACGCCGGAGGGCCTGTTGAAGCTGGCCTTCGCGAATCCCAGCGGGCAGAGCAATCCGGTAACGATCCACGCGCGTCCCACCACTACGAAATTCACCCCAGCGCCCTATACCGACATGTTCTTCGACGACATCAAGACGCTCTACGACCTGGACAGCCCCGAGAGCCACAACATCCACGTCGAACAGACCTACAGCGACTTCCGCAAAGGCGAGAAGGCGCGCCTCGATTCGCTGGCTTACCTTGACCTGCATGACCTGAAGGTCGTCGATCTGGACACGGCCAAAGCGCTGCCGTTGTCGAAGGACGGCAAAGTGCTCTCGGCGAAGCTGGAAGTGCCGATCGTGGAGGATCGGCAGAGCACGCACATCCGCATCAACGGAACGCTCAACGATGCGGGATACCTGGTGCGCAACGGCGACCTGATCTTCGATCGCACCCTGCACGGCCTTCGCAATACGGTCCTCCTGCCGGCAGGATGGGAGGTCTCCGCGATCTCACAGTCCGGAACCATCGGCATGTACCAAGGGCGCGCCTTCGTCGCGTTGATCAATCTCAACGCCGAAAACAACTATCGCGTGACCATTCACGCCTCAAAGCGAACCGGAGATAGCAACAAATGAGACGCCGAGTCGTAGCATTCACGCTGCTGGCCTGCTTCAGCGCGGCTGCCGCATTCGCGCAGGACCCTTCCCCGACCCTCTCGCCGGAAGAACGCATGAAGTGGTTCCGCGAGGCCAAATTCGGGCTCTTCATCCACTGGGGCCTCTACGCGATTCCCGCCGGCGAATGGAAGGGCCAAGCGATCCCGGGCATCGGCGAGTGGATCATGCATGATGCCCGGATCCCAGTCGGCGAGTATGAACAGCTCGCCAAGCAGTTCAACCCGGTGAAGTTCGATGCCGACGCCTTCGCGCAGCTCGCGCAGGATGCCGGCATGAAGTACCTGGTGATCACCAGCAAGCATCACGACGGCTTCGCCATGTACCATTCCACGGTGAGCAAGTACAACGTCTTCGATGCGACGCCGTTTCACCGCGACGTGATCAAGGAACTCTCCGCTGCCTGCGCACGCCACGGCATCCGCTTCGGCGTGTACTATTCGCAGGCGCAGGACTGGCATGAGCCCAACGGCGCCGGCAACACCTGGGATTTCGGTCCGGACGAAAAAAAGGACTACGACCAATATCTGCGCAGCAAGTCGGAGCCGCAGGTTCGCGAACTTCTCACCGAGTACGGGCCGATCTGCCTGATCTGGTTCGACACGCCGCGCATGATGAGCGGCGAGCAATCGGGACGCGCGCAGCGTTTCGTCGATCTGGCGCGTTCGCTGCAGCCCAACACGCTCCTGGATGGCCGCCTCGGGATCAAGGGCGACTATCGATCGATGGGCGACAACGCGATTCCGAATACCGTGGTGCATGAGGATTGGGAAGTGCCGGCCACGCTGAATCACACCTGGGGATTCAAGAAGGACGATACGGATTGGAAGACGCCCGAAGATCTCACGTTCAAGCTGGTGGACATCGTGAGCAAAGGCGGAAACTATCTGCTTAACGTGGGACCCACGGCGGAAGGGCTCATCCCGCAGGCCAGCCAGGACAATCTGCGCGCGGTGGGACGGTGGCTGAAAGTGAATGGCGAGGCGATTTACGGTGCCGGCCCCACGCCCTTCGGCCCGGAGTTGGGCGAGGTGGACAACACTACGCACGATAAGAAGGGCAATCCGGGATTCAAGATCGCCAAAGACTGGCGCTGCACGACGAAGCCCGGCAAGCTCTACATCACGATATTCAAGTGGCCCAGCGATTCGTTCGAACTCGACAAGGTTACGGGGAAGGTGACAAAGGCGTACCTTCTGTCGGACGCGCGCCACACGGCTTTGAAGGTGCAACAGAAAGCTGATAAGGTCAGCGTCTCGCTGTCCGGCAAGACGCCCGGCGAAATCGCCACGGTGATGGTGTTGGAAACGCGCAACTGATCGGCATCAGAGCATGACAGGAGCAATGCTCCTGCAGGCCTTTCAAACCGGCCATAGCCGCGTGCCTGCGGGGCCATTCTGGCTTGGAGTTTTTGTGCTGTGGGTGGCTGTCCTCATCTGGTCCAGCCGCGAACACTCCAAGGGCAAAATCGAGAAAGCACTGAAGCGTGCACGCCAGGACCTCGTCGACGCCGATTATACGTGGCGCGATGATTCGGCCTATCTTCTGGCGAGGGCTGAGGAGACGCTGGCGCGCATTGTCAAGAAGCATCCTGGCCACGCTCAAGCGTTGCATCTATTGGGTGCGACGCTCACGAGGCAAGCCATGAAAGCGGAAGTGGCCGCGGCCGATCTGCTCTTCCAGAGCGCCGAAACGCGATATGCACAGGCGCTCGCAATCGATCCCACCGTGCCCTCGCTCTTTGTGGATCGCGCCGGTGGTTTGATCCGGCGCTCATTCCTGCATTCGGGAGAATCCGGCGTCCCGTATCTCGCGCACGCCATCGCGCTTTGTGAACAAAGAATCCACGAACGGCCACTGGATCCGCAGGGCCATAGCACGCTCGGCTATGCGCTTTGTGCTCATGCGAGCCGGATGTCCAACGGGCATGTCCAGCCAGTGTACCAACGAGCGGAGGGGAGCTTCGAAGTTGCACTGAAGCTGCGACCGGACGACACGATAAGGATCGCGCTGGCCTTCGCATGGCTTCGGCACGCGCGCACACTGGAGCCGCAAGACCAGGAGCCGCTCCGCTCGAAGGTGGCGGAGATCTGCGGTTCCGTTCTGGAAAGGATTCCCTCGCATCCCCGCGCGCTGCTCTGCCGCGCTTACGCGCTTTTCGATCTCGCGAAGCGTGGCTGCAGCGAGGCGACAGCCCGTCTGATTGCGGCGACATCCCGTCAATTCGATGCCGCTGCGGAGTCCGGCAGGGATGTACGGGAACTCTTGGAAGGCCGCGGCGTACTGCTGTGGGCGCAGGCGCTATGCTGTGAAGGTGCTGAATCGACGCGCTTGCTTCGCGAAGCGCAGGAACGATTCGTCGAGTCCGAATCGCGGATGCCACGCATCTGCACTTACAACCTCGCTTGTATCCACGCTCAATTGGGAGAGCTGGAAGAGTGCCGCCGATGGCTCGAGGCGAGCCTCGAACCAGGCGTCTGGGTCAGTCGCGAGCAGATGGCGAATGAGCGTGAACTCCAGAGCGTCCGCGAGTGCGATTGGTTCCGGGCTCTTTTGTTGAAGTAGTGTGGGCGCAGATATCCTCGACGAAGTTTCGAACCCTGTTCGGAGCGGGTTACGCGGGCGGGTAAATAGAAGCAGCTTGATGCGCACCGCCGAGTGCAGGGCGTGCGACAGTTGGTGGGCGCTCGAAAAGCGTCGAGAGAAGTCTCGACGCGGCAAACAGGAGTGTTTGCGCCACAAAAAATGTGGTCCACAGATGGGGGAGCGGAGTCGTCGTACTCTCTGAATGCGAATCGCTGCGGTCTGCATGGCATTTCTCCTGGCACCGGCATGGGCCGCGCAGACCGACCAATCCGCACTCGATTGGGCCGTTGCGCAACGCGCCCGTTACGAGAAGTTCAAAGAGCCGGTAATCACGGTGTACGCTACGGCACGCCTGGCCGAGATCGTCTGCCCGATTGACCGTGGCGCCGGCGGGGCTCTCTATCGGGATGCGTTGCAGGGCTTGAGTCTCCTTACCCCGAAACGCTTCACTGACCCGCTTCACGTGTTGCCCATCGCGAGCTTCACGGCGCTTTGGAAGTCGGCCACCGGCAATGCCTATAAGTGCGATCCCTCGCTCGAGGAGTCGTTCGATACGGAGCGTGCGCGCGCCAAGATGCAGACCGAGCGCCAGGCCGCGAACAACACCATCCGCCTGGCATTCGACCGCATCAAAGATTATCCCGACCGCGCCGGGCAACTCGCCGAAGCCGCCATCACAGCGACGGATCCCGACCACCTCGACATCTCGCTGCTCACGCGCTTTCTTTCGCAACTTCGCGAACGCGCGCCAGATGTGTCCGACGACGTCTTTCCGGAAGCGTTGAACCTGATCGTGTCGGCGGAGCAGCCGAATCCGGCGCTGCTGATGGAGTTAGGCAAGTACCTGTTCGTCTCGCGCCGCTACTATCCGTCGCCAGATGAGGAACAGAACGTCGACAGCTTCAAAGTCAACAACTCCACGATCGTCAACTTTCAGGACCTGCGATCGAGCACCATACCGGACGAAGTCCGAGACTACATCGAAGGCGCCTTGAAGGTGCTGACGACGACCAACACGGCGGAATTCGATCCGCTCGCCGCCTACGCGATCGGTTATCAACTGCTGCCCAAGGCCGCTGACATCTCGCCCGACTCGAGCGACCGTCTGCGGGAGGCGGTCACGCAACTCCAGTCGCTGGTAGGGTCGGGTGCTTCGCAGGTGCAGTCACAGCTTTCGCAGTCGTCGATCGATCCTAATTCCGAAGATCAACCGGCCAAGCGCGCCCACGTGATTGCCGCGGTGTTCAACGCGGCGGCGACGGGACGGTTTGCCGAGGCGCGCGAACTGGCGCGAGGCAACGACGACCTGGTTTCGCGCAACCAGATCGCATCCCTCATCGACTTCGCGGAGGCGGGCGCGTCGGTGTCGCACAAAAACATCGGCTGGGCCTTGTCTCTGGCCAATTCTCTGGTGCCGGGCATCAAGCGAAGCCTGTTGTATGCGGGGATTGAAGCGGCTTCGCCGGATCGCGATGCGGCGATCGGGCCGTTTCAGTTGGCCATACGCGATATCGAACGTCTGCCCGCTGAGCAGAGAATGTTCACGCTGTCCGCAAATGCCGGCGCGATCTTTCCGGCCGGATCGGACAATGCGTTCACCGCGCTGAGTCTTCTGGTGGCGGCCTCGAACGATGCGTACACGGATCCGCACCGCGGTTATTTCGATCCGAAGATTTTGCGCCGTCCCAGCAAGAAGGCCGAGTTGGGAAGCGACAGCCCGCTGATTCTCTTCAATCGGCGCGGACTATGTGAGGTAGTGGATACCGGGCAGAACCGCTACACGTTTCCGCTCAAAGTACCCGGCGCGACCGCGCTCAATCTGCCCGCGGTGTTGCCGATGGCGAAGGGAATAGATCCGGCGCGCCTGGAAGCGGTGATACTCGATCTGCGCGATGAGACGCAGATGGCGATCGCGCTGAATGCGCTGGCAGCGATGAGGCTGCATGCGAAATGATGGTGACGCAGATTCGGTCTTCCAAGGAGATTCGGTAGACGCGCGAAAAGTCTCGACATGAGTGTCGAGACGGCAAACAGGAGTGTTTGCGCCACGTCGCGCGCTGCCATCGATCGGCTGCACGTCGTAATTGCTACTGTACACTTGAACGGCCGGCTGCGATGGTGTGCCAGGCGCAGCACCTGCGAACCATCCAGTGTGATCCGGCGATGAGGCTGAATGCGAAATGATGGTGACGCAGATTCGGTCTCCAAAGGAGATTCGGTAGACGCGCGAAAAGTCTCGACATGAGTGTCGAGACGGCGAACATGAGTGTTCGCGCCACGTTGGCTAGCGTACCGTCTTGCGTTGATTGGAGAGCGCGGGCAGCGGTGTTCCCGATACGATCAAGTAGACGTCGCTATACTGGGTCGCGCTGCCATCGATCGCCTGCAGGTCGTAATCGCTGCTGTACACCACCTGGCTTCCGTCGCGACTGGTGGACATCTTGGGCTGCCAGTTGTAAGTGTTGTCCTTGAACGGCCGGCTGCGATGGTGTGCCAGGCGCAGCACCTGCGAACCGTCCAGTGCGATCCGGAGTAGCTCGTTGGTATACGGCGCCCATCCGCTGGGGGGACTCGGATTCGCCGGGGCATAGGTTTCCACGTACACGAATCCGCTATTGTCCGGCGCCGAGATGTGCACGGCCAGACTCCAATCGAATGTCGCGAGGCAGGTCTGCTGCGCGTCGGCCAACCGGATCTTCACGATGCCGTTGTCGCAGACGGGATGCGGGTCGGCCGAGTTCGTCCACACCAGCACTTCGTCGCCATTCGAGTCGAGAGTGACGTCTTTGTGGCCATCGGCGCTGCCCACCTGGCGCAGGAAATTCAGGTTGTTGTCGAACAATTCCTGACCGGCGAATCGCGCCGTGCCTACCTGGTTCCACGACACAATCACGTTGTTCAGAGGTGTGATATATAAGCTCTCAAACTTATGCCCGCCGGCATCCAACGCCGGCGAGACGATCTCCGTGCTGAGTTGGTATTCGAAGATGTACCGGCCGTCTCCCGCGAATACGAAGTGGTCGCCATCGAACGAAATGTCCGACTCGCCCATGCCGCTGATCGCCGCGTAATCCCCGAAGGTGTGCACCACGCCGGCGACCCCCAAGGCGGTATCGTACGACTTGAGCTGATTGGCGTGGACGTAGTAAATCGTCTTGTTGTCCGTCCGCGACCATCGCGGCTCACTGGAGGCGCCGATCTCGAGCGGCAGATCCCGCAGGTACGCGCCGCTTCCGTCATAGAGCGCAAAGTAGCTTTGATGCACCAGCAGGATTCGCGAGTTGTCGCTGTTAAACGGCGTCATGGTCGGATACTCGTCTCCGATCCAGACCAGCTTGCCGCCTTGGTCCGCATTGATTGTGGCGCGGGCGTCGGAGATGCGCCTGACCGTTGAACCGAACACGGGATCGACGTAAACTTCTCCGACGGCAGGCGGTTGGAAGGTGTCGTAGCTCGGGGGCACTTCGAGTCCGGCTGTCGACAGTTGTGCGAACACTGGCGCCGCCAAAGCAAACAGGGAAAGCGCCGCGGAGAAGAGGGTGGAGTGGGGGAATTGCTGATGAGACACGGTAATCTCCTAGGGGGGTCTGAGGCGTCCGAATCAACGGACCTTGAGACGCGATTATCTACTGAAGCACAGCGGCACACGTCCCTCCCATGGGGGTTTCAGGTACCGCTTACGATGAATTTGAAACGGACGAGCGGGTCGCAAAAAGCGCCGGAGGGTCAAGTGGAAGCACCGGCGCCGCTGGAAGTGGATTCCAGCCAGAGTGAGAGCCCTGGCAGGCGCAGTTGTCCCGTTATTCAGCCGCTGGCGCCTGCAGCTTTCGTTTTAGGTTTAAATGTGACAGACGAAGGGTGCCGCCGGATGGTTTCGGACATTTTATCCGACCCCCGAGAGCGTTCCGGAACAGCGAACTTTTTGTTCAATCGACCGCAGGAAATTGATGAATTTGCTGCAGACGTCACTTCGCGGCGGCGTCGACCCGGGCTTGCGCCAATGCCAGCGCGTCCAGCGCGACGGAGGGGTCGGCATTGGGATCCGGATTCGCCACCTGATCCTCGGCGCGTTTGAGTTCGGTCCTGGCGCGCTCCACGTCGATGTCCTCGGCGCGTTCTGCCATATTGGCGAGCACACGCACATGTTCCGGCAGCACTTCGATGAATCCGCCCTGCACCGAGAGCGCCCGGCGCTGGCCGCCCTGGCTGTAACTCAGGACGCCTGTGCCCAATTGCCCGAGCAAAGCGGCGTGACCGGGCAGAATGCCCAGATATCCGTCCTTACCGGGAACCTGAACGTCGCTGACGTTTTCGTGCACCATCAGCCGCTCGGGAGTGGCGACCTCCAATTCGATCTGGTCGGGCATATCTACCCCTTCAGCGATTTGGCCTTTTCGAGCACTTCCTCGATCGTGCCCTGCATGTAGAACGCCTGTTCCGGCACGGAATCGTGTTTGCCTTCCACAATTTCACGGAAGCCACGAATCGTATCGGCCACCTTCACGTACTTGCCGGGGAAGCCGGTAAACTGTTCCGCGACGTGGAACGGTTGCGACAGGAATTGCTGGATCTTGCGGGCGCGCGACACGGTCAGCTTGTCGTCGTCAGAAAGCTCGTCCAAGCCCAGGATGGCGATGATGTCCTGCAGATCTTTGTATCGCTGCAACGTTCCCTTCACCATCTGCGCCGTGTCGTAATGATCCTGGCCGATGATCAGCGGGTCCAGAATGCGCGACGTGGATGCCAGCGGATCCACCGCGGGATAAATCCCAAGGGCCGCGATGTCGCGGGAAAGGTTCGTGGTCGCGTCGAGGTGGGCGAACGCGGTCGCGGGCGCCGGATCGGTGTAGTCGTCGGCGGGCACGTAGATGGCCTGCACCGAAGTGATCGAACCCTTGTTCGTGGAGGTGATGCGCTCCTGCAATTCGCCCATCTCCGTGGCGAGGTTTGGCTGATATCCCACCGCCGAAGGCATGCGTCCCAGTAGCGCCGATACTTCGGAACCGGCCTGCGTGAAGCGGAAAATGTTGTCGATGAAGAGCAGCACGTCCTGCCCTTCTTCATCGCGGAAGTACTCGGCCACGGTCAGGCCGGTGAGTCCCACGCGCAGACGGGCTCCAGGCGGTTCCGTCATCTGGCCATAGATCAGGGCGCACTTGGACTTCTTGTAGTCGTGCGGATCGATGACGTGCGCTTCCTGGAATTCCAGCCAGAGATCGTTCCCTTCCCTGGTGCGTTCGCCCACGCCGGCAAACACGGAGACGCCGCCATGCTTCGTGGCGAGGTTGTTGATCAGTTCCTGAATGATGACCGTCTTGCCGACGCCCGCGCCGCCGAACAGCCCGATCTTGCCGCCGCGAAGATACGGTTCGAGCAGGTCGATGACTTTGATGCCGGTCTCGAACATCTCGAGCCGCGTCGACTGATCTTCGAATGAAGGCGACGGACGGTGAATCGGATAATGCAGCTTGGCGTTCACCGGGCCCATCTCATCCACGGGTTGGCCGATCACGTTCAGGACGCGGCCCAGTGTTTCGGGCCCCACCGGTACTTCCACGGGATGCCCCAGGCTGATCGCCTTCATGCCGCGCACCAGGCCTTCGGTCGGCTGCAGCGCAATCGTGCGCACGCGGCCATCCCCGATATGCTGCTGCGTCTCACAGATGATGTCGATCGGGGTGGGAACGTTGAAACCCTCGCTGGTGATTTGGATTGCGGTATACACCAGGGGAATCTGTCCCTCGGGAAACTCGCAGTCCACGGCCGGACCAGCTACCTGCACGACTTTGCCGTATACCACGTCAGTTGATGCCATGATAATCCTTGAGACCTCTGCTTACTCGGCGGCTGCCGCGCCGCTCACCACTTCAATAATTTCCTTGGTAATGCTGGCCTGGCGCACCCGATTCATGTACAAGGTCAGCTTCTCGATCATGTCGCCTGCGTTGGAGGTGGCGGCTTCCATCGCCAGCATGCGCGCGGCATGCTCCGCGGCTGCCGATTCCAACAGGGCGCGATAAAACTCCAGCTCTACAAACTTTGGGATCAGCGCTTTCAGCAACTCTACCGGCGGCTGCTCGAAGATGTAATCCACCGGTTCGGCCCCCTCCGGAAGCTCGAGCGGCAATACGCGTGTCAGCACTACTTTCTGCGAAGACACCGTCTTGAACTCGTTGTACAGCAGGTAGACCGCGTCGATCTCGTCGTTGCAGTAGAGCTCCATGGCCTTTTGCGCGATCGCGGCCAAGTCCTTGTAAACCACTTTGGCGGCGAGCCCGAGATGCTCACCGATGATCTCCGCGCCGCGCTTGCGGAAGAAGTCGCGCCCTTTGCGTCCGATCAACTCCATCTTGATCGATCCGCTGGCGTGGTCGGACGTAAAACGTTGCGCCGTGCGAATCAAGTTCGCATTGAACGCGCCAGCCAGGCCCTTGTCCCCCGTCACCAACACCAGCAGAATGCGATTCTCGGGACGGCTTGCGAGCAGCGGATTCTCTCCGGCCTTCTCATCCGATCGGACCGCCGCCGCCACATTGGCCAGCACCTTCTTCAGCAGAGATGCGTATGGGCGGGACGCGATGACCCGGTCCTGCGCACGCCGCAGCTTGGCAGCCGAGACCATCTTCATGGCCTTGGTGATCTGCTGAGTGTTCTTGACCGAGCGGATGCGCCGGCGAATATCGATCAGACTAGGCATGGGCGGCGCTCTGCGGACCCGCAGCCTTCAGATCCGCGACAAAGCGGGCCTTGAACTCTTCGATCACTTTGGCGACTTTATCGCGCAACGTGTCGTCGAGCGCCTTCTTGGTGCGGATTTCCTCCGACACCTGGCTATAAGACGTATCTACGAAGCGATACAGGCCCTCTTCGAACTTGCGGCATGCCTCCACCGGAAGATCGTCGAGGTATCCCTTCGTGCCGGCAAAGATGATCAGCACCTGTTTCTCTAGCGGCAGGGGGGAATACTGCCCTTGCTTCAGAACCTCGACCAGATGCTTCCCGCGATTGAGCTGATCGGTGGACGCCTTGTCCAGATCGGAGCCGAATTGCGCGAACGCCGCCAAGGCGCGATATTGCGCCATGCCGAGCCGCAAGCTGCCTGCGATCGACTTCATCGCTTTCGTCTGCGCGTTGCCGCCGACACGGCTCACCGAGATGCCGACGTTGATGGCGGGGCGCACGTTCGAGTTGAAGAGGTCGGACTCGAGGAAGATCTGCCCATCGGTGATTGAGATCACGTTGGTCGGAATGTACGCCGAGACGTCGCCCGCCTGTGTCTCGATGAACGGAAGGGCAGTCAGTGAGCCGGCGCCGTGCGCGGCATTCAACTTCGCGGCGCGCTCCAGCAAGCGGCTGTGCAGATAGAAGACGTCGCCCGGAAACGCCTCACGCCCAGGGGGACGGCGAAGCAGCAGGGAAATCTCGCGATACGCGGCCGCGTGTTTCGAAAGATCGTCGTAGATGCAGAGTGCGTGGCGTTTGGTGTCGCGGAAATACTCGCCCATCGCGCATCCCGCGAACGGCGCCAGGTACTGCATGGGCGCCGGATCCGACGCGGACGCCGACACCACGATCGTATAATCCATGGCGCCGTAGTCGGTGAGTGTCTTCACCACCTGCGCCACTGTCGAACGCTTCTGTCCGATAGCGACATAGATACAGATCATGTCGCCACCCTTCTGATTGATGATGGTGTCGAGCGCGAGGGCGGTTTTGCCGGTCTGGCGGTCGCCGATGATCAGCTCGCGCTGGCCGCGGCCGATCGGGATCATGGCGTCGATCGCCTTGATGCCGGTCTGCATCGGCTCTTTTACCGGCTGCCGCGCCACCACGCCGGGAGCCAGGCGCTCCACCGCGTTGAACTGGCTGGTGAGGATCGGCCCTTTACCATCGATCGGCTGCCCCAGCGCATTGACCACGCGGCCGACCAGCGCTTCGCCGACCGGGACCGACATGATGCGGCCGGTGCGCCGCACCTCATCGCCTTCCTTGATCTCGGCGAAATCGCCCAACAGCACCGCGCCCACCTGGTCTTCTTCCAGGTTCATGGCGATGCCCGATACATTGTGCGGGAACTCGATCAGCTCTCCCGCCATGACTTTTTCCAGGCCGTGGATGCGGGCAATACCATCGCCCAGCGAGATGACCGAGCCGACCTCCGTTACGTCGATCGCCCGTTCGTAGTTTTCTATTTCCTGGCGGAGAATCTTGGTGATTTCGTCCGCTCGAATCTGAGCCATAATTCCTTCCCGTTACCCTAAACTTCCGTGGAGAGGCGCTGTTCCAGCGATGCCAGTTGACCCCGCAACGAGCCATCGTATACCGTGGAGCCGATGCGCGCCACTACCCCACCAATCAGCGACTCGTCCACCGTGAACCGCATGCGGATGCGTTTGCCTGTGATCTGTTCCAGCCGGGTGTTGAGGGCGGCGCGCTGCGGTTCGGTGAGTTCGCGCGCCGAGGCGATTGCCACACGAGCGTAGCCCATACGCTCGTCAACGATCTCTTCAAAGCTTTGGATGATCTCCGAAAGCGAGGCGATGCGGCGGTGGTCAATCAGCACGAAGAGAAAATTGCGCATCAAGCGCGAGATCGCGAGCAGGTCGGCGAAACGCCCCACCACAGCCTTTTTGCGTCCGATCGGAACCGCGGGCGTGGTGAGAGCATTGTGCAGTTCCAGAGACGACCGGATGAGGGTCTCGAAGGACCGCAGTTGCGTGACGGCATCATGCGGCTGCAAGCCGGAACCTGCGGCCGTGACCACGTCCGCAAGCGCGTTGGCGTATCGGGAAGCTACGGCTGAGAGTGTCATTTGATGTCGCGAACGAAGCTCCGGACCAGTCCGTCCTGTCCCTCAGGGGTAAGGCGGGCACGGATCTTTTGTTCCGCGAGTCCGATTGCCAGTTCCGCTGCGTGGCGTTTCAATTCCAGCCGGGCAGCTTTGCCGGCGGAAACGATCTCTTGTTCGGCATGTGCTTGAATCTTCGCGATTTCGGCTGCCGTGTGTTCGGTGAGGCGCCTGGTCTCGGCCTCGGCCTGCTGTTTCGACTCGGCGCGCAGGGCCGCGATCTCGGCCTCCAGATTGGTAAGACGCCGATCCACCGCGGCGGCGCGCTCGTCCGCTTTGCGGCGTTCTTCGGCGGCTTCGGCCATGTCTTTCCCGATCTGTTCCGACCGGGCGGCAAAGAACATGGGCGCTTTCTTGCCGATCACGTACACCAAGGCGACGGCGAGCAGCCCAAAATTCGCCCACTTCCAGATGAGGATGCCGCCACCTTCGCCGCCTTCCTTCTTTTCCTCCTGGCCAAACGCCAGGACCGCCAGGAAAACGACCAGGGTTACCAGGCGGAAGGTACGTTTCATGCAGCGCTCCGGCGGAGAAGTGCGTCCGCAATTTCACCGGCCAGCAGATCGCTCTGGCCCTCGAGGCTTGCTTTGGCCACTTCGGTGTCCTGGGCCAGTTGTGCCTTCTCCCCCTGGATCAGGGCTTCGGCACGATGACGGGCGGCGGTGAGGTCCGCAGTTTCTTTCTCATGCAATTCTTTATAAAGCTTCTCCTGGGCCTGGTAGATTTCGTTGCGGGCTGCGCGAATGGCGGCCTCGTACTCGGCGGTCTTGGCTTCGGCACGCTCCAGGCTTTCGCGGGCGCTCTTCCGAGCGCCTTCGGTGGCGAGGTATCGCTCGTGCAGCACCTTCTCCAACGGCCTGAAGAAGACGAACTTCAGATAGAAGTGCAAGAGGACGACGAAGAAAATGGTGGGCACTGCTCTCAGCAGTATTTCGCCCAGTTGATGAAACATTACCTGCATGATTTTTCAATTGGAAAAGATGCTGGCCGGTTCTTAAGGAGTTGATGGTAACACCCCTTCGAAAGCACAGTCAACCGCACGTCCGGGTGGTGGAAAACCGGGCGCCCAACCTGCCGAGCGAAAGCCGGCAAACGAGAATGGGTGGCAGGCAGTTCGAGGTGCGAGAGCCGGTTACTGATGGCTGAGACCTGTTCGTCCTCTGCACGCCGCTAAATTAGTCAGATCCGCTAGCCCAGATCTAGATTGAAACCTGGATCCAAATCAGTGGCGCAGAGACTCTTCTCAGATCCTCTAGACACTCATCCCGCGACCTTGTCGCGACGTTTTGAATTGCGATTCAAGGAGGCACCGACCCTTCAAAATGCCATTCTGCAGCTGGACGCGCACCCGCAATCCCCGCTGAGATCACTTGATTCATGAATGTACTGACACGTACAAAGTGTCCCCGGGTCGCGATTCTGTCTTATGACAATTCTTATTAAACTTAGTCCGACTTAAATCAGTATAAAAAACAGTTAGACATTTAGTCCCACAGTGATACTCTAACCGAAACGCGGCCATTGTCCGCGACTCTTAAAGAAGGAAACGAAACCAACCATGACGAAGATCGGCACCCTGATTCTCTGCGCCACCGCCGCCCTGGCTGTTGCCACGGTCGCTACTCCTCTCCCGCATATCAAGACGCCACCGGCGGCCGCGCGCCAGTGTTGCGACTTCCCTCCGCCGCCTCCCGACTGCCCGCCTGTTTGCAGCGATAGCAAGTAAAATCCATTTTCCGATTGCGTATCCCCCGACAGAAGTCGTATGCTTCGGTGGATGCCTCCGGCTGTCGCCATCCTGTGGTGTTCGCAAGCCCTGTTCCAGTCCCTGGCTGCGTGGCGCATCTGGCGAGGCGGTCTGCTTACCCGCTTTCCGATACTCGCCTCGTGGTTCGGCGGATCCGCGCTCTTCAGCGCGATCCTGTTACTGGAGCGTCGCGTGAATCCAATGGGATACCCCGCGATTTACTCGATTGCGTGCCTGTTCGCGTTGCTACTCGAAACGGCCTGTGTGATCGAGGTGTTCTTTGCGCTCTGCGGAAAATTCCGTAACTTCGCTCGGATTGGGGGAGCCCTGCTGGGGATTCTGTGGTTGATTGGAGCGGGCAGTTCTGCGGCGGTCAGGCTGTCGTGGGTGCCGAACGGCTGGACACAGACTTGGCAGTTGCTGATGGTCGGCACGCGTTATGCGGACGTCGCGATGGTGGTGGTTCTGGCCGGCGCGTGGCTGATTCTCAGAATCCCTTCGGTGCCGATCCCCCAGAGTGCGAATCGCGCCACCCTGATCATCCTGGGCCACTCGCTCTGGGGATTTGTGGTCTCGACCATTACGATTATCCGCAGGGGGCAGCCGTATTGGTGGATGGTCGCCTTCGCGTTGGTGGGCGGGTGCCTTACCGCCGCTGCCGCATCCTTCTTCCTGCGAACGCATCGCGACGAGTACGTAGTGCCGCCTGCGCCCAGCCGCGAAGAGGTTCTGCGCCTCGACCGCGAGGCACGCCTGGCCTTTTTCGAGTTTAGACAGCAGGCCGACGATCTCACCCGCGAACTATTCGGCGAGTAGCTCCAGTTTGCGCAAAACCGGTGCAATGTTCACCGGCAGTCCGGCCAGGTAGGCACGATGCGCGATGCGCAGGCGCAACAGGTACCACCGGAGTCGAAGGTGCCGCCATGCCGCGCCTGCCCAGAGCAGCCATTCTCCCGATTCGCGGGCCGCGCGAGCTCCCTTCCGGATGCGGAGTGCACAGGTGACGGTCATCCGTGTGAGGCAGGATTCAAACGTGCAGGCCCGACGCAAGCGGATCGCCCGAATCAGCCGAGGCGACGCGCCATCGCGCACCATGCGCTGAATGTTCTCCTGTCTTGCCAGTTGCTGCAGGATCCGGCAAAACGGAAAATCCGCGTCCTTGGGCTTGAGCAGAGATGCGTACTGATAGAGCAGGTCGATCTGGCCGAGAATGGCCGCGATCTCGTCCGTGGTGACGGGCACCCGCTCCTGGGCGAGGTCCATCAACTCTTCCACATGGGCACTGCCAGCGCGCAAGATGTTGCTCTTAGCGGTCAGACATCCTCCTGAGTATCCCGGCCTCCGTGAGAGCGCCTCCAGGAAAGTATTCAGATTGTATTCCTACCGAATAAACGGGGTCAATCTAAAAAATTTGCTGCAATATTTTGGCACTTTCCTGCTATCTTTTACGCTTTTGATGGGCACTTCCCCGCGGTTTGGTTGAAAAATCCTACAATTCGCCGCCGCAGTTCTCACTCTTTTCCATGATATCTGTGAGGGCACGGCCAGCCAAAGCGTTTGAAATCTACGCCATCCCCGAGTTACGGTCGTTCCGCCTTCCGCTCAGATGGATCCGCCGCCTCTGAGCCCGGCGAGCGAATGGAGGCTCTTCGAGCTATAATCGATCCACTTGATTACTCGCGCACGCCTCGCGCTGTTCGCGTCGTCAACGGGGGCAGCCATCATCTTTGGCCTTCTTTGGGCCCGACCCACACTCCACCGGGACCCGCCCCATCTCTCTATCTTGCCCGTACAAATCGACGCCAACGGCCGCTCCGCCGCCACGCTCTCGATCGACGCCCCGGCAGCCAGCGGCAAGCCCACCATCACCATCGCCAACCCTCACTCGGCCTCGATCGAAGAACTCACCCTCCTCGATGGCCACTGGCAAGCCCAAATCCGTGCCGGCATCCTCCCTGGCGCCGTCCCGATCCGCGTGCAGTTCCCTAACCTGCCGCCGGCCACCGTCCAGCTCACCACCATCGCTACGCATGCCGACTCGTTCCGCGACGGCACTCCCGACTATCTCCGCCTCGATACCGAAACCGATCGCCGCTCCTTCCGCCGCTGGTTCACCTACCTGGCCGAGGAGCAATATTTTCAGGATGCCGCCAACCGTCCCCCGGAGATCAAGGACTGCGCCGCCCTCATCCGCTACGCCTACCGCGAAGCTCTCCACGCGCACGAAACCGGATGGGCCGAGGGCGCCCGCCTGCCGATCGTGCCCGCGATCAGCCCCGTTTCCAAGTATCAGTACCCATATACACCGCTGGGAGCCGCGCTCTTCCGCATTGATGAAGGCCCCTACTATGCGTCGGACCTGTCGCGTGCCTTCTCCCAATTCGCCGACGCCCACACTCTGTGGCGTTACAACACCCACCTGGTAGGCCGCGACCTCGATAGCGCCGCGCCTGGCGATCTCCTCTTCTACCGCCAGGACGCCGAGCACTTCCATAGCATGATCTATCTTGGTGAGAGCCAGCTCCGCAAGGATGGCGCCCGCTATGTCGTGTACCACACTGGTCCGGAGGGCACCGATCCGGGCGAGATCCGCCGCCGGTCCCTCGTCGAACTGCTGCGTTTCCCCGAACCCGAGTGGCGCCCACTTCGCGCCAACCCCAATTTCCTCGGCGTATTCCGCTGGAACATCCTCCGACCATGAACCATACGGAAACGCCCGCTGCTCATGTTGACGCCCTTCCAGCGTCTTCCCAATCTTGATGCCTGACGCCTATGAAACCAGCCTTTTCTAGCTTCCTGCTTCTCCTTCTCGCCGCTCCCGCACTCAGCCAAAACGAAGCCGAGCCCTATTTCTCCCTCTCCAGCTCGCGCACCTTCCCCTCCAACAGCCGCACCACTGTCGCTCTCAGCGCCTCCAATCTCGACTCCCTCGAGTTCCGCGTCTACCGCGTCGACGACCCTGTCCAATTCTTCCAGCAGATCGACGACCCGCACCAGTTCGGCGGCCACGTCGAGCCCCCGCGCCGCGAACCCACTCTCCTCGAGCGCATCCACTCCTGGAAGCACGGCCTGCGCACCGAGGTCCGCCGCTCGCTCCGCGCGCAATTCAGTGAGTCGCCAAGCGCCCACCTTACCAAAGCCCTCCCGCACCAGCCCGCCAAGCAAGGCGACCCGGGCACCTACTATGCCGAAACCCCGCTCCTCAACTCCTCGCAACTGGTTCACTCCTTTGTCCAGCCCGTTGCCGGACACTCCCGGTGGGACTCCGAAACCGTCGACCTGGGCATCAAAGACAAGGGCGTCTATCTAGTGGAAGCTGTCCGCCACGACCTGCGCGCCTACACCATCGTGGTCGTCACCGACGTGGTCATGGTGACCAAGACCGGCAAAGGCCGCGTCGTCAACCTCATGGTCGACCGCAACACCGGCGAGCCCATCTCCGGCGCCAAAGTCTGGCTGCTGCGCCGCGATGGGCGTAAATCGCAGGCCGATACCGATTTGCAGGGGCTCAGCGAGCTCAAAATAGACGACGCCCGCCCCGACGATGTCCGGGTGGTTGGCCGCCGCGGCGCCGACTTCGCCTTCAACACCCTCTCCACCTACGCCTTCCAGGCCAACACCGGCCAGTGGCAGGGCTACGTCTACACCGACCGGCCCGTATATCGCCCCGGCCACACCGTCCATTTCAACGCTATCGTCCGCTTCGCCACGGTTGATGGTCTCGAGGTGCCCACCGGCAAAACTCTTTCGGTTGACGTCCAGGACTCCGATCAAAAATCCGTCTACAACAAGACCCTCACCGTGGGCCCCAGCGGCTCCATCCACGACGACATAGTGCTCAGTCCCACCGCGACGCTAGGCTACTACAGCATCGAAATCAAGGGCGGCGAATCGCTGATGAGCGGCAACTTCGAGGTGCAGGAGTATAAGAAACCCGAGTACGAAGTCCACGTCTCGTATTCCAAGCCGCGCATTCTCCAAGGCGAGAGCGTTGAAGCCACCATCGATTCGCGCTATTACTTCGGCGAGCCCGTTGCGGGAGCCAAGGTCGAATACGCCGTTTATCGCGATCGCTACTTCTTCCCTATCTGGTACGACCCGACCGACGACGACCACGGCTCCCAGCCGGCCGATGACGATTCCAACGGGGGCGATCAACTGTCGCAGGGCGAGGGTACGCTCGACGCCGACGGCAAACTCAAGATCACCGTCGACACCAAAGTCTCCGAGCACAAGTACGACTACATCTACCGCGTCGAGGCCCGCGTCACCGATCAGGCGGACCGAGAGATCACTGGCAGGGGCTGGTTCGTTGCCACCTACGGCAGCTTTGTACTCAATCTCGAGCCCGATCGTTACATGTACCAGCCCGGCGCCGTCGCCAAAATCACCGTCGAGTCCCGCGACTACGACAACAAACCCGTGCCCGCCAAGGCCCACGTAGAGCTCTCCGAATACGACTACCGCAATCTCGACAAATTCTCCGCCCTGGCCTCCGCGGACGTCGATACCGGACCTAACGGGTCCGGCACCGTACCGATGAACATTCCGCAGCGCGGCGGCTCCTATCGCCTGCGTGTCACCGCGCGCACTCCCGAAGGCCGCGACGTGGTCGATGAGACCTACACCTACGTATCCGGCGGCAGTGTTTGGGAAAGCGAGTTCGAATCGCGCGAAGGCAACAACGTCAAGATCATTCCCGACAAGAAGACCTACCAGGCGGGCGACACCGCGAAGGTCTTGATCGTCACCGGAAAGGCCAACACGCCGGTCTTTGTCTCGGTTGAAGGACGCGACCTCAAGCAGCTCAAGCTCCTCCGCTCCACCGATTCCACCCTCACTTTCGAGGTCCCCGTAACCGCCGCCGACGAGCCCGCCATGCGCATCGCCGCCGGTTTCGTGCGCAAAGGCAGCTTCTATCGCGGTGAGAAGTACCTGCGGGTCCCTCCCGTGAGCCACCAGTTGAACGTCAAGATGTCCACCGACAAGCCGCAGTACCTGCCCGGCCAGGCCGCCCAATACTCCCTCGACGTCTCCGGCGCCGATGGCAAGCCCGTCCCGCACGCCGAGTTCAGTCTCGGCGTGGTGGACGAGGCCATCTACGGCATTCGCAAGGACACCACGCAGGACATCCTCGATTTCTTCTTCGGCAGTGTTGGCAACAACGTCTACACCGACGATTCCATCCAGTTCTACTTCAACGGCGAGGCCGGCCATCGCCGCATGCGCCTCTCTGAACTTCACCCGTCCCGACGCCTCGCGCAGCTCAAGCCCGATCGCCTGGTACAGCCAAAGATTCGCAAGGTCTTCCCCGATACCGCCTTCTGGTCCACAGCCGTGGTTACCGATGCCGCCGGCCACGCCACCGCCAAAGTGGAATTCCCCGACTCGCTCACCACCTGGCGCGCCACCGCACGCGGGGCGACCCCCGACACGCGCGTCGGCAGCGGCACCATGAAGACCATCGTGCGCAAGAATCTGATCCTGCGCCTCGCCGTACCGCGATTCTTCGTCCAGGGTGACGAAGTTGTGGTCTCGGCCCTGGTCCACAACTACCTGACTACCGACAAGACCGCCCGCGTCTCGCTCGACGTCACCGGCCTCGAGGTGGTGGATGGCGCCAGCAAAGACGTCCAGATCCCCAGCCGCGGCGAGGTCAAAGTCGATTGGCGAGTCCGCGCCAAGCAAGTTCGCAGCGCGACCGTCATCGGCAAGGCGCTCACCGACGAAGAGTCCGACGCGCTGCAGCTCGATCTCCCCGTAAACGTGCCGGGCGTCAAACTGACCCTCTCCCGCGGCGGCGTTCTCAGCGGCGCCAACTCCGCGGAATACGACCTCACCTTCCCCGACAAGACCGAGCCCGGCTCCCGCAGCCTCTCGATTCGCGTAGCGCCTTCGCTCGTCAGATCGCTGTTCAGCGCACTCGACTACCTCACGTCGTTCCCGTACGGCTGCGTCGAGCAGACTATGTCCGGATTCCTCCCCGACATCATCGTCCGCAAGGTAGTCACCGATCTCGGACTCAAGACCACCATCGACCAGGCCGCGCTGCAGGAAAAGATCAACACCGGCCTGGACATCCTAACGAAGTTTCAGCACCAGGATGGTGGATGGGGCTGGTGGCAAACCGATGACTCCCACCCCTTCATGACCGCCTACGTCGTCGCCGGACTCTCGCAGGCGCAGGCCGCAGGCGTCAAAGTCGATCCCGAGATCATTCAGAAGGGCGCCGCCTGGATCCAGCAGGACTTCGCCGCCGACACCAAACTCGCCTACGACCTTCGCGCCTACATGCAATACGCGCTCACCGTAGCGGGACAGGCCGATGCGAAAGGATTGAGCCAGGTCTACGACCAGCGCACCAATCTATCGCCGTACGGATTGGCGCTCCTCGGTCTGGCGCTCGAAAACGCCAAAGATCAGCGCGCGTCCGAAATCGTGACGGCACTCGAGCGCGAAGCCAAGCAGGACGAGCAGCAGGCCTGGTGGCCCGCGACCCGCGACGAGATGCTCGATTTCTCCGCCGATGCCACACCCGAAGCCACCGCCTATGTCGTGAAGTTCCTCTCGCACCAGCACGCCACCAGCCCGCTGCTTCCCAAGGCCGCGGTCTGGCTGATGGAGCATCGCAATGAAGGCTACTGGTGGTCCTCCACCAAGCAGACCGCCATGGTGATTTACGGACTCAGCGACTATCTCAAGGCCACCAACGAGCTGAATCCGAATCTCAACCTGACCGTCACGGTAAACGGCACGCCCGCACTCACCCGGAAATTCGATTCCAGCACCGATCCCGCCGCACCCGAGCTGATTCTCGACGAGACCAAACTCCAGCCCGGCGTTAACCACATCCGCATCAGCACCGCCGGAGAGGGGCGCCTCTACTACTCCACCAGTGCCACCTACTACTCCACCGACGAGAAGCTGCAAAAGACCGGCACCGTCTCGCTCAACATCCTGCGGGATTACTTCCGCCTTGTCCCCGGAAAAAAAGGCGAGAAGATTGTCTACGATACCGTGCCGCTCACCGGCCCAGCCGCTCCCGGTGACATTATCGCCGTGCGCCTTACCGTAACCGGCTCCGGCTGGAACTACGTACTCACCGAGGATCCAATTCCTTCCGGCACCGAGTTCATCGAACGGGACAACGTCTACGAACTGCGCGACCGCCCCGTATGGTGGGGCTACAACTTCACTCGCCGCGAACTCCATGACGACCGTATGGCGCTTTTCAATACGCGGCTCGATCAAGGCCAGAGTCAATACTTCTATCTGCTCAAGGTCGTCAACTCCGGCGTCTTCCATGTGAGCCCCGCCCGGGTGGGACCCATGTATCAACCCGGCATCTTCGCCACCACCGAGCGCCGCCAACTGGAGGTCAAGTGAAAGCTCTCACCGTAGTTCATCTGGCGGCTAACGCCCTCCTGCTCTGGCTTGGCTACTATTGGCTCGGCGTCGGCGAGTCGCGCACTTCCTCGCTCTTGTGGAGCGCGCTGCTCGCCCTCTTCCTCGCGACGATGGCGTGCTGGGTGTACGGCGCCAGTTTCCTGGGCCGCTCCGCCCCGATGGCCACCGCTTATCGCACCTCACTGCGCCACCTGCCTGCAATTCTCGCCGCGGGGCTGGTGGTCCTGTTGCTTTACTACCTGCTTGGGAAATGGTCGGATTACAGCTCGCAGCCAGCCTTTAACATCGCCTCGTGGCTCACTTTGAAGCTCCGCAGGCCGGTCAAGCCCAACTCCATCTTGGCCATCTTCAATGTCGTGGCGTGGATCGTGCGCTGGGTGGTCTTGCCGGTACTCGCGCTACCGTGGCTGGCTTCGGTCTCGGCTCGGGGATGGGCGGGCTTGGCGCGGAGGCTACCCACCACGGGCCGCTATTGGATCCAGGCACCTGTGCTACTGATTCTCGCGTTCTGGCTTCCCTTTGTGCTGCTCGGATGGGTGCCCTACCACGGCAGTTTCACTGTGGAAATGGTGAGTTTCGTGATTCGCCTGCTGGTGGCCTACCTGCTTTTCACTGGAGCCTGGTTGGCGCTCGCATTCCTGACCTCAGCCGGCAGCCCCGTCTTCAGCCAGCTTAAAACCGAAGCCAAACCGTAATGCTCCACGAGATGGGGCAGTCCACCGGCCTGCCCTTTCTCATTGCCCAAATACTCCGCCAGCCCCTCCTGAAACCAAACCGGCAACTCCACGCGAGCCGCATATCCGATGGCGACATGCAGCAATTCATGGCGGATCGTTGCTTCCCTCACCGGCCATTGAAAATGGATCTTCCTGCCGATGGTGCAGGCCGCCACCGAGCCGGGCTCGCCCGTCGCATTGCGAAACGTATCGATATCCGGGTACACCCGCATCTCGATATCCCGTGGCAACGGCAACTGCTGCCCCACGCTGCGAGCCACGCGCTCCGCAACCAGCAGCAATCCGCGATCGCGATCCGGCCGCGCCGTCAGCAGCACAATCCCTTCGCCGCCGATCCGCTGCCACGAGATGCCACGCCCCGTAAGTCCCGGTTCTGTGCCCGGGTAGTAGAACGCCAGAATCTCGCGATAGCTCTTGCCTGCCAGTCCCATCTGATCCGCGCCGCGCTGGCATAATCCCACGCCGTGTCCCGATCCCGTTCCTTCGAACACCAGCCGTCCGTTCCCCATGCGGATCTCATAGCGGTCGCTCCGCACGGTGCTCCAGCCCAGCTCGCGTCCCATCGCAAAGCGGAACGATCCGGCGCTGATCTTCTGCGCCCCGCCGCGCCCCGCGAGCAACAGCGTGCGCGCGCGTCCCGACGCGGTGCGCTCGACGATCGTGATTTGGTCCACAGCGGCCGGCGCACGCAACTGCGCTCGCCTGAGCGCCTCCGCAATTTGCGAAGGGTCGCCGTTCCACTGCCAGTGAATGGATGGGTCGCGTGTGCAGTACGGATCGTCGCGGCTCTTCAAATACGATGCCGCCTGGTCGGGCCACACCGCGGCCGCATCCTCGCTCCGTCCTCCGCAATCGCGCGTGTAGCAGGCGAACGCCGGCTTGCCTTCGAACCACAACAATATTCCTTCGGTCTGCGTGACGGCCGCCTCGATCCGTTCCGTCACCGCCCCCGCGTCGAGCCGTTGGCAATGCGTGCTCGAGCAAAAGTCGAAGCCCTCGCTCGCATGCCGTCCTCGAAGCCGCACCGCATAGGTGCGCGCCGCGACTGCCATCGCCTTCAAGGCCTCTTCCGACCGGAAGACGCTGCTCTCGCCTGCCACCGCCTGCGCCACGTACTTCTCGATCGGCACCTCGACAATGCGAGTGCCCTCGGGCGTCCGCACCTGGACCTTGAACATCACCGGCGACGCCGCAAGCACAGGCATCGCCATCAGCAGGACGGCCGCCAGTTTCACAAGCGCCCCACCCGATACGCCGCCAGAATCTTCCCCGCCACTGGCGCCGCATCCGTCCCGCCCGAGCGTCCTTGCAGCATCACCGCGATCGCCACTTCGGGCGCCGCTGCCGGAGCAAACCCCGCAAACCAGGCGGTACGCGCCCCATCCGCCGCCTGTGAACTCCCTGTCTTCCCCGCAACCGCCATGCCGTCGACCCGCGCCAATTGTGCCGTCCCGTATTCGACCGCGCCCGCCAGTCCCTCTACGACCGCCCGCATCTCCGGCCGCCCCTCACCCAACGCCAGCCAGCGATATCCCATCGCCAGTTCCGCCGCCGTGATCCATACCCGATCTTCCCCGAGGGCCTGCAAACGATTCGCCTCCGGCCCGCGGGCCCGTTCAATTCGCCCCGGCGCGTCCGCATCGCCGAACCAACCCGTGACGGAAGCCAGGCCGGCGCGCTCCAGTCCGGAGGCCAGTTCGCCCGGCTCGAACCGATCCGCATAGTGTGCCACGAAGCTATTGCACGAATACGCCAACGCCGTGCGCACCTGCAGCGGGCTCCCCAGCACCGGATGCGAGCAGTTGAACGAGTGCCCGCCGACCGAAAGTTTCCCGGGGCAGACGAACGTGTCCTCGGCGCGCAATTTCCCGCTGTGCAGCAATGTCGCCAGAACGAATGGCTTGATGGTCGAACCCGGCGATAACAGTTCACCACCTGCCACCGCGGCGCCGTGGACCCCGATCAGCCGCCGTGTCTTCACGTCGACCAGGACCGCGGTCCCTCGATCGTCGTCGAAGAATCGCCGCAGGCTGCTTCGGCTCGAAGCTCTCGCGTTCGCGCAGGCCGCCAGCAGCACCGAAATCGCGTCCCTCCGTAGCACGAGCCGATGGTACCAAAGTCCGCGTGGTACCAGGGTCTGAGCGCCTGCACAAACTGACATGTTACAATCATTGCTAATTATTCAACTGTCGCGATTTCTGCCAAGGCAGTCCGTCATCGGGGAAGCAGCAAGAAAGAAGTTAGGGAAAGGGCCCAATCTGTGCGTCTACTCAGGACACTATCGTTTCTGGTTTTAGTTACCCCCATCGCATCGTTTGCATCGCCGATTAGTCTCGGCGCCATCGCCACTGACAATGTCGCCATCTTCGGAGTCGGCGGCGTATTCTTCAATAACGACGGCACTGCCCACATGAACGTGACGGGCGATATCGTCGGCGCCAGTATCAGCGGCACGTTGCCGCACTTCGTCAGCGGCAGCGCCGTCTCCGGCACGGGGACCGCCGAGTACATCGCTGTGCATACTGCCTTCAACAGCGTTCTTACCCAACTCGGCGCTTTGACCTTTACGCCCATCACGGTTACTTCCGGCACAGTGGGCACGCCTCATGTCACCACCCTCAGCACTCCCGGAGACTACTCGTTTAACGGCACGCTCAGCAACGCGGTGATTGATCTTACGGGCGCCGGCCCCTACTACTTCGACTTGACGACGGCCTTCAATTGGACCAACGTCACCATCAACGCGCAGAACGGCAGTCTGACCAGCGACAGCGTGATCTGGTACGCGCCTACCGCTACCGGCGTCGTGAACATCGTCAACAGCAACGTCTTCGGCGATGTGGTGCAGCAGAATACCGGCAACAACAACATTCAGTCCACAAACACCAACGGCACCGAATCGTTCACTGGCCGTGTGCTCTCAAACGCCGGCGGCTTCACAGAGTTCTCGCTGACCCATAACTCCACCGAGAACCTGATTGACGCCGGTTTGGGTGCTTCGCTCGCGCCTGAGCCGTCTACGTTCGCGTTCCTGACTTTGGGACTTGGCGTCGGATTCGTCGCGCTCCGCCGCCGCAAGCAGTGCTAATCAGGTCGTTGCAGAAGTCCGCCGACTCTATCGCCAGATCGTTTGCTAACGCGCTGCGCTGGTAGCGCCACTCACCTGAATACGGACGCGGGTCGATGAAACGATGTACGACGCTAATTGTTGCGATTCGCGAGAATCACCACGGCGATAATAATCGCCAGCAGGCCCACAATCCCGAGGAAGACGATCTTCGCCTTGCCTGACTTGGCATCGGGAGGAGCGGGAGTTCGCCCTCCCGCAGTTGGCTGAACACCCACCGCCGGGATCGGCTGTCCATTACTCAAGCGGGTTACGAAATCTCGTACCACGCTCGATTCCGGATGTTCGGTTGCCAATCCACGGAACAGGGCCAGCGCCCGGCGCGCGTCCTGGCGCTCGTACGCATCCAAGGCTTCCAGGTAGCGCTTCGTAAACAGGCTCTGTGAGGGCGTCACGCTCAATGCCTTGAGGAACTCCTGCACCACGTCCACGGAAACGACGAAGTTGAGGTTCTGTGTGCGCTCGCCTTCCACCGTGAAGGTCGCGAGCCCCACCACGCGGCCATTGTCGTTCAGCGCGGGGCCTCCGCTATTGCCGGGACTGATCGACGCGTCAGTCTGAATCGCCCGCCAATTGTCGTCCCCAATCTCGCGGATTCCGCTGACATGACCGGCGGTCAACGAAGGCTCCAGCCGGCTGCGTGCTGAAATCGACGTATCGAACGCCAGCACGCCCGGAAATCCCATTACGAAAAGGTCTGCGCCTTGGCGGATGCCGCCCTCGTCGAGGCTCGCCGCCAGGGGAAGTGTGGGAAAATCTTCGCCCTCCATTTTGCAGATCGCCACGTCTTTGCCGGGTGCGGGCTTGCCGGCCTTCTGCACTTTGCACTCTTTGCGGCGAATATTCAGATCGTCGCCGGAACCCGTATAGCCGGTCACCGCGAAGACCTCGCTCTTAATCGACGTCACGTGCGCAGTCTGCGCATGGCGGGCCAACAGGACCTTTTGAAAACGCGCCCGGTCTTCATCGCTCAGGCTCGATCCGGGAACCGCGGACATCAGCCCCTTCTCCAACTCCGCGGTGTCCGCTTCCACCAAGCTCTTGAGCGACCCGACCAGCGCGCTTTTCACTTCGTCTTCATCGGGCTCGACGACGTGCGCGTTGGTCACCACGTATCCGTCGGGCGTGATTACCAGGCCGCTGCCCAGACCGTTAATCTTGGTCTGAATCCGCTGTGTCTTTCCGTTCGACACCAGGTACGTTCCCGGATCGGCCAGGAGCGTGGAGTAGATCGTGCTCATCATCTGTTCGCGCGTCGGTTGGGCGGTCCCGACCTTTTTCCGCGAGTCGGCGCCCAGGCGGGTGAAGTCGACATTCAACTGCGCCATTTCCACGGTCGCCTCGATGTGCGTGTTGATGTTGACGGTGGCCAATTTGGCGCGGTCCGCCACCTGCACCGCGGAAAGCCTGGAGTATCCGGCGGGCGCGCTGCTGTGCCTGCAGGCGAAAGTCAGCAGAGTGGAAAGAAGAATTACGATGATGAGAACTCGGCGCATAATGGCCAACTTTACGGTAAGAGGGTGGCTCTAATCGTAGAGCACGACCTCGGCTTTTTCAATCACTTCGTTGTTCGAATCCATCAACCCGCGGCGTTCCACGCGGGCTATGGTGCCCCGCTGGCTCTTGGTCTGCGCCGCCACGCTTCCCGATCGCGAAACGTGCAGCCCGTCGGAGTATCGCTCGCCCTGCTTCGGGGCCAGCAGGCTGAAACCGGCGACCTCCAGCATCGATCCCAGCGCGGCCTCCGCAGAGGGATTCGGCTTCTCGTGGCGAATCAGGTCGTCGTCCGTGGCGCGCAGCGCGATGCGGGCGACCGTCCGCGAGAGGTTGCGATAAGTTACGCGGATCGTGCCGACGTCCATGTTTCGCCCTAACTGCCCGTTCAGATGCTCGAGTTCTCTAATCTTGGTTTCGGCCGATTCGGAACGGTTCCGCAGGCTCACAAAGCAATCCTTGGCGAATTGGACAAAGCGGGTGATCTCCGATCGCAGGGCTTCGATTTCCGCCCAGGCCGGAGACGTCGCATGGGCCGGTCCCGGGCCGGAACCGGAAGTCGCAGGCTCAGGAGCGGCGGTGGGCTTCGCCGCGGGCGGGGGTTGGAAGTTAAGCGTCCGTTCGATGATCGCCTCGATCTTGTGGTCCAGGCTTTGGATCGCTGTTTGGAAGGACAGTGCCTGGTTCTGGCGCACGCCTTCGCCCTCCACGACGAGCCATGCAACAGTCCCCGCCAGCAGCAGCGCCAACAATGTCAGCGCCAATGCGGCGATGGGCAGCAGTGCGCTCGTGTGGCCGCCAGCCTGGTCAACGACATCAATCCGCACCATGCGGGTCGAGTCCTCGGCATCCACAAATTCGAAGAATGCACTCTCTCCAGGCGGCACATTCTGCCGCTCCGCGCAGGAAAGGATCGCCGTCCCGGTTCCGATCATGCACTTCCAGCTTTTGTAGCTCTTGACCGTGATACTTTTCGGCCACGTGTCGAGGCGATCGGGAGAGGCGTGGCAAGGTCCGGGTTCGCAGGAGATCGTGATCACGGAAACGGCGTTCGAGGGCGCTGCGGCATCGCGGCAGGCCATCATTCCGGCCAGTGCGAGAAACGCCAACGCGCACGGAGCCAGACGCATCACGCCAGACCTCCCGCGGTACGTTGCCGGAAGAGGATGCTTTGTCCGTCGGGTCCCACGGCCGAGACCTCGAGAGTAAACACCGGGGTCAAAGTCAGACGTAATCCCCACCAGTTGTCCGCCAATTCGATTTCGCGCTCCGGCTCCCAAGTGCCGAGCTTTTGTAGAAATGGATTGCGGGCTCCATCGGACAGCACCTTCGTCTGCTCGACGCCCAGGTTCTCCCAGAGCACCACGACGTCAGTTCCGTTCCAGGCGTTGGGAATGTCGCGCGCCAGTCCGCCCGCGGGAATCGGCGAATCGAGCGGAATCACCGGCAGGAACCGCCCGGTATCGTCGTCCATGAGTCCGATCTGCGAAGTGGTGCGCTGCGACTCTCGGGGCAGGATCAGGCGGCGCGAACGGCTGCGCGCCATGGAGCGCGAAAGGCAGGCGCCACGCACCACGCATTCCTTGGGATCGTCAGCGCGAAAGATGGCGGCCTTGAAAGCCGATTGCAAAGTCTCGCGGACCACTGGCAGAAACGTCGTTTTTCCGGAAAGATGGATGTACTGCAAAGGCGCCATGCCGGCGACGCTCTGTTTCAACCGTTCGGCGATGCGCGCGATCTGCGTTTTAGTGAAGGCGACGAAGACGGCCTGCAACGGGGCGCCGCCGACATTCTCCAGGTCGGCGGGCTCGAAGGCCGCATCTGCCGGGGGCGCGTCGGGGCGTTTGGAAATGGCGCGCAGCAGCAGCGTATCGAGTTTGCGCGGCGCCTGCTCGTCGCTGAGCCCTGCCTTCAGGCGCTCGGCCCAATCGCGCAGCGCGGCTTCGTTGCGCAGGATGTCGGGAGAGGAGGCGCCGCGCACCGGATAATCCGCGAGGTCGAAACCAGGATATTTCGCGGCCAGAATCTGCTGGCATCGCGAGCGGATCTGGCCCACCAGAAAATCGGTAAGGTTTTCGCCGCCGAACCGTTCGCCCCAGGAGGCGATGATCTCGGGCTGAATCTGGACGCCGGCGCCGTTGCGCTGATGGTTCACGCGGACCACGGTGATGTCGGTGGTGCCGCCCCCCAGGTCGAAGGCGGCGACGGTGTAGCCGTTCTCATTGGGATCTTTAGCGCGCTGTTCGAAGAAAGGCACCAGCGCGGCGATGGGCTCCTGCAGGAAATGAACGCGGGCGTCCTTGCCGAACGCCTCTTCCAGGGCAAAGCGCAGATTCCGGTACTGGCGGATGGAGCAGACCGCCGGGTGAGTGAGGATGAACTCGTGGAAAGTGGCGCCCTTCTGGCGCTCGGCGGCGACTCGCACATGGTGCAGATAATCGCGGGCCGCCAGGCGCGCCTCACGATAGACCCAGTCGGTGGAGTTCCGGGCGCGGATTCGCAACGGCCAGGTGGTCTCGCCGAGTTGTTGCTTGAGGCGCGTCACCGTGCTGGCGGCGACCTTTTCATCGGACGCCGCGAGGTTCTTGACGCGGACGCCGGTTTCGATCTCGGGGAATCTTCCGTGCCAGTCGAGATAGCGGACGATGGTGGGGTCGGTAGTGCTGGCGCCATCCAGCGGGATGCTTTCGAATTCCGCTCCGTTTTCGAGGACTGCGCAGCAGGTGTTGCTGGTGCCGAAGTCGATGGCGATGATGCCGTCGAAGCTGCGCAATTCGCGGACTTCGACGGCCGCGTGGTAGGGCCGCTCGTTCAACTCGGCAATATTGGTGCGGGCTTCGAGCAGCAGTGAGTGGATACCAGGCTTGACGGATTCCAGGTTGAGCTCCACTTCCACTTCGCAGGAATCGCCTCCGGCGATGGTGGTGGGAGAAAAGGCCGGCTGCATGACCGGAATCGCCGGGGCGTTTTTGGCTGCTGTGAGCGTGACGCTTTCGAGGACGATGGCGGCGTTCATGCGGCCGCCGTGAACGTCGTCTTCGGAGCGGTTGGTGAAGACGAATCGGATGGGCTGCTTGTCGGTCTGAATGAGGGTTGGCGGAGGGGCGTTCTCGCCGGTCCACCGCAGCTCCGGGCGATTGCGGAGTACGAAATTCAGCGGCAGCAGGGTGGTCTTGGGGCCATGCGCATCGTCGTACTCGACGGCCAGTTCGGCGGATTTCACCTCCAGCCGCGAGATCCGTTCGACCTCGACTTCAAGCGAGATGGCGACCGGATTTTCGGGCGAGGCGATGACCGGCGCGGAGGGCCTGCCGGCCAGCGTGATCCAGTGGAAGCCCGCGTTCTTGACGCTCAAGACGCGCAAGCTGCCGGAGAGAGGTGAGAAGTGAAGCTCGATACGCTGCCGTCCGGAGCGGCGCGGATCGTTCCAGATGAGCAGCTCGGCGGGTATGGTTTTGAGTCCCGGTTTTTCGGGAATCGCCATCAGGAGGGCAGAGGCGTTGCCGGCGGGCGTGTCCACCTGGAGCAAGTCGGAGGAAGGCTGCCCCATCTTGTAGGTGGAGGCTCGGCCGTAGAAGAGCGAGGTGCCATGCGGCGCCAGCACGAGGGGCGGCTGGCCGAGCAGGGTGATCCAATCGGGACGGCGAATCGCACTGACGGGCAGCGTACCGCACGTAGGATTGGAGACGCGGAACCCCACATTGGGCGCAATCTGGCCGATGTGCAGGACGGAGGGGAGCGCTTCCATGCTCAGTTGCGCCGTGGGATTGCCGCAGTTTCCGCAATAAGCGTCGTCGCCGGCGCATTCCCACGCGGAGCAGGAAGGGCAGAGCCGTTCAGGCATCGGCGCGCACCTCCCCAGGAGTTGCCAGAATCCACCCGTCGCCTTGCGGTTGTAGCACGGCGGGCTTAACGATTCGCAGACGCGCCTCGCCTGTCCATTCGGGATAGTTGAAGACGCCTTTGAAGGACTCGCGCTCGCTGGCGAGGTCGTGGGTGAACCAGGGGAGGGCCAGGCATTTGCCGCCGCGATTTACCATCAGGTACCAGCCGAAGTCCTGTTTCTCGAAGGTGAGGGTGACGTTCTTGTGGAACTGCCAGTCCTCAATGTTCGTGCAGGAGATGCGGATATAAGGGAACTGCGAGTCGAAGCGGTCGCGGGCGCTGCCATCGGTGCGGCTGCGGGCCATCTGGTAGGCGTCGACGAGATCGTCGCGGGGGATGGCGGGCAGTTCCGCGGGAGGAGGGCCAGCGCGCGGGAGCTTGTTGATGCGCGGTCCGGGGCCCGAGCGGACACGGGGCTGTTCGGGCTCGGGATCGGGGAGGCGTGGGGGTTCCTGAGGCTCGGGTTGCGAACGGTGGGTGATGGGTTTGACGGGCTCGAGGACTGCGGCGGGCGCAGGCACGGGTGAGGCGGCCCGCTTGGAGAGTTCGTCGTAACGCTTGCGGGCCTGCATGGCCTGGTTGCCGAGGGCTTGGACACGCTCACCGAGTGCGGTGAGGGCGGAGGAGTCGGGCTCGGTGGCACGCTTCAGTTTCCAGGCAGTGAAGGCAAGCGCGAGGAACGAGATGCCGGAGAGTCCGGCGATGCCGTACCAGAGGAATTCGAGAGGATCGCTGAAACGGGGCGGAGTGATAGGGAATGTCTGTTCCTTTGGAGGAGCAGGAGAGTTGATGGGTTGATCAGCGGGAGGTGGGTCTTGTGCAGAGAGGCATGGCAGCAAAGAGAGCAAGAGAAGAGTGGCGCAGATCAGGGACCTGCCCGCATGGCAGACTTGGTGGAGCCCCGAAAAGCGTCGAGAGGAGTCTCGACGCGGCAAACAGGAGTGTTTGCGCCACGCTGCCACATCACTAGGCACGGCGGGCCCACTCCTCGATACGCATCGCGAGATAGGCTTTCAACGCGATGATGAAGATTGGTTCGTTGCGCAAGAGGTTCTCGTCTTTGCGTTTTTTCTTGTCCCGCTGCTGCGCGTTGGCGACTTCCTGCGAGAGCATGGTGAGGCGCAGATCGACCTGCCCGCCCAGACGGTCGAGAAGATCTTCGTCGGCAGTCTCGTCCAGCGCTTCCAGGAATTGCTGGAAGACGGGGAATTTGCGGTCCACCATGACGTTGCGTTTGCGAATCTCTTCGGCAGGCGGAGAACTGTCCCAGGGCTGTTCGGTTTCGCCGATCATGTAGGCTTCACCGGCGATTGGCTTGGCGAAATCTTCTTTGACGCGGAGCGGCAGGTCCTGACAGACGAGTCCGTAGGCCACTTCGGATTTGGGTTTTTCGCTGAGACGGATCTCGATCTTAGTGTTCTTCAGGTCGGCCGCATTTAAAAAGGCTTTGGAGAAGCGCTGATGGATTTCGCTTCGTTCGGTAAGGCGGCCGAGTGCGCACCAGCGGAAAATCTTGGAGCCGTTGCCTCCGGCGAAGATCGCCACGCGGCGTCCGGCCTTGAAGGCGGCAGCGGTTTGCACGCGGCGCACCAGCAGACCGGCGTAGAATCCGATACCGCAGAGGCCGGTTTCGAGAATCGACAGGAAGCCCTTCACTCCTTCGGATTCCTGCAGGTGCAGGCCATCGATCAACTCCTTGCCGTGCTTGGAGATGATGGCTTCGAGGTGCGCGTCGTAGGCCGCATCTTTTTCGCCGGTCTTCAGCAACTCCTCGATGGTGTGGGAGACGCGCGGATCGATTTCAGAAAGGATGGACGGGTTTTTACGGAGCGGATTGAGGAAAATATCGCGACCGGCGAAGACCACGGAACTGTGCGAGACCAGCTCCATGCGATTCCAGACGGCCATGTCGGTGGTGCCGCCGCCGATATCGACGGTGACCGCGCCGCCGGTGATGTCCATGCGATTGCCTTCGCCCGCGTAGTCGCAGAAGAACTTGGTGGCAGTGATGGCTTCGCGGTTATCGGCGGGCTTCTCCTCGCCGGTGACGGGATCGAGGAAGGTCGGATTGACGCGAAACTCGATACCGGTCTGTTTTTCCAGGTCATCGACCACGCGGTCCCAGGTGGCTTCGAGATTGGCAATGTCGCCATCGGAAAACGCGGTGGGATAAGAGTAGCGGAGGTCGGCGGTGGTACAGCCTTCGACCGCGATCTCCGCGGCGGACTGGAGGCAGATCTGGCGGAGGAAGTCGCGTGCGGCGATCTTCTCGCTCTGATCGCCCCACTTTAAGTTCGACTTCACGCGTTTGCGATCGCCGGAGATGAAGGTGCGCGGATCTTCGGTGTAGAGCACGTGGCCATCGCGCAGAACGACGCGGGCATTGGGGCCTTCCTTGGGATCGCCGAAATCCTGGAAGACGCTGAGGATCTCGTCGGCCGACCAGTCCCGGGCGGGGATGAAGAGCTCGCGCGTGAATCGGCTGAAGACTTTCGGGTCGTAGCCGGTGATCTGGTGCAGGCGGTTTTTGAAGACTACGGGCTTGGGATCGCCTTTGAAGCGCTGGTAGATGCCGGAGCCGGTGGATCCGAAGTCGACGCCGAGGGTGACGCGCGTCATAGCGGGCGGCGAGAGGACTTCCGGCTGATTGATGAGCAGCAGGCCCTTGGCAGTCTCACCACTATGATTGTCGAGATCGACGTAAGGTGTGGAGCAGATCAGCGCTTCCGGATACTTGTGGGTGAAGCTGACTTCGAAATGACGCTGATCGAGATTCTGAAAGCGATTGGCTGCGGGCTCGCGTTCGTCATCCGCCCAAGGTTTGACCTTCAGCTCGTCGCGCTTCTGCGAACTCCACATTTCGAAGGTATAGTAGGCTTGCCAGTTGACGGTGGAGATGCGGAAGTTAGGCCAGATGGTGATCAGGGGCAGATCCTCCACCAGGACCATGTCAGCTTCGTTGTAGGTCTTCTGGATGCGGCAGGTTCGTTCCTTGCCGCTGGAAGTTTTCAGTCGCAGGCGCAGAGAACAGAGCGCGCCGCCATTGGGCTGCCATGCGACCGAGAAGCTTTCCTGGATTTCCTTGGGAGTGAAAAGCTTCAGCACCTCTTCGGACAGAGGTAGGACGATGGAGCGCTTTTTCGGGTCGCCCGCAACGCTGACGGGCAGGCAGCCGGGAAAGGCGACGCCGCCATCGCGGAGATAGATGAGGCGGTTCTGGAAGAAGAATCCCGAAGTGGCCCAATTTTGCCCGCCGGGCATGGTGCCCTGGACCTGTCCGGAATTGGTGTAACGGTCCGCGGTGGCGAGGTGGACGTCGCCGAAGATCAGGATGTCCTTGGCGTTGAGTTGCCACTGCTGGGAAAGGGAGGGCTCGATCAGGTAATAAGTGGGCGCGGTGGGCTTGCTGGTGATGATTTGAACGTCGCTGGTATTGGAGGTTTCGCTCTTGAGCGGGCGGTCCAGGGCGCGATAAATGCCGTCGTGGAGGCCCATGTAGACGTTGGTGGAGAGGACGTCTTCAGGATTGGAGGGAGCCTTGGCGGTGGCGTCGAGTCGGTGGGCGAAATCGTTGACCAGGTCGACGATGCGGCTCTTGCGGACGGTGTTGGTGATCTGGCGCGTCAACTCGCGCGAGAGGGCGAGGATCCACTCGGCGAGAGCGCGGCGTTCGCGCGTGGCGAGGTGATCGGCGGGATCGGTGAGGCGCTCGCCATCGAACCAAGGTACCTCGTCGGAGGAAATCAGACCGGAGTAGTCTGCGCCGGTGGACACCAGGGTCATCGGCGAGGTGAAGGCGAAAGCGCGGGGATTATTGTGTGTCCAGGGCGTGAGCTGCCAGCGCAGGATGTAAAACTGCTGCCAGTTGGACTCGGGCGAGAGCATGTTCTCGTCTTGCGGAACCAGTTGCGCCAGCACCGCCGAGAAGGAATTGGGGAGAGAAGAATCGAGCGTGATGGGGTGGACGGTGAGGCTCTCGAAGTTGCGGCGCTCGCGGAGGCCGATCAGGGCGAGCAGGCCGCTCCATTCGCCGAGCACCATGGGATGAAGCTTGTGATTCTCGTCAAAGAGGGCGCGATCGAAGAGCAGCGCGCGAGCCCAAGCATCCGGAATGGAGTAGATACGCTGCGGCTCGGAAGGGATCTCGATGGCTTCGGCCAGGTGATTCAACTGGGTGGGACGCTCCTCCCAGACACCCGCGGCCTGCGGGTCGGGGAAGCGATTGCCGGTACCGGACTTTCGTTTTGGAAGGTATGCGTGAGGCATGGAAGGCTCCGCGTTGACTACTCGACTTCACAGGAATCGAACAAGGCACGGACGAGACGGCCGGCGCCGGCGGCGGTATCGTCTTTGACGGTGGAACGGGCCGCACGAGTCAAAACGGTGCGGTCGTCGATTTTGGTTTTCGGGCGGTTGAGGAGCAGGCGGGCAAGGTCGACCTGCTGGAATTCGCGGGGCAGCTTGAGACGCCAGTTCTGGCCCTGCGAGACGGCGAAGACGTTGGGATTGACGAGGCCGGGAGAGAAATTGGCGCGCCGCGGGGTAGAGACATGGAGCAGCCACTCGAGCACCTTGACGGTGTAGGCGTCGACGGCGGCGAGTGCAGCGCGGGAATCGTCGGGCTTCACGTTTTTGCGCTCAATGTGGTCGACCCACCAGGGCGTTTTGCTGCCGCCGGCACGGAGAGCTTCGAGGATCTGCGGATAGAAGATGTAGTGGTAAGAGACGGCGAAGACGGCCATCTTCTGGAGCTTGTTCTGGAGCTTGTGGACCTGGGCTCCGCCCATTTGCGGGTCGCAGGGGAGGTCATCCCAGGTGAGCTTGCCTTCTTCCTGGCGGGAGGCGACGGCGAGGCTGTAGTCCTTCGAGTGGCTGTCGGCATCGAAGAAGCGAAGCGCTCCCATGCCGGCCACGAGTTCGATGAAGTGCGGCTCGTTGCGCTGCTCCTTGGCGCCAACGGCGGAGACGGTCATTTCGGCGGGAATTTCTTCGCCGACCGCGTAGATGGAGTGGCAGATGGCAAGGAAGTTGCGCTCGTTGTAATACTTCAGCGCCTCGGCGGTGGCCAGCGGAAAGGAGCCGGGGTCGGCCTGAATGGCTTCGCCTTCGACTTTGCGGAACTGGAAGAAGGGCAGGAAGAGGACGAGTCCATAGCGCGCGTTGGAGACGTCGGTTTCGAGATTATTGGAGAGAAGGCGGACGAGCGTAGGCACTCCGGAAGCGCCGGAGCCTCCGAAGACGGAGCCCGCGAAGAGGATGTGCGGCGGCGCGGAGGAGGCGCTGTGGTGGATGGCGGTGCGGAAGTCCTTCCATTCGGCGCGGTCGAAGTTGACGGAGTTGGCGAAGACGGTGGCGCCGATGGCGGGGCGTCCACGAAAGCCTTGTTTGACGGACATTTCGAGCTCGCCACGCTCGAAGAAGAGGTCCATGAGCTCTGCTTCTTCGGACGCGTTGTTGGCGAGCTGGTTGTAATTGAAGATCTCTTTGAGGGTGTCGGTCTGGTGATGGACGATGGGGGTCCAGGGGCCGGCGAGGGTGAGCTGAGCGGCGAAGAGGTCGGACTTGCCGACTTTGACGAGCTGTTTGCAGGCCTGGTAGGCCTTTTCGATGTTCTGGCACTCCTCGACGTTGCCATTGTTCTCGTCTGGATCGACGAGGAGGGCGGAAAGAGTGGGGGCTCTGTCGGGGAGCATGCCGGCGGCTCCGAGGTGGATGAGCGACTGCATGAGCTTGGCGCCGCTGCCTCCGACTGCGACTAGGAAATTACTCATTTAGGAAAGACTCCTGAAGTAAGGGAATGATGTGGGACGACGATGTGAATCGCCGATCTGGTGGGTGACCGAAAAGCGTCGAGATGAGTCTCGACGCGGCAAACAGGAGTGTTTGCGCCACATCGCATTTACCAGCCCCTCCGCATGATGCCGGAGCCGGGGACTATGTATTTGGTGTTGACCGGGGAGAACAGGACCGTGGCGAGGTAGTAGAAGGCGGGCCCCCATACGACATAAAAAAGTGCGAGCACCCAGCCGTTTTCGGTGACTTCCGGGCCGAGGAAGATGGCGGCCATGCTGCCGAGAATTACCGCCAGGAAGAGCGCGAACCAGATCGCCAGCCAGGTGCCGGCGGAGAGCTGGTTAGCGCGCGGGCCCCATTCGCCGAGCACGTACCAGGCGAAGGCGCAGAAGATCGAGATGCCGCCCGCCACTTCCGACCAGAGCAGAAACTTGTCCAGGAAGTCCTGCACGTTTTGCTGTGCGCCCACCTGGACGCCGAGTTCGCCGGGCCAGTTGAGGGCGTAGGCGCCGTAGACCAGCCCGCCACAGACCAGGTAAATGAAAATGATCAACAGGAAATCAAGCAGCACTCGACTCTTCATCGCAATTCGCCGGATCCTCTCTCAATTGGTCAAGACGTACAGATAATAGCGGGCCAGCGGAGTTTCGTGCTGACTCATTTTTAGACGGAGCACATTCAGAAAATGTCGCAGGCTGAGAGTCCTGCCGGGGCGCGCGCCTTTCTCTTCGGGAAAGCGGCCATCGGCGAGTTCCTGCGGGGACTCGAGATTCCAGGGTTCCAGGTCGACCAGAGGCTGCTCCCAATCTTCCATCAGATCGATTTGAAACCGGTACATGGCGTCGGCGTCCATACGGGCGCGGTGGATGGTGATTTGATGTGGATCGGTGTCCATCGACACGGTGAGTTGCTCGGGGGCGCCGGGATCGGGAGTGACCTCACCGTTGCAGCACTTGATGGCGGTGACGCGCGGATGGAGGCCCAGTTTGACGTGGGGGCCGAGCGTCAGGCGGCCGGCGTCCTTCTCCACCATATTCAACTTGAGATCGTGGCGCACGCGGGTGAGGACGGGGTAGTGGCCCTTGGATCCGGGCACCTGGCGATCGTCGGGAGAGTAAGCGGATTTGTTATCGGCGGGAGTGACGTCGATGTCGTGCACGAGCCGCTCCACGGGGTGGCGCGCGAAGACGATGCGGAAGTAATCTTTGTCCGCGATCTTGAGATCTTCCACGAGGTGTCTGAGGGCGAAGCGGACATCGGCGGCCTGTCCGGAGACGAGGAAGTAGAAGGGCATGGAGTCGGCCGCTTCAGGATCGGAATGCGGCAGGTCGGCTTTGCCGCGGAAGGCGCTGCGGACGCCGAGGACGCCGACGGCGAGGTTCTCTTTGTTCAGATAGGCGTCGTCGAGCAGGACGGCGAGGGTGCCTGCGCCGTCTTTGTCCTGCCAGAGATCGGTGACGATTACTTTGACCTGATGCTTTTCGGCGCCGGCCGATTCGTCGGGATGCTGATCGTGCTGGATGGCTTTTTCGATGTGCGTGCTGCGGTCGGTGAAGGCGGAGGGCGAAAGGAATTCGCCAAGACTGTTGGCGGAGATTTTGCGGGGCTCGCCATCGCCGAAACGCCAGAAGGAGACCGTGGCATTCCACGATTCACTGAGAATATCGCCGGCCTGGTTGAGGACGCGAGTGAAGTAGTTGGGCTGGCCGGGACGGGCGGGGGCCAGGAAGGCCTTCATGGAACCGGAGGAATCGAGATAGAAATGCAGATCGATTTTGGAGGACACGGCGGCAGGCGCGGCTTCCGCCTTATCGGGAAGAGGCGGCGGGACGCTGGTGCAGTGACGGGCGCAGGCGGAAACAATCATCGCGAATGTGACTACGAGAAAGAGGGCAAAAAGGGGTAGAGATGGGGTTCGAAGGTTTCGAGGTCCGCCATTTCCGTAGATACGCACGAAATGTCTCCTAGTTTCGCAATCGCCAATGCGTGAATCGTAGTCCACGCTCTGACTTAGGTTTCGAGGGAACGATATAGCTTACTACAAGACTGGGCCCGTCAAAACTGAGTCCACAACAGGAGTTGGGGTGACAATCGCGGTCTTCGAAATCCAGGCCGATCGGCAAGCCGGCAAAGACCGTCAGTTGGTGACGCATCGGTGAGTCGGCGCGGTTAAAATACGCCATGTTAGGGCCGGAGCAGCCCACTGGCATACCCGGCTCAAGCGTACCATAGTGACGCGACGGCTGATCGACGCCGAGGAACTCGATGGTTTCGAGGAGATTCACGCAGAGGCCGGAAGGCTCGGCTCTGGCGATGGAGGCCTGCGACGGAAGAGGTGTGAACTCGTCGTAGTGGCGCTCGAAGAAGACGCGGAGCCAGCCGGTCTGTCCGTCGCGTGTTCCGGCGATTCGCGCCTCGAGGCCGCGGTCGCCGAAGCCCGCCCAAAGCGGAACCACGCCAAGCGGCATCTTGAGCTCCGCCGAGGAGCGGGAGAAGAGTGGGGTGAAGTTGCGAAGCTCGAAAGATTCGCGTTCCTGCTCGTTTATGCGGTAGACGAAAACTTCCTCCTCTCCACATACCGTCACGAGACCGTTCTCCATTACAGGGCCAAGGAAAGATGTTCCGGCGATCTGGAAGGGCTGACTGCCGGCGCGGTCATCGTCAAAGTAGCGGATGGCGAGGACCGCCTCGCGGGCGGTAGGAACGCGCATGAGAAAGGCGTAGGCATCGGGAGTGGCGGCGAGTCCACGAAAGAAGATGGATTCGGCGGCGGAGAGATTAGCGACGATTTCGTGGCCGGCGGGCGGGCAGTAGAGGATGCTGGCTTCGTGCTGAACGAGAGGGAGTGACCAGATGCCTTCGGAATCGAGCGCCAGGAGCATGGGGCGGCGGGCGGCGCGGTTGCCGATTACGGCGTCGACGATTGCGAAGCGATTGAAGCCGGCGGAGGGAGAAGTGATGAGGGCCCAATCGCGAGGCTTGGCGCCGGGTCCGAGGGAGAGGCGGGAGAGTTGTCCTCCGGCGGCGAGGCACCACAGATGGCGACCATGGGCAATGGGCGGAGCGTGGAAGACTCCGGGGACAAATAGCACTTGGGGGGAGGGTGTGGAGGAAAGTTTGCGGATGTCGGGAGTTTCGGGCGGCGGGAGCGGCGTGCGGCAACCGCGGCAGAAGCGGGCATCGGCGGGGCAAACGACACCGCACGATCGGCAGACAGCGACCGGCTCACGGAATTCGCACGCGCAAAATCCGGAGGTGAGATTCGGTAAGGTACGCCCACAACCGGGGTACGGGCACTGGGTTACCGGCTCGGGAACCGAGGTTGGCGCCAACGTCATGAGGCAAGGGTCTTTTCCCGGAATCAACTGGATCTCCGAAACTGGGGTGGTGCGCCGGGACAGCAGCCGTCAGGCCAATTTTTAAGCATACACCCGGGTCTACTTTAAGAGCTACCGATAGTTAATACGTATGGTACTGGAGAAACGTTCTCCTGGTTTAGAAGCGGCGGAAGGGGCCGAGGACGTCGTGCTTCAGGGTGCAATGCGTGCGTCATGCGGACTCGGGGTTTATCGCCGAGGAGCCGAGACGCGAAGAGAGAGGAGGAAGACTGCGGGTGGAGAGGAAGAACAGGTTTCGCGAGGTGTGAAGCAATAAGACCGGCGAGCAGCTACTAAGGATGGTAAATGCGGCCCTCGCCGTCGCTGGGTTCGGAGTCAAGGATCACAAAGAGAACTTGCGCATTTCAGGATGCGGTCCATTTTTGTCTCGCGCGTATTGACTTGCGGGCCGGATCCATATTAATGTCGCGGGTAACAAACTCTCTGTTGGAGGTCTCGGTGAACTGCACTCGCATATTCCAGTGGTGTCTGGTTGCGTGTCTGCTTTCCGTTTCGTTGACGCCGCTTGGCGGACAGACCATGTTCGGGCGAATTTCGGGCACCATCACCGATCCTTCGGGCGCGGTGATTCCGGGCGCCCGGGTGACGGTGACGAATACCGACACGCAGGCGTTGCGTACGGTGAATGCCGATGAGCACGGCTTCTATGTCGTGGAGACGCTGACGATTGGGCCTTATCGCGTCGCGGCCGATCAGCCCGGGTTCAATCGGGCCACGGTGGGTGGTGTGTCTTTGGTGGCGGATGGGCACGTCACGGTGGACCTGCGGCTCAATATCGGACCGGAAGGCCAGATGGTCGATGTAGTGGCGGGGAATAGTGCGGTATTGAACACGGTCTCGGCCGAGATTTCGCAAGTGGTGGACCGGCAGCAGATCGAGAATCTTGGTTTGAACGGGCGGAATTATATGGAGCTGCTGACCCTGGTTCCGGGCGCGGTGATCACCAATCCCGACCAGTTCAGCGTGATGACCACGTTGAGTGCGACGAACCAATCCGTGAACGGGCACCGTACCAACTCGAACAACATGACGGTGGATGGACTGGGCAACCTGGACGGCGGTGCGAACGGCAGCCTGATCAACAATATCAGCCCGGATTTTACGCAGGAAGTGAAGATCCAGACTTCCAATTTCTCGGCAGAGTACGGGCGCTCGTCGGGCGTGGCGTTCAACCTGGTGACCAAGAACGGCAGCAACCAGTTTCATGGATCGGCGTTCGAATATTTCCGCAACGACGCGTTGGATGCGCGCAATTTCTTTGCGCCGGATAAGACCGCGCTGCGGTTTAACGATTTCGGTTACGACCTGGGCGGTCCGATCAAGAAGAACAAGGTGTTCTTCTTTGTGGGGCAGGAGTGGAAGCGATTGCGTCAGGCGACGGCGCCGATTCGCGTGACGCTGCCGAGCAGCGCAGAGTTGCAGGGCAACTTCGTGGGCAGCGGCAAGACCATCGATCAACCGGGCACGAAGACACCATATCCGGGCAACATCATCCCCGCGACGCAGTTGACCACCGATGGCAAGGCAATCGCGAATGTGTACCGCTTCGCGACGAGCCAGGCGGCAATTTTCTCCGATACGCCCACCACCAACAACGCGACGTTCGAGGTGCCGAATCCGCTGAATTATCGCGAAGACCTGGGCCGGGTGGACTATCGGATCAACGACAAGCACACGCTGTACGGCCGCTGGGTGGACGACTACAATTCGATCTACCTGGCGTACGGGCCAGGCAGTGTAACGTCGTCATACCTGCCGATTGTGCCCGAGATTCGCGACCGCCCTGGCAAGAGCACGTTGCTGACGGAAACCTGGGTGGTGTCGTCGAATATCGTCAACGATGCACACGTGGGCGCGAGTTGGAACGGACAACGGTACTGGAATCAGGGCGATTCGTATCAGCGCAGCTTTATGGGATTCACCTTTCCGAAAGTCTATAATTCTGTGGGCCCATACCCCAACGGGATTCCCGATGTGAACGTGCAGAATTTCGAACAGTGGAAGGGTCCGGATCAGACGCTGACGTCGCCGACCACGCAGATGGAGGCCGCGGACACGATCTCGTTTGTGCACGGAGCACACACGATACGCGCGGGCGCTTCGGTGATCCGCTATCGCAAAGATCAGAACGGACGATCGAATTACGACGGAAGCATGGTGTTCAACACCAGCGGCAATCCGAATACTACGGGGTATGCGCTGGCGGACGCGCTGCTGCAGACCTATACGGAGGCGGCGTACGATCCCGAGGGGCGCTATCGTTACACGGAACCGGGCGCGTTCATCGACGAGAGTTGGAAAGCAACGCGGAAACTGACGGTGAATCTGGGCTTGCGCTACGAGTACATGATGGCGCTGTACTCCACGGTGAACAACCTGGCGAACTTCGTGCCCTCGCTCTACAATCCGGCACAGGCAGTGAGGATCAATGCGAGCGGGCAGGTGGTGCCGGGGTCGGGGAACATCTACAACGGACTGCAGCGGGTGGCGGATGGGATCAATCCGGCACAGGCGTACCTGGTGCCGAACGCCAACGATCCGGCGGTGCTGGCGGTTCCAGCGGGCGCGCCCCGGGGCATGTATCCGAGCCAGAATACCTGGGCGCCGCGCGCGGGCCTGGCGTACGCGGTCGACAGCAAGACAGTGATTCGCACCGGATTCGGACTTTTCTATGACCGCATTCAAGGCAACCCGAGCATGTATACGTTGAACAATCCGCCGTACGTGGGAAGCGTGCAGTATCAGTATGGGAATCTGGCGAACATCGCCGGTGGCGCGGCGGTAAGCGCACCGTGGGGGACGCTGCAGACGATGAGTCCGAATCTGAAGATTCCGTATTCCGAGCAGTTCAGCTTTGGGATCCAGCGCGATCTGCCGCTGCAACTGTTTGTAGAGGCCGACTATGTGGGCAGTTTGGGGCGGCACCTGCTGACCGAGCCCGATATCAATCAGCCGGCGTGGAATGTGCTGGGGGCGGCGTCTTCGACGGCGAATGTAAATACGCTGCGGCCGTTTGCGGGCTACTCGGTGATCCAGCAGTTCCTGAGCGCGGGCACGTCGAACTATCACGCGTTACAGGTGAAGGTGGAACGGCGGCTGGGCAAGGTGCAGTTGATGACGGCGTACACGTTCTCGAAGAATCTCTCGGACGCGTCGTCGGACACCGACAACAATTTCAACTACTACAATCTGAAGGCGACGTACGGTCCGGCGTATTCCTCGAATGCGGGCAGCTCGATCGATGTGCGGCATGCGCTGGTAGGCACCGTGGTGTGGTACCTGCCGGAATTGACGGGGCGGCAGGTGTATGTGCGGCTGCCGTTCGGAGGATGGCAGCTGAGCAGTATCATTCACGTGCAGTCGGGCTTCTACTACACGGTGACGGGGAGCACGGCGCTGCTGGGCACGCGGGTAGCGGATTATATTGGCGGCCCCGGCGTGCTGCCGAATGCGGGACCGAACGGATGGTTCAATCCAGCGGCGTTCGTGGCGGCTCCGCAGGGGCGATTCGGGAGCGCGGGTACCGGCGATATCGAGGGGCCCGGGTTGCAGATTTACAATCTCTCGCTGAGCAAGTTCTTCCTGTTCGGGCCGGAGCAGAAGATTTCGATGCGGTTCCGCGCGGATTTTCTAAACGCGTTCAATTGCGTGAACTTTCAGTCTCCGGCGACGACGATTACGAGCAGCGGCTTTGGGACGATCTCGTCGGCGTATCCGCCGCGCAACGTCCAATTGGGATTGAAGCTGTCGTTCTGAGAATTCCGCCTATAATTGAGAACAGCTATGGAGAAAGATGCGATTGGGGGCCAGAGCCCGTTGGATATCGAGACGCGGGTGGCGGGACTGGAAGAGAACCTGGATACCGTAGTGGGGGTGGTCGGCGGATTGACCGGCATTGTGAAAGACATGGCCCACGACGTGAAAGAACTCTTCCTCGGAGTGAAGGACTTGGCTGGCGGGGTGAGGGAACTCTCGCAAGGCGCGAAGGAGTTGTTGGGCGGCGTGCGGGAGTTGTCGCAGGGGCTCCGCGAACTGGCGCAGGATCAGAAGGAATTCAAGCTGGACACGGAGGAGCGCTTCCGGCGGCTCGAGGCGCTGCAGGCGGAGAATCAGGAAAAGCTGAACGTGCTCATTCAGATTGTGGACGAGTGGATTCGGAGACAGACCGCGTCGAACGCGAGTGAAGCGAGGGGCGAGAAGGAGATTTTGTAGCACGGAATGCGTCGTTAGGACGACCCCGTCCGGCAAGGTTCGGTGGACGTCCGAGTCTCGACATGAGTGTCGAGACGGCAAACAGGAGTGTTTGCGCCACGTTCACGCAGACCGGCTAACGGGCGCCGAGGTGTTCCAGGAGGTGGACCGCTTCTAAGTTTCCGCGATCGAGCATGCGGGCGAGCGGGGTCTGCCAGTCCTTTTCCTTTGGTTCGCGCGTGAGGCACTCCGCGAACGGGCGATTGAGCGCTGCGGGATCGCGCGCGAGAATCTCGGGAACGCGATCGAGACGGTGGTAATCGAGCGCATCGAAGAGATCGATGGCGCACTCATCCAACAGCCAATCCCGCATATGAGTTTGATCGTAGAAGTCCGCCCATCCGACTGGGGTGGAGTCGTACCAGGGATCTCGCAGGGTCAGTGAAGCACCGCCCGCGATCAGAATCCGCGCAAAGGCCTCGTCGCCACGAGCGGCCACCATGCAGAGCGCCGAGTTGTCGTCAATGTAGTTGGGATCGAATCCCAAGTCGAGGGTGAGCTGCAGTGCTTTGGGGCTTCCCCCTTCGTGCGCGGCGCGCCGTGCCAAGTCTTTCGGTGCGCGCGAGAGGAGATCAGGATCTTGGTCGAGCATCGCACGGACAGAGCGTTCGTCGCCCGCAAGGCACAGCGAGGTGAATTGGCGGACCGGATCCAAATCGGCGGCTGGAGCGCCCGCCTCTTCGAGCAGACGAGCCACTTCGAGGTGGCCCGAATCGACCGCGTGCAGCCACGGAGTCTTGCCCTCGAACTTCTCGTCGATCTGTGCTCCGTGGGCAAGCAGAGTGCGCACCAGATGGATGCGACCTGAACGAGCCGCGCGCGAGAGTTCGCGGCCCATGAGGGCGCTGTCGTTCAGCCCGTGGCGGAGGAGAATTTCGAGGGACGCGGTTTGATTGATCCACAGGGCTTGCGGGTCATTTGGATCGGCGCCGCGATTGAGGAGTAGTTCGGCGAGCTCGCGCCATTGCGGGTGAGGCGGCTGGTTGGCGAGTCCAGTGGAGCCGTTGCCGAAGACACCAGTGAGCGCGGTGAAGCGTCGGGCGCGGTCGCTGCCGGGCGGGTCGTTGTGTTTGAGGGTGAAGGCATTGGGGTCGGCGCCACGATCGAGGAGAAGCTTCGCGACTTCGTAAGTGGAGTGGTTCGGATGGAGCGGCCGGACGCGCGAGTAAGATGCGCAGATCAGCGGCAGCCACTGGTGTGGACCAGGCGCGGCGGTGAGCGCAGGGTTTGTGTCGAGGAAGGAACGGACCGCGTCCACGTTCCCGGCCGCGGCGGCCGACCAGATGTTGGCGGCGGCGAGCTCCGGATGGTCGACGAGCATCTGATGTGCGCGGGCGTGGAAGGAGCGATGGTCGAAGTGCGGATCGTCGTAACAGAGGCAGGCGATGGTGACGAATTCGGCGGCGAGTTCCTGCTGGGAGGCCTCGACTGCGGCCTTCAATTGCGGCCAACTCGAGAAGCCGTACTCGCGGGCAAGGATGAGTTGGCAATCGGAGAGTTGCGGCTGGATGGCGCACAATTGCTGGTCAGGAGTTTCGGTGAAGCGCGGATGGGCGGCGCGAACGCGAGCGAGGGTGGCTGGGTCGGCGGCCTCCCAGTTCTTTTGGAGCGTTTTGGCTTGTTTCTTCAGGTTTTCGAGCGAAGGATTCGGCGGCAACGAAAAGGTCATGACGACCTCCTTTCAGGGCAATGCCCACTAACGCCCGATCGCTCGCATGCTCAGGCTGAAAGGACAGTCGTTGGTGTCCAAACGGTTTCAAAAATTCAGGCGGGCTTAGCCCTTCCCGCGAGCTGGGGGCACCCTGAAGTGCTCAAGCTCAAAAATAGCGGATGAAGGAACGCGGGGTCAAGAGGGTGCGACGAGGAAGTACCCTCGCGGCTTGGGAATAGGTGGACCCACGAAAGGTCTCGACATAAGTGTCGAGACGGCAAACGGAACGCTTGCGCCACTTCTACTCTTTGGGGCCGATGCCGAGGGTCTTCATTTTGCGGTAGAGATTGCTGCGCTCCAGACCTAACAGCTCTGCGGTTCGGGTGACGTTCCCGCTGGTTTCTTCGAGCTTCCTGAGGATGTACTCGCGCTCGGCGGACTCGCGGACTTCCTGCAGGCTGCCGAAGCGATCGAGGGGGCGCTCGGGCTGGCGGCGCGCCGCGGCGAGCGGAATATGCCGCGCGTCGACGCGGATCTGCGGATTCAGAATCACGATGCGCTCGATGAGATTTTTCAATTCGCGCACGTTGCCGGGCCAGGTGTATTCCGAGAGAAGTTGATACGCTTCGGGCGTGAGCTCTTTCGGCTTGCGTCCGTAGGCGGTAGTGAACTCCTGCAGGAAATGGTCGGCGAGCAGCGGGATGTCTTCGCGCCGCTCGCGCAGTGGCGGCACGTCGAACGGAATGACATTCAAGCGATAGAAGAGATCCTCGCGGAAATTGCCGCGTTCGATCTCTTCGTCCAGGTTCTTGTTGGTCGCGGCGACGACGCGGACGTCTACCTGCACGAATTCGGTCGCGCCGACGGGTTCGAAGCGCTGCTCGTCGAGAGAGCGCAGAACCTTTGCCTGAGTACGCAGGCTCATGTCGCCGACTTCATCGAGGAAGAGCGTGCCGCCATCGGCCTTTTGAAATTTACCGACCTTACTCTCATGGGCGGTGGGGAATTCGCTGCGGCTGTGGCCGAAGAGCTCGCTTTCGATCATCTCTTCGGGGATGGCGGCACAGTTCACCTCGACGAAAGGCTCGGAGGCACGCGGGCTCATGGCGTGGATCGCGTGAGCCACCAACTCCTTGCCGGTGCCGGACTCGCCGTAGATCAGCACGCGTCCGTTCGTCCCGGCCATGAGCGCGAGCTGCTGGCGGAGGGCTTTCATCGGGACGCTTTCGCCGATGATGCGGTGGCGCGAACTGCTGTCGGCCTTGAGACGGCTGTTCTCGATAGCGAGGCTGCGATGCTCGAGAGCATTCTTCACGACCACAGAAACCTTGTCGATGGAGAGCGGCTTTTCGAGGAAATCGAAGGCGCCGAGTTTAGTGGCGCGCACGGCGGCCTCGATGCTGCCGTGTCCAGAGATCATAACGACGAGCGGCCGCTCACCGAAGGGAATCTCCTGAATGCGCGCCAATACCTCCATGCCATCCACGCCGGGGAGCCAGATGTCGAGCAGGATTAACTCGAATGCCGCGCCGGGAACGGCGGACAGGCATTCCTCGCCGCTGCCCACGGATTCCACGACGTAGCCTTCGTCTTCCAGAACCCCGCCCAGGGACTGGCGGATATCGGGCTCGTCATCGACCACCAGAATGCGGCGTGTCTTCATACCTTGGCGCCCACGGGCCGCGGCGGAAGGGAAGAGGCGCTCTCCGGGTCGGGCTCGAGGAATACCGGGATCTCCACCGTGAACCGCGCGCCTACGGGCTGATTGTCCTCGACGCGGATCTGCGCGTTGTGCTCAGTGACGATGTGGGCGACGATTGCCAGTCCCAGTCCAGTGCCGCGGTTCTTGGTGGAGAAGTAGGGGAGGAAGAGCTTCTCTTTGTCATCCGGGCTGACGCCGCACCCCGAATCGGCAATCACCAGTTCGACGGTCTCGGCAGCGCCGGGTTGAGTCGCAATGTAGAGTTTCTTCACGAGCGAGTCCTGCATGGCCTCGGCGGCGTTGTCGACCAGGTTGACGACGATTCTCTGGAACTGCTCGCGGTCGAGATTGACAGGTGGGAGTCCTTCGGCAAAGTTGGTCTGAATCGTGATGTCCTCAAGGCGGCCGTGGAAAACGGCGAGGGCTTCGTTGACGACTTCGTTGAGGTCGCTGCGAACGGGTTGTGCGGAGGGGAATCGCGCGAATTGCGAAAACTCGTCGATGAGAGTCTTGACGGAGTCGACGCATTTGGAGATGGTGGCGGAGCATTCGCGAAGAATGCGATTGGCGGGCGCGGGAAGCTCCAGGCGGTCGAGTTGGCGGCCGATGCGGTCGGCGGAAAGGGCGATAGGGGTGAGCGGATTTTTGATTTCGTGAGCGACGCGGCGCGCGACCTCATTCCATGCGGCGGACTTCTGCGCCCGCAGCAGCTCGGTGGTGTCTTCCAAGACGACGACGAAGCCCGAAGTGAGTTTCTCTTCGAGCGCGGAGACGGTCACGGCGATCTGGAGTTTGCGGCTGGCGGTACGCAGCTCGATCTGGCGGGTGGCGGTGCCCGTTCGGCGGGCGCGTTTCATGAGGTACTTGATCTCGGCGGTATCTTCACGCGAAAAGAGGTCTTCGAGCCGTGTGGCTTTGTCGACGGCCTCGGCAGTGAAGAGCTTGTAGAGAGCGCGGTTTTTGCGCTTGATGCCGCCATCGGGGCCGATCGAGATGACGCCGGTGGGGATGCTCTCGAGGATCGCTTCGGTGAAGCGGCGGCGGCGGTCGAGCTCGCGGCTGCTGGCTTCCAACTCTTCAGTCATCTGATTGAAGCCGCGTACGAGGGAGGCCATCTCGTCGATGGCGGGCACTTCGACGCGCTTGAAATTACCTTTGCGCACCTCGCGCACCGCGTCGAGGAGAGCGGTAAGCGGAACGCTGATCATCTTGGCGAGGAAGAGGGCGATCCATGTGGCGACGAACAGGACAAAGAGCGTGATCAGGATCATCAGCATGGAGGAGAACAGCTTCACTTCTCTCTGCTTGTCGCGGAGCTGGGTGAACTCATCTTTGCCGCGTTCGATGGCCGAGACCTGATCTTCGATGCGGACGGGCATGGGGGAGATGAGCTCGGCATATCCGATGAGTTTGCCGCCGGCCATTACGGGGGCGCGCGATTTGACGGGGCGTCTGGGGGGCTCAGTGACGGTGTCTGTCCAGGAATCGAGCGGGACGACGTTGGAGGGAGGGAAGATGGCGGCGGATTCCGAGTCCTGTGCGCGGGCGAAGCGCTGGAGGAAGCCCGGTGTGACGGGACCGCCGCTCAGGAGTTGGAGGGTTTCCGGCTGAGCGGCAAGCAGCGCGGCTTGCGCGTCGACTTCGTCCTGCATCTCCTTTTCGAGCAACTGGGCGATTTCCGTGAGTTTATCGACCTGGGTGCCGACGGGGTTGGTGAACCAGCGGTTAAGACTGTGGCTCAACACCTCATAGCTGAATAAGACGAGGCAGAAGACCGGCACGCAACTGAGAGCCAATGCGCCGAGAACCAGCTTGGTGCGGATCCGGGAACCGCTCTGTTTGCTCTGGCGCGCGATGTAGAGCTTGACGAGTTCCTTGAAAAGGAGGAACCCGAGGGTGACCATCAGCACGAAAATCAGAACGGAAGTGGCCCAGAAGATGAAGGTCTGGCGGAGGCTGGAAGGCTGGAAATCTCCGAGACTAAAGGACCCCTGCCAAGCCACCAGGATGACTGAGAGTGCCAGGAGGACCCCGCCGAACCATAACAACAGGCGCTTTTTCATGCGTAGTGGCCTTAGTCTTGATTATACGGGAGGGGGCTGAGGGCGCAGAGGGGGCCGAGGGCGCGGAGTCGATCTTGGACGGCGCGGTTGGCGAGAACGGGCGAGAAGGAAGGAATGAAACGCAGAGGGAGAACAGAGACGCAGAAACGCTGAGAATGCGATGGGAGGCAGCATAAGGCATGGGTGAAGATTGGTGGCGTGAGACTGGTCGCGGCACGATTGGATTCGCCTCGGGTTTGCGCGGAGAGAAGGCCGAGATCGCCGAGGGGGCCGAGGGCGCGGAGTCGATCTGGACGGCGCGGTCGGCGAGAACGGGCGAGAAGGAAGGAATGAACCGCAGAGGGAGAACAGAGACGCAGAGGCGCTGAGAACGACGTGTATGGAGGTGTGCAGTGGCGCGGGGAATGGCGACGGGCTGCGCCTCGGGTTTGCGCGCCGAGGGCAGCCGAGCACGCGGGAGGAGGACACGGCGCGTTGATGCGCTATGTGCAACAGACAGCAGTGCGCGCGCCACAGTATAGTAGTTTCGAGGGGAACGAACAGTGAGCAATACCTATCTGGATTGGGTCATCGAGCATACTCGTACGCGGTGGTGGCATGACTCCGCGGAGGAGAGTGAGCTGGATCTGGGCCTGAAGCGCGGAGCGGTTGGCGTCACCACGAATCCGTTTCTATCGAATGTGGCGTTGAACAAAGACCGGAGTCTGTGGAGCAGTGCCATCGACGATGTGCTGGCGCGGAAGCTGGCGCCGGAATCGAAGGCGGAAGCGCTGATGCAGATCGCGGTGACGCGCGCCGCGGGCAAGCTGATGCCGCAGTACGAGGCGAGCCAGGGCAACTCCGGGTTTGTCTGTGCGCAGGTGAATCCACTGCATGCCGGCGATCGCGACTGCATGTACGCCATGGCGAAGCGGCTGCATGGGTGGTCTCCGAATATCGCGGTGAAGCTGCCGGCCACGCTGGCGGGGCTCGATGTGCTGGAGGACTGCGCGGCGGAAGGCATTACTACGACCGCCACGGTGAGCTTCACAGTGCCACAGACCGTTGCCATCGCAGAGCGGCATCGCGCAGGAGTGGCGCGCGCGAAGGAGAAGGGAATCGAGCCCGGAAAATGTTTTGCGGTGATCATGATCGGGCGTCTGGACGACTACCTGCGGGAAGTGGTGCACGATAATCAGGCGGCGATCAGCGAAGCGGACATACGGCTGTCGGGCCTGGCGGTGACGAAACGCGCTTACCAGATCTATCAGGAGCGCGGGTACGATGCGGTGCTGCTGGTGGCGGCGCTGCGCGGTGCGTACCACTTGACGGAGCTGACAGGGGCCGACCTGATCATGTCGATTCACCCGTCGTGGCAGGAGCCGTTTGTCACGCAGGATTTTCCACGCGAAGAGCGGATTCATCAGCCCGTGGCGCAGGACTCACTGGATCGGCTGTGCCAGCTGTCCGAATTCGAACGCGCCTATGAGCCCGATGGAATGGCCCCGAGCGACTTTGTGGGATTCGGCGCGACGCAGCGAACGCTCAGCCAGTTTGCCGAGGTGGGTTGGAAGCCGATGGAGAATTTCCGGTAGATGGCCACGCCAGTCGAGGTGCCGAAGTTGGGCAATACGGTGGAGGAGTGTCTGGTCAGCCGGTGGTTGAAGAGTAAGGGCGATGCTGTGTCGGCCGGCGACGTGGTGGCGGAGATCGAGACGGATAAGGCGACTTTTGAAGTGGCGGCGCCGGTGAGCGGGACGGTGCTCGAGACGTTCTTTGCGGAAGGCGCGCTGGTGCCGGTGTTCACGACACTCTTCGTGATCGGCGAGAAGGGGGAGAATGGCGCTGAATTTCGGCCCTCGGGAGGGCAGGAGGAGAAGGTAGAGAAGAAAGAAGTGCGGGTCATTGAGTTTGCTCCGAATGCGGTTCCGCCTGTCGTCGAGGCGAGTGCCGGTGCGGCGAGTTTTAGCCCGCGTGCGCGGCGATTTGCCGAGGAGCATCGGTTCTATCCGGCTGGGGTGAACGGATCGGGGCCCGGTGGTCGCGTGTTGGAAGAGGATTTGCGAGCTCTGTTCTACCAGGGAGGGAATTCGCGGACGGAGCGGACGAAAAGCGTCGACAGGAGTGTCGACGCGGCAGACAGGAGTGTCCGCGCCACCTCGGCGGCAACAAATGCGGCGGGCGCTAAGCGAGGCGGGGGGATTCGGGAGAAGATTGCGCGGCGGATGCGGGAGTCGCTGGCGTCCACGGCGCAGTACACGCTGAATAGTTCCGCGGAAGCGGCCGGACTGCTGATGCTTCGCGCGCGCATCAAAGCTTCGAGCGGCGTTCCCGATATCAACGTGAACGACCTGATTACGTATTGCACGATTCGTGCGCTGCTCGACGTGCCGTCCATCAATGCCGAGTACATCGACGGGCAGATCGTCACGCACTCCGAGGTGCACATCGGGTTTGCTTGCGACACTCCGCGCGGGTTGCTGGTGCCGGTGGTGCGGAATGCGCACGAACTCGCCGTCGGAGATCTGGCTTCGGCGATGAAGGCACTCACGGCGAAGGCCGTGGGGGGTACGATTTCTCCGGACGACCTTACGGGTGCGACCTTCACGGTGAGCAATCTGGGCGGGCTTGGCATCGAGACTTTCACGCCGCTGATCAATCCGCCCCAGGTCGCGATTCTGGGGGTCGGGGCCATTCAGGTGAAGCCGGTGCGGAAGCAGGGCAAGCTCGAATTTGTCGATTCGATCGGGCTCTCGCTCACGTGCGACCACCAGGTGATCGATGGGGCGCCGGGGGCGCGTTTCCTGCAAGTGGTGAAGGAGAAGATCGAAAACGTGGAGCGGCTATGCACGATCTGATCGTGATCGGCGCCGGCCCCGGTGGATACGAAGCGGCAGCACACGCGGCGCGGATGGGGCGCAAGGTTACGCTGATCGAGAAGGATCGGGTGGGCGGAGTTTGTCTGCACGCGGGCTGCATTCCGGCGAAGACGTTCCTGCGGTCTTCGAAGCTGTTCCAGGAATTCGGTGAGGCTTCGGCGTACGGGATTCGCGCGGAGTCGTTCGCGTTCGATATGCCGGCGGTGGTGGAGCGCAAGAATCGCGTGGTTGGTACGCTCACGCGCGGTGTACAGGGTATGTTGAAGCGCGCGGGTGTGGAGACGATCACGGGGCATGCGCGTCTGGCCTCGCGCGGTGTCGTCGAGGTGAACGGGGAGCGCTACGAAGCGCCGAACATTCTGATCGCTACGGGATCGCGGCCGGCGGTGCCGCCGATTCCGGGAATCCGCTCGGAGAGCGTCTTGGATTCGAATACGGTCTTCTCCCTCACTCGCGTGCCCGAGCGGATCGCCATTATCGGCGGCGGGTACATCGGGCTGGAGTTCGCTTCCTTTTTCCAGGAGGCGGGCGCGCAGGTGAGCGTTTACGAGATGCTGCCGCAGATCGCGGCGGGAAGCGACCGCGAGATCTCGCAGTTTCTGTTTCAGGTGATGAAGCGCAAGGGAATTGAGTTTCATCTCTCGTGCCGTGTGCTGGAAATTGAAGGCAACGATTTGCGCTACGCCGCGGGCGATGGCAGTCGTGCGAGCGCGTCAGCCGACTACATCCTGAATGCGACGGGCCGCGCACCGCTGGTGCAGGATCTGGGTCTCGAGGCGGCCGGTGTGGACTTCACCGCGCGCGGCATTCGCACTTCCGACTTAGGCAAGACGAACGTGCCGGGCATCTGGGCGTGCGGAGATGTGACCGGGCGGCGGATGCTGGCGCACGCTGCGACTCGCGAAGGGATCGCGGCGGTCAACAATATGTTCGGCAAGAAGGATCGCATCCGATACGGCGCGATTCCGGCGGTGATTTATACGCATCCCGAGGTTTCGTCGGTGGGCAAGTCGGAAGAGGAACTGCAGGCGGAAGGAACGGAATATCGAAAGTCGGTAGTCCCGATGGCGGTGGCCGGGCGGTTCCTGGTGGAGAGCGACGGTCAGTCCGGGATCGTGAAGGTGCTGGTGGGCGCGCGGTACGGCGAGATTCTGGGCGTACATGCGGTGGGCGACTCTTCGAGCGAATTTATTGTGGCGGCGGCTGCGATGGTGGAGACGGGGATGAGTCTTACTGACGCAGGACGGATCATTTTCCCGCACCCCACGGTGTCGGAAGCACTGCGCGAGGCTTTGGGCGCGGCGGCACATCAGAATGTTTGATGGTTTATGGATGGATGTAGATTCTGCGGGGCACACTTGGTGCGGGCGCGAAAAGTCTCGACACGAGTGTCGAGACGGCAAACAGGAGCGTTTGCGCCACGATTGCTCGCGGGCGTCCTCATGCAGGGCAGTAGAAGGAAACTCAGGAGACCGGCGGAATGCCTAAGTCGATTGTTATAGAACCCGAGAGAGTCTTTGCCAGCGAGACGATTCACTTTCACGGCATCCCGGTGAATGCGTATTGCAAGACGTGGGAGGAGGAGCGTGCCGCCTTTTCCGCAGAGGACTTCCTGAGCATCTGGCGCGATATGTGCGCCATTCGCGAGTTCGAATCAATCCTCAACGAGATCAAGACGAAAGGGACGTACAAGGGCGTCACCTACACTCATGCCGGGCCGGCGCACCTATCGATCGGGCAGGAAGCGGCGGCAGTTGGCATGGCATTCTCGCTGACGCCCGACGACCAGATCTTTGGCTCGCATCGCAGTCACGGCGAGATTCTGGCCAAGGGATTCTCGGCGATCCGCCAGTTGAGCGATGCGCGGTTGATGAGCATCATGGAGTCGTACCGCGATGGCGCGCTGCTGCGGCCCGTGGAGAAGGGTTATCAGGGCGACACGAAAGGCCTGGCGCTGCGCTTCTTCACTTACGGCGCCTATAGCGAGATCTTCGCGCGCGAGACCGGTTTCAACCGCGGATTGGGGGGCTCGATGCACGCCTTCTTCGCGCCGTTTGGAATCTATCCGAATAACGCGATCGTGGGCGGGTCGGGCTCCATCGCGCCGGGTGCGGCGCTCTTCAAGCGCGTGAATCGCAAGCCGGGGATCGTGGTGGCGAATATCGGTGACGCGTCGTTTGGCTGCGGCCCGGTGTGGGAAGGCATCACCATCGCGTCGATGGATCAGTATCGCAAGCTGTGGGACGAGTCGCTGGGCGGTGGGTTGCCGATCATTTTCAACTGCATGAACAACTTCTACGGCATGGGCGGCCAGCCGGTCGGCGAGACCATGGGAGTGGAGCACACGGTGCGCATCGGAGCGGGCGTGAATCCCGAACAGATGCATGCCGAGCGCGTGAACGGGTACGATCCGATGCCTGTGATCGACGCGTTCCGCCGCAAGAAACAGGTACTCGTGGAAGGCCGAGGGCCGGTCCTTCTGGACACGGTGACGTACCGGATCAGCGGGCATTCGCCATCGGATGCGTCGAGTTACCGGTCGAAAGAAGAGATCGAGCGCTGGCAGCAGGCGGACTCGATTCGCGCCTTCCGGCAGAAACTGGTGGACGGCGGGTTCAGCACGGCGGACTCACTAGTGAGCGCGAAGGCGGCGGTGGAAGCGACGATCTTCGAGATGTTTCAACTGGCGGTGGATTTGCAGACTAGCCCGCGAGTGACGGTTGATTCCGAGCTGGTGGGATCCGTGATGTTTTCGAATCAGCGCATAGAGAAGTTCGATTCGCGCGCGCCCGAGTTTCTGCACGACGTCGCCGACAATCCGCGGGTGCAGCAGATTCGTGGCAAGATCCGCACGCCTACGGACGGCGGCAAACCGGTTCCGAAGATGAAGGCGTATAACGTGCGTGATAGCATCTTCGAGGCGATGCTACATCGCTTCTCGGTAGACCCGACGATGATCGCGTTCGGCGAGGAGAATCGCGATTGGGGCGGCGCGTTTGCGGTGTACCGGGGGTTGACGGAGGCGCTGCCTTATCATCGGCTGTTCAACACGTCGATCTCAGAAGCGGGGATTGTGGGTGCGGCAGTGGGGTACGGGCTGGCCGGCGGCCGGGTGGTGGCGGAGTTGATGTATGCCGATTTCATGGGCCGCGCGGGGGACGAGATCTTCAATCAGCTCTCGAAGTGGCAGTCGATGTCGGCAGGTCAATTGACGATGCCGGTGGTGCTGCGGATTTCGGTGGGAGCGAAATATGGCGCGCAGCATTCGCAGGACTGGACGGCGCTGGTGCATCACATTCCCGGGCTGAAGGTGGTCTACCCGGTGACGCCGTACGATGCCAAGGGTATGATGAACGCGGCGCTTGCCGGCACCGACCCCGTGATCTTTTTCGAGAGCCAGAAGATTTACGACTACGGCGAGATGTTCGTGGAGTCGGGCGTGCCGGAAGGGTTCTACGAGATTCCACTGTCGGAGCCGTCGGTGAAGCGCAGGGGCAAGGATCTGACGCTGATCACGCTAGGGCCCGCTTTGTACACGGCGATGGCGGCGGCGGACGAGTTGCAGTCGCGCTTTGGGCTCTCGGCGGAGCTCATCGATTTGCGCGCGGTGAATCCGCTGAATTACGAGCCGCTGGTGGAGTCGGTGCGGAAGACGGGCAAAGTGCTGTTGGCCTCAGACGCGGTGGAGCGGGGCTCGGTGATGCAGACTGTTGCGTCGAATCTGACGCAGCTCTGTTTCGACGATCTGGACGGTCCGCCGGTCGTGTTGGGGTCACGGAATTGGATCACACCGGCGGCGGAGTTGGAGGCGCTGTTCTTTCCGCAGGTGTCGTGGTTCTTGGATGCGATTCACGAGAGAATATTGCCACTGAAGGATTACACGCCGAAGAGTAATCAGACATTGGGAGAGTTGGTCAGGCGGGCACGGATGGGCGTGTGAGGGCAACGGCATACGGTGGATGTGCTGGAGGCCCGAAAAGCATCGAGATGAGTCTCGACGCGGCAAACAGGGGTATTTGCGCCACGTGATGCAGATCGGCAAGTACACGGTCACGGCGGAAATTGGGAGTGGGGGATTCGGGCGTGTGTACAGCGCGACCGACCCCAGCGTAGGCCGAACGGTCGCGATCAAAGTGATGAACGCTCCCGACGATGCGAGTATCGTCAGGCGCTTTCGTTCCGAAGCGAAGACTGTCGCGAATCTGCATCATCGGAACATCGTCACGGTGTACGAATTCGGCGAGCAATCGGGCGTTCCGTACCTGGTGATGGAGTATCTGGAGGGCGTCACTCTACAGAGCCTGATCGGCCAAGGTTCGGTCGCGCTTCTGGAAAAGCTGGAGATCATGGTGGAGGCCGCCGAGGGCCTCAAGTATGCGCACGAGCATGGCGTGACACATCGGGATGTGAAGCCCGGCAACATCATGCGGCTGGTAGATGGCTCGGTCAAGATTATGGACTTCGGCATCGCGCGCATCGCGGCCGAGGGCACCATGGGGCACACCGCCGCGGGGCTGGTGGTGGGCAGTATGCGATACATGGCGCCGGAACAGTTCCGCGGCACTGCCGATGCCATGAGCGACATCTTCTCGTATGGCATCACGTTTTTCGAGCTGTTGGCGGGCTACAATCCGTTCGCTTCGCCGGATCCCGCGATTTCGATTTACCTGATTACCAGCACAGATGCCCCGTCGTTGCGGTCGGTTGTTCCTGAGTATTCCGAGGCGCTGGATGCGGTGGTGGCTCGCCTGCTGGCGAGGTCGCGTGAGGTGCGGTACAGCCGGTTCGACGATGTGTTGCTCGATCTGCGTCCGCTGCTGATGGAGGCGCGGCGGCGGCACGGCGCTGCTCTGTACACACAGGCCGGACAACTGCTGGCAACGGGTCAGTTGGAGCTCGCGAGTGCGACAGTGCGCAAGGTGCTCGATCTGGATCCCATGCACACGGCCGCGGCGGCGTTGCGTTTGCAGATCGACCAGGCATTGCAGCATCGCGACGTGATTACCCACGTGGCGCCGATGCTGGAGCGAGCGGAGCGGGAGTTGTCCGAGCGAAGATCCGAAGAGGCTGCGTCGATTTTGGCGGGCGTACCGACGATGGCACAACGGATTCCGGAGTTGCAGGCGCGCTTGCAGGAGGCCGCGACGCAGATTGCGAGGATGCGCGCCAGCGAGCGGTTGCTGGTGGCGGCGCGGCAAGGGCTGGCTCAGGACGATCTCACCACGGCTTTCCGTGCGGCTTCCGAGGCGGTCGTGGGCGATCCGGGTAACGAGGCTGCCAATCATCTGCTGGAGACAGTCCGGACGCGGATGGCGACGCGGGATGCGCAGCGGCGCTTCCAGGAGGAAATCGCGCGCGTCAATGGGCTGCTACAGGTTGGCAAAACGGACGAGGCATCGGCGGCGATCGCGGGACTCGACGCATCGGTACGCGGGACGCCGGAAGTGGCGGCTCTGCGGAAGTATGCGGAGGAACAGAAGGCGCGCGAGGATCGGGCGCAGAAACTGGCGTTGGGGATGGCAGGCGCGGGGGCGCTGCTGAACCAGCGTAAGTACGATGAGGCGATCGGGGCGATAGACCGGTTGGCGGCGGAATATCCGGAGAGCGCGGAGTTGCGCGCATTGCGGCGGCATGCTGAGGAGCGGCGAGCAGCGGAAGCGCGCATTCCGACTGTCGAGGCTACGAGGCCAGTGGCCCTGCCAGTCGCATCGAAACCGGCCGCACCGAAACCGGCCGCACCGAGCGACGTCGCATCAGCGGTTCCTACGCCGGAGCGAAAGACGTCTCCGACAGTGTGGATCGGGGTCTCGCTGTTGGCGGTGGCGGGTGTGCTGTTCTTGGTGCTGCGGCCGCATCCCGCTCCAGTCGCACCGAGGGCGCCGGCGACTTCGACGAGTCCGGCTACTCCCACAATGCCGCTCGGCGTGGCGGCTTTGAGCGGTCCGGAAAAGGCGATTGCGGGGACTTCGTACGAGATGGCGTTGCAGGCAACGGGCGGAACTCCGCCGATCAGGTGGAGCGTGCCGACGGCATCGCTGCCGGCTGGGCTCGCGCTGGATCCGGCTCGCGGCGTAATAGCGGGTGTGCCTGCGGCGGTAGGGCGGTTTGCGTTTCTGGTAACGGCTGTGGATGCCGCGGGACAGAGTGCCAGTCGCGACGTAGTGGTGTTGGTGGAAGCTCCTGCGAAGACGGAGCCTGAAGCAGCGGCAAAGGGCAAGCCGGTGGCGACCGCGGCGCTGGCGCCACCATGCCAGGTTGCCAAGTTCGTTTTGGAGCAATATGGCGACGCACTATCGGGCGAACTGGTGTGGAGCGGATCGCTTGGGAGCAGGGAGCGGCTGAGTATCGAGAATCGGCGTGCCTCGATCGGGCGGGTGCAGGGCGATGTGTTGCCGCAGAATGTGCCGCTGCGGATTTCGGTTTCGCCGGCGACGGTGAAGTTGGTCTCAGCGCCGTCGGCTGCGAACTGCTGGGCCTCGGGGCTGGCGATACAGAACGGCGCGAGTGCCACGAGCGAGATTCATATCAAGTGGCAGGTGTTTCAGCCATAAGGCGGTGGATTCAGCGGCCGGAGGAACCGAACCCGCCTGCGCCTCTGACTGAATCAGCCAAATCGCCTTCCACCCACTCCACGGCCTCATAACGGGACACGATCATCTGCGCGATGCGGTCCCCAGCGTGCACGGTGTAGGGGGCCCGGCCGAGATTCAGCAGGATCACGCGGATTTCTCCGCGGTATCCAGGATCGATGGTGCCGGGCGTGTTGGGGCTGGTGATGGCGTGGCGAAGGGCGAGGCCGCTGCGGGGACGGACTTGCGCTTCGTAGCCGGGCGGCAGTTCGATGGTGAGTCCGGTGGGAACCAGGTGGGGTACGCCGGGTTCGAGGGTCACGTCCTCCACCGAGCGCAAGTCCATGCCGGCGTCTTCATCGGGTCCATGTGCGTAGGAGGGAAGGACGGCCGCGGGGTGGATGCGTTGGATTCGAATCTGCATTCCCCGTTATGATAACGTCTTGACCCCCACCAAACGCGTCATCACGGTGGCGCCGATGCCGCCGGAAAAAAGCGCCTATGCACTAGCGCGCTACAGCCGTTCGCCCGATTCGATCCGCGACTCGATCGAGTGGGTGCGCACGCACGACTCGCAGAAATTTCTGGAAAGTTTCTATTTCCAGTACGGGCATGCCTCGATTGCCGACCTCGGTCACACGGTGATGTGTTTCGAGGGAATCTCCGAGTTGGCGGCGACTGAAATAGAAGAGGAGAGTCTGTGGGACGGGCAGGCGAAATCGTCCCGCTACCAGGACTTTTCGCAGGCCGGTTTCGTGACGCCGCCCGAGTTTTCGAGTGCGGAAGCCGGGGCTTTTCGCGCGGCGGGCGAGGAATTGCTGCGTGCCTATGCTGCGGTGAACGAGCGGGCCTTCGCCTACCTTTGCGAGCAACTGCCGCGTCCGGAGGAGATGAAGCCCGAGCCGTACCGGCGCAACGTGGCGGCGCGGGCGTTCGATGTTGCGAGGTACCTGCTGTTCTGGGGAGTTCCGACCAACGTGGGACAAGTCACGAGCATCCGCACGCTGGAGAAACAGATCCGCCGGCTGAAGGCGTCGGAATACGCGGAGTTGCGCAGCTTGGGAGAGGAGATGGCGCAGGCATGCGCCGGCGAGCCGGACTGCCGGTGGGATGCAAGTGCCGTCGCGGAGCCGCTGGCTCCGACGCTCGCGCGGCACGCGGATACCGAGCAGCACAGCGTTACGGCGCGAGATGATTTACGGCGCTGGGCGGAACAGAATCTTCCGGCGGCGATGGGAGGGACACCGGAGCGCGTGGATCTCATCCGTCCGACGCAGGTGCCGGCAGATATCGTGGCCACGCTGTTGTATCCGGTGACGGACAGGCCATTCCGCGAACTCTACGAGCTGGCGTGTGAGTGGAGCGAACGGCGGCGCGCCGAAGTGATCGATCTGGCGATGGGTTCGCGCACACGGCGGGATGAGATACTGGCGGGCTTCCGCGGAGGGCTGTACGCGTACGATTTCGTGATCGATGTCGGGGCATACCGCGATTTGCACCGGCATCGGCGCTGCCAGAAGTTCCGCCAGTCGTATGCAGGCGGTTTGGGGTACGACACTCCACGGGTAGTGAAGGATTCGGGCGCCGGGGATGTGTACGACGCTGCGATGCGCGCGGCATTCGAGAGCATGCAGAAGCTGCCAGCTCCCGGGGCGCACTATTTATTGCCGTTCGGAGCACGGTCGCGATTTCTCTTCAAGATGGATTTCGCGGAGGCGGAGTACATTTCGCAGCTTCGCAGCGGGGTGAAGGGGCACTTCAGTTACCGCGAGATCGCCTGGGAAATGAAATGCAAGATGGAGGAGGTGGAGCCGGAACTGGGGCGGCTGATTCAGGCGACTCCTCCGTGGATTGAAGATCCTTTGCGGCGGTGAGGGCGGCGAGGTGCGCCAGAGCAGATCGCGATCTTTCTAATGGCAGATCGGTGATCTGCTCTGGCTGGATTGAACCAACTGCATCGGACTTGGTAGACTGCCGAAAAGTCTCGAGACAGCAAATCTTGTCCACTGAGACCTTTCATCTCAGACTTGGCGGACACGCGAAATGCGTCGAGATGAGTCTCGACGCGGCAAACAGGAGTGTTTGCGTCACCTCAGGCTACGCGCCAACGTTTACGCCGAAGGAGCGATAGGGCTTGCCGATCTCTTGCGCATCGACGACCGCGACTGCGGCCAGATGCACAATGTCGTTCACTTCCGAGCCGCGCTGCAGCACGTGGACGGGCTTCGCGAGGCCAGCCAGCAGCGGGCCGATAGTCTCCGCACCGCCAATCCGATGCAGCAGTTTGTAGGCAATATTCGCCGACTCCAGGTTGGGGAAGATCAGGACGTTCGCCCCGCCCTTGAGAGTGCTGAATGAGTAGGTGTCTTCGATGATCTGCGGCACAACCGCGGTATCGGCCTGCATCTCGCCATCGATCATAAGGCCTGGAGCGCGGCGCCGGACCAAATCCACCGCCTTGCGGACTTTATCGGAAAGCGGGTGCCGGGTGCTGCCGAAATTCGAGAAGGAAAGCATGGCCACGCGGGGTTCCTGCCCGAAGCGGCGGGCCTTCTCGGCGGTCTCGATCGCAATTTCCGCGAGATCCTCGGCGGAGGGCTCGATGTTCACGGTCGCATCGGCCAGGAACAGAATGTCGCCCTTCGCAGTGATCAAGACGTAGATGCCGGAAACGATGCGCAATTCGGGCCGCAGATCGATCACCTGCAAGGCCGGGCGGATGGTATCGGGATAGTGGGCATTCAAGCCGCCGATCAGGGCATCCGCATCGTCCATTCGCACCATCATGCTGCCGAAGGTGACGGGATTAAGGACGAGTTGTGCTGCCTCGACGCGGGTCACGCCTTTGCGTTGCCGCAAGCTGAAGAACTCCTCGGCATAGACGTCGTGGCGTGCGGAAGTCCTGGGATCGACGATTTCGATGCCGGAGAGATTGACGTGGAGTTCCGCGGCTTGGGCGCGAATGCGCGCTTCATCGCCAAGCAGGACCGGCGTCGCGATCTTCTCATCCACGAGAATCTGCGAGGCGCGCAGGATCTTGCCTTCCTCTCCCTCGGTAAAGACGACGCGTTTGGGGTCCTTCTGTGCGCGATGGATCATACCGCGCATGACGCCGTGAGCGGTGCCCAGGCGGCGCTCCAGATCCTCGCGGTATTGCCGGATATCGACGGGTACCTGGGCGACGCCCGAATCCATGGCGGCTTGCGCCACGGCCGAAGCTTCCCAGATGAGTACGCGCGGATCGAAGGGCTTCGGAATGATGTAATCGCGTCCGAATTCGATGCGGGCTACGTTGTAGGCGCGCAGAACGGAGTCGGGTACATCTTCTTTCGCGAGAGAAGCGAGGGCGCGGGTCGCGGCCAGCTTCATCTCTTCGTTGATGGTGGTGGCGCGGACGTCGAGGGCGCCGCGGAAAATGAAGGGGAATCCCAGGACGTTGTTCACCTGGTTCGGGAAATCCGACCGGCCGGTGGCTACGATGGCATCGGGACGGGTGGCGAGGGCGACGTCGTACGGAATTTCGGGGTCGGGGTTGGCCAAGGCGAAGATGATGGGGCTCGGCGCCATGGTCAGCAGCATCTCGGGAGTGACCGCACCGGCGCTCGAAAGACCAAAGAACACGTCGGCGCCGCGCATCGCATCGGTTAGTGTTCTGGCTTCAGTTTCCGCGGCATAGCGGGCCTTGTAGGCATTCATGCCTTCCGTACGACCCTTGTAAATGACGCCTTTGGTGTCGCACATGAGAATATTCTCGCGGCGCACGCCGAGGTTGATGTAGTGCGCGGCGCAGGAAATTGCGGCGGCGCCGGCGCCGTTGAATACTACTTTGATGTCCTCGATTTTCTTTCCGATGAGTTCCAGGGCGTTGAGCAGTCCCGCGCCGGAAATGATCGCGGTGCCATGCTGATCGTCGTGGAACACGGGGATCTTCATGGTCTTGCGGCACTCTTCTTCAATCAGGAAGCACTCGGGGGCTTTGATGTCTTCCAGGTTGATGCCGCCGAACGTGGGCTCGAGCATCTGACAGGCTCGAATGATCTCCGCGGGATTGGATGAGGCCAGTTCGATATCGAAAACATCGATATCGGCGAAGCGTTTGAACAGAACGCCCTTCCCCTCCATGACAGGCTTGCCCGCAAGGGCGCCAATGTTGCCGAGACCGAGAACCGCGGTGCCGTTGGTAACGACGGCCACCAGGTTGCCTTTAGCAGTGTACTTATAAGCGAGGCTGGGATCGCGCTCGATCTCCAGGCATGGAACAGCGACGCCCGGGGTATACGCCAGACTAAGATCCCTCTGAGTACGGCATGGCTTGGTGGGCAGAATCGAGACCTTGCCCGCCGGCGATGCGGCATGGTACTCCAGAGCATCTTCTGGGCGAATCTTCATGAAGAATTACCTTTCTAAAGATAATTGTACTCATTTCTCCGGTACGTGGATATTTAAAACACCTCAGTGTTTTACCCTATTTCTTTTCTCCACACAGTCATGTGATAAAGAAGGTAATCAGAGTTTAAGAGTCAAAGATCCTAAAATGATCTTGATGATTAAGCCAGCCAGAAGGCTGCCATGGATGTGTCTGAACTACCGGCCCACGCTGTCCGGGAGAGCATCGTATTGCCAGACCCATTCATCTGAGAGGAAAGAAGGTTTGTGGAATGCGAGATGGGCAAGGAGCAACCGGAAAGAAGTTCACGCACACGCTTTATTTCCGCGTGATTGTCGGCATCTTCCTGGGAGTCCTGGTAGGTATCTTTTTCCCACACACTGCTGAAAAGCTTCAGCCATTGGGACAAGGCTTCATTAACCTGATCCGAATGATGATCGGTCCGATCATCTTCTTTACGGTGATCGTGGGAATCGCCAGTATTGGCGATATGCGCAAGTTGGGGCGAGTCGGTCTTAAGGCGCTGCTCTACTTTGAAGTGGTGACCAGTATCGCCCTATTGATCGGACTGGGGGTCGTGAAACTGGTCAAGCCGGGCGCCGGCATGAACGTGAATCCGGCCACTCTTGATGTAAAGTCTATCGCTGCTTATGCCGACAAAGGCCACAGTCTAAGCACCGTCGATTTCCTGATGGGGATCATTCCCAGAAGCTTCATCAGTGCTTTTGCCGATGGTGAAATCCTACAGATTCTCCTGCTTGCGATTCTCACCGGGCTGGCGTTGTCCGCGCTTTCTCAGAACAAGACTCTGGTTGCCGGTTGCGACAAGGTGGCTCACCTGATGTTTGGCGTGATCGGACTGATCATGCAGGCAGCCCCGGTCGGTGCGTTCGGCGCCATGGCGTTTACAATCGGAAAATACGGAATCAAAACTCTGCTGCCGCTGGCGAAGCTGATGGCTTGTGTCTACATCACCAGCATCTGTTTCGTCTTTGTGGTGCTCGGTCTGATCGCTTTTGCGCACGGCTTCAGCGTCTGGAAATTCATTAAGTACATCAAGGAAGAACTCCTGATCGTGTTGGGGACCTCTTCTTCCGAGTCGGTTCTGCCGCGCATCATGGTGAAACTGGAAGCGCTAGGCTGCTCAAAGTCGGTTGTGGGACTGGTGATTCCATCGGGCTATTCCTTCAATCTCGATGGCACCTCCATCTACCTGACGATTGCGGCGATCTTCGTGGCGCAGGCCACCAACACACACCTGACCGGATCACAGGAGGCGTTCCTGCTTTTGATCCTGATGCTGAGTTCCAAGGGTGCGGCTGCGGTTACCGGGGGCGGATTCATTACGTTGGCGGCGACCTTACAGGCAATCGGGACGGTTCCGATGGCCGGGTTGACCTTGCTGCTTGGAGTTGATCGCTTCATGTCGGAAATGCGCGCGCTTTCGAACCTCGTCGGCAACGGCGTGGCGACGATCGTCGTAGCCAAGTGGGAGAGAGAGCTCGACGTCGACCGGATGCAGAAGGTGTTGAACGGGGAGATCGAAGTGACCGATGAAAGCATGGCGGAGGTGAACGCCATCGAGGTGGTTCCCTTCGTCGGCCAACCGACCGTGGCATTATCCGCCAAGAGATAGCCGGCAGGGTTCCGCCCGAGACTGGCGCTCCACGGAAAAACAGGACTTAGGACAGATTACGGTTGTAAAACAATGAACTGGACACAAGTGTATACACCGGTGGCCGGCAGTCTTGCACTGTCCGCACTGGTGGCCGCCCTGCCGGTGGTTGTACTGCTGGGGCTGCTTGCATTCGGCCATGTAAAAGCCCACTGGGCCGCCCTTTCCGGGCTGGCGGCCTCGTTGGGAGTGGCCATCCTGGTTTTCGGAATGCCCGTCAAACTTGCCTCGGCCGCCGCCTTCATGGGCGCCGCCTATGGTCTCTTCCCGATCGGCTGGATCGTGCTGGGCGCCATCTTCGTATACGACGTCACCGTGAAATCAGGCGACTTCGACGTAGTCAAGGACACGATTGCGGGCGTGGGAAGCGATCGTCGCGTGCAGGTTCTGCTGATCGCATTCTGTTTTGGCGCCTTCATCGAAGGTGCCGCCGGATTCGGAACGCCCGTCGCGATTTCCGCGGCGATGCTCATCGGCTTGGGCTTTCGCCCGCTGCAGGCCGCGGGCCTGGCATTGATCGCCAATACAGCGCCCGTCGCATTCGGCGCTCTGGGCATTCCGGTGATCACCCTCGCTACCGTGACCGGATTGCCGGTGGATTTACTGGCCGCGATGGTGGGCCGAATCCTGGTGCTGTTCTGCCTGGCCGTACCCTTCTGGGTCGTGTGGACCATGTGCGGGCGCAAACAGATGATGGAAGTCTGGCCGGCGTGCCTGACCGTCGGCGTCTCCTTCGGGCTGACGCAATTCCTGATCAGCAACTTTGTGGGAGCTTCGCTGGCCGCCATCGGCGCGTCGGTGGTTTCCATGCTGGCTCTGGTCATCCTGCTCAAGTTCTGGCAGCCGCCTACCATCTGGTCGTTCGAACACGAAGACAAGGCGGAGCGTGCGTCGGCACATGCCAATCGCACGGTCTACAGCGGCGACCGCAAATTCAAGGCATGGATGCCGTGGATTCTGCTTTCCGTCTTCGTGTTTGTGTGGGGGCTGACGCCCGTCAAGACGTTCTTGAATGGCGGGGCCAAGAGCAGGCCGAATTTCCTGAGCGGGATTTCTTCCGTCAACATCGCGGTCCCGGTTCTCGATAAGGCCGTCACTCGCACACCTCCCGTGGTGGTGAAGGCGGCGCAGGAACCGGCGGTGTTCGTATTCAACTGGGCATCAGCCACCGGCACCAGCCTGATTCTGGCGGGCGTGCTGAGCGGTCTGCTGCGGGGCTTTACGCCCTTGAATCTCTTCACGATCTTCATGGGAACGCTGAAGCGGATCCGCAAATCGCTGCTCACTATCGCGGCGATGTTGGCTCTGGGCTTTTCCACGCGCTACGCGGGGCTGGACGCAACCATGGGGTTGGCCTTCGCGAGCACCGGCGCGTTGTTCCCGTTCTTCTCTCCTTTGCTGGGTTGGTTGGGTGTGGCGTTGACCGGCAGCGATACCTCTTCGAACGTTCTGTTCGGAGGTCTGCAGCAGATTACGGCGCGCCAGGTGGGCGTCTCTCCGATATTGGCAGCATCAGCCAACAGCGCGGGAGGCGTGATGGGCAAGATGATCGATGCGCAAAGCATCGTGGTGGCCGGCGTAGCCACCGGGCAACAGGGCAACGAAGGAAGCATTCTGCGCTATGTCTTCCTGCACAGTATCGTGCTGGCGGCCCTGGTTGGGGTGGTTTGTTTCTTAATGGCGTACGTATTTCCGTGGATGATCCCGGTGGCGAAGTGAGCACAGTTCGCACCGCATAAACGACGAAAGGACAGGTTATTACTCAAATGTCGAATACTTTCCTCAAAAGAACGCTGCTAGGCGTAATCGGTTGCGTCCTGATGCTCGCGCTCGCTCCCGCGGCTTCGGCACAACTCCAAGTCAAGAGTGAAGACATCACACTTAAGTTCGGCTTTCAGGGGCAATTCTGGGCCGACTGGACGCAGGACGCCACCGCGCCTTCGGCTGGTAATCAAGGGTATGTGCAGAATTTCTACCTGCTGCGGGCGCGCCTGATGTTCGGCGGCACGATTGGCAACAATATCAACTTCTTCTTCCAGACTGACGATCCCAAACTAGGCTACTCGCCCGCGGGCGGGTCCAAGACAATGACCACCGGCACCAGCACATCGCCCGGATTCGTGCTGCAGGACGCCTGGATGGAATACAAAGCGAGTACGCATCTGCAGATCGCCGCTGGTGAGATGCTGCTGCCCGTCTCGCGCCAGGGCCTGCAATCCACGCTCAGCTTCTACACGTTGAACATTAGCCCCGTCTCGACCATCGCAAACGGACCTACGCAGGAATCGGCGCTGCGCGACATGGGACTCCAGGCTCGCGGTTACTTCTTCAACGATCGCCTGCAATATCGCGGCGGCATCTTCGCCGGTGAGCGGGATGCCAATGGGCGCAACTCTCTGCGGCCGGCACTCTATCTGCAATACGACTTCTTCGATCGCGAGAAAGAATATGCTTACGCCGGCACCGCGCTGGGCAAGCGCAAGATCCTCGCTATCGATGCTGGCGGCGACACGCAGGGCAGCTACCGATCGATGTCGGCCAACATCGCCAATGACACGCCGGTGAACGGCGGCGACGAACTCGGCTTCAACTTCCAGTATCTGCACTTCGACGGGCGGAACAAATTCACGGCGATCCCCAACCAGAACAACTACCTTCTGGAAGGCGCCTATTACCTGCACAAGTGCAAATTCCAGCCGTTCCTGAAGTTCGAAACGCAAGATTTCGTGGCTGCGGTGAACAACACCAAAGACATCAATCGTTGGGGCTTCGGCGGGAACTACTACGTTCACGGCCAGAATCTGAAGGTTACGGCCCAATATCTGCGGGCGCTGCCGCAGAATGGTTCCACCATCCGCCCAAGTAATGAATTCACCATGCAGTTGCAGGTGTTCTACTTCTGACAGGCGGCGGAAAAGGTCGAACACCGCTTGCTGACGCGCGGCTCGCAATCGTGAACTCAAGTTTGCGATACCTTAACGAGCCGCGCCCGTAAGGGAGTGACCCCGTGGGAGAAGCGATGCTGGACAAAGGCGTAATCGAAGAGTTGCGGGCCATCGTGGGAGATGTGCTCACCAAGAAAGTAGACCTGGTCACTTATAGCTACGACGCTACCGCCGATGTACCGCGCCAGATTCCCGACGTCGTGGTGATGCCCCAGAATACGCGTGAGGTGCAGAGCATCGTCAACCTGGCGCGCCGCAGGGGCGTTCCGATCTATCCTCGCGGGGCGGGCACTAACCTCAGCGGCGGCGCCATTCCGCTGGCCGGCGGCATCGTGCTCTCGTTCCAGAAGATGAACAAGATTCTGGACGTGGACCCGCAGAATCTCACCGCCATCGTCCAGCCGGGCGTGGTGATTCAGGCGCTCAACGACGCCGCGGCACCTCATGGCCTGATTTATCCGCCGGATCCCGGCACGGTGGCGACCGCCACGATGGGCGGGTCGGTGGCCGAAAACTCGGGCGGCTTGCGCGGTCTGAAATATGGCGTCACGAAGCACTACGTCATGGGGATGGAAGTGGTGTTGGCCAACGGCGACGCGGTTCGTTTCGGTGGAAAGACGGTCAAAAATGTGACCGCGTACGATTTTTCCAATTTGTTTGTCGGGTCTGAGGGCACTCTGGGCGTCATCACCGAAATCACCGTCAAACTAATCCCCGCGCCGCGCTTCCGCCGCACGATGCTGGCGACGTACCAGACCATCGAAGATGCGGGCAACACGGTCGCAGGCATTATTCGGGCACAAGTGATTCCCGCCACGCTCGAAATTCTCGACCGCAAGACGATTGAGACGGTGGAAGCCTTCGCGCACGTGGGCTTGCCCACCGATGCCGAGGCGCTGCTGCTGATCGAGGTCGACGGCATGGCGGAGGCCGTGGTGCAGCGCGAGGCAGAGGACGTGATTGCGACCGTGGCGGCGAATCATGGCGTGCTGCGGCTGGCGAAGTCCGACGCGGAGCGCGATCAGCTCTGGGCTGCGCGGCGGGCTGCGCTGCCGGCGCTGGCGTCGCTGAACAACACCGTGGTTCTGGAAGACGCCACGGTGCCACGCAGCCGGATTACGGAGATGCTGGTGGCGTGCCAGGACATCGGGCGCAAGTACAACCTGGTGCTCGGCACATTCGGCCACGCGGGTGACGGCAATCTGCATCCGACCATCCTGGCGGATAAGAACAACGCCGACGAGATGGAGCGGGTGCACAAGGCCGTGGCGGAGATCTTTGACGCAGCTCTTCGATTCGGTGGGACGCTTTCCGGCGAGCACGGCATCGGCATCGCCAAGATGCGCTTCCTGGGCAACGAAATCGGCGAGAGCGGCCTCAACCTGATGCGCAGTATCAAGGACGCGCTCGACCCGACGCATCTCTTCAATCCAGGCAAACTTGTGCCGGCGAAAGAGGCCGTCCATGCCACGCACTGATGGATGCGGCCTGGAGTCCTTCCCCGAGGTTCAGGTCGAGATCGACAAGTGCATGCGGTGCGGATTCTGCATGTCCGCCTGCCCGGTCTACGCCACCGAAAAGTCGGAAGGGGCCGTGGCGCGCGGCAAGATCGGTATCGCGGAGGCCGTCCTGAACGGCGATCTGGAACTGGACGATCGCGAGGTGATCGACACTCTCTACGACTGCCTGGTCTGCAAGTCGTGCATGCAGAACTGCCCGTCAGGCGTGCACTTCGATCGCATCATTCTCGGCCTGCGTGCGGCGATTGCGCAGAAGAAGGGATTGCCTTGGTTGAAGGCGGCAATCTTCGGAGCGCTGAAGGAGCCTTCGGCGATGGATGCGGGCTTCAAGGTGATGTCCGCCCTCGAGAAACTGGTTTTCCGCACCCACCCGAATCTGCCCGCGATGTCGCCCCGTTCGCCCTTTGCGATTCTCGGCAATCGTGCGGGCTTCGACGGCCATCGGCTGTTTCCCTCCCCCGCCCAAACTCCGCTGCGCGAGCGTGTAGCGGAGCTGATCCGGGTGGACAAGCCAGTCGCTCGCGCAGCATTCTTCACGGGCTGTTCCTTCCATTACTTCTATCCGTCCACCGGCATCGATTTGATCGAGGTACTGACGGAAAACCAGGTGGAAGTGTCGATTCCGAAACAGCAGCAGTGCTGCGGGACGCCCGTGCTGGTGCATGGCGATCGCGAAACGGCGCTTACACTGGCGCGCAACAACATCGACGTGATGGATGGCAGTGGCGCCGGCTACATCGTGACCGGGTGCGGATCGTGCGGCGGCGCCTGGCAGCACGAGTTTTTGGAACTTCTGGCGGACGATCCACATTACGCCGACCGCGCCGCTTACTGGAGTGCGCGCACCTACGACGTCTCGACCTTCCTGACGTCGGTGATTCACTATCGTCCCCCCACGGGACGCGTGGACACCTCCGTGACGTACCACGATTCGTGCCACTTGAAGAAGTCGATGAGGGTGTTCCGCGAACCCCGCGAGATACTGCGCCAGATTCCAGGCGTGACTTTGAGGGAGATGAAACAGCCTGACGCCTGCTGTGGTTCGGGGGGATCGTACGCACTGACGCACACCGCCACATCGACGGAGATCGCGCGCCGCAAGGCTATCGATGCCGCCGGAACCGGCGCGGTCGAGATCGCCACGGGCTGCCCGGCATGCATGATGCAACTCCTCGACTGCACGCAGCGCTTCGGCGCCGAACAGGAAGTGACGCATTATGTTTCGCTGCTGGCGCAGAGTTATCGCAATGAGAGAGCCTCCCGATGAGCGAACTTTTCGATACCTTCAAGGCGCGTGCCCAGGCCGTTAGCGCCGAGGTGCACCGCTGCGCGTCGCGGCAGGATGCGCTCGACTTCGTACTCGACTTCCTGCAAGCGGAGAAGGTGGCAGACGCGCCGCAATCGTCGGCGGTATGGTGCGCCGGCTCGCTGCTCGAGGGCGTGGACCACCAGACGCTGTCCCATGCCGTTCCCGGACTCACGTTCCAGGTCACGCGCGAAAGCGCGGAGGCCGCCAAGATTGGAGTCAGCCAGGTGGAATGGGCCATCTCGGCAACCGGCACCCTGGTTACAGACGCGGCGCCAGTAGAGCGCCGATTGGTATCCACGCTGCCGACGATTCACGTCGCGATTCTGCCTACCGCGGGCATCCAGCCCGATATGGCGAGCGTGCTGGCCAGATTCAATACCAGGCACAGCGGATACATCTCCATGATCACGGGTCCGAGCCGCACTGCGGACATTGAGCGCGTGCTGACGATTGGCGTGCACGGGCCGGCGCGGCTGATCATCCTGTTCGTGGATGAATTAGGAATAAACTGATGAGCACGGCTTTCAAAGAATCGATCCATTCGGCGGTGCACAACGCCAATCTCACCGGCGCACTGGGCCGGTTCTCCGAGGCATACCGGACCAGCCGGGCGAAAGCTTACGAGGGTATCGATTTCGAAGAACTGCGCGACCGCGTCGCCGAGGTCAAGTCGTACGCCGCGCTACATCTGGATGCGCTCGCGGAAATCTTCACGCGGAATGCCGAAGCACGCGGGGCAAAGGTGTTTCGCACCAAAGATCCGCAGGCCGTCAACGACTACGTCGTCAATCTGGCCAAGTCCAACGGCGTCAAGAGCGTCGTGAAGTCGAAGTCGATGGCGTCGGAGGAGATTCACCTCAATCGCCATTTGGAAGAGGCAGGGGTTTCGGTGGCGGAGACCGACCTGGGCGAGTGGATCGTTCAACTCGCGGGCGAGCGTCCGTCGCACATGGTGATGCCCGCCATCCACATGACCAAGGAGCAGGTGGCGGAGGTTTTCAGCAAAGAGGTCAATGAGCGCCTGGCGGCCGATATTCCGGCCCTGGTGAAGCTGGCGCGCAAAGAGCTGCGGACCAAGTTTCTGAATGCCGAAATGGGCGTCTCGGGCGCCAACATTGCAGTCGCCGAGACCGGCAGCATCGTGATCATCACCAACGAGGGCAACGCCCGGCTGGTGACCACGCTTCCCAAGACGCACGTTGCGATTGTGGGGGTGGAGAAACTGGTCGCGCGGTTCGACGACATTCTCCCGATTTTGACCGCGCTCCCCCGAAGCGCGACGGCGCAGTTGCTCACCAGCTACGTCTCCATCATCACCGGCCCTTCGCCGAATACCGACGGCAGCCTGAAGGACCTGCACATTATCCTGATGGACAACCACCGGACCGAGATGTCGGACGATCCTATGTTCCGGGAGGCGCTGCAGTGCATCCGGTGCGCGTCGTGCCTGAACGTATGCCCGGTGTTCCGGCTGGTGGGCGGCCACGTTTTCGGGAAGGTCTACACGGGTGGCATCGGCACGATCCTGACGGCATGGTTCGATGAGCTGAAGAAGTCGGAAGATATTCAGGGGCTTTGCATTCAGTGCGGCAATTGCGTGGATGTGTGTCCCGGCAAGGTTCCGATTCCCGACATGATTCTGGAATTACGCCGGAGGCTGGTGCAACAGCAAGGCTCGACCATGAAGGAGAAGGCGGCCTTCACGATCGTCAATAATCGCCGGCTGTTCCACGGAATTCTACGCGCGGCGTCGACGGTGCAGAAGCCTTTCGCGCGCGACGGCATGATTCGTCATCTGCCGATGTTCCTGTCGGGGCTGTGCGAATTTCGGAGCCTGCCGGCGGTGGCCGAGAGGCCATTTCGCGACCGGTTCGCGGAGATCCAGCAGCCGAAATCCGCGGAGAAGGCGGCGATTTATGCCGGCTGCCTGATCGATTTCGCATATCCAGAGACGGGCGAGGCGGTCACGAAGCTGCTGAACAAGGCCGGAATCGAAGTGGTTTTTCCGGAGGGGCAGACCTGTTGTGGAGCGCCTGCACGGTTCAGCGGAGCCTATGAAGTCGCGGCCGGAAATGCGGCGGCGAATATCAAGGCGCTGCTGGATGACGGCGTCCGCTATGTGGTTTCCGCCTGTCCCACTTGTACAGTGGCGCTGAAACACGACTTCGCGAAGACGTTTGCAAGTCTGGGCATGACGGACCAGATCCCGCAGGCGGAGGCGCTCGCCGCCAAGGTGGTCGATTTCTCGACCCTCGTCAAGAAGCTGGTGGATGAGGGCCGGCTGAAGGTGAAGGAGGGGCGGGAACTCGGCAAGATCACGTATCATGACTCGTGTCATCTGAAGAAGACACTGAAGGTGTATCGGGAGCCTCGCGAGCTTCTGGGGTTGGCCGGGTACGAAGTGGTGGAGATGTTCGAGTCCGACATGTGCTGTGGGATGGGCGGGTCGTATTCATTGAAACTGCCCGAGATTTCAGCGCCCATTCTCGAGCGCAAATTGACGAACATCCGCAAGACCGGCGCGACGATGGCGGCGATGGACTGTCCGGGATGCGCCATGCAGATCCGCGGCGGCTTCGACAAAAGTGAGTCACAGGTGGCGGTTCGGCATACGGCGGAGCTACTCGCGGACGCTTTTGAGTAGCGAGGCGTGGCGCAACGGCTCTTTCAACGCTTTTCGTTTGTCCACTGAGTCTGAGGTCTGCTCCGCAAAATCGGCTTTGCTACGGCAGATTTGGTGGACGCTCGAAAAGTCCCGGCAGGAGTGTCGAGACGGCAAACAGGAGTGTTTGCGCCACTAAGCGTGTTATTCTAAGAGTCCTTACGATGGCGCAGACGAGGTCGCTCCCACGCATCTGTATCGCGTTGGGACTCCCCGACGTTCCAACCTTACTCGAGCACGCCCGGCGCGAAGCTGAGGCGGGCGAGACCTTCCTGGAGTTCCGCCTGGATTTCCTCGATCGCCCCTGCCAGGGAGCCGAGGCGATTCGCGGTTTCCTCGAACAGTTTCCAGACCTTTTTCTGGTAGCCACTTGCCGGCGGCATCAGAACCACGGCAAGTTCAATGGGAGCATCGAGGAGCAGTTGGCGGTGCTCGATCAGGCGGTGCGCAATGGCGCCCAAGCTGTGGATATCGAGATTGAGACCGCCGAGGCTGCCTCGGACCGGTTGAGCAGTCTCCGGGGACGGGCCCAGATCGTGATTTCCTATCACAACTTCGAAGCCACCCCACCCATGGACACCATCATCAACCGGGTGATGCGGGTGCAAGGCGATGTCTACAAGGTAGTGACCACGGCCCGCAAGCCTTCGGATAATCTGCGGGTGCTATCGGCTGCCAAGAGCCTCCCCAAATCCAGACTGGTGGTGCTGGCGATGGGGGAACTCGGATTTCCGACGCGCGTGCTCTCTCCCGTGTTCGGCGGAGTTTACACCTACGCGACGCCGATGCAGGCGGAAGGAACCGCCTTGGGGCAGGTCAGCGCCCGCTCTTTGCGGCATTTGTACCGCGTAGAGAAACTGCGTAAAACGGCCAAGATCTACGGTGTGATCGCCGATCCGGTGCGGCATTCCATCTCGCCCGCGGTACACAATCGGGCGTTCCAGTCGCGTCGCGTGGATGCCGTCTATCTGCCCCTGTTGGTCTCGCCTGCCTGCCTGCGCGATTTCTTCTCGATGGCGGGCAAGTTGCCGCTCGCCGGGTTCAGCGTAACGATTCCGCATAAACAGAAAATCATCCGCTATCTGGATGCCGTGGAACCGCTCGCGAGGCGCATCGGCGCGGTGAATACAGTGTGGCGGAAGGCGGGCAAATGGCGCGGCACAAACACCGATGTGGCGGGGATCACCGGTCCGCTGAGCCGCGTTCTGCGGCTGCAGAATGCGACAGTCCTGATCGCCGGTAACGGAGGCGCAGCCCGGGGAGCAGCCTGCGCGCTAACGGATGCCGGGGCGAAGATTTCCCTGGTAGGTCGCAATCAGGACCGGGTTCGCGCCCTCTCGAAGGTGTGCGGCGCCGAAGCGCTGAGCCGCGAGCAGGCGGTCGCGCGGCATTTCGACGTCGTGGTGCATGCCACGCCGCTCGGGATGTTCCCACATGTGAACGATTGCTTCTTTGACGGTAAGATCCCGGCCGAGATCGTGTTCGATCTGGTCTACAATCCCCTGGAGACGGTCCTCGTCCGTCACGCTAAGGAACAAGGGAAGACTGTGATCGCCGGGATCGAGATGTTTCTCGAGCAGGCGGCTCAGCAGTTCGAATTGTGGACCGGCGATACTGCTCCCCGCACAGTTATGCAAAAAGCGGCGATGGAGGCGTTGGAGCAGCACAAAGCGCCCTCACGGAGCGATAAGTGATGAAGCTCACGCGACGGAAATTGGCGCAGGCGATGCTGGCCCCGGTTGCTGTGTCGGCGGCTGCGCAAACACAGGCGCCGCCACCGCTGCCTGCGAATCCGGATGAGGAACTGAGGGCAGCGCGGGACCGCATCAAGACCCTCAGCGACGCGCTGGCGAAGCAGACCGTGCCCATGGACACGGAGCCCGCTCTCGCATTCAAGGCCTGAGGAGAACGATGCCGGCAATCGGAGACGACGTTTTCTTTGCCGCGATTCCGGAACTGAATCAACGCCTGATTGCGCGCGAGTTTTCTGCGGTGGAACTGGCGCGCGCCTTCGCGAATCGTTTGGAGCAACTTGGGCCGCGTTACAACGCGCTCGCGCTTCCTCTTGCCCAGCAGGCTATCCGACGCGCCGAGGACGTGGATAAGGACCTGAAGCGCGGCCGAACGCACGGTCCGTTGCAGGGCGTTCCTTACGGCGTGAAGGACCTGATCAGTTACAAAGGCCGCCCGACCACTTGGGGCGCCAAGCCGTACGTGGGACAGGTGTTCGACTACAACGCCACGGTGGTGGACCGGTTGGACGCGGTTGGCGCGGTGCTCACGGGCAAGCTGGCGATGGTCGAACTGGCCGGTGGGCCTTCCTATCGCTTCGCGTCGGCGTCGTTGACGGGACCGGGGCTGAATCCGTGGGATCGCACGCGATGGTCCGGCGGATCTTCAAGCGGTTCGGCAGCGGCAGTGGCGGCAGGACTAGTGCCGTACGCGCTGGGGTCGGAGACTTCCGGGTCGATTCTAACTCCAGCATCGTACTGCGGTGTGACCGGCCTTCGGCCGACCTACGGATTGGTGAGCCGGCATGGCGCCATGGCGCTCTCGTGGACTCTCGACAAGCTGGGTCCGCTGGCGCGGAGCGCGGAAGATTGCGGACTCATCCTGCAGGTGATTGCGGGCAAAGACTCAAAGGATCCGGGCTCGGCGGGAAAGAGCTTCTACTACACGCCCCAGTACGCCCGTCCACTGAAAGAACTGAAGGTAGGATATGCCCCGGTGGACTTCGGGGAGCGTGCCGACCCTGCGGCACGGGCGGCGTTCGCCGCGTGTTTGACCGTGTTCAAGGAATCGGGCGTTCAACTGGTGGAAACGGCGTGGCCGCAGTTTCCCTACGGTCCGGTGCTGGCGACGATCCTGGGATCGGAAGCGGGATCGATCTTCGAGCCGCTGATCACCAGCGGGAAAGTGGACGAACTGGCGGATCCGGCACAGATCGCTGGCCTGAAGGCTAGTCTGGAGATTCCGGCTAAGGACTACTTGAAGGCCCAACGCGTCCGCCGTTTAATTCAGGACGCCTTCCTGCAGTTCTTTGCGGAAGTGGATGCGGTGATCGCGCCGGCACGCCCCGGTCCGGCCAGCAAGATCGATCAGCGGCTGGATGCGGGCGGCCCCGGCCCGGCAGCGGCTACATCTGCCACGGCAGGGTTTCAGGGGATCATCCCGGCGGGCAATCTGGCTGGTTTGCCGGCGCTGTCATTGCCTTGCGGGTTTGCCGACAATCTGCCCGTGGGCGTGCAGGTGATGGGGCCGCCGTTTTCCGAAAATACTCTGCTGGCAATCGGCCGGGAGTTTCAATCGAAGACGGACTGGCACAAGCGGCGTCCGCCGATGCGGTAGAAGGAATCAGGCTACGATGCGGAAGCGGTCGTGGACTTTGACCGCGGCTTCTTCTTCATCGACGCCCCAGACGTCCGACCAACGCGGGCCGTGACGCAGCTTGCCGCTCATCTCTTGCAGTTTATCGACAGGACCCACGGCGTAGACCTCCACGCTGCCGTCGTCTAAATTACGAGCCCATCCGGTCAGGCCCAGTCCCGATGCGGCGCGTTGCGTGAAGTCTCGAAAGCCGACGCCCTGCACGCGCCCACGCACCACCCAGCGGCGCGCCTCTTGGTCGCTTCCACGTGTCACCCAGGGCAGGATACCAGATTTTCAATCAGGTGCGCGGTAGTGACTGCGCCGTTGGTTCGATAGGTTTGCGAGACCGCCGCCATGCTGGCGCGGATTGACGGTTTCGTAAGGAGATCGCGCAAGGTGTCAGCGATGGCTGCTACTGGCGCTGCGATCAGATTCTCGACGCGGCCCACCCCTGATCTTTCGATGAAGTACGCCTGGTGGAACTGATCGTTGCACATCGGCGAGATCAGCATGGGAACGCCTGCCGCAATCGCCTCCATCACGGAGTTCGCGCCCCCATGGGTGACGAACACGGCTGCCCGCCGCAGGATTTCGGACTGCGGCGCGTACCGGTAGACGTCGCAATGCTCGGGAGGTGGCTTCCAACGCGGGTCGTCGACGAGGTCGCCGAGCGAGAGCACTAGGTGCGCTTTGAGTACATCGGCCGCGTCCACGATCTTCCCGAAGATTTCGGGCCAAAAGTAGATCTGGCTTCCGAAGGAGACGTAAATCACGGGGCGGTCCGGGGACAGGGGACGAATCGGCGTCTCGTCGCCACGATTGTGGAGCGGCAGGGAAGGGCCCGGCAGAGTCACACCAGGTGGCGGCGGGCCAACAAACGCCTCGGTGGCGAAGGCAATGGTGAGATGCGGCGAGAGCACGTCGCACCCGGAGAATGAGGCGTCCATTCCGAATCGCCGGAAGATCTCCGCGCGTCGCGGCGCCAGATGGCGAACTGTCTGGAGCAGCGCGCTATCGAGACCGGCGGGAATGACGGGGTTGAGCGAATTCGAGACGGATGCCCAGGGAATGTGTTCGAGGTGAGCCGCGATGGCGGCGGCATAGTAGAGCGGATCGACGACGACGGCGTCGGCCTGCTCGCGCCGGTACCACTCACGGATTGGGTTGATACTTTCCGGAAGACTGCCAAGGAGCAGTTGCTCGATCCACTGGCGGAGACGCGGGGGTTCTTGAATCAATCGGACCAACTCGGCGCCGCGAGTGACGCGGTCTCCGGCGGCCTGAGGAACTAGATCGGAGCGAAACACCAGGCCGGCGCGCGCGATCTGTGGGCCAATGTCGCCGGGCGCGGCAATCACGACTTCGTGGCCGGAATCGGCAAGCGCCTGCGCGGGTCCGATGTAGGGATTGACGTGGCCCTTTTCGGGGATGATGGCGAACGCGATCTTCACGCGGCCGCCTTATGGAAGCGCCGGAACCACGTCATCACGGCCAGCAGACGGAAGCAGAGACCAGTGCCCTGTTCGGTGGTGGGCGGATCGCCGGATGCGAGGCGTTCGACAGCGTCACAGTCCACATACGGTTCCAGGAACGCGCCGCACTCGCGCCAGGCCCGAACGAAGTGCCGATGGATGATGGCATGGGCACGGAGATTCTTGGTGAGTGCGGATTTCGGACGCCAGGCCACCGAGGGTTCCACAAAGCGCTCGGCGGCACGGCGAAGATGCCACTTCTCGATTCCGTCGCGGAACCCGAGCTCTTGCGGTACGAGACGCGCCAGGGCCAAGAGGCGCGTGTCGCCGAAGGGAACGCGGCCTTCGAGCGAGTGTGCCATCAGGTGGATATCGCCGTTATGAAGCAGGCGGGTGAGCCAGAGATGGTAGATGAGGCACGACATCGCCATGCATTGCTCATCGGGCGTCGTCCAACGGTGGCCGCGATCCTCGGCGAACTTGCGGTATTTGCAGGTGAAGTGTCCGGCAGGGTCGTCGAGGAATTCGCGGCGCAGCGGAGGGGTTCCGAAGAAGTCGATCACGCGGCCAGGCGATTCGATGCGGGCCGGATTGAGCAGAAAGGAGTAGCCGAAGTGCGTCTCGTCAGCCGCATCTCCCACCAGGACAGCCTTCACGTGTGGAGCGGCGGTTTCGGCCAGAATGTGCTGGGAGACCTCCTGTTCCCAGGCGCTGATCAGGTCGTTGGTGTGCAGGGTTCGCAGGAGCGCGGCTTCGTAACGAGCTTCGTCCACGCGGACCACGGTGTGGGCGCAACCGCACTGCGAGGCCACGCGCTCGGCAAAAGGAAGATCGGGGCTGCGCACGATCAGCGAGCGTGAATAGTCAACCGTGTCCTCGCCGGAGTAGGATATGGTCCACGCGGGAACCGGTTGGGACGAGTGACTCTGCGCGATGGCGGCCAGGAGGCTCGAATCGACGCCGCCGCTCAAGAAGACGCCGACCGGGACGTCGGCACGCATCGCGGCGGAGACTGCCAGGTCGAGCGTATCGCCGAGGCGGTTGAGGAAACCGGGACTGTAGGGATCGGCGCTGTCTGAAACTTGAGGCACCTGCGAAATCGTGAGGCCGCCTTGATGGAGTTCGAGATAGTGGCCCGGCTGGAGACGCGCGATTCCGGCAAAGGGCAACGCGGTGACCGAGCTGAAATAAGGCGCGGTGAGCGATTCGGCGATGGATTCATCGTCCGTGACGAAACGAACTCCCCCGCTCTCCACCAGCGCTCCGGCTTCAGAGGCGAAGAAAAAGCGGTCTGCGGTCGCGTTGTAAAAGAACGGCTTGATGCCGAGCGGATCGCAGGCCGCAAAGCCGCGCTGCTGGAGGGCGTCCCAGATAAAGAAGGCGAACATGCCGTTGAATCGCGTGAGGGCGCGGCTTCCCCACCGGATCCAGGCTGCGAGCACGACGTCGGTATCGGTGCGGAGGGTGAACGGTGTTGCCGGCTGAAGCTCCTGGCGGAGTTCGGGGAAGTTGTAGACTTCGCCGTTGTAGACGATGACGTAGCGGCCGTCAGGCGAGGAGACGGGCAGGCCGAGCGACAGAGGGCCAATCAGCGACAGCCGGGTCTGGGCGAGCGCGCACGTGCGATCGTGGTAGCGGCCGGCGCCGTCGGGACCGCGGTGGAGCAGCAGGCGCTCCAATCGGGCGACGCACAGGCGGTCCTGCTCATTGATGCCTGAATGCCGGACTATGCCGGCGATTCCACACACTGTGGACAGTCCTCCAGGGCTTGCAATAGCAATCCCGTAGTATAAGACAGGCACTCAATACGGTCTTCGGAGCACGTCAGGACGCCGGACAGGCTGGCGCGCGGACGAGGTGGAAGCGGTACCGGCGGAAAGAAGGTGGCGTGCTTGGGGACCGATGGGATACCCAGGCTTTCGGCAAGGTCGCGAATAGGGCGCTTGTCGGGCGACGGCTCGGGGCAGAAATCGCGGACGTGGTCTGAGAGGAACGGCTCGATCAAGCGGACGCCGGCGCTGCGAAAGCAGGCTTGCGTGAGGGGCAGAAGGTCGCAATCCCACTCGTGACGCATTACCTGGTCGGCGCCGTCGCCGGTGACGATGGAGGAGACGCCGCGCTGCGAGAGTCCTTTGGCGAGCAGGTACTTGGAAACGGGGTGGAGGTTGTAGATGGGGCTCTCGGTTGACGAAACGAACTCCGGTAGCGAATCGATGAAATCGGCGGCGGTCACGCAAATCGGGCAGAAGGGGATACGCATGGCTTGGGAGAGACGCTCCACTTGCTCGCGCTCGCAGTATCCGGGAATGTTGCTCTGGAGATACCACGCGGCTATGCGGTACCCGAGCGATTGAAGGAGCGCGGCGAGTACCCACGAATCGATACCGCCGCTGACCGCGACGTGGACCGTTTCGGATGGGGAGAATAAGCTGGCGAGGGCTTGAGTGAGGAGTGAGCTGAGTTCGAGGAATCCGGGTTGGTGGACGTCCGAAAAGCGTCGAGAAGAGTCTCGACGCGGCAAACAGGAGTGTTCGCGCCACATCGGCTCACACCGGATTCCAACGAATGGGGTGAGCGCCGCCGCGCCTCGGCTATCGGAGTAGCGTTCGTAGAATTCCGCTGATAACGCGCGCTCTTCCGGCGTGCAATCGGGGAATAGCGCGCGAAGTGTTTCGGCGCGCTGGCCTGTTCGCAGGCGCAGGAAGCTCATCGGGCGATCAGTTCGGACAGCATCACCATCTGCTCCCGCTTGCGTGCTACGGCCATGGGCGCTAGTTGCCGATTGGTATCGAGCGGTGCGCAGCCGCCCTGGCAGAGATAGCAGGACTGCAATGGCTCGGTCTGCTCCAGGTGCGCTTTGATGCGTAGGGCGAGCGCGTGGGCATCGGGATCGCTCACGGGGACGCCGTCATCGAGAAAAGCCTGCGGATCGGATGCGAACTTCTGCACGTACTGCGGGCGGGTGCAGCAGTAGAAACGGCCGTGTTTGATGCTGTTGCAGCGGTGGCGGATCCAGCAATCAGCGAAGGTGCGAACGGTCTCCGCGCGATCCGCGAGCTGCGTGCGGTCCAAACACGTGAACTGGTCCTGCACCTTCCAGTTCACCTCGATGTTGCGGCGCCGGCCCTCGCGCGCGATGAATCGAATGACCGATTTGGGCAGCGCGGGCTCGGGATATAGCGAGACGGCGATCATGTCGAGGCAATCCCATCCGCGGGGCGTGAGCCGCTCGATCAGAAACGCGTTGGTCGTGAGCTGAATCCGGCCTCCGACGGCGAGCCCCCTGGCGATAACCAGCAGACGCTCCAGTTCGGGGTGCAGGAGAGGCTCACCACCGACGATCTTGAGAAACTGCGGCGCCACGACACGGCTAACGGCGCGGAGATCTCGTTCGAACTCCACCGGATCGGCGAACCACTTCTTGAGGATCGGCGAGAACGAGCAGCAGTGATCGCAGCGCAAGTTGCAGTGGTCGGCGATGTGGTATTCGAGCGCCCGGGTCTGCACCTTGCCGTCGGCGATGCTGTATTCCATAGTTGTACGCTATGCTTTAGCTTGCCGAAACTTCCATTCACCGGCAAGCTCAAGCATATTGTACTGCTGGCGGCAGTGGTGTTCCTGTGCCTGTCGCCAACGCTGCGCAATGGATTCACCGGGTACGACGACCCGGAGTACGTCACGGAGAACCCGCATGTCGCCGGCGGGCTAACCGCACAGAACATCGTCTGGGCCTTCACGGCGGCGCATTCCAGCAACTGGCATCCGCTCACCTGGCTGTCGCACGCGCTGGATTGCGAGCTCTTCGGATTGGCGCCGGCCGGCCATCATCTCACCAGCCTGCTGATCCACGTTGCCAATACGGTCCTGCTCTTTCTGTGGTTGAGCGGCGCTACGGGATCGCCCACACGCGCTGCTGCGGTGGCGCTGATCTTCGGCGTGCATCCGGCCCACGTGGAGTCGGTGGCGTGGGTGGCCGAGCGGAAGGACGTCCTGAGCACTATGTTTGGAATGCTCGCGCTGATCGCATATACCAGCTACTCAAGGAGGCCGGGGACGGGTCGTTATTGCCTGATGGCAGCGCTGTTCGCCGCAGCGCTGCTATCGAAGCCTATGCTGGTGACTCTGCCACTGCTGATGCTGCTGTTGGATTGGTGGCCGTTGGCGCGCAAAGAGAGTCCGCGGCGCCTGATTCTGGAGAAGCTTCCGCTGCTGGCGTTGTCCGGGCTGGCTGCGGCCGCCGCTGTGTGGGCACAGCGACAGAACGCATCGATGGCCGGCCTCGATCAGTTGCCGCTCTCGTGGAGGCTCTCAAATGCGGCAGTCTCGTACATCCGGTACCTGGCGAAGATGGCGTGGCCTACGAAGCTGGCAGTCTTCTACCCGTTCCCCCTGCATGGGACTCCGGCGTGGCAGGCCGCGGGATGTCTGCTACTGCTGGCGGCGATTTCGTGGACGGCGTTCGCAGTACGCTCACGCAGTCCGTGGCTGGCGGTGGGATGGGCTTGGTACGTGGTGAGCCTGCTGCCGGTGATCGGGATTGTGCAAGTAGGGATGCAGGCGATGGCCGATCGTTATCTGTACCTGCCGATGATCGGGCTGCTCATCGCGCTCGCCTGGTCGTGCGAAGCCCGCTTCCTGGTGCCTGCCACAGCTCTGGTGGCGGCGGCCTGCGGCGTTCTCTCGTGGCGACAAGTGCATTACTGGCAGGATGGTGTCGCGCTGTTCACGCACGCGATCGCTTTCACAGAGGACAACTACACGGCCCACAATAATCTGGGCGTTGAACTGGATCGGCGGGGGCGATTCGACGAGGCGCTGGCGGAGTATCGGGAAACGCTGCGCATTAAGCCCGGCGACCGGCACGGCGAGGAGAATTATGCGCAGGCAAACTTCGCCAGGGGTGAGAGGCTCATGGGCCAGGGAGCGCTGCGGGAAGCACTGGCGAGTTTCCAGGAAGGACTGCGGTATCGGCCGCGCAACGCTCTGGCCCATGCGGATGCCGGACTGGTGCTGACCCAACAGCAAGATTCCAACGCTGCCATGGCGGAGTTGCGGCGCGCTCTCGAGCTCGATCCCACGGTGGCGCGGGCGCATTTGGGGCTCGGCGCACTGCTGGCGAGGTCAGGGCAAACGGAGCAGGCGGGTCAGCAATTCGATGAGGCGGTGCATTACGATCCAGCGAATGTGGAGGCGCGTTTCGATCTGGGGCTGGTGCGCGCCGCTTCGGGACGGAACTTGGAAGCGATCGAGTCTTTCGATGTGGCGCTTCGTTTGCGGCCAGGCTTCGGTGAAGCACACGCAGCACGTGCGGGAGCTTTAGCGGCGATGGCGCGATACGAAGAGGCCTGGAGCGAGGTGCAGGCCGCGAAGGCGGCGCATGTCGAGGTGGACGCGGCCTTCGCGGCGCGGCTCGCAGCACACATCAAGCGGTGAAATCGACCTCGACGGTGCTTCTCACTTCCACGCGGATGCCGTTCAGTCGCGTGGGATGGTACTGCCACTGTCGCACAGCGTCCACCGCTGGCTGGATCAGGTGTGACGGTCCGGCTAACGGGTCGACCTCTGCGACAGTCCCCGCTTTCGTAACGAGAATCGCCAATTGCACTACGCCGCCCTCCTCGCCGGGAGCAAGGGAGAACGAGGGGCGCGTCTGGGTGATTAACATGCGAGCCTGAACGGCTGGTTCGATCTTGATTCGCTGCGGAAACGCCACCTTATCGTAGATCGTGAAATTGACTGCGTCATCGCAAGGCGAGAGTCCGAAGTTACGCGTCATCTTCTCTCGGAACCCGGGAGGAGACTTGAGCATCGCGTTTGTGTGTCCAGTGAGGATTTCCTCGCGGGTCCCCACGTTGTTGATCATGATATCGAGATGATCGTCAAACGTCTGAATAGCCTCAAGCGACTGGTCCAGGAGATCTTGCGTGAGCACCTGGCCTTCGCGAATGGGCAGTTTCTGTAGCAGCCCTGCACGCGCCGCATCCGATACGAAGCTAGTGGAGATCCTCCAAACGACTCGCGGCAGGCAGAATTGGTCCGGCAGGTCCATAGTCTGAGCCCTCCAGCTTACCTTCTATAATTGTATGCACGCTTGGGGCGGCACGATTCGGGCCACTTTGCTTCTGTCCCGGATTTTGATACCTTACTAACCGTCTGGGGACATCGCCCGCAATGGGCGCTGGGATGCGTAAATGAAACGTAAGATATCTCTCACCATCAACGGGAAACCATACACCGATGAAGTCGAGCCGCGGCTCCTTCTGATTCACTACTTGCGCGAGGTCGCGGGCCTGACCGGTCCGCATATCGGCTGCGAGACCTCGATATGCGGCGCTTGCACCGTGATGCTCGACGGGCGGACGGTCAAATCCTGCACCATGTTCGCGGTGCAGGCTGATGGCCACAAGATCGTCACCATCGAGGGTCTGGCGGCCGACGGGCAACTTGACGCGATGCAAGAAGCCTTTTGGAACGAGCATGGCCTACAGTGCGGATTTTGTACGCCCGGAATGATTCTCAGCGCGCGGCAATTGCTGGCCGACCATCCGAACCCCAGCGACCAGGAGATCCGCCACGGCCTCGAGGGCAATCTCTGCCGATGCACCGGTTATCAGCACATTGTGAACGCCGTGCGGGCGGCCGCGGGAAAGGCGGGTGCGTAAGTCATGGCGACTACCATCAGCAAGCCGGAAACCCTGGTCGGCAAGAGCATCCGGCGGCAGGAAGATCCGCGCCTCATCACCGGCACCGCCACCTATCTGGACGATATCAAGATGCCAGGCATGCACCATGCATGCATCGTGCGCAGTCCGCATGGCGCGGCGCGGATCCGCAGTGTCAACACGGCGGCGGCACTCGCACTTCCGGGAGTCGCGGCAGTGTTCACCGGCGCCGATATCAAGGATCTGGGCGCGGTTCCGACGGCGTCCTCGCTGCCCGGCCTCCGCGTGCCGCACCATCATCTGCTGGCGCAGGATCGCGTCTACTATGCGGGCCATCCCGTCGCAGTAGTGGTCGCCACCGACCGTTACATCGCGGCGGACGCGGCCGACCTGGTGGAGGTCGATTACGAACCAACGCCCGCCGTGGCCGACCCTGAAAAGGCGCTCGCGCCCGGTGCGCCCGCGGTCCACCCGCAGTGGCCCGACAATATCGCATTCACATTTCATCAGGAGGGCGGCGACACTGCGCAGGCGTTCCGCGACGCGGAGGTGGTGGTCAAGCAGCGCATCACCAGCCAGCGCCTGATTCCGACGGCGATCGAAACGCGCGGCGTGGTGGCCGAATGGCGGCAGGGCGACAAGGCGGTGACGATGTACTCGTCCACGCAGATTCCGCACCTGCTGCGCACCATCTGCGCGGCAATTCTGGGGATGCCTGAGAATCATCTACGCGTGATCACTCCGGAAGTAGGCGGCGGATTCGGGTCCAAGCTGAATGTTTATGCCGAGGAAGCGCTGATGTGCTTCATCGCAAAGCGCATCGGCAAGCCGGTGAAGTGGGTGGAGTCGCGCCGCGAGAATTTCCAGTGCACCATCCACGGCCGCGGGCATGTGGACTACTATGAACTCGCGGCCAAGCGCGACGGTACGATGCTGGGTCTGAAGCTCAAGCTGATCCAAGATCTGGGCGCGTATCATCAGCTCCTGACGCCCGCGATTCCTACGCTCTCTGTGCTGATGATGCCGGGACTCTACAAGTTCAAGAGCATCACGGCGGACATCATCGGCACCTTCACCAATTGCGTGCCGACCGACGCGTATCGGGGCGCAGGGCGGCCGGAAGCCACGCACGGCATCGAGCGCATGGTGGACATTCTGGCGGCCGAGTTGAAGATGGACCCCGTAGAGATCCGCAGGAAGAATTTCGTGGGCAAGGACGAGTTCCCCTACGCGACCACCACCGGACTCACTTACGACAGCGGTAACTACGGAGCGCCATTAGACAAAGCGCTGGCCGCAGTCGACTACGCGGCACGGCGCGAGGAGCAGGTGGAGGCACGCAAGGCTGGCCGGCTGATGGGCATCGGGATCTCGGCTTACGGCGAGATCTGTGCGATGGGCCCGTCTGCCGCGATGCCAGCGGGCGGGTGGGAGAGCGCGACGGTCAAGATCGAGCCATCGGGCAAGGTCACGGTGATGACCGGCGCATCGCCACACGGGCAAGGCGAGGAGACGACCTTCGCGCAGATCGCGGCCGACGAACTCGGGGTGGATATCAACGATGTGATGGTGGTGCACGGCGACACGTCGGTGGTGCAGTACGGCATTGGCACGTTCGGCAGCCGTGGCACGGCGGTGGGCGGTGCGGCGCTGTTCTACGCGTTGCAGGAGTTGAAGGCGAAGATCCGCAAGTTCGGGGTGATGCTGCTGGGGAGCGAGAACGTGGCGCTGGTGGGAGGCTCCTGCGTCGATCAGGAGACGGGCAAGTCCGTCTCGTTTGCGGAGATGGTGACGGCCGCGCATCACGCCAAGACACTGCCACCCAACACGCAGCCTGGACTGGTGGCGACGCACTTCTGGGAGCCGCCCAACTTCACGTTCCCGTTTGGCGCGCATATTGTGGTGACCGAAGTGGACCGCGATACCGGGGCGATTCAGATTCGCCGCTATGTGGCGGTCGACGATTGCGGCAAGGTGATCAATCCGCTGCTGGTCTCGGGGCAGGTACACGGCGGAGTGGCGCAGGGGCTCGGCCAGGCGCTGTGGGAAGAGGCCGTGTACGATGACGATGCGCAACTGGTGAGCGGCGAGCTTACCGACTATGCGCTCCCGCGGGCGCATTTCATGCCGTTCATCGAAAGCAGCCACACGGAAACGCCATCGCCGGTGAATCCGCTGGGCGTAAAAGGGGTGGGCGAGGCCGGCACGATCGGCTGTTCGCCCGCTGTGGTGAATTCGGTGGTGGATGCGCTGGCGCCTCTGGGTGTGCGGCACATCGATATGCCGCTTACCCCGCAAAAGATCTGGAAGCTCATTCAGGCAGGAGGCCACGCATGATTCCGCAGTCATTCGAGTACACCGCTCCCCAGACTCTGAAAGAGGCGCTCGCGCTCATCGAAGGAGGAGAGCGCAAGATCCTGGCGGGAGGAATGAGTCTGATTCCGCTGATGAAGCTGCGGCTGGCGCAGCCGGCCGAAGTGGTGGATCTGGGCCGTGTTCCCGGGCTCAACTACATCAGCGAGACGGATGGCGTAGTGCGCATCGGCGCGATGTCGACCCATCATGCGGTGGAGACGTCTCCGGTGCTCCGCGCGCATTGCCCGCTGCTGGCGGAGACAGCCGCTATGATCGGCGATCCGCAGGTGCGCAATATGGGGACGATGGGCGGCAGCATCGCGCACGCCGACCCCGCGGCCGACTATCCCGCTTCCCTGGTGGCGCTCGAGGCGCGCATCCGGCTGGTCTCGGCGCACTCGGAGCGGACGGTAGAGGCTTCAGAATTCTTTCAGGACGCGTTTACGACGTCGCTCGAACCCGGTGAGATTGTGCTGGAGGTCGAGGTGCCGGTGGAACCATCGAACGAAGGCTCCCGCTATGAGAAGTTCGCGCATCCGGCCTCGGGGTTCGCGGTGGTCGGCGTCGCGGCGCGGATTCGCAAGAGCGGCGACCGCATCGCCATGGCGCGGATCGGCGTGACCGGCATGGGAACTCATGCGTTCCGCGATCGCGCGGCGGAACAGGTGCTTGAAAGCGGAGGCACGATCGCGGATGCCGCGGCGATTGTAGGCGCCGGGGAGCAGCCGAATTCCGACCTGTTTGCTTCGGCGGATTATCGTCTCCATCTGGCGCGGATTCACGCGGCGAGGGCGTTGACGGCGGCGTTATCGAGGGCGTCGTGAAGGTTTCGGGGTCGTATGTGGTGCCGGTTCCGCAGGAGCGTGCGTACGCGCTTCTGCAGGACCCGGCGATTCTTACCAAGTGCATGCCCGGCTGCGAGGGCTTGGATCTGATTGGCGAGAACGAGTATGCCATGCGCATGAAGATGGTGCTGGCAAGTGTTTCGGGACTGTTCGCAGGCAAAGTGAAGATTTCGGAAGCGAATCCGCCCGCGAGCTTTCGGCTGATCGTGGAGGGCAATGGCAAGATCGGATTCATGAAAGGCGAGGGGCTGCTCACGCTGTCGCCGTCGGGTGACGGAACGAATGTTCAGTACGAGGGCGACGTGCACGTAGGCGGGACGATTGCGAACGTCGGGCAGCGATTGCTGGATACGACGGCGCGTATGCTGATCAAGCGATTCTTCGAAAAATTGGCGTCGGAGGCGGGGCAGTCGGAGAGACGGCTGGCGGCGGATTGAGTGGTGGCGCGGACACTCGTGTCTGCCGCGTCGAGACTCCCAACGCTTTCATTTCTCGGCGCGAGCTTGAGAGCAGACTCGCCGGATACTACGCAGACTCGAAGATCACCACCCCCTGCGGAGTTTGGTGGACACGCGAAAAGCGTCGAGAGGAGTCTCGACGCGGCAAACATGAGTGTTTGCGCCACGTGACGTGATAGCATCAAGCCAGGATGGCGTTCGTCGATTTAACGAAACAGATCGCGAAAGAGGCGCTGCTGTCGGCGACGACCAAGGACCCGCCTCCACCGGCGCAACCCGAAAATGTCGCCGCCACTTTCCTCGGACAGATCGCGGCCATGCAAAAGGCGCTCAAGGAAGACGAGGAGCTGATCGTTCTCTACCATAGCGGCACGGAGCGGATCCGCGTATTCGAAGTCTTCACTCCGTCTCGCGAGGTGGTGGTGCTCAGCGGAACGGACCCGGAGCGCGCGCGTGCGCGTGCGATCTGCGCGGCCTCCTCCCTGCAATTGATCTGCAAGGTGGCCAAGGTTCCGCCCGGAAACAAGCCGGTCCGCGTGGGACTGATCAACCCGAAATCGAAAGATTCCAGCGAGTAATTACGCGCGTCGCACGTTCGTAACCCAGATTGCTCACTGACGCCGTGGTGAGCGCCAGAAACCGGCCTGTCTGCGGAGCCAATCCCACCCAGCGGGACGCCAGAATTCGCAGAATGTGTCCGTGAGCGAAGAGGGCGACGTCACCGTCCACCTGTAGAGCGCGCGCGATCACCGAGTCCGCGCGGGTGGCGACCTGGTCAATAGTCTCTCCGTTCGGCACCCCGTTCACCCACAGCGACCAGTCCGGCAGCTCCTTGCGGATATCGAGCGTGGTGCGGCCTTCGTAGTCGCCATAGTCCCATTCGCAAAGGTTGGGGTCCACCTCGGCCTGGTCGCCATAACCCGCCAAAGCGCAGGTGTCGCGCGCACGCTGCATGGGGCTGGTGAGGACCATGGCAAATCGGCGGCCGCCCAACAATCCACGGATGGCGGTGGCGTTCTCGCGGCCGGCGTCGGTGAGCGGAAGATCGGTGCGGCCGGTGTGCGCTCCCGATTTGCTCCACTCGGTTTCCCCGTGGCGAACCAGCCAGAGTTGTTGCGTCATCACGGCTAAGGTACCACGGCCGGCACGGGGTTCGGTTCGTCACCAACAATTCACTTTCCTATTGGATTGGCCTGGATTACACTAACAAATCCACGGGCAATTCTTATTAAGAGAAGGAAATCACCGATGAAAGAAAACGAGCGCCCCGCTGCGTCCGAATGCTGGGATTGTCACGACGATCCCGCCGAGAAGCTGAAGCAGATGTTTGTTGGCATTGTGCAGACCCGCCGTATCCGGCAGGGCCAGGATCCCGCCCGGCGTCCTGTGTTTTTGAAGCCGCACGGGATCGCTCACGGCTACTTCGAGATGGTGCCGGACTTGCCCGCGGATTTGAAGGTAGGCGTCTTCGCGCAGCGGCAACTGGCCGTCTGGGTGCGCTTCTCGAGCGACACCGTCCCGACGACGCCCGACCTGAAAACTACCTGCGGGATCGGCATCAAGCTCTTCGGAGTGCCTGGCCTAAAGCTGGATGGCGGCGGCGATACTCAGGACTTCGTCCTTCAGAATTCCGACGTATTTTTCGTGGACACCGCGGTGGACATGTGCGAATTCACCAGGGCGGGCGTGGTGGACGGCAACTACGAACCGTACTTACGCACCCATCCGGTGACGGACCGGATTTTGAAGGAAATGCAGAAGGTCGAAAGCAGTGTCCTCACCACGACCTACTGGAGCGGTCTTCCGTACTCGTTCGGCAATCGGTATGTGAAGTACAAGCTCGAACCTGAACAGCAGGACCATGCTCAACCGCCGGACGATCCAAATTATCTGGCAGCCGATCTGGCTCGCCGTCTCCGTGCGGGCGAGGCGCGCTTCCGCTTCCTGGTACAGTTTCAGACCGATCCCGCAACCATGCCGCTCGACCAGGCGACGGTCCGCTGGGACGAATCCGTGAGCGTGCCGGTGCATGTCGCCACGCTGGTGCTGCCCCGACAGGACATCACCGCGTTGGGTCAGGCGAATTATGGCGAGAATCTATCGTTCAATCCGTGGCACAGTCTGAAAGAGCATGAGCCGCAAGGCAGCATCTCGGCGGCGAGGCGCGTGGTGTACTCCGCCAGCGCAGAGGAACGCCGCAATGCCAATGGCGTTCCGGTTCGCGAACCCGGCGAGCCACGTCCGGCCGTGGCCTTACCGCCAGTACCGGACGACTGCATCGTGCGCGCGGCGATTTATCCCGCGATCGGTGTAGCACGCGTGGGCAACAGTCCAGAGGAGTTCTTCCTGGCACCGGAAGTTGCCGATCCACTGCCGGAACCACACGGCTTCTATCGCGACGGGAACGGCGCCTTGAAGCGGCAGGCTGTCCGCTTTCGCGTGTATGGATTGAACGCGGAAGGCCAGCCGGTGGCGGAACTGACGCTCGACAACGCGGAGATCCACTGGGGCGTCCACCTGGCGAACAAGAAGGCCGCCTGGTATCAGTTCCAGTTGGCGCTTGACATACCCGAGGCTGCTGCAGCGCCGCCATCGCTGCTGCGGAATGCGGCCGTCCCGAACCGCGCGGATCTGGCCATCGATCCCGGCAAGCGCCACATCTCGGGCCGCAAGACCCATGGCGGGCCGGCACACACGTTCGATACCGGTAAGTTCATGGGCACGCCCGTCTACCTGGGCGAACTTCGCACCGATGAGGATGGCCGCCTGATCGTGCTTGGCGGACACGGTAAGTCCGCGTCGTACAACGGCACGAAGGCCGTGACCTTTGCGAACAACGAGGGGTGGCATGACGATGTCGGCGATGGGCCGGTCACGGCGACCGTAAAGTTCCAGGGCAAGGAGCTCAAAGTGGATCCGGCGTGGATCGTGGTGGCGCCGCCGGACTACGCTCCTCGCCAGAAATCGGTGCGCACCATGTGGGACCTGATGCGCGATACGGCGATTCAGGCGAAGATGCTGCCGATGCCGGGGCGGCCGTCGTTTAATCGGGATATTCGTCCGCTGTTCGAGCGCATGTCGAACCTGCAATGGGTGAATGCGGGATATGCAGCGTCGTTCGGTTGGAAAGGTCCCAACAACTACTCCACGCCCGAGTGGCTGGAGCGGCTTTCGAAGAACAATCCCAATGACCGCGAGCTGCGGCAGACAATCGCCAACGAATTCCGTGTCTTCGATCGGGACTCGTGGGCGCAGCAGACGTGGCCGTGGCAATATGGCGACGCGATGAGCATTCCACCGGCACCGACGCCGCGCCAGAACGCCAGTCTGACCAATACACAACTACGCTTCCTGCAACAGTGGGCCCACGGCGATTTCGATGCCGACTACAATCCCAACTGGCAGCCGGCGCGCAAGCTGTCGGAAGTGCCGGTGAAAGAGCAGCCTGCGATGCTCGACCGGGCTTCACTGGAATTCTGCCTGGCCGATGCGTTCCATCCCGGTTGCGAAATGACGTGGCCCATGCGCACGTCGACGATGTACATGTCGGCATTCCGCATCCTGCATGCGCCGGAAGATTGGGTGGAGCCCAGCTTCGGCGAAGAGCTTATCCAGGACACGTTGTCCCTGCCCAATGGACCACTGGCTGCGCAGGTGCCCGGCGGGATCTCGCGATGGATGGCGATTCCCTGGCAGACCGATACGGCGAGCTGCCGGTCGGGCTATCAGAAGACGTACGACCCGTATGTTCCGACCTTCTGGCCGGCGCGGGTGCCCAATCAGGTGCTTACTCGCGAGAACTACGAGATCATCATGAGCCCGCACTCTACGCAGGAGGAGAAGCTGTCGGCTTTCGCCAACCGCGCGGCGTGGATCCGGCCGCTGGGCAGCAAGAGCTACACGGATCAGATCAACAACATGATCCGCGACTACGGGGATCTGGGGGTGGTGGAAGAGCGTCCGGGTCCGGGCGGAGAGTTCCCGGCCGAGATGCAGGTAGAGAATCTGCCGAGCCACAAGCGGAAATTGCTGATGGCGGTGCCGGGAGATTTTGCACATGACGCCGATCGGATCGATTTGACGGGCATCGAGAAGGTCCACCGCTTCCCGCGCGGGTTGAAGTAAGAGGAGGGCCTTACTGGGCCACGGGGTGAACGCATCGTGCGGACTTGGTGGACGCTCGAAAAGTCTCGACAGGAGTGTCGAGACGGCAAACAGGAGTGTTTGCGACACAAAAAATGCGGGAGGTTGAGGTACTGATTATTGGAGCGGGACCGGCCGGGGCGACGGCGGCGCTGAACCTGGCGCGGCTTCGCCATACCGCGCTGATCGATGCGTCGGCCGCTCCTCATGAGCGCATCGGAGAATCGCTGGCGCCCGCCGCGCGCCGGCTGCTTACCGATATGCGGCTCTTCGATGAGTTCCTCGCAGAGCAGCACGTGCCTTGCTACGGCAATCGCTCCGTGTGGGGAAGCGTGCAACCTGCAGATCACGATTTCCTTCGCGGCCCAGATGGGCCTGGGTGGCATCTCGACCGCGCGCGATTCGAGTCGTGGCTCCGTAGGGCGGCGGATGAGCGAGGCGCGGCATTGCTGATTCCGGCGCGTCTGGAGGGCGTCGAGCGCGTCGCGGGGCGCTGGCAAGTCGCCACTTCGGCAGGCGTGATTTCGGCGTGGTGCCTGATCGATGCGGGCGGACGAGCCGCTCCGCTCGCGCGCCGTCTCGGTGCGACTCGGCACGACGAGGATCGCCTGGTCTGCGTGTGGTGTTACGGTGCCGCGAGTCCAGCCGGGTGCGGCGCGGGATTCACGTTCGTCGAAGCGGTGCAGGATGGGTGGTGGTACACCGCTCCGTTGCCTGGTGGCCGGCGTGTTCTGGCGTTCCATACCGATTCCGATTTGCCTATCCTGCGGTCGATTCGGACGCCGGAGGCGCTGTTGGCCCATACCACGCAGACCGTTGAGCTGCATGCCATCCTGAGGGACTGCGCATTCCGAACCGGCGAGGTTTTCGGCTGCTGCCCCGCGCAGGGGAGCGCGTTGGAACCCGCCGCGGGCGCCGGATGGTTCGCCGCTGGCGATGCGTCCATCAGCTTCGACCCGATCTCTGCGCAAGGGCTCTTCCATGCGCTGTACACAGGCCTGGCTGCGGCGGAAGCCGCCGATCGCTGGCTTGCGGGAGATTCGGCGGCGCCGGCCGGCTACATCGATAGCATCCGCGAGATTCACCGTGGGTACCGCAGGCATCTCGAGGACTGCTATCGGGCGGAAGATCGCTGGAGCGATTCCTTATTCTGGGCGAGGCGCCGCTTTTCGCAGGGTGAAGCGCCGCCAGAGCGCACGCATGGGAAAGAACAGTAATGCCGCCCATACGAGCAATACCGGGCCGGTGCTGAGCAGGAACTGCGCTACAACGAACAGGCTCCCCACCAGATTCTTCCAACCTTCTACTGCTGCGTTGCGCAACTCGCGGGAGGCACTGGGCGGGGCGACCTGCAGGCCGGCCTGATAATCCTCCGAGATCGTCACGTTGACAGTGGCGAAGGCAATGCGGTGGTCGAAACTTTGCCGCTCCGCTACCATTCGCTCGATCTCGCCGCGCACTCGATCGATCTCCTTTTCCACTTCGAGTACATCGGAGACGCGGTCCGTCCGGCGGCTAAGAATCTCGGTAAGACGCTTTTCCGTGGCCCGCGCGTTGGCCAGGCGCGCCTCCAGATCGGTGACCTGCTGCGTGACCTCTTCGCTCTCCTGGGATTCAGACTCCACGTGGCCGAGCGCGCGCAGTCCGGAGAGGAACGCCAGGAGCTGATTGGCGGGAACGCGCAAGGTCGCCTGAAAGCTGTGGCCCGAACTCACGGGAGAGTTGAGAGACATCTGCGCGACATGGCCGCCCATGCGCGCGAGCAGAGCGTCCATGGCGTCGCGAGTTTTGCCCAATTCGGAGGTGGTCAGGGTCAGCTGCGATGTCCTTACGATCAGCGGGCCGTTGACAGTTCGCGGCTCGCCAGGCCGAGGCAAGCGGCCTTTGCTCGCCGGAATACCATCGTCTTGGGGCATCGTAAGGAAGGCCTGGCGTGCAGGAGAGGGCAAAGGCTGTACAATGACTCTCCGCGAGGTCGCCGAGAAAACTGCCAGAAGCACTACGCAAGCTCCAGCCAGGCTCACCATCCACGTCCAACGCCAGCCCTTCCGGGTCGGGGGGCTCTTCGGGAGTTTCCTTGGCGCAGCGAGCGCCGCTTCCAAATCCGCTCGGAGCGCCCGGTCCGAATCTTCCACCTGCCACGCCAACATGCGTCGCGAAACGTTCTGCAGATCAGCCGCGATGGACTGGCATTCGCGGCATTGCGCGAGATGCTCGTTGGTAATCGCCGCCTGGTCCGGTGGGAGTTCGCCATCCAGGTACGCGATCAACTCCTCGGGTGCGACGGGATGATTGGTGCTAGGCATGTCGCGCCTCCTTTCCAGCCGGTTCCAGGAACTCGCGCAACGCCATGCGGGCGCGGAACAGCCGCGATTTCACGGTATTGACGGGAAGCCGGAGCACAGTGGCGATCTCGTCGTAGCTGAGTTGCTCGTACTCGCGGAGCATCACGATCTCCCGTTCGGTGGAATCGAGACGCGCGAGCGCCTGTCGCACCCAGATGGCGCCGTCGGAGGACGCTGGCACAGCGGGTTCGTGCGCCGGTTCGCCGGGGCTGCTTCGGGCCTGCCGCCGCCGTTCTCCGGCGAGGAGTTTCAGCGCAATGCTGTAGAGGTAAGTCCGCACCAGCGCGCGTGGCTGGTAGCGTTCAGTGGCGCGGATGATCACCAGGAATGTCTCCTGCATGAGATCTTCGGCGCGCTCGGGGCTGGCGAGCCTGCGGCGATAGAAGCCATAGAGCGGCTCGCGGTAGCGGGCAAACAATTCATCAAACGCCTGGCGCGAGCCGCGCTGAAACTCCAGCATCAGCGCTTCGTCGGTAGTCATGGCCGCCCGGTTGGCCTCCCATACCGGTAATGCCGCGAACCGCCGAAAAGTTCCATCTGCGAAAGATTATTCTTCGCGAAGAGCGATCGCAGGGTCGACCCGCGAGGCGCGTAGCGCCGGAATCGCCGACGCCGCCAAGGCCACCATGCCCAGGATCGCCGCCGCGGAAACGAACGCCACCGGGTCCAGCGGGCGCACTCCGTACAGCAGTGTGCCCATACCGCGAGCCATCGCCCCCGCACCAAGCAACCCTAGGGCAACGCCTCCAGCCGCGATCCTGAGGCCGCGCTTCAGCACAATGCCGAGGACGTTCGCAATCTGAGCGCCGAGTGCCATGCGAATGCCGAACTCGCGCGTCCGCTGCGTGACCGAAAACGCCAGCACTCCGAAGACTCCGACCGCCGAGAGCGCCAGCGCCAGCCCGGCAAAGCTCGCCAGAAGCTGGGCGCGGAAGCGGGGACGCGCCGCCGATTCGTAAGTAATCTGGTCCATGGTCTGCACCTGCGTCAGCGCAAGATCCTTGTCGACCTTCGCGATCGCCGCCTTCACGGCAGGAGCGATGGCCGCGGGATCGGCGGCGGTGCGCACGGCCAACGATGCCAGGAACCAGGGATTCTGCGTGATGGGCACGTAAACCTCGACGCTGTTCTCTGGTTCTCCCAGGCCGTCCACCTTTACCTGGCCGGCAACACCCACAATCTCGCGATCCACCCACTTGGGTCCGCCCGGATCCATGGCCTGTACGTTCACATGCGTGCCGACGACCGGTTTGCCGCGCAGATAACGCCGCACGAACTCCTGGTTGACGATCGCGACTTGAGGCGCTGTGGTGGTGTCGTGCTCGCTGAAGGGACGGCCCGCCTGGAGAGGAATTCCCAGCGTCTCGAAGTACTTTGCCCCCACGATCTGGTAATGCGTCGCGCCCGAATTACTGGCATCGGCGGGCCCGTTGCCCACGCGAAATCCCTGGCCGATATCCCACCCGGTCAGCGGGAGAGCACCCCCGAACGAGGCCTCTTCGACACCTGGGATGTGATCGATCTCCTGTTGCGCGGCGTTGAAGAAGTTCAGGCATCGCTCGGGCGTCTGGTACCGCAAAAACGGCAAGACCATGTGCATGGTGAGAACGCGCGGCGCGTGGAATCCGGGGTCGACCTGGCTCAGCCGTTCCAGGGTGCGCAGAAAGAGTCCGGCGCCGGCGACCACCATCACCGAGATGGCGATCTCGACCATCGCCAGTGTGCTGAGCAGTCCGGAGCGGCCGGTGGCTCCGCGGCCTGCTCCCCGCAAGGCGGACGCGAGCGAGGTTCGCGCCACCTGCCATGCGGGCGCCAGGCCGAACAGCACCCCGGTAGAGAGAGACAACGCGGCAGCGAAGGCGGCGACACGCGCATCCAGCGCCAGCTTGATCCCGACTGGCAGAGTGTCGGCGGGGATCGCCGCGGGAGCCACTCGGATGATCAACCAGGCCAAAGCCACACCGCCCGCTCCTCCGAGGATTGCGAGCACCAGACTTTCCGTGAGGAGTTGGCGAACCAGCCGCGCCGTACCCGCGCCTAACGATACGCGGACCGCCATCTCGCGTGCGCGTCCGGCGCCGCGCGCCAGCATGAGATTGGCGACGTTGGCACAGGCCATCAGCAGGACGAATCCCACCACACCGGCCAGCACCAGCGTCGTGGCGCGCAACTCGCTGCCCACCACGGCGTCGCGGAGTGGCTCTACCTGGATGCCCCAGCGCTTGTTGGTGTCGGGCGCAATCTCGGCGAGGTGCGCGGCCACCAGTGCCATTGCCGTGCGGGACTGCTCGAAGGTAACCCCCGGCTTGAGGCGTCCCAGGACCTGGAAGTAGTGCATCTTGCGCTGCTCGGGGCTGCGCTTCACGGTTTGCAGCGTCCAGATATCGGTGTCCCACAGAATCTGAAAATCGGCGGGAACCACGCCTGCGACATGAAAGGGCTTGCCATCGAGCATGAGCGAGCCGCCGACCAGTTTCGGGTCCGCACCGAATCGGGTACGCCACATGCGTTCGCTGATCATCACCACGTTGGCTTGCGTGCGCTCCTCCTCGGAGGTGAAGTCGCGGCCCGCGACCGGATGCACTCCCAGGACCTTGAAGAAGTCGAGCGTCACCGCTTGTCCTGGAAGTTGCTCGGCGCCGGCCTCTGTGGAGAGTGTGTGGGGGCCGCCTGAAACCGCCGCCATGGAAGAGAATGCTGTGTTCTGGTCGTGCCAATCCTGGTAGTTGAGCGGGGACGCGCGCATGATGTGGTGCTCGGGAGTGATCTCCTTGAGCATCGCCAACTCCTGGGATTGGTGAAAGGGAAGCGGGCGCAGCAGGGCAGTGTCCACCACGCTGAAGATCGCGGAGTTGGCGCCGATCCCCAGGGCCAGCACCAGGGCCGCTACCAGTGTGAAACCGGGGGCATGCGCCAACAGCCGGACCGCATACCGGAGATCCTGTGCACAAGTTCGCATGGACGTGAGACGGCACAAGCACCCGGAGGTTAGGCAGCAGAGACGTCCGGTACGGGCGTCACGCTATCATAAGCTAAGTGGCTCGGGGAAGCCTGGCACGAGTAGGGTGAAAAAATGCGCTTAAATCCCGGTAAAGTCTCGGTCCTTAACGTGAACTCGCCCGTCTGGCTTTTCTGAAGACCTATGGATCTCTCCAGCGCCGCACCGCGCCGAAGAATGCCTGCATGGGCGCCGCAAGTGCTGGGGTACTGCCTCTCTGCCGCATGCCTGTTCTGGGTGCTGCACGGTTACCCGATTGACGATCTGATTCCAAGCATTCGCTCGCTCGACTTCCGGTGGGTCAGCCTGGCTGTGATCTCCGATCTCACCGTTTACGTGGTTCACGGCTGGCGGTGGAATACCCTGTTGAAGCCGGTGATCCGGTTAAGACTCTGGCGGACCGTCCAGGCGATTTACATCGGGCTGTTTGCCAACGAAGTGCTGCCGCTGCGCGTGGGGGAAGTGATTCGCTGCTATCTGCTGTCGCACTGGAACGACCTGCGGCTCTCGGTGGGGTTCGCTTCGATCGCGGTGGAGCGCCTGATCGACGGCTTCTGGATGGTTCTGGCGTTCCTGATCACGGCGAGCTTTGTGCAGAGGATCCCACGGGATCTGGTGATTCTGGTGTGGTGCATCGGGGGGCTGATTCTAGCGGGAGCGGTGGTGCTGTTTTGGCTGATCCGCAGGCCGGAATCGCACGCGGCTATCGCCGAGAGCCGCTGGTCCAGCATCCTGCGGCATATCATCGAAGGCCTGCACCTGATGGGCAATCCGCGCACGCTCGGGTACACCGCCCTGATCAGTCTGCTTTATCTGTTTTTGCAGTTTCTCCAGATCTTCTGCCTGATGAAGGCGTGGGGCTTGGATCTGTCGTTCTGGGTGGCGGCGGGAGTCTTGACGATCATTCGATTTGGCACGGTGATTCCGAACGCGCCTGGAAATGTGGGGTTGTTTCAATTCGCCTGTGTGTTAGCGCTTCGGCTCTTCGAGGTGGAGACGAACGATGCGAAGACGTTCTCCATCATTGTTTTTGTGGCGCAAACGTTGCCGCTGTTGATTGGCGGCGCGGTGGCGACGGCGCAGTCCGGACTGAATTTGGGCGAACTGCACGATCGCGCGAAGAAGAGCGTCAGTACCGTGCAGAACGCGAAGTGATTTGCCTACCAGACGTGGCAGGCGTTTGCCTTGACCATCTTGTCTCCCGCTTTACAGGAGAATGCCTTCTGGAATTCAGGCATATTTTCGACGACGCCGTTGACCCGGAACTTCGCTGGCGAGTGCGGGTTGGTCTGCACTTGTAAGCGGAGCGCCTCTTCGCGAGCGTTTTCACACCAGACCTGGCCGAACGAAAGGAAGAAACGCTGCTCGGGCGTGAAACCGTCGACCTTGGCCTGCTGGCGGCTGCCGATCGTGTTCAAGAGCGCCATCAGCGCAACGCGAACTCCGCCATTGTCGGCGGTGTTCTCACCTAAGGTCAGTTTCCCGTTGACGTAAACACCCGGCGCGACGGCAAGACTGGAGTACTCGTCCGCCACGCATGCGGCGCGCTGCTGGAACTCCTTGGCATCTTCAGGCGTCCACCAGTCGCGCAAGTTCCCTTGCGGATCGAACTGGCGTCCCTGGTCGTCGAAGCCGTGCGTCAATTCGTGTCCGATGACCATCCCGATGCCGCCGAAGTTCACGGCGTCGTCCATCTTGTTGTCGAAGAAGGGAGGCTGCAGGATGCCGGCGGGGAAGTTGATGTTGTTCATTTGCGGATCGTAATAGGCGTTTACGGTGGGTGGGGTCATGAACCATTCCTGCCGGTCGACAGGCTTGCCGATCTTATCCAATTGCCGCTGGAATTCGAATTCCGTGGCGCGGTTGTCGTTGCCCAATGCATCGTCTGGCTTGATGGTGACGCTGGAATAGTCGCGCCAGCGGTCGGGGTATCCGATCTTGTTGGTGATGGCTTTGAGCTTGATCATGGCCTGCTGTTTGGTGGCAGGCGTCATCCACGAGAGTGCCTGGATGTCCTCGCCGAGCGATTTTTCCAGGGCCGCCACCATCTTCAGCGTGCGTTCCTTGCCCTCCGCGCCGAAAGTGCGGTCCACGAATTTCTGGCCCAGTGCCTCGCCCAGGTCGCCATCGGTATATTGCACGCATCGCTTCCAGCGGGGGCGCATTTCGGTAGCGCCGGTTAGCGTTCGGCCGAAGAAGTTAAAATTCTCTTGCGTGAACGCCGCCGGAAGGAGCGGTGCGGCGGCGTGCAACTCATGCCAGATGAGATAGGTTTTCCATTCCGAGAGGGTAGTGTTCTCGAATTCGGTGTTAAGCGCCTTGAAAAAGTCCGGCCACGTCACACTGGCTGTTTGAAAATCCGGGGTGCCCGATTCTTTCAAGTACTGCGTCCAGCCGAAGCCAGGCAGCAGAGCTTCGACCTCCTTGAGATTCATCTTGTGATAGACCTTTTCCGGGTCGCGGCGGGAGACGTTGTCGAGCGATCCCTTGGCCAGGGCGGTTTCCAGCTTCATCACAGTATCGGCATTCGCCTTCGCTTCGGCGGGTTTCGCGCCGGCCAGTTCGAACATTTTCGCCATGTGCGCGACATACTTGTAACGCAGTTCGATCGATTTTGGGTCGTCCTTGAGGTAGTAATCGCGATCGGGCAAGCCGAGTCCGCCCTGATCGAATTGGGCGATCACCGACGTGGAGTCCTTGAAATCCTGGCCGGAGCTGAATGAAAAGGCTACGTTGATGCCATCGCGATGCATGCGGGCCAATTCCCCGGCGATCGCCGTCTTGTCCTTGATGTTCCGGATGCGAGTGAACACCGGCTGGAGCGGCGTCAGTCCTTTGCTGTCGATGGTCTTCTCATCCATGCACGCGGCGTAGAAGTCGCCGGTCTTCTGGGTCACCGCGTTCCGTTTCGGATCTGGCTTGGCAGCCTCTTCCAGAATGGCGCGCAGAACGGTCTCATTTCGTTCCTGCAATTCGGTGAAGCGGCCCCAACGCGACTGGTCGGGCGGGATGGGATTGTTCTTGATCCAGTTGCCGCACGCGTACTGATAGAAATCGGTACACGGATTCGCCGAGCGGTCGATGTTGTTCACGTCAAAGTCGACGGTCTGTTTCGCGGATGCAGCGGGACGGGGAGGCGCCGTCTGCGCACAGAGGGCGGCGGCGCAGAGCAAGGCAAGCGAGAGTTTGGACAAAGTAGACTCCTACCTCTTCAATTTAGCGTGCCTCAGGCGAGCGCGTTCGAAAGAGCGTGCGCAGCACCACCATTTCGGCGCGCGAGGACGCCACGCTTGACAGCGGGAGAGATTCCAGGCATTTTGGCAACACATGACTCTCCGCCGCCGAACGATCGTGTTGCCCATCACGCTTGCCGGGGGAATACTCACGGCGCTCCTGATGCGGGGACAAGATCCCGTATTCCGTTCCGACGTCGCTCTGGTGCGCGTCGACGCACAAGTTACGGACGGTCTGAAAGCCATCGACGGTCTCGAAAAAGGCGACTTCGTCATCAAGGACAACGGCGTGAAGCGGGAGATCCTTTACTGTTCTCAGGACGAGCAGTCGTTGGACCTGATGCTGCTCTTCGACATCAGCGACAGCATGTATCCTGGCATCCGGCGGCTTGCCGCGTCCGCACACACCGCGCTGACCGAACTGCGACAAGGCGACCGGGTGGCGCTCGCCGACTTCAACACGCAAAGCTGGCTGATCACGCCGTTCAACGACAATCTGGAGGAGGTGGAGGAATCCGTCAGCCGTGTGGTGGACCTGCGTTTCGGCGGCGGCACCTTTATTCTATCCGCGATCAACGATGCGGCGCAGTATTTTGCGAAACATGCCGATCGGCAGCGGCGGCGCGCGATTCTGATCTTTACGGATGACGATGGACAGCCATCCGCGAGCGAGAAGAAGGTGGTGGATCGCATGTGGGAGTCGGACGTGCTGTTGTGCGGCCTCATCATCCCGACGCCCGGTTCTCTACGCCACGGAAGGATCGGACTTCCGAGCGAGAGCATGCGGGGAGTCGCGGCGAAAACGGGCGGCGAGGTGGTGGATGCGGACAATCCGGGGCACGCTTTTCGCGAGATGCTGCATCGGATTCGCAAGCGCTACAGCATTTATTACGAGATGCCGCGTGGCGTGCCGGGGAAGGCTCGCGAAGTTTCGGTGGAGCTCAGCGAAGACGCCAAGGGCCACAATCCGGAAGCGCGGGTGTTGGCGCGGAAAGGCTACGTGATCCCAAAGAGCGGGACGCAGTAGTAGTCATGCCGGATTTTTCGCAGCCGGGGACCGATGGCGCCGTGCCGCCTGATGTAGCCGAATGGCGGGAAGGCTTGGGCGGCCTCACCATTCGCGGTCTCATCTACACGGGGGAGGGGGCTCGCATAGCTTTACCCTGCGACCGCACGCACCGGATCGTCACGACGTTCAAGCATCGCGCCTCCAAAGATCGCCCCGTCACGAATTACGCAGAGGTCTACCACCGAGTTGACCGCCTGACGCGGGCACGCGCCGCGGAGATATCGTGCGGCCATGGCGACGAACTTCACTCGCGCATCGTCAGTCAAATCTGGACTTCGCTTCCCGCGGGCACCTACGAAATCCCGATGGCATCCCTCATCACGGAATTGAGTTGCCCGAGAGGGACATGCCCAACCGGTGAGGCCGAGCCAACGTGGGATGGTTTGAGCGCGCCAGGTGGTACACCTCGCGAGACATTCGCGCGGATTGCGGTGGACCGGTCCGACGAGATCTACAACGAATACGACTGGAGCGACCCCGAAACACGCAACGTGGAACCATACTCATTCAGTTACGGCGAGCGAGTGGCAAGCTGCGATGCGATCGACTATGGGCCTTTCGTCACGCGGGCGCAGAGTCGGGCCTGCTTTTACCATGCCGTGCTGGCGGGTTTCTCCCGCGACGTAAACGGCTCTTTTCGGGTGCTGCGGCGGCAGTGGTGGAGCGTGCCCGATCATCTGGTAGTCGTGGTTGTGAAGTTTCAAGCGTAGGACCGCTCGAGGGGAGCGTCGCCGCCCTCTGATTAGTGATCGCTTGCTGACGCGCGCGGCTCGTCAGTGTCTTGTGGCCCTGCGACCGGTGAAGTGAAGGTCGCTGCCCTGTGTCGTGCTAACATAACAAAGTCATTTTTGCCTGACATGTTATGAATCGACTGCTTTTGGTGTTGCTGTGCGTTTCCGCGGTCTGCTTTGCGCAGGCTGGCCGTACTGAACTTTCGGGCACGGTCCTCGATCCATCGGGCCTTCCGGTACAAAAAGCCAAAGTCGGGCTGGAGAATCAGGGTACGATGGCCCGGTACTCCGCACTCTCGAACGAGCGCGGCGAGTATCACGTCGTGGGCTTGCCGGTGGGCGAGTATGTGCTCACAGTCGAGCAGCCGGGCTTTCATACGTATCGGCAATCGGGCATCACGCTGCGGCTGGCGGACCGGCCTTCGATCGATGTGAAGCTCGAGATCGGGCAACCGGCACAGTCGGTAGATGTGACCGCGGCGGCTCCGCTGTTACAGGCGTCGAGCGGCGAGGTAAGCCAGAACGTGAGCGCGCAGGAGATCGTCTCGCTTCCTCTGGACGGCCGAAACTTCATACCTCTGGTCACACTTTCCCCGGGCGTGGCGCTGCCTAACGGGCAGTTTCTGCCGCGCATCAACGGCAGCCGGCCGCGCACCAACGAGTACCTCTACGATGGCATCAGCGTGCTGCAGCCGGAACCAGGGCAGGTGGTCTATTACCCGATCATCGATGGCATGGCCGAATTCAAGCTCAACGTCAATGCTTATTCGCCGGAATACGGACGGTCGAATGGCGGCACGGTAATGGTGATCGGCAAGTCGGGGAGCAACGAATTCCACGGCAGCGTCTTCGAGTTCTTTCGCAACGAAGCGCTGAATGCGCGCAATCTTTTCGCGCAGCCGGGGCCGAATCCCGAGTTCCGCCGCAATCAGTACGGCGCTACCATCGGCGGGCCGATTCAAAAAAACAAGACGTTCTTCTTTGCGGATTGGCAGGGCACGCGGCTGCGCACCGGCATCACGCGATTCAGTGTAGTGCCGACATTGGCTCAGCGGCAGGGCATCTTCACACAGGCGATTTTCGATCCGCTTTCGTCTCCGCGCACGCAGTTTCCGGGCAACACGGTGCCGGCGAGCCGGGTCGATCCTCTGGCGCTGCAAATTCTGCAGCATTATCCTCTTCCCAATGTCGCCGGCGCCAACAATTACGTGCGCACGGCGACCGAGCCGGACAACCAGGACCAGACCGATTTCCGCGTGGACCACTACTTCGGAGAGAAGCATCGTGTCTTCGGGCGCTACACCTATTTCCACGACGACGATAACCCGGTGACGCCGCTACCCGACGGGAGTGGAAGCTTGACTTCGGGCGTGATCGGGCATGCGCTCACGCGCGGTGACGCGGTGGCTACGGACTACGACTGGGTGCGTTCGGCCACCACGCTGAACCAGTTGCGTTTTGGGTATTCGCGGCGCGGACTGGACCAGAGTTCGCTGCAGGATGGCGGGAGCAATATACCCGGTCTGCCCGCCAACTCTTTCGGCTCGGTGCTGCCCATCTTTACGGTCGCCGGATTTCAGCAAATCGGGCCGACCACCGCCGCGAATTCCAATTTCACGACGTCGATCACAGAGTTGGTGGATACCTTCACCTGGGTGCGCGGACGCCATACCATCAAGTTCGGAACGGATATCCGGCGCGAAGCACTCGATGTGCTGAATCCTCCGAACCCGACGGGGTCGTTCGCGTTCACGACTACGGGTTCGAACAACTCGACGGTCGCGGGCAGTGGAAATGCGCTGGCGTCGATGCTTTTGGGGCAGGTGAATGCGTTCACCATCGATATTCAGAAGCAGGTGATTCAGCCGCGCGCGCACATCGCGGAGTTCTTCGTGGGTGACGACTGGAAGGTCACGCCGCGCCTCACATTGAACCTCGGTACGCGCTACACCCTCAATTTTCCATCAACGGAGGTTCACGACCAGGGCGCGGTGTTCAATCTGAATACGCAGGTGCTGCAGTTTCCGCATACCGCGCGCGAGCTGGAATGCTGCGACTTCGGGCCGCGCGTCGGGCTGGCCTATCGGATCAGCGACAATTGGGCGATTCGTTCGGGATACGGCCTGATTTACTTCGAACAGTCGGGCATCACGACGCCGTTCACGATTCCGCAATTTCCGTTTGTACAGACCGTGGGGCAACAGTCCGCAGACAACGTGAATGCCGCCTTCACTTTGTCGAGCGGGCCGACCGTGCAGGTGTCCGCTCCGAATCCCAATTCGGGCCTGGGACAAGGAGTTTTCGGCGTGGACCGCAATAACGGATCGGGCTATTCGCAGCAGTGGAATCTCACGGTACAGCGGACTTTTCTGAAGGACTGGAACCTGGAAGTCTCATACCTGGGCTCGAAGAATACGCGGCTCGGCATTCCGGATGCGAACATCAATCAGCTTCCCTCGCAGTACCTCTCGATGGGAGCAGCGCTGTTGACGAAGGTGCCGAATCCGTACCTCGGGCAGATCCCGGCGTCGTCGTCCCTGGGAGCGGCGACCATCGCGCAACAGCAGTTGCTCCGGCCCTTCCCGCGCTTCACCACGGTGGCCCTCTTCCGTGACAACGTGGGCAATTCCGATTACAACGCTGCCGCGGCGAAGCTGGAGAAACGGCTGTCGCACGGCCTCACCATCAACGCGGCGTTTACTTTTTCCAAGCTGATCGATGACGCGTCGAGCGTCTTCTCGCAGACCATCTTCACTGGTCCGGTCCTGAACAGTACCGGCGCGGCCGATGCGTACAATCGCCATCTGGAGAAAGACGTGTCGTCAGGCGACATTCCGCGGGTGTTCGCTCTTGGGTGGGTGTACGACATTCCGCGCGTCTGGAAGATTTCGGGATGGCAGATCGCGGGGCTGATTCGCATTCAGTCGGGCGACGCGGTGCCGGTGACGCAGGCAACCAACAACAATTCCGCATTGGGCTTTGCGGTGCAGCGGCCCAACCGGATCGGGAATCCCAACCAGTTCGCGAATCGCAGCGTGGCCGAGTACTTCAACGTGGCGGACTTCACCAGTGCGCCGCAGTTCGTAATCGGCACGAGTTCACGGAATCCAGTGCGCGGTCCGGGGCTGCAAGAGGCAGACCTGATGATCGGCAAGACATTCCGGTTCACGGAGCGGGTGAATCTGGAATTTCGTGCGGAGGCATTCAACGTGTCGAACACGCCGCCGCTCAACGATCCCAACGGCAGCTTTGGAAGTGCGGCATTCGGTTCGATCACCAGCGCCGGCAATCCACGGGACTTCGAATTCGTCGCCAAGGTACACTTCTAAGAGCACGCAGACGAAAGGCCAGGCTGGACCACTCGTTCACGGTCGTGGCTCGGAAGCGCAGTTAGCGCTCGGGCCAGCCTGGGAGCGCCTACGAAACCCGTGAAACCGAGTGTCAAAAACCGTCTCGGCGAGATTCGCAAAAGCCGAGGTATCGGCGCTTCCGAACTGGCCCGCAGCGTCAACGTCAGCCGTCAGACCATCTATGCGATCGAAGGCGGGACGTACGTTCCGAACACCGAAGTCGCGCTGAATCTGGCACGGCAGTTGGAAGTTACGGTCGAGGAGTTGTTCTCGCTGGACGAGAGCACGCAGAAGTCGCCTGAGACTCTGGCGGTGGAGGTCCTCAGTTCCGCGACTCCCGCAAAAGGCCAGCCGGTGCGCATCTGCTCGATCGGATCGAAGTGGGTGGCTATTCCGGTGAGCGCATCGCCCTACTATCTGCCGGAAGCCGATGGGGTTGTGCAGAAGGCGGGCCGAGCGAACGGGCGCGCTGACCTGGTGGTCTTCGACAAAGAAGAAGCCTCGCAAAAACGCATTGTGCTGGCGGGCTGCGATCCGGCTACCGGCATTCTGGCGCGCATGGTGGAGCGCATCAGCGGCGTAGAACTAGTGTCAGCGGCCGCGTCGAGCAAGCTCGCGCTCACCTGGCTTTACGAAGGCAAGGTCCACGTCGCAGGGACGCATCTGGAAGACGCGGAGACTGGAGAGTTCAATCTGCCGTTCATCCGGAAGGAATTTCCCGACGAGGACTTTCTGGTGGTGACCTTCGCGCGATGGGAGGAAGGGCTGGTGCTCGCGCCGGGAAACCCGGAGGCTATTCGCGGGATTGACGATCTGGTCCGCAAGAACATCCGGTTTGTGAATCGCGAGGCTGGCTCGGGAAGCCGGGCTCTGTTGGATCAGCGGCTACAGGCGGCCGGTATCGAGCCGGAGAAAGTGAGCGGCTATGAGCGAATCGCCTATGGCCACCTCGCGGCCGCCTGGTGCGTGCTTTCGCGCGATGCGGATGTGTGCCTGGCAACCCGGTCCGCTGCCCGGACTTTCGGGCTGGATTTTGTTCCGCTGCACAGCGAGCGCTACGATCTGGTGATGCGAAGGCGGACAGCCACGCTGCCTTCCACGCAGGCCTTTTTGGACGTCTTGCAGCGGACGGTGCTGCGGAGGAAGCTCGAAGTATTGGCGGGGTATGACACGTCGGAGACGGGAGAAGTGGTAGAGCAGTAGCTGACGGCCTGTTCTCGCAAAAGCAATCTCCCAGGGCTTAATCGGCGGACACCCGAAGGCGTCGACAGGAGTGTCGACGCGGCAAAGAAGAGTCTTTGCGCCACGTCTACCACGAAGCGGTCAGCGATGCGCCCGAAGCCCCCAACCCTGATCCCCAACCCCCAAATCCATGACTCCCAACCCCTGACTCCTAACTCCCAACCCTAGCCCCTAAACCCCTAGCCCCCAACCCTAATCCCCAACCCCTAATCCCCAACCCCTAATCCCCAGCCCCTAACCCCCAACCCCTAACCCCCAACCCCTGCTTTCGAAGCTACTTCACGTCGGGGCGGGGGTCGCGGACGAAGCCGTCGCGATTCGGCATGCGCACCTTGGGCAGGGTGCGCGCGTCCATCACATCGTTCTCCGCGACGATCCCGTTCAAGAACAGGATGTAGGCGGTCACCGAATAAACCTGATCGTGGCTCAACAGGCCGGGATTATTGAACGGCATGGCGCGATTCACATAGTCCCAGATGGTGGTGGCGTACGGCCAATAGCTGCCCACCGTGCGCAGGGGCTTGGGATTCTTGAGTGTGCCTTTCCCGCCGGCCAGCGGCACGCTGTCGCGTCCCTCTCCATTCGCTCCGTGACACTTGGAGCAACGATTCGTGTAGATCTCGCGACCGGCGGCTGCCGTCCCGCTGCCGGAAGGCAAGCCGGCGCCCGTCGGACTGATCGACACGTCCCAGTTCCGCAGTTCCTCGGGAGTGGGCGCGCGGCCCACGCCGTATTTCGGAGATTGCCCGAAAAGCGCGGCCGCGGTGGCGAGCAGCAGCAGGCTACGCATTCGTCACGCTCCCATCCGCCATCACCTTCCACGTCTTGATGCCGTTGAAGTGATACTGCGAGTTGAGTCCCCGGACGGCCACCAGCGCGTCTTTGCCGGGCTGGACATAACCGCTCTCATCGGTGCATCGCGACTGCAACACGGCCTCGCTGCCATCCCAGGTCCACGGAAACGTGAAGCGTGTGAAGGCCATCGAGAGACGCGGTTCCTGCAGCGTGGCATCGTGCCAGGTGCGGCCCTCATCCGCCGAGACTTCGACACGTTGAATGCGCCCGCGGCCCGACCATGCGAGCCCCGACACCTCATAAAACCCCGGCCCCTTGAGTTTCTGGCCGCCTGACGGGAAGGTGATCAGCGATTTCGCCTCCATGACGAAGGTGAAGATGCGCGCGGTGCCATCCGGCATCAGGTCGGTGTAGTGCGAGGTCTCATCGCGCACCATGTACGGCTCTTCGACGGCCTTCAGGCGGCGAAGCCATTTCACACTGATGTTGCCTTCCCATCCGGGCACAACCAGGCGCAAAGGATAGCCCTGCTCGGGGCGCAGCGCTTCGCCGTTCTGACCCCAGGCAACCAGCACGTCGTCCATCGCCTTATCGATGGGCAGACTGCGCTGCATCTTACACGGGTCGGCGCCCTCTGCGATGAGCCATTTCGACTGTTTTTGCACGCCCGCCTCTGCAAGTAGCAGTGAAAGCGGAACGCCCGTCCATTCGCTGCAACTGGCCAGCCCGTGACTCTGCGCCGCATTGCGGCCCGTCTTCTCGCCCCACTCTCCGCTGCTGTTGCCGGAGCACTCCAGGAAGTAGATGCGTGAGAGCGCAGGCAGGCGGCGGATGTCTTCCACCGAGAAGGTCAGCGGCCGGTCGACGAGGCCATGGACCATCAAGCGATGCTCCGAGGGATTGATCTTGGGTACGCCGCCGTGGTGCCGTTCGTAGTGCAGGGAGGAGGGTGTGAGGATTCCGCACGAGTCCTGCAAAGGAGTGCGGCTGGCGGCGGTCTCGGGTGTGCGCGTATCGGGCAGTGCGCGCGCCGCGACTTCGAAGGGCGAACGCTCGCCGTATGCGGAGACGGGCTTGCCCAAGGTACTCGGAGTGGTATCGGCTTCCGGCTTTTCCTGCCGGCGGCATCCAGCGGCGGCCGCTCCGAGCCCGGCTGTGAGTTGCAGCCAGCGGCGGCGGCTGGTGGCGGAGTTCTTCATCTTCGGCTCAATGTGCCTGGTTGGCTCAATGTGCCAGCATAGCGAATCCGTAGATAGTATCGCCCGCCGCGACCACCAGGTACTGCGTGCCGTCCAATTCGTAGGTGATGGGGCCGTTGGTCACCCCACTCCCGAGGTTGGCATGCCATAGAGGCTCACCGGTCTCGGTATGGAGGGCAACCAGATTGTCGGCGCCATCGCCCGCGAACAACACCTTGCCCGCGGTGCTCAACAGGCCGCCGCGGCCTCCACCACTTTCCCACTTGTGGCTCCATCGGATCTTGCCGGTCTTGTAGTCAATCGCCTCCACCATGGATTCCGAATATCCACCGCGATCGTTGCCGCCCCATCCCTCCGGCTTGTCGCTCGGATCGTAGATGTAGTACACGCTGAAGGCGCGAGACGCGTTCACATAAAAGAGACCGGTCTCGGGATCGTAGGTGGGAGGCGGCCAGTTGGTGCCGCCTCCCTGGTTGGGCGTCACCAATGCGCCATCGAGCTGCGGCATCTTGGCGGGGTTGGGAATCGGCTGCCCTTTAGCATCCAGACCACTCGACCAATTGGTCTTCACGTACTCGGTGGAGAGTATGTTCTTGCCGTTGGTGCGGTCGAGGACGAAAAACCATCCGTTGCGGCTGGCCTGCGCGAGGAGTTTGCGCTTCTGCCCATTAACTTCGCCATCGAAGAGCACGGGGACCTGAGTGGCGTCCCAATCGTGGGTATCGTGCGGCGAGGGCTGGAAATACCAGACCATCTTGCCGTTATCGGGATTGATGGCGACGATCGACTCGGTAAACAGGTTGTCGCCCTGCCGCCCCTTGCCTGCGATCACCGGTTGCGGATTGCCGGTGCCCACGTAGATGAGGTTGAGTTCGGGGTCGTAGGTGATCGGCTGCCAGGTCATGCCGCCGCCGTGCTTCATGGCCTCTTCGTTGGGCCACGAGTCAGAACCCACCTCTCCCTTCTTCTGCGGCACCACATACCATCGCCACTGCAAGTCGCCGGTCTCGGGATCGTGCGCTTCCAGGAATCCCGGTTGGTCGAGGTCGTCGCCGCTGACTCCCGTGATTACGTGATTCTTGAGCACGATGGGGGCGACCGATCCGTAATACATCAGGTCGAGATCGCAGATCGGCTTGCGCCAGCGCTCGCTGCCATCCTTCATATTGAGCGAGACCAGGTTGCAGTCGGGCGTCTCGTAATAGAGCCAGTTGCCATAGGCGCCCACGCCGCGGTTCCCGATGTGCATCCCGCCCTTCGACTGCAGTTGACGATGCCAGATTTCGCGGCCGTCGCGCGCATCGATGGCCCACAGATGATCGGGGATGGTGAAGTAGAGAACGCCGTTGATTTCGAGCGGTGTGGCAGAGATGCGAACGCCGCCGGAGGAGCCGGGCCCCATGTTCTCGCGATAGACAAAGGCGAGACTGAGAGACGAGACGTTCTTTGCGTTGATCTGGGAGAGCGTGCTATAGCGGCGGCCCGAGTAGTCGCCATGATACATCGGCCAGGTGTCGGTAGGAGGCTGCAGGAGTTTGGACGGACTCAGGTTTGACTGGGCGAACAGGAGGGTGGACAGCAGCAACAACAGAAGCGGGCTGCGAATTGCGGCGCCGCCGCCGGGGCTCCGGAATCGGCCGGCGCCAAAAAGGTCTCGACAGGTTTGTCGAGACGGCAAACACGAGTGTTTGCGCCACGTCGGCACACCAGGATTTCTGGAGAGCAGGACTGGTTCGGCGGGCAGGCCGCAGGCGCTGCTCGAACCGTGGCACGTCTCCTTTTCAGCAACGGTGCTCATTTTAAAGTCTCCAGGTAAGCAACGGTATCGTGGATGTTCTTATCAGTGATCGTATCGAGTAGCGCTTCGTGCGCCAGGAAGGGATCGTGCTTCTCGACCTTCAAGGACGAAGTGCGTTTCCAGGAGTGGTATTCGCCCGAAGCGTCGCGCAGGGCCACGTTAAAGTCGTCGATATGCAAGAGCACTCCCGTCACCGCCGGGCCTGACTCGGGAGTCACGGTCACGGTGACCTGGGACCCACTGACCTGGGGAGTGGCCCCGCCGCGAGCGCCACGCCCACCGCGTCCACCACGCCCGCCACCTTGGGGAAACAGAAATCGCTGCTGCAGATTGACCGGACTGTACCGCTTCGCGATGCCTGCCAGATCGCCCGTGGGCGAGTGGCACGAAGCGCACTTGCCTTCGCCCGAGAAATACGCGGCGCCCGCCTTAGCATCGCCCGTTACGATGTCCTGCACATCGAGCGCGCTGCGCATGGTCTGGTACACCTCGAAGTGCACGAACTGCGCCACATCTTCGATCTGTGCCTGCGTGAGGTTGGCGGCCGGAGTGGTCTGGGTGGGATGGCCCTTTTTGAGGAACGGCCCGATCTCGTTCGCGTAGCGGTCATGCAACACCAGAACCGAGCGGATCAGGTCGGCGCCACGATCGGTACCGCGGGCGTGAGTGCCGTGGCAGTTGATGCACTCGGCGACCCATACCTTGCGGCCGCGATCGGCCGCGGCGGGGTCGACCACATGCTTATCGTCCGATCCCACGCCTCCGGGGGCGATTCCGCGTCCGCCGCCCCGCCCCGCTGTCTGGGCGCTTAGCGACATGGCCACGGCCAGAAAGACCGCAATTCGCGCCCCCATTCCTGCCCACTTCTGCATTCCGTTCTCCCCTCCGCGCGCAGCCGCGATCTCAATACGCAATGGCGTCGCGGTGACTCTCTAGCTTCTTGGCATCGATGCCGGGTACCTTGCTCAGGGCGTCAAAGTCCTCAAATTTTCCATGATCTTTCCGAAACTTCACGACGGCATCAGCTTCGGTTTGAGAAAGGCCGACAATCTGCGCGATCTCATCTGCCGGTGCGGTGTTGACGTTGACCTTGCCGTAGGCCGACACGAGGTACTCGAGAATCGGACCTACCTCTTCGTCCGAGACTTTGGCTCCCTGCTGCGTGACCATCTCGTCGATCACTTCCTGCCACTGGTCGCGGGTACGGCGGGCGGCAGCGACACTTTCGGCGGTATGGCAGGCGCTGCAAGTTTTCTCGAACATGGCTTTGGAGGGCTTCGGAGCAGCGGATTCCTGAGCGCCGCTCGCGGCCGCGATTAACAGGAGCGCCACGATTGCGAGCAGTTCTCGAGCCTGTAAAGCGGTTACCAAGAGTTCCCAGATTGGTCTCATAAGTGCGTTGACCTTATTGTAAACCGCGCCGCGTTGCCAGGGAATTCGCAATTTCCCATCGAAAGATAGGCCAGGGAAAACGCTTCGCGTTTCGTTCTTCCCGGTGCCCTGTCTATTGCTATAAACAGTAACGTTATGATATTTAACATAATGTGAGTACGCTGCAATTCCTCGGCGAGTGGGCGCTCCGAGCGTCGATTTTGATGGTGTTTGCCGCCATCCTCTTACGGGCATTTCGCGTGAGGGATTCATCGGCTCGCCTGGCGTCGTGGACCGCGGTGCTCTGTGCGTCCCTCTCGATTCCGTGGGTGGGCGCGATGATACCGAGGCTTCCCGTAAGAGTGATGCCAGTGGCGGCGCGGACCGCGGAACTGCCGACGCTGGTTTCCGAACCAGCCGAGGTATCGGTCGCGGCTGCCATGGTTGCCGCGGTTCCGTCACACCTCGTTCCGCAACCTGTGGAATTCGATTGGCCGAAGGCAGGCATGCTGCTTTACGCTCTGGTGTGTGGCGGGCTGCTGTTGCGTTGGGCAGTTGGTCTCGCGCTGAGTTTGCGCTTGCTTAAGGCCAGCGCACTCACCGGCCAGAAGACAAACGGAATCGAGATTCGCGAATCTTCTCGCATTCTTTCGCCGGTGACCTTAGGAATTGTGCGGCCGGCAATCGTCCTGCCTGCGGGCTGGCGCGAGTGGAATTCCGTGAAGCTGGATGACGTGCTGGCGCACGAGCGCTCGCACGTCGCGCGCCACGACCCCGCCATCCAGATGCTGTCGATGATTCATCGCGCGATACTCTGGTTTAGTCCCGCCAGTTGGTTGTTGCATGGCACCCTGGTACGCACCGCCGAAGAGGCCAGTGCTGACGCAGCTATTGCGGCAAGCCCCGATCGCGCGTCGTACGCCAGGATTCTGCAGAAATTCATGCAACAGGGAGTTCGCGATGCGAACTGGCAAGGCGTGCCGATGGCTCGCTACGTCAAGCCCGAGCAGCGTATCGACCGGATTCTGGATGGAACGTCGTTGTCTCGTGGCGTCACCAGGAGGAGCCTGGCTTCCATTTTGGTGATGGCGATTCCGTTGGGTTACGCAGTGGCGGCGGCAGAGCCGCAAGCTTCCCAACCGGCAAAACTGCCCACCTTCGAGGTGGCATCCGTGAAGCCCACACCACCCGAAGGACGGCGAGGCGGGGCCACGATGACGGGCGGCCCTGGCAGCAAAGATCCGGGACGAATCCACTACACCAACATGTCGCTCGAGGAACTGCTCCTGGCAGCCTACGACCTCAACGGCTTCCAGGTCGCCGGTCCGCCCTTCCTCAGTGCCGACCGCTTCGATCTCGACGCCACGATGCCGCCCGGCACCTCCAAAGAACAATTCCGCCTGATGCTCCAGGGCCTCCTTGCGGATCGATTCCAACTGATGGTGCATCGCGAGACCAGAGAGCTCGCCGGCTACAACCTGGTGGTAACGGACAGAGGACCGAAAATGAAGGAGTCTGCGGAATTGCTGCCGCCGGTAGAAGACGGAGCCCCACCGCCGCCATTGGCTCTCGGCGTAGACGGCTACTTTGTTCCGCCGAAACGGCGGGGGGTTTTCTTTCAATTTACCGAGGTGCCAAACGGGCGCGCTGTCTTCCGCCAGGTGACGATGCAGGAACTGGCGAGCACTTTGCAGCGGCAGATGAAGCGGCCTGTCAGTGACGCCACCGGACTCACCGCACGATACGATTTCAAACTGGATTACTCGACGCAAGGACTCGACATGGGGCGCGGAAGGATTCCAGTGAGTCCCGGTGACCGCGCTTATCAGAACGATTCGACCGCGTCGAACGGTCCGGCGGATGCGCATTTGCCTTACGTCGCGCCCGGTCTCCTGTCCGCTTTACCATCGCAGCTCGGACTCAAACTGGAATCGAAGAGGGTGCCGGTGGAGACTCTTGTCATCGATCACGTGGTGCGCAATCCCATTGCAAATTAGGCAAGTGACTGCCGTCTCTTTTTACGTGGGATTAGCGTTATCTGGGCCGATTTTGGTTAAGACGCCGACCTGCTCAAATTTGTTTACATCCCCAATCAATCGGTGGTAAACTAACGCACATTCACAGTTTCACAGGGATCTGCTGGGCCACGGATGCTTTCCGCAGATGCGGGAGTTTGGGGGAATTGCTTCCCCGAGGTTAATTCCAGGTTGTTCCGGTCCGACTTCGGCGCCCCATTCAACGCCCCATCTATTGAATCTCCGTAAACTCATAGCCTGGCCAACACACAGGGGTTGTCTGTTTCAAATGACGACAGGACAAAGGGAGACCAGCCTGATGAATTCTCTGCAAATAAAGTTGCGAGTCGTTTTCGCGGCGTTGCTGATCTGCTGCGCGCCGCTGGCATTCAGTCAAACCATCACCACCGGAGATGTTACCGGTGTCATTTCCGACGCGAGCGGAGCAGTGGTGCCTAGCTCGATCGTGACCTTAAAAAATACGGACACGAACGAAACCCGCACCGCGGTCACCAATGAATCTGGACACTACCGATTCTCTCTGTTGGCCCCCGGCAGCTACACCATTTCGGCGGCGACCACCGGTCTGAAGTCGAACACCGACAAGATCACGGTCAGCGTCGGTCAGGAGCAGGCGATTAACCTGACTCTGACGGTGCAAGGAACGCAGGAAGTGGTGGAAGTTAAGGCCGAGGCGGCGGTTATCCAGACCGAAAACGCGAACCTCGCAAGCGAGATCAGCCACGCACAAATTGTAGCCCTGCCGATGAACGGCGGCGACCTGACCACCGTCGCCTTCACGGTGCCCGGCGTCCGCATGAATGTGGGCGGCGGGAACGGGAACTTCAACGCCAATGGCATCCCGCTTACCTCGGTCCTGTTTACGATTAACGGCGCGGACGTGATGGATCCGTACAACAACCTCAACAACTCGGGCGCGAGCAACAACCTCCTGGGGGCGAATGAGGTGGCCGAGGCTGCAGTGGTCCTGAATGCCTACAGTCCGTCGTACGGACGCATGGCCGCGGCCCAGGTAAACATCGTGGGCAAGACAGGCACCAACTCCTTCCATGGCAATGCGATTTACAACTACAACGACGCCATCTTTAACGCCAACTCGTATCTGAATAATTCCACCGGCACTGCCCGTGGACGTTCGGATGCCAATCTGTATGCGGGTTCGATTGGCGGGCCTGTTCGCAAGAACAAGACGTTCTTCTTTTTCGACACTGAAGCTCTGCGATACGCGCTGCCTTCGTCAGGTGTAGTCTCCATTCCCTCGCCGCAATTGGAACAGTATGCCTTGGCCCACGCCGTACCTTCGGCGATTCCGGTCTACCAGCAGGCGATCGCATTGTGGAATAGCGCGACGGGCTTGAATCGCGCAGTTCCCGTCACCAACGGCGGCGGACCTCTGCAGGATTCCAACGGCCACCTGGGATGTGGAACTCATACCTTTGGCAATGCCACCTCGGGCGATCCTTTTGTGAACGGCTCCAGCGGCCAGCGATTCGGCATCGACGTGCCGTGCGCCCTGGCTTTCGCCACCAACAACTCCAGCGTGAACGTGGAAAATCTGCTGATCGCACGTGTGGATCACACCCTCACCGATAAGCAGAAACTGGATTTCCGGTACGAGTACGATTGGGGCCTCCAGGCCACCAGCACCAGCCCGATTTCCCATCTTTTCGATTCCAAGAGCAGCCAACCGCAGCATCAAGGGCAGATGACGTATACGTACGTCATCAATCCGCGACTGGTCAACACCTTCACGGGCCAGTCGAGCTGGTACACCGCGATTTTCGGCGTGCAGGACTTCGCTGCGACGCAGGCTGCCATTCCGGTCCGGCTCAGCTTGGGCGACGGCGGGGCAAATGGCGGCGGTTTCGCTGCCCTGGGCGCTGGATTTCCCACGGGACGCAACGTGGGTCAATTGCAGTTGATTGACGATCTTTCGTACATCCGCGGTTCGCACACGTTGAAGTTCGGCGTGAACTACCGCTACAACAAGGTCACCGACACCAGCCTTTCGAGCGGCACCATCGCCGGCTCGTACAGCCTGAAGGACATCGCCGATTTCGCCAGCGGCGTGGTGAACGGCAGCAACCAGGGCAGTTCCTTCTCGCAATCGTACCCGCTGATCGCCGCGGCCCACATTCGTGTGGCGTCGCTCGATCTGTACGCAGCAGATGAGTGGGCGGTTCGCAAGAACGTGAAGATTCAGTACGGCATCCGCCTCGAGCACGATCGCAATCCGGAATGCGCCGACAACTGCTTCTCGCGTCTGAATGTGCCGTTCCTGCAATCCGGCTATCAGGCTGGCTCCAACGTGCCCTACAATGCCACCATCCAGACCGGCTTGAGCACGGCCTACAATCACTATCAGGCTGTGGTGTACGAACCCCGTTTGGGCATCGTCTTCACACCTTTCGGTTCGGGCAAGACCGTGGTGCGTACGGGAGTCGGACTCTTTTCGAATCTCCCTTCGGCCAGCACGGTATCGAGTATCTTCGGCAACGCGCCGGAGAAGTTCACGCCCAGCGTGACCTTTGGTAACGTCGGACTCCAATCCGACTCGAGCACCTCGCAGGCCATCGCACTCGCCTCCTTCAACACCTTCGAGAGTTCCTTTGCCAAGGGGTTCACGCTGTCGCAGATTCAGAGCGCGCTCGGCAAGGTGCCATTTGCGGCGCCCGGTTATTATTCCACGCCCGACGAGTTCCGTCCTCCGAAGGTCGTGGAATGGAGCTTCGAAGTGGAACAGCCGCTCACGCAGCGCAACGTTCTCGCGGTTACCTATTCGGGCAACCACGGCTATGACGAGACCTACAACAACACTACGCTGAACAACTTCAACGCCAACCCGTCGAAGTTCCCAGCGGGCTTCCTGGGACTTCCCCTGGCGGCTGCCGATCCGCGCTTCACCACCATCACCCAGGTGCTGCTCTCCGGCTACTCCAACTACAACGGCCTCTCCGTGCAGTTGCGGCACGCCTTCAGCTACGGATTCAGTGGACAGATGGGATACACCTGGAGCCACGGTCTGCAGCTCGGCGGCGTTTACGATCCGCGCAACTTGAATTTCGGCTACAGCAACAGCGGCCTGGACAACCGGCACAACTTCACCGCCGACCTGTTGTGGACGATGCCCAAGCTCCGTAACAATCTGCTGGAGCGTGTGGCGGGCGGATGGACGGTCGGAGTCAAGGCATTCGCCTTCACAGGCAGGCCCTTCTCGGTCACCAATGGGCAGCTTGGCGGCCAGGTCAACGCGAACTTCAGCGGCACGATCCTGGCCGACCTGGTGGATCCCACCGCGCTCGGCAAGCACTGCGGCTCCGGCGCGTGGAATACCCCTTGCCTGACGCAGTCGCAGTTCCTGTACACGACGACCGCGGCCTGCAATGGAGCGACCAACGGCTGCCTCACGGCACAGGGCGATTATGGCAATGTTCCGCCGAACAGCTTCTACGGTCCCGGCTATTTCGACATCGACACGCAGGTGACCAAGCGGGTCCGGATCACCGAGCGGGCGAATTTTGAAATCGGCGCTTCCGCTTACAATACGCTAAATCATCCCAATTTCGGCCAGCCGAGCGGCACCGCGACGTCGGCCTCGATTGGCAAGATCACGGGCACGGTCAGCCCGCCGGTCAGCATCTACGGCTCGGGGCAAGGCGCTTTCGTCTCCGGCCGGGTCTTGGTAGTGACTGGGAAGTTCAACTTCTAAAAGAAGAGATAGTCTGAAGTAAAAAGGGCGTCCGCGATTGCGGACGCCCTTCTTTGCGTTGAGGTTTGCGGCTCCTGGTTCAATAGGGCATGTTCGGCAGCGGCGGCAGAACCGGAGTGATCTTGCCCCATCCCTGCTCTTTCACCGTCTTCATGTCCTTGACCAACTGCTCGGGCAGATTCGACTTCAACTGCGGACGACCCGCCTGCGTACCCAATACCCAACCCACTGCCGCGATGGTCTTCGAGATCACCTGCATCTCTTTGTAATCGATCTTCTCGGGTGTGTCGGTGGGCCGGTGATAGTCCGGGTGCAGTCCCACGGTCAGGAAGGCAATCGGAATCCCCATCTTGGCGAAGTTGTAGTGATCGCTGCGGTAGAAGATCCGCTGCCCGTTCGGTTGGGGACCAAGATTGTCGTGAGTCGCATCGGGCGCCGTCACATCGTAGAAGTGATTCAACGTGAGCTTCTGGTAGGAACCGTTCACCGTCTCGATGGTCTTCTCCAGGTCGTCGCTGCTGATGTTGGGTCCCACCACCAGGACTTCGCCCGGATTCACCAGGACGTGCTGTCGGTCCGGATCCGTGTAGCCCGGACCTTTGGTGCGGCCGATCATATCCATATTCAGGTCGGCCACCACCTTACTGAGATCGATGGGCGGATACTCGTTGAAGTACGCCGAGCCCCACAGGCCCTTCTCCTCGCCCGCATTCCAGAGGAAGATGATGCTGCGCTTGGGACGGATGCCCTTGGCCGCGCCCTCGGCGTAAGAATGCGCCACCGCGAGTAAGCCGGCGGAGCCCGATCCATCGTCGTCCGCGCCATTGTTCACGTTATGGCCATCGGGAAGCGGCGCGCTCAGTCCGATGTGGTCGAGGTGCGCGCTCATCACCACATACTCATTCTTCAGGACCGGGTCGCTGCCTTCCAGGATACCGACCACGTTCTCGCCGTGATTCTGCTCGCTCTTGACGGCGACCTTGACGCTGAGCTTCTTCTCCGCGCCGAGTTCGAAGGACTCCTGCTTGCCATTGGAGCCGGCCGCGTAGAAGATCTGTGACGCGTTCATCTTCTCGTTGTTGAAGATGGCATTGGTCATGGTGAGTCCCGCGGTAATCGCCGGGACGCTCGGACAGGCCGGAGGCTGCTGCAGTTTCGGTACCGTGTAGTTGGGGCCGTTGAGACCACCGCGCCCGCCGCCACCACCGCCGCCGAAGCCACCGAAGCCGCCGGCGTTCGGATTCGACATCGCGGAGAGTTGCTGGAAATTCGCGATGGTCACAACCGCGAGCGCACCATTCTTAGCGCCATACTCTTCGGGTGTGAGGAAATCCTTGCAGTTTTCGCCGAGCGGATTTGTGGCTCCCGCGCGTCCGCCACCTCCGCCCCCTGCGCCTGCGGGCTGTGCTGCTGCGTCAGTGGGATTCTCCGTCGCTGCTGCGGTGTCGGCTCCGCCGCGTCCGGCCCGCCCGCCTCTGCCACCGCGTCCCCCGCCATTCTGCTGTGCGGCGAGTTCCGCGGGTAGTCCCGCGACGACAATAATTTTGCCGCGAACGTCGAGGCCTTCGTACGGATTCACTTTGTCTTTGTTGATGACGTACCCGTTTCCGGCGAAGACCAGGTTGCCGCTGACCTCGAACGCCTCGAGAGGCGGGGCGCCGCGTCCGCCCGCGACCACACTCCAATCCTTGGTGTAGCTCAGTTCTGTAGTCTGCGGACCGGCATTTGCTCCGCCACGTCCGCCGCCCCCATTTCCACCGCCGCCGCCGCCACCGCGCGCTCCCCGGCCGCCACGTCCGCCCGGCGCGGTGATCGACGCTTTGCTCTCATCGGCGATCACCTGCTTGCTCACGAGTTCGAGCGGCATAAGATACGGCTGCAGAGGCCCATTGGTGCCGGTGGTGCTGCCGCCTGGTTTGAGGCCCCACTCGGCCAAGTGGCTGGCGACGTACAGGGCCGCGGTGTCGTAGCCGCGAGACGGAAGATTCCGGCCTTCCAACTGGTCGGAGGCGAGAAAGTAGAGATAGATCTTCATCTCTTCTTCGGTGATGGAGTCGGCATTGCCGTAGACAGGGGGTGCTGTAGCTCCGGTTTTGACGGGCTTGGCTTTGGCGTTTACAGGCTGGTCGGCGGCACGCACGGTGACGAACACCGAGAGCGAGAGTGCCAACACAGAGGTGGTGATGAGAGTTCTGCGCATAAGAGAGTCGAGGGTAAGCTGTAGGATACAACAAAGCAGGGGCCGGGGGTCTGCGGTAGAGTGAGCCACGGGACAACGACGACTCGGTTCTGCCGGGCGCCAGAGACGCTATGGCCTCAGCGTTTCGTGGAGAATTCGATAGAGTTGGGCTCCATACTTTTCTACAGTACTAATGCCAATTCCGGGGATTGAGAGTAACTCCGAAGCAGTGCCAGGGCGCTTTACCGCCATGGCCCGCAGCGTTTGATCGGTGAGGATTCGGAACGGCGGGATGCCACGGCGCTTCGCTTCGAGCGAACGCCACTTGCGGAGGGCCTCTTCGATGCGGTTGTCCGCGGGTGGCGGTACAGTCTTCGGGGCCTGTTTCGCGGGTTCCTTAGGCGACTCCTGGGCCGCCTCTTTCACAGCCGTCCGAGCGCCCTTGCGCCCGGTCTCCTGCGCGCGGCTCTTCTTCTTTTTCTTCTTTTTCTTTTTGCCCACGGTCGCCGACTCGTCCTTCATCATCAGGGCGGAACCCGCAACATCCTTCATCTCGTATCCCGCCGGCGCGAGACTCACCTTGCGGTAAGGGATCGTCTTGCCATCCTTCTCAAATGCAGCTTCCGTAAATCGCACAAGGCCGGACCGGCCCATCGAGCCCAGCAGTTCCTCGAAATCGTTGCGTGTCATCTCCGCTTTCGGAAACAACTCGCCGTGCAGGCGGCCCGTCGTGTTACTGCCTTCGACCCGCAGCGTGGCGATGACGCGCTCGACCGTGGCTCGCTCTTCCTCCAGCAATGGACGGAATTTCTGCCCGACGCACTCCAAGGGGGCGCAGTAGTCGCAGATCTCACAACGCCTGGAGCCGTCGGCGTAGTCGCCGAAGTGGCGTACCAGCGCAGCCATCCGGCACTCGTGACCCTCTGCGTAGCGCAGCATCAGATCGAGCTGCCGCTGCTTCTGTTCGGCCTGGGCCCGATAGGACTCGCGCCATCGATTGTGACCCCGGCTCACGCGATCGGCGAAATCTACCTGGGCGCCGCCGTGAATCCAGAGCTTCTCCAACGCGCGGTCGAAATCGTCCTCCCCCATCCGGCTGCGATTCTGCAGTTCCTCCCGGTCCACGGGCTCAGGGCTTAACTGGTCGTACAGTCCCTCCAGGAAACTGACGTCGGGATAGTCCCGTTCGAAAAAGAAGTCGTGCGTGCGCCGGTCGGCATACGAATGCATCAGGATGGTGCGGCTGGGCTTTCCGTCGCGGCCGGCGCGGCCAATCTCCTGGTAGTATGCTTCCAGACTGCCCGGCAGCGCAGTGTGGATCACGGTGCGGATGTTGGGCTTGTCGATCCCCATGCCAAAGGCGATGGTGGCCACCATCACTTCGATCTCGCCCTTGAGGAACCGCTCCTGCACATTCTTACGGCGCTCCCCGTCGAGTCCCGCATGATATGCCTCGCATGGGAAAAACTCGCGAAGCTCGGCGGCCAGCGCGTTGGTCTTTCCACGCGTAGGTGCGTAGACGATAGCGGGCCGGAAATCCTCATCCTGCAGAAGTTCGGCAACCATCTCACTACGCTTGGAGGTCGCGACTTCTACTACTTCGATGGCCAGGTTGTCGCGGCGAAATCCGTGAATGAACCGCCCCGGCGTGACCAGTCCCAACTGCACTGCAATATCGTCCTGCACCAGCGGCGTGGCGGTGGCCGTCAACGCGACCACGGGCGCGGGGCGCAGCGTCGGTAGATACTGGCCGAGCATGCGATAATCCGGGCGAAAGTCGTGGCCCCACTGGGAAATGCAGTGGGCCTCATCGATGGCTACCAGCGAGGGCTTACGCTTCGCCAGCATCTCCGGGAAGCCGGCCACGCGCAGCCGCTCGGGCGCGATGAAAAGAAATTGCAAATTACCGTTCAGATACTCGATGCAGGCCTGCCGCGAAGAGGCGCGGTCCCGCCCCGAGTGAATTCGCTCGACGCGGAAATTGTGCTGCTGTAGCGTGCGAACCTGGTCCTCCATGAGCGCGATCAGGGGACTGATGACCAGCGTGGTTCCCCCTCGCGCGATACCGGGAAGCTGGTAGCAGAGGGACTTCCCCGCACCGGTCGGCATCACGAGCAGAACGTCCTGCCCCTCGATCACGGCCCGACACACGGCCTCCTGGTTGGCGCGGAATGAGGGAAAACCGAAGTATTGGTGTAGAATGCCGGCGAGGTTTCCATCAGCGGGCACGGCGAGCGGCGCCGACACTACGGACGGCGATGCCGTTGACCTTACGGACTGAGGTGCCTCAGGTGTCATGGACGGTGCGGCCGCAACCGCCGCGGATGGCGTCGCTGCAGCGGGGGCAGAAGGGCCCACGTCCCGGGCGGGCCTAGACACCAGCGGTTCCTGACGGATCTGCGGCGGAGCCTCTCGTTCCGGCGCGTTGGCCTTTGGAGCTGGCTTCTTCGGCGGAGTTGGAGTCTGGCCCACCTTGCCGACTACTTCGCGCACGTACTCTTCGATGCCTTCGATAAAAGGTCCAAGCTGCGCATTCCCGCGGTGGATCCGATGCAGATAGGCCTCCCATTGGCCAGTCATGATCGGACTTTTCACCTCGGGATGCACCACCTCGATCAGGCGAATGCCTTTGTCCGTAGCCTCCAGAGTTTTGCCTGCGCGGATCACATACTCCCGTTTGAGCAGCACCTCGATAATCGCGGCGCGGGTGGCCGGAGTGCCCAGGCCGGTCTCCTTCATCGCGTCGGACAATTCCTTCTCGTCGAGACTCTTGCCGGCAGTCTCCATCGCGGTGAGCAGGGTACCTTCGGTGAAGCGTTTGGGCGGTCGCGTCTTCTTCGCGAGGATTTCCACATCCACCACGTCCTGCCGCTGGCCCTTCTCGAGATTGGGCGGTAACGACTGGCCACCCTCCGGCTCTTCGGCGCCCGCCTTGCCCTTCTTCGCCTTCGCCGGCGCTACGTCCAGGACCTTCCACCCCAACTGCTGTATCGCGCTTCCCGAGGTGTGGTAGCGGTCGATCATGGCGGCGTTGCGGATCGCGGTGATCACCGTAGTGACGAGCCAGATATGATCGTCGTGCCAGGCGCTGAGCAGACGGCGGCAGATCAGGTCGTAAATCTTTCGCTCCTCGGGAGAGAGCGAAGCTTTTTCCGGCGAGGTCACCGTGGGAATGATGGCGTGATGGTCGGTGACTTTCGAATCGTCTATGAAGCGCTTTCCGAGCGGCCGCTGGCCGGTGCCTGGTGCGAGTTGACCAAGATAAGGCGCTTCGATGGCCTGCACGATGCGTGGCAAAGTGCGCGCCACGTCCTGAGAGAGATGGCGGCTATCGGTGCGGGGATAGCTGATGAGTTTGTGGCGCTCGTACAAAGTTTGCGCCGTGTCGAGAGTCTTCTGCGCACTGAATCCATATAAGCGATTAGCATGCCGCTGCAATTCGGTGAGGTCGTAGAATTGCGGCGGCGCCATGCGCTGGGTCTGCGCTTCGATCGACTCGATAGCCGCTTCGCCGGTGCGCGCCCGTTCCGCAATCCGCTTGGCCTCCTCGCCATCGGCGGGCAGACGCATGCTTTGCTGGAGCGATTCTTTGTCCCCCGGGGCCTTCTTCTCGCGAAACCACGTTCCCTTGTATGTGTTCGATTTTTCCGTACCTACCGGGTGAAACGTCGCGACGACCTCGCGGTAGTCTTCGGGGACGAAGTTGCGGATGACGAGTTCCCGCTCCACCAGCATTGCCAGGGTCGGGGTCTGTACGCGGCCCACCGAGAGGTCCTCTCCGTACGCGAGCGAGTAGGCACGAGAGAGGTTCATACCCACGAGCCAGTCGGCACGGCTACGTCCACGCGCCGCGTCCGCCAGCGGATCGTACTCGGAGCCCGGCTTCAGCGCATCGAATCCCTTGCGAATGGCCTCCGGTGTCAGTGACGAGATCCAGAGGCGGCGGATCGGTTTGGTGCACTGCGCGGCCTCATAGATGTAGCGGAAGATGAGTTCCCCTTCGCGTCCGGCGTCCGTTGCACACACGACCTGTGAGATGCGCGGCGAGGTAAGGATCTTGCGGACCACCTCGAACTGGGGCTTGGTTTTCTCATAAACCACGAGCGGCCACTGTTGTGGCAGCATGGGCAGACGGTCGCGACGCCATTGACGCCAATCGGGATTGATCTCGTGCGGCTGTGCCAGGGCGGCCAGGTGGCCGATCGCCCAAGTCACGACGTAGCCGTTGCCATGCAGGTATCCGTCGCCTTTGTTGGTGGCGCCGAGCACGCGCGCGATGTCGCGGGCCACAGCAGGCTTCTCGGCGAGCACCGCTACGTTGCCGGATTCCGCTGATGCCGTCATCGGCGCTTGCCGCGTCCCCTCCGCTTTTGTAGTTGTGCGTTCAAGTGGCCTAGTGAAGCGAACTGGCCTGCGAACTCCGCCGTCTTGGGGACTTGGAATCGGCGGCGGGGTGCGAAATCGCGGCGGCGGAAAAGGTCGCTGGAGGCGATGACGGCTGCTCCCATGGGACGATACTCATACGTTCCCTGGGCCCAGGCCAGCCCTTCGTCCAACCAAAGATAGAAGCCCACGGCCCCATGTTACACCGTTGCGGTCAGGTCCTCGACATATTGGAGCAACTCGTCTGGATGGAATGGTTTGCGCATGGCCCGGCAGCAGCGAAACTGCGCCGCCAATTCCAGATCGGGAGCGCCCGCCATGTACAGCATGGGTACAGTCGCGGCAAACGCCAGGAAATCGCGTGGGGAATTGGTGATGACCAGGCTCACCTCTTCAGGCGACGATTCGAGCATGGCCGAGGCTCTGCGTGCATCGGTTCGGACAACGTGATAGCCGCGCCGCGACAATACGTTGTGCAGATACTTCTGGATGAACGGATCCTCAATCACCAGAATGGAGTCGTGTCGAATGGCTTCGTGGATCGCACCATCGTACAAACGACACGTTGTGTGCGTTTCCATGTACTTCCATTGTCGGACGGCCTTCGGGGCTAGACAATCCCCGCAAAAGGGAGAGGGGTGGAACTATTAGGGGGTGAACAATTCTAAATATCATTTTACTTTGCAACTGAGCACTACGAACAGGTCGTCGCCGGAGGTGGGCCGGATCTTCACCTTGCCCAACACCTGTTTTTGCCCGTCATAGATGGTCAATGGCGTCGAAATACTCTCTTCCTGATACACCAAGCCGGTGCCCGTGCTGACCGGAACTTTCACCCCGAAGCGGAAACCACGGATGGAAACGGTCCTGCCATCGGAGGAGATGGAGGGATCGTGGAAATCCAAACTGTAGAAATAAGGCATGGCCGCGACGATATTGGCCGCGACGAGATCGGATACCGAAGGGGGTAGGGCGTCTTCCAGTCGAAGCTGGTCGCGCACCTTCACTTGAATGGTGTCTACCAGGCTGAAGCCGCCGTAGGGCAATGCGCCCTTCATCTGCTTGACGACGTCGGCTAGCTCGGCGGGAATGTTGCCCTTGACGCGGCCTGCGTCGGTATAGGCGTGGATCAGGCTGACCGTCATCTCGACCTGCCGCTCGGACGGCGGAGGCGGCTCCGGTACGTCGAAACGTTTGATCAACTCCTCGGACTTGTCCAGCGCATCGGAAAGATTGGAATTGGAAACGTTGGTAAGGACGAGCCCATTTACCAGGGGCTCCCAATATATCGTGACGGCGCTGTGTACCGAGTGAACGAATCGGGCCACCTGTTCTGCGCGCTCGCGTTTCAGGTACTTCGGCTCGTAAATACGCACCCGCGGCGAGAGTATGTTCTCCGGCTTGGTTTGGCCGGGGAGCGTCATCAGGTTGCTCAACACGAACAAAGCCACGCCGGCTAATCGCTTATTCATCGGATCCTCCACCGCTTTCCTGCAACAGTATGAGCACTACGTTGGGATCGCTGGTCATGATGCGGATGGCGATTGGAGACATACTTTCGTCAGCCGGCGATGGCGCGCTTTCGGATGCCACGAAGTCTCGCAGAGCGGCTTCTAAATCAGGATCGGCGTGCGGCACCGCGCTGCTAGCTCTCCTCCGCCTGGGTTTGGCGGGCTTCGGCTTCTCCCTAATGCAGGATTCACACGCCAATGCCTGCCGCGCAATGGAAGTAGGAGCGCCCGGCTTCACTTGGCTGGTACGGGGCCAATTCGCCGCAATCCCCGCCGCCAGCAGAATGGCAGCTGCCATCCCCAGAGCGGGCAGGAACAGATTCGAGCGCGGTTCCTGAGCGATTTCCTGGCGAATGGCGGCCCGGAGCGCAGCGAAATCGACGTCCATGCACTCCATGGGGGTGGTTCGCAGCATGCCACGGTCGAACTCCAGACGCTCGGCGAACTCGGCACATGCACGGCAACTTCGTAGATGCTCTTCGAGAATCCGCGCGCCGTCACGTTCGAGTGCGCCATCGATGTACAGCGCGATGCGACCTTCCAGTTGCCGGCAGCTCATAAGGACTCACCTGACTTCCTGGCGAAAAACTTCCGCAACTTGAGACGTGCAGTCGAGATCTGCGACCGCACCGTCGCGGGCGAGGAGCCGAGAATCCGTGCGACCTCCCCCGTGCTCAAGCCCTCCATTTCCCGCAAGAGCAGGGCGGCGCGTTCCTTTTCAGGAAGAGTGCGGAGCCCGGCACGCAGGTACCCTTCGCGTTGACGCCCGCAGAATACGCCCTCCGGATCGGCGGCCGGATCGGGAGTGTGTGCCGTCCATTCGTCCATCTGCTTCACACGCGAGCGCTGTCGGACACGTCCCATATCGCGGCAGATATTTACAGTAACCGTGTAAAGCCACGGCCCGAGGGAGCGATTGGAATCGACATATGCGATCTTGCGATGCATTCGCAGAAAAGCCTCCTGGGTAGCGTCCTTCGCATCTTCCACGCTGCCCGTGAGGCGGAGCGCCAGTGCAAACACACGCCGCTCGTGCCGAACAATGATCTGCTCGAATGCGTCGAGCTCGCCAGACTTCGCCCGCGCCAGGAGTTGGGCTTCGAGGCTCTCCTGCTCGGCGTGTTCGTCCATCCGTATGACCGCGTCTGCCACTGATGTCTATACGTCTGGCGGCTCGAAACGTTGAATTCGAAATCGTAGGGAAAAACGGAGGGATCCAAGCGGGGCAGAAAAACGGGCATGCTTCGGACTAGCCGAAACATGCCCCGAGTTATTGTTACTGGTTTAGAGCCCGCCGCCACCCGACGTGCGGGTGCGCGGCCGGACCGGCGGTACATCAATGTCCGGATCTGTTAGCGTACTGCTCGTTCCGCGGTTGAGTGGCTTGTCAGTCTCTGCGTAATCAGCACTGGCTTCACCCTTCGACGAGATATCCTGGGCGCCGGTGCGCTTCAAGATGTCCTTCGCCCGGCTGACCCAGTCGGAATTATCGCAGTGGACGGAGACCAGAATTCCGCCCTCTTTGACCATTCCTTCATAGCGTTTCGCTTCGTATTCGGGGATACCCATGCCGATCAGAGCACCGACCAGTCCCCCAACTACTCCGCCGCTGCCGATGCCGGCTAAGGCGCCCATGATAGGTCCCGCCGCGATGAACGGTCCTACACCCGGAATCGCGAGAGCGCCGATCCCCGCGAGCAACCCAAGGGTTCCTCCGACCACAGCGCCGGTTCCGGCGCCAGTTGCCATGCCTTCCGGAGCCTTTGTATTCTTCTCGTGTGCAAAGTCTTTGGTTCCTGCGTTATCCTGCATCAACACCGAGATGTCTTCGGTGCGAAACTGGTTGGCGCGCAATTCGTCAACTGCGGTCTCCGCTTGCGCGCGGCTGCGATAAATGCCGTAAACTGCCGTGTTTTTTCCTGCCATTGTTGGTCTCCTAACGTTTTACTTGCCAGTTTCTGGTTTGACAGTAAGTTGGTTGAGTACATTTCCCGGGCCTGCGGCGTCTTGCGCCTTTTGGACGATTGACTTTCGTTCATCCTCCGAACGCACCGGCCCCTTCAAAGTCACTTTCCCGTTCTTCGCGATGATCTTGACGTTGTGGGCGTAAGTCGAAAGAGACTTATCGTCCATCACGGACTGCCGAATCTTCTGCATCATCTCCCGGTCGGCCGCGTTGTCCTTGGCGTTGTCTGCGGTTTGAGATGATTTGGTGCGATCGCGTTCATTTACCTTCGTGTTGTCTGGTGCCGTTGGCGTTTGAGTTTGCCCAAAAACTGGGGCAACTCCCAACGACAGCAGAGACGACATAGCGATTGCACAGAATGCATGCTTGAATTGCATGAGTCCCTACCTCCCGTTTGGCAGGTGCAACTCGCTACCCAATGAACTCTTCAGGACAAGTGGCAGGTCAGGTGAGGAGGGATGCTTCCTCGCGGGCGCGGATCGCCGGAGGCGCTTACGAGCGTGCGAAAGTGGTTTTCCTCAGCGCCGGTCATCCCACGGTCAGAGGCTCTCTAGTGGCTTGGATTGTGACTTAAATTGTTCGCCAGCGGGGGAGCCGGCAAACCGGAACCCGTGGGTATGGTGATGCGCTCTGGAGGGCACGCCCGGCCCGGGGCGTCGGGCGCCGTGCCACGCGTGATCATGGTGGGAGAACGAAATGCTGCGACCACCGGGCGTCCGATCGCGTATTCCGAGAGGTTCACTCCAAAGATCCACGCGATCGTCGCCGCAGTGTCGAACGTGTAGACCGGCGCCGTCATGTGACCGATGAGCACCTCGGGGCCGGCGAGGATCCACGGAATCTGTATGCAATCCAGAATATTTTTTTCGTGTCCGCGACCCTTTCCTCCGTGATCCGATGTCACCAGCACGAAAGTCGATTGCGTGACAGAGAGCCTGTCCAGCATATCCAGAATCTCACCGACGTACCGATCCGCCTGCCCGACGGCTTGATAGTACGTGGAACTTCCCCAGCCGCTGTCATGTCCGGCTTGATCGACGTTATCCAGGTGCACAAACATCAGATCGGGCCGTGATTCGGCCCAATATTTAGCGGCGGTTTGGACTGTCTTCGCAGCGCCGTGCTCATGCTGCAGCACATCGGGAGCGTCTTTCTCCAGCAATTCGGCAAATCCTGGCCAGTCGTGAAAAACCGCGATGCGGCTCGCAGGCTTCTGTTTCCGCAGCGCCTCGAATACCGTGGGAAAGATGCCGGCAGCGTTACGCAGCACCGGTTCGAACTCCATCATTTTTCGCAGGTGGCCATTGGACGTGATTCCGTGCTGCTCCACGCCGGCGCCGGTAATCATCGAGGTCCAGTTGGGACTGCTCAATGTCGGCATGACCGCGCGCGCTTCCGTAGTCCAGGCCGAGCGGGAGAGGAGTTCGTGCAGTCGGGGAGTTTTGGCCCGCATCAGACCGTCGACACTCAAGCCATCGATGCCAATGACGATTAGGTGTGGCGCGGTATTGGGTTCGGGGGACTGCGCCGCCGCGGTCCATAGACAACCGATCGATAAAACTGCTGTTGCAATCCCTCTCATTCCCCACCTCGGCTCCCAGCTATCATCCTACCGCCCCTAGTGTTTACAAATGAATTGCAGTCGTATGAAGCTTGAAACATTTTCTGTTTGGGTTGTAGAAAAAACCGGCCACACCGGCAGGCCAACAAACCAGCAGCCGAGGTTTCCCCTAGCATGTCGTGACGTGAGAACTCCGCAAGTGGTTACCGAACCAGCCCTTAATGGCTGGATCGCGGTCGGAGCTGTGCAACCGGCGCTTGTCCCCCTGCGTCTGGCTGATAATAGAACCAATGGCCACGGGTGCGGAATGTCCCAAGTGCGGCGGTCTCGGCTTTATCATCGTGGAAGGAGCCAGTGTCAGCGGCGCCAAACCGTGTGATTGCCGCTTTCGAGGCAAAACTGAGCGCATGGAAGGCCGCGCCCAGATCCCGCCCCTGTACCGCAATACCTCTTTCGATAATTTCGTGGTGCCCGGCCCCGAAAATCCCATCGCTCGCCGTGAATTGACCAATGTTTTGATGACGGTCAAGAATTTTGTCCGTGATTTTCCTAACCCATCACGGCCGGGTTTGTTGCTCATTGGAGAGCCTGGCACTGGAAAAACTCACCTGGCTGTCTCCGCACTTCGCCGCATCGTGGAGAAGGGCTTTGAGTGCCTGTTCTGGGATTACCAGACTCTCCTAAACAGCATCAAAGCGGGCTACGACGCCTCATCCAACTCGTCGAACCGGGAGGCCTATCATGATGCCCTGGATGCGGAAGTGCTCCTCCTGGACGACTTGGGCGCGCACCGCGTGACCGACTGGGTGGAAGATACCGTCACTTCGATCGTCACCTACCGCTGCAACAATCAGAAGCCTCTGATCGCCACGACGAATGTGCCCGACGGAGATGCCGGCGTCGCGGTCATCCAAAAGAATGTGGCGCTGGATAAGTTCGAACATCGCCGGACCCTCGCGGAACAGGTCGGTCCCCGCGCCCGCTCGCGCCTGTTTGAAATGTGCACCGTCGTACGCATGCCGCAGATCGAAGACTATCGCGTCAGGAAGGCCCGGACCTTCTAATGCGTCTTTGCAGAGTCTCACTGCTGCTCGTCCTTCTCGCGCCTTTCGCCCCAACCGCCGCCGATCCACCCGCTGCGGATGCGCCGAAGACCGATTTCGTGCAGGCAGTGGAGTTTCCGTACTATCTGTATCCGCGTGCCCTGTGGGAGAGAGAACTCGTTTGGCTGAAGACCATCGGAATTCGGACGGTGGAGTTTTCCATCCCGTGGAACTGGCATCAGATCCAGCCGGGAGAGTTCGATTTCTCCGGCCGCACCAGCCCGCGCCGCGACCTCACCGGCCTCATCCGGCTGCTGCGCAAACTCGAACTGCGCGCCTGGGTGCGGCCGCTTCCGCCCGTTCCCGCCTGGTCCGCAGGCCCGCTCGACGCCCGCGCGCAGCGAGTCTGGGTTAAGGAATTAGACCAATTATTGACCACGCAGACCGCCCGCCACGGTGGGCCGATCGCGTACGTGGAAGGGCATGTTCTCTCCATCGACGCCGTTTCCCCTCCGACGCCAGTCATCACTCTGTCCGCCAACGATCCTAACGCGTTGGCACGCAGCCGAGAAGCCTTCGTCGCCGGCAATCCATCCAGTTTGGGGTCGCTTCTGTGGAGCGATGTGGAAGATTCGCTGTATCCCGCCGGCTGGTCCGTCGACGGCGCTTCCTTCTTGCGGAAGGGCGCGGTGGGACTGAGTGGCGACGAACGCCCCACCACGGCGGCTCTCCGCCGCGATGCTGCACTCTTGCGGAAATGGTCGCCCCTGCTCACGGGACTGCATTCGACAGCCGTCCCCAAGCCTCTGTCGGGCAAGTTCGCCGATGGTGTGAACGTGGTGGAGGTGGTCTCGGCGGGCGCTTCGGCGGTGAGTATCACCAATCGCGGGAAAGCCCCATTTGCCGATGAGTTACGTGTGCAGGAACCAGGCACCAAACGGATTTTTATCATTCCGTCGGTGAACGTTCGGCCCGGCGATTCGCTATGGCTCCCGCTGAACGTATCGCTCGGCCCCGATGGTCTTTGCCGCGAATGCTCGAATTTCGCTGCAGCCGAGCACATCGTCTATGCGACAGCGGAGCTGCTCTCGATCGAGTTCGAAAACGGCATCCTGGCGATGGAGTTCGCGGCGCCCAGTCCCGGAGAGGTGATCCTGCAGTTGGCACGCAAGCCGGTCGGCCCGCTGCTCGCGGCCGGTCATCCTGCAGAATTCGATTGGGACGATAAGACACTCCGCGCGCGCCTTCCCATTCCCGCGAACCCGGCGCCCGGCAATCACGTGCGCATCGGCATCGCGATTGAAGAGCCCGAGACGTCCGCTTTCTTCGACGAAGCGCGCCGCCTGGTGATCGGGGAGAAAAACCTGGTCTCCACAACGTACTCGTCGGAAGATGTCGCCAACCGATCGCGCCTGCGACTGCCGGAAGGCTTCACGTCGGAGCGCACCGTCAAATCGCCGAACGAGATCGATTACCAGGTCGCGGTTCCCGGCGACCTCTTGCATGGCGACTGGGCGAACCTCGCCATCGAAGCCGACGGCGTTCTGCTGGGACGGGCGCGCCTCCAGTTGTTTCGCCCCGCGTCGATCCGGATGATGGAGGCGATGCAGATTCATTTCGGCACCCAGACGGAACTCACGCCCGATCCTCCGACCGTGACGATCGATCCCCGCGGCGGGACCAATCTGGAATTCTCGATTCGCAACAACTTCCCCGGCATCCAAACCTATCAGCTCGAAGCTTCGGGCGATGGCCTGGAGTTCCTTCCTCGCAAGGCGGAAATCAGCATCGGCGCCACTGACGAGCGCCGCGTGTCGATGCGGGTTTTCGCTTCCGAAGGCGTCTCCGGCATGCGCGACTGGCATCTGCGGGTGACCGGCGCTGTGCGGCAGGACCTACCCATGCGATCGGTTCTGCTTTCTCGTGGGCGAACGGTGGCGTGGTCCGCCGATTTGGATGGCGATGGTTACCCCGAATGGGTCCTCGAATCACAGAAGGTGCGCGCAATTTTTTCAGGTCAGGATGGGGGCCGCTGGGTGGAGTTCAATGGCAAGGATCTCAATGCGAGTTTCCTGCCCGAGCAGGGCGTTTTCACGGCTTCGGGCGCCGTCGACGTGCAGATCGCGGGCGATACTCTGGAATTCAACGGCAAAGGCTGGAAGCGCACGGTACGCCTGGCAGACAATGTGCTGACGATCGAGCAGACGACGCCGCTCCCGCCCGATGGACTCACTTCGGACCGCCGCGGCAACACGACGTTTTCGATCGAGCACCCTTCGCCAACCAAGGCGGTATACACGCTCAAGTGATCTTGCTGCCGCGCTCGACTCGCTACGAGCCGCGACCGTGAGGGAGCGCCGCCGCCCTCGGATGAATGATCGCATGCTGACGCGCGCGGCTCGCAAGCGCCCGTATCGCGCGTAGGTTACGAGCCGCGACCGAGAGGGAGCGTCGCCGCCCTCGGATGAATGATCGCATGCTGACGCGCGCGGCTCGCAAGCGCCCGTATCGCGCGTAGGTTACGAGCCGCGACCGTGAGGGAGCGCCGCCGCCCTCGGATGAATGATCGCATGCTGACGCGCGCGGCTCGCAAGCACACTGTATCGCGCGTAGGTTACGAGCCGCGACCGTGAGGAAGCGCCTTTGTGCTCACGTTGTCTCCGCTATAAATCCAGCCGCTCCACGGCGCGCACCGGAGCATTCTCGAAGGTCACGCCCTCTTCGAGCTCGCCCGCCTCACGAGCCTCTTCGATGCGGCGCCGATTCCAGTGCCAAGCTCCCGCCATCGCCGCGGGAACCAGCAGGAAGCCGAGCGGCTGGCTCAACATCCAGTGCTCCAGACTGGCTCCGCCACGGGTGAAGCACTCGTAGCCGAGGAATTGAATCAGACAGAGCATCGGCAAGTGATCGCGAAAGCCGGGCATGGGACAAGTCAGCGGAACCTTGCGATATCCTGCGAGTTGTAACTCCGTCAAACAGACGGTAAGCGCCAGCAGATAGAGGCTCTCGATGACGGCGGTCAGGAAGCCCGAGTAGATCCACGCCAGCACGAATGCGGGCAGCAACACCACCGGGACGAAGAAGCTCAACATCACCAGGCGCGCGACCGGCAGAGTTTCATTCTCTCTCGGATCCAGGACCGCGCGGAAGATCCAGTTGGCCGAAACCGCGGCCGGCATTTCGAAGGCGAGTCGCAGGCCCAAAATCAAAAGATAGGCCGTGGTAAGTGGCGCCTGAAGCAACTCCCCCACCGGGAGCAAGTCGCCCTTCGGCGGAAGCGGAGCACTCAAGTAGTCCTGACTCGCCAGCAGCCACCCGAGCCCCGCCGAAACTGCGATCGCGACACGATGCGGCTCGCTACGCAGCAAGGCCCGCACCGTGAAACGATGGCAGGCACGCGCGAATCCCTTGGTGCGATGCGAGAACAGGTCGAGACCCGCCAGCACCAGGCGGATGAGCCGCTGGTCGGAGGGTTTCTGTCCGCCTTCCAGCACGCCCGTGAACCGCCGGCGGTAACTGAGCGCATACGAGATCGCCATGAGGGCGAACGCAATCCCTGCAGCCTGGAGACCTCGACGCCCCATCTCCGCCAGCAGCGGCGTTGCGCGATGCTGCCAAGTCTGATACAAGCCCAGGTACCACATGGGCGGCAAAAAGCGCAGCCACGAATCGGGATGCTGCTGGAGCGTGCGCACCAGTCCCGAGCCTGCAAATCCCGCGGGCAGCAGCGCGATCAGAGCCAGCAACACCACGGATTGCACCCAAGACGAGCACGCCCGAAAAGCCTCGCGCGGCAGGATCGCCGAGAGCGTTCCCAAGAGGGCGAAGACGGCGCAAATGGAAAAGAGACTCGCCAACAGCACACACGCGGCATGCACCGCCGCGAACTCCAGAACGCCGGCGAAGGTACTATGAGCCGCGGCCGTCACGAACATCGGAAACAGCGCGGCAGGGAGCAGATTGACATCGAGCGCCACAATCACCACGGCGATCAGGATCGCCGCCGCATTGGCCAACAGGATGCGGCCCGGTGCGATCGGTAACGGGGCCAGGTTGAGGTAGTCTTGCGAGTCGGGCAGAATGCGGTCCCACTTCAGTACGGTGACGATGCCGGTCACGGCCGTGGCAAGCGAGAGGAACAGGAATTTGTCCGGCACCGAGGTGAGGAGCAAGTCATCATGCAGGCGCCCGCGCATCCAATTCAACAGGCTGGAGTATTTATCCAGCAGCAGAAAGCAGCCGAACGCACCGGGCGCGGCGAGCAGGCCGAGCAGAGCGCCGGCGCCGAACTCGAACTCCGCGTCCTGGCGGACGGACGAAGGGGCGGTGACGCGCTTCAGGAAGTGGCCTACGAGCCGGCCAAACGGGCTCCGCGCGAAGCGTCTAATGGGCCGGCGCACGAACCGCGGAAACAATATCCTGCGCAATGCGATCGGCATCCACTTGCTCCGTTAACTGCATGAAACCAGCCTCCAGACCGAGACCGGCAAATCCAGCGTGCATCTCTTCCATCGATCCGCGGCCCACCACGTGGCCGCGCTTCAGCACCACCAGATGGCTACACAAACGATCCACCTGCTCCATCACCGGCGAAGAGAATAAGATTGCCGTTCCCGCAGCCGCCAACCGCGCGATCACGCCCCGCAGGACCAACGCGCTGGTCACGTCGAGACCGGAGAAAGGCTCGTCGAGCACCAGTAATTCAGGATCGTGCATTAGTGCGGAAATCACCACGATGCGCTGGCGCATACCCTTCGAATAAGAGCCGATAGGCACGTCGCGGCTGGAATAAAGGGTGAAGCCCTGGAGCATCGCGGTGGCCTTTTCGCGGAAAGGGCGGCGGTCAATCCCGCGCAGGGTCGCCACCATGTCGAGATACTCCCAGCCGGTCAGGAATCCGTAAAGGTCGGGCTGCTCGGGGACGTACCCGAGGCTGCTCTTATACGCGCTCATCTCGCGCGCGATCGGCTCGCCATGGAACAGAACGGAGCCGCGTGTCGGATCGAGCAGTCCGGTGATCATCTTGACGATCGTGCTCTTGCCGGAGCCATTGGGCCCGAGCACTCCCAGGATCTCGCCGGAGCGGATAGTAAAGCTGATCTGGTCCGCCGCGAGCGTGGCGCTGTATCGCTTCGTCAGTTCCTGCGCTTCCAGGATGGGAGTGCTACTCATGACGTAGAGCCACCATAGGATCGACGTACGCCGCTCTCCGCGAAGGTACCCACGCGGCTGCCGCGGCTGTCAGAAAAAGGACCGCTGCCGCGGAGATCCAGGCGGCCGGATCGTGATCAGAAACGCTACCGTAGAGTAGCGACCGCACCGCGCGCGAGAGTGCGAGGGACAGGGCGAGACCGCATACCCCGCCGATCACCAGCCACTGCGCGGCGCGGCCCATGACCATGCGCGATACGTCCACGGGCGTAGCCCCTAACGCCATGCGAATGCCGATCTCGCGGGTGCGCTGCTCCACGACGTAGCCGAGCACTCCGTACACTCCAAACGCGGCGAGCGCCAGTCCCACGGCGGCAAACAGGCCGATGAGCGTAGCGCTGAATCGCGGACGCGCCGCCAGGCGGGCGGTGCTCTGCGACAAGGTCTCGATGTGCACGGGAAGCGCGGCGTCCAATTCCGCGATGGCCTCGCGCAGTGTATGCGCGGCTGTGTCGGGTTCGAGAGGAGTGCGCACGATGGCGGATACGCGGCGCAGTTCGTCGGGATACTGCCAGGCAGCCGCAGTCAACCGGTGGCTGCGCGGCACGTAGTATTCGGGATCGTCCGCAGCCGTG